>Ga0197142_1000153_pt1 | contig 61279 bp, 53 predicted proteins | sample GBS60_MetaG_FD_148614 | JGI IMG/M metagenome (GOLD analysis project Ga0197142, IMG submission 148614) | Sediment microbial communities from Great Boiling Springs, Gerlach, Nevada, United States - GBS 60_MetaG | ecosystem: Environmental > Aquatic > Thermal springs > Hot (42-90C) > Sediment... | reverse complement strand
AACCAGGAAGGCAGCTTGGCAGCCGGTTCGCATAGCTTGGCCGATGGGAAGTATAGTACGGCTCAGGGCTATCAGGCTAAGGCGATAGGTCAAAATTCGGTTGCTATAGGTACTGAAAGTAAAGCGACTGAAGAAGGTGCCTTTGCGCTCGGTTTTCAGACTGAAGCAAGTGGTACAAGGGCGATTGCTTTAGGGCAAGCTGCCTTGGCCCAGAAGGAGGGTAGTGTGGCACTTGGTTCAGAGACTATGGCAACTCAGGAATATGCCACTGCTGTCGGCTATCGTGCGCAGGCACAAGGTTTTGGCGCGACTGCTGAAGGTGCCTTAGCTAAGGCTACTGGGAAGAAAGCAAAGGCTAATGGCTATCAAGCAGAAGCAACTGGCGATTTCGCCACTGCTATTGGTTCTGAAAGCAAGGCTACGAAAGAGGGTGCTTCTGCCTTGGGTTATCAAGCTGAAGCAAGTGCCAAAAATAGCACTGCTATTGGTTCTGGGAGTAAAGTGACTGCTGAAAATTCAGTTGCGATTGGATCGGGTTCTGTTGCAGATGCGCCTCTTACCCTAAGTGTTGGCGCACTTGGGCAAGAGCGTCGAATTGTCTATGTTGCAGACGGCATTAATCCGACAGATGCAGTTAATGTGCGTCAATTGAATAGGGAGTTAACCTCCTTGAGGGAATCTTTTAAAGGTGGTGGCAGTGGTTCTGGCAACGTTGATGTTAAGGATTCCATCAAGGTGGGCTATCAAAATACCACTGGCGATGATAAGAACAAGAACATTGCGGTTGGTATGGAGAATACCATCAGCTCTAAAGACTCAGTAGCAATTGGGTCAAAGAATACTATTGGACCCAATGCAGATAAGAGCTTTGCCTATGGCTCAGATAACCAAGTTTATGCTAAGGATTCTGTGGTGATTGGGTCTAAGAACTTGATTACTGAGGGGGCGGAAAGAGGTGTTGCCCTGGGTACAAATGCTGTTGTCAGTGCTCCTGATTCAGTGGCAATTGGTTCTGGTTCAATTGCAACTGAGGGACGAACTGTAAGCGTTGGTGCTCCGGGTTTTGAGCGTCGGGTGACCAATGTTGATGACGGGGTTTTGCCTACTGATGCGGTTAATTTGCGTCAGTTGCACCAAACGGAAGCGCGGTTGGATGCAAGAATTGATGCGGTGGCAGATAATGTGGAACAATTGAAGTCGGATGCTTTTGGTGGCATTGCTTCGGTTGCTGCCGTTAATGCTGCCCCGTCAAGCGTCCCTGAGGGTGGTACACTGGGTGTTGGTGTTGGTTTTGCAACCTTTGGTGGACGCTCTGCTGGTGGTGTAACTGCGACTTGGAAACCTGCGCCGTTTATGGTGGTTAGCACTGGTGTTGGCTTTAGCGGAAATAATTCACCAACCTTGTTCCGTATTGGTATGGGGTTTGGCTTTTAACTTCTCCCACGTGTTCGTTGACACCTCCGCCGCCTGAAGGCGGGGGATTCTTACGCAGTTCACAAAAGGACTCGTAACGGCGTGGACAAAACGCCCCTAGGCTATCCTGCTGTGTGGGGTATAGATGTCTGTTTGGGCAGTTGTGAGGGTCTCTTCTTTTTTATGATTATGATAGGGATGGTTGATTTTGACTGCTCTCAGGCGACATGAGTAGTTTGTCCTCTAAGCAGTGTGTCTTTTGTGGATATAGTAATGTTCCTGTTGAGGCTATAGAATGCCCGGAGTGTCATGCTGACCTACAGGGGGTACGTAACGTTTTGCCAATTGGATATGCATTGTGTGACGGTCAGTACTGCATTCAGCGTGTTTTGGGTCAGGGTGGTTTTGGAATCACTTATGTTGCTTTTGACAATAATTTGCACCGTAAGGTTGCCATCAAAGAATTTTATCCACAACACTGCGTTTTCAGAGATGAACAAACTCGTGCAGTTGTGATTCCTAAAGGAGAAAAGGATAACTATGAACGTTCCTTGCTTAGATTTGAACAAGAAGGACGTATTTTAGCTCAGTTAAATCACAAAAATATTGTTAAGGTTTATAGTTTATTTCGCGAACTCAATACAGTTTATTTAGTTATGGAGTTTTTAGAGGGGCATAGTTTAGGGGTTGAGTTAGAGTATCGGAACCATGCGGCAGTTTCGAGTCGTTTAGTTAAGAAAATTATAGGGGCGTTAGTGGATGCCCTATTTTTGAGTCATCAGTCTGGTATTTATCATTTAGATATTAAGCCTGATAATATTATGTTGACTGAGGATGGGCGTATTGTTTTGCTTGATTTTGGGGCAGCGCGGTGGATGAATCGTAATGATCCGCTGCATCCGAAGAGCATTGCAGCTTATACGCCAGAGTATGCGCCACTTGAGTTGTTACAAGGGGATGAGGTGGGGCCTGAGACGGATATTTTTGAGGTTGGTGTGTTAACCTACGAATTACTTACTGGGTATCGTCCTCCTGATGTACTGGAACGCTTAAAGACGAAGGACTGGTACCCTGACACACTTGAAGAACCTTGGGCCAGCATGATTTATCGTGCGCTCCAGATAGAACGTTCGGCGCGACCTAGGTGTATTCGCCAGTGGTGGTACGAGGGGTTTGGTCTGCAGATCCCCCAGGCAACTCGACCTGTCCAGGAACATTCGGAATTGGTAGGTAAACTTATTCAGCTTTATGATAAGTTTAAAGGACTTCGGCGACGCTATAAGTTATATGTGTGGGGTTCTGTTTCGTTAGGTTTATTTGTTCTTTTACTTGGTATTGCTTGGAATATTTTTGCTGATAATCATTTAGGAACAATTCGTGGGCGGGCAGAACGGGCGGTTAGCCGCGGTGATCTATCTGCGGCGTTGAGCCATTATACGCGGGCGTTGCAGTTAGCACCCCAGGACAGCTTTCTTTATGAATCGCGTGGGGATGTGCGCTTGAGGCTAAAGGATTTCGATGGCGCAATTTTGGACTATCGAGAGGCGATACGTCTGACTGGTGGCTCACCGATACAGCTTAAGACAAAGTTGGCCGAAGCTTATATGAGTTTGGGAGACTATCAGCAATCTCTGGGAGGTTTCTCCGAAGCTATTGCTAGCTATCGGGAGGCTATGGTACTGCAACCGTCTAAAGCTGAGCTTGTTCAAGAACGGATTTATCTGGCTAAGTTAGCATTAGCTAATGAGAAGGTTAAGGCTAACCAGTATCTTGATGCCTATCAAATCTATGATGAACTTTTAGGGGATAAAGATTTGCTTGATTCACGTCGCAAGGAAGTTAATATATATGCAGCAGAAGCTTTGTTTTTACATGCAGAAGAGTTGATAAGTAAGAAAAAGTTTAGCGAGGCATTTAAATTGTTTGATTTAGTGCTTAAACATAATAGTAATGAAGCTAAGTTTTATGCAACTCGTGGCCAGTTAGCATTAGTTTTAGGTCGACTTGACCAGGCTTTACGGGATTTGGATACTGCCATTAAACTAGATGGTCAGATTGGTTCGTATTATGCACTGCGTGCGCGTATTAAAGGAGAACAAAGCAACTATCTGTCAGGAATTGCTGATTATAACCAGGCTATCCGCTTAGGCTATACAGATACGGATGTTTACCTGGGCCGCGGTATCCTTTATATGAAGGTTAAAAACTATAAACAGGCTGTTGAGGATTTTAATCGCGTTATCGTTCAAGAAGAATTTCATAAGGATGCCCGTTTGTATCGCGCTTGGTCCCTCTACTACCTGAGGGACTATAGCCAAGCTATCCTCGATTTTAATGAAGCAGTGCGTCTTGCTCCGGAATCTCCCCTGGCCTATGAAGGCTCCGGTTACACAAAATTCTACCTTAGAGATAGAAGAGGTGCTTTATACGATCTCACTAAAGCAGAAGAATTGTACTTTAAGGCTAATAATAAGGAGAAAATTCAGGATATACGCCGCTGGCGTGAACAGAATAATATCTGAATTTTCTCTTTTTTTATTTTTGTGGTATTATATTCAAGTTTGTCAATAGGGGGTGAAGAGCTTATGGCCTTAGAAGCTAATGGTGGTTCTTCAGGAAAAGGATGGGAATATCTTTCTGAGCTTAGTGAGCATCTGGCCTCTGCTCATTCCAGATCGATTTCCAAGCATACCCTTGCTCATCTGCTTAAGGATATCGAGCAGGAAATGGAGCAAGCTGTAAATATTGATGAAATTAAAAGACTACTCAAAATCTATTTGAAAATTAAGGTTTATTCTTTAAGCTTAAGAGATGAGGATACTGATCTTTTTGTTCATTATTTCCTGCGGGGGGGTGCTTACAGGGACATTGATGACTTTAGGCATAAGGCGATTGAGCGGTTACAGCGAATGATGGTGGAGATTGAGGAAGACTGAGGGGTGCAGTTTGGTGGTTTTTGGTTTTTTTGGTTTTTTGTCTGCAAGTCACTAAATTATTACATGTGATAAGATACTTGAATAAAGATGCAATTTTTAGGTGGTTAATTTTTGTATGTCTAGTGTAGGCGGTGTTGCTGTTGCGGCGAACTGGGATGGATCTTGGGGGCGCTTGCCGGTTACGTATGTATTTCGGGGCAAGTTAAGGGATCCGCATTTATGGCATTTGGCGCAGCAGCGCACTGTGCAGCGGGTTTATAATCAGGCTTCGCAGTATCATCAGGATCTCTTGAACTTTTTGGAAAAACACCGGTGCTTGATGCGGCAAATCTTGGTAGAGGATGGGTATCTGCGCTCTGCGACGCGTTTGGGTGATATTGGGGTAGAGAAGCATCTGAGTGCGGTGGATTCTTCGGCAAGGCAGGTGGTCGGTTATGCGACGAGCTACTTGGTTGGGGTAGCCCTATCTGTCAATTCGCGGCAGGACTGCCATGGCATCTTCTATGATCTTCACTGCCCTAACTCCTTTTCTTTGGGTGTATTGGTTGACTATCTCCGGGCTTATCTTGAATCGATTCTGTTGAACCCGCAGCTTACGGTTGGGGATTACTATGTCATTTTGGATCAGTCTTTCGCGGTGGTTCTGAGTCATATTTATAATGCCCTGAGGGGTTGGTTTACCTACCACGATGAGCTTTTGAGTTATGGTATCAAACCATGGACCGATGACTTTACTAAGTCATGGTTTGATCTACTTTATGCAGGTTTAGGTGAGGAGAGTTCTTTTTTGCGTATGTTTGGTAATCCTAAGGTTATTGGTGTTACCAAGCAGGCCACGGCAAATACTATTGTACGTATGCTACAAAAGGTTCTGATGCGTCGTTACACTATTAATACCTTTGGCCTAAACTTACTCAATGACCGTCGTCTGTTAGACATTCTCATGGAACCTGGTGAGTATTTGACACCTCAACCTCTGGCAATGAACCGTAATGTATATGAAAATCTTTTAGATATTTATGATAAAGTACCCAAGAATTATCAAAATTATTTTCGGAGTTTGCCGGATATATGTAGCTTTTTTGGAAAGTTAGGCTGTAGGGACGGAACTGATGGAGAAATTTATTATACTTACTATTTTCCGTTTTCTGGGTCACGTGTTTATCGTTTAGAGTTTTGTCGAAATTTGCTGTGTGATAATGGTTGTTACGATTACTATGGTGGTGGTTCTACTTTTCAGGAGCTGCTCAACTGTTTCAATTGTAGTTTACTGCCTGACTTTATGGAACCATATAATCAATATTTAGTGGATAAGCGTGTAAAGGATGAGGTAGGGCAGCTGGAGGAGTTTGTGCGGTATCAGGAGGTGCGTTTGCAAGACGAGTATTTGCGCCAAGTGAAGGATGTGACGCCGCTTGATTTGAGGTATTTGCAGTTATTAAGCTATCGTTACCGTACTTAGGGGGTTGTGGGTATGCAGAAATGGGTCAAGGTTGTTTCGCTGGAGTCGGTCAAGGACGATTTTGAGGGGGTGTTTTCCGGGCGTGTTCCTGTTGGCTATATTAGTCATCCTATTTCCTCTAGAGGTTATCCGTTTATTCTTAAGAGTGATTATCGGAATTTGGCGCTGAATAATGGCTTATTTGTATTGTTTTATGATATCTTAAATATGGATGGTTTTTGGGATAGTATCATTGTTTTATGCTGTGCGTCTGAGCATCAGTTAAGTAATCCATTTCAGGAACAGGAAAACCGTTTTACACAGGCGTTTCGTCGGCATGGAAATGTTGATACTTTAGTGCAGATGAACCCTTATGATGATGCAGTTGGTATTCTGATTCCTATTAGTGCTTATAGCTTGCGGCAGAAGTGTCAGACAGTTTGTCAAGGTCTACCACCAGGTAATACCAGTGTTTATATTGCCACAGAAAAGAATCTGGCGTACTTTTATCGGTATCCGGACAGTCACTGCCGTTTTGGAAAAATGTTAGGAACAAATAATGATATTGGGTTAATTATTCGGCATTTTGGGGATGTGCAGCGTGGTGGGTGGGGCGATGCGCGGATGATGGGTATTTTTGGGGCAACGGGTTCCGGTAAGACGCGGTTTGCAGGCCAGGTTCTTTCCGCCTATAGCCGGTATCCGGAAATGGGTATCCTGATTATCGACCCACAAGGCCAGTTTTCCAGCCGTGACGCAAAAGGGGTTCCGGTCGGTTGCCTTGGTTCCTGTGAGGATGGAACAGATTGGGAGTTGCGTCGTTCCTTTGCACACTTGCCTGTACAGCGGGAGGTTACCTGGATTAATGTTGAGCAAATTGCTTTTTCTAACCCGTTTTTGTTTGCTGAATTACTTAAAGAAAAAGGTTACTTTAAACACTTCTATTCCGCAATTAGTAGTGCTAAACTTAATCTGGTTACTGAGAATTTTTATGACTACCTGGAAAATTACATTTCTAGTCGAAAGTTGTCTCTGTCTTGCCTGAATTATTCGAATGAACTTTATTTGAATACACAGGAAATGATGTGTTCTGCCTATTCAGAGCAATCTGCTTCAAGTGTTGCTAATCGTATTGAGAAACGGATTGAAGATTACAATCGCTGGGCTAATAATCCACGTGCACATCAGTTGGGTGCTGAACGCATTTGGGAGCAGGTTCTTCGGTGCTTTCAGGGAAATTATGGAATTGAGCAAATTATTGAAGATGTTCTTATTCACCATAAGATTGTAATTATTTCCCTGGTAGGTATTGTTGAGGATCGGCTGAAACGTCTATATTGTGCAGAAATTTTGGATGAGTTGAGGAAACGCTCCGAATCCTATTACCATGTTCCCAGCAAGCGCGGTCATGTAAATGCTCTGGTTGCTATTGATGAAGTACAGCGATTGGTTGGCGCCGCCGAGCACGAAAGTGAACTGAATCAAAGGACGGCGAAGCGTATTTCTAGTATTTTAATCGATTGCGTTAAGACAACTCGTAAGTTATCTGTTGGTTGGCTCTTCATTACTCAAACACTGCGCTCGATTGATCCCGAAATCTATCGCCAATTGAATACTAAAGTTTTTGGTTTTGGCTTGGCTACCGATGGCCAGGTGGATATTCTCCGTAATACCCTTGCCTCAAACCCTGCTATTCTTGACCAGTATCGAACTCTGCCCGTTCCTGTTACATCTGGAATTTATGCTTTCCTCACTGTTGGCGAAATGCTTCCCCTTGGTAACGGTACCTACCCTATCTTCATTAACGCCTATCGCAACCAAACTGAACTGTTCACTCGTAATCCATCTTTTTTCAATCCGTAAGGGGCACGCTGAGCTATAAGTCCTGCTAGGTTATATACATCGGGATAGCTGGGTAGCTCTCTACTACAGGGAGGAAAAGCCCTTGAGGCGTGAAGCTCTCAGAACATCGCCAACCCCGGTAAGCCACCCCGACGGCAATAAATCTCCTGGAGTAAGTCTCAAGGAAAGTAAGCAGAACTCTGAGGCTTTGCCTGGGAGGACTGTCTAGGGCGTCTTGACAATGCCGTTGCAAGTCCATTTGGGGACTGTGTAAGAATCCCCTGACGAATGTCAGAGAATAGGAATCCATAGCTTAATAACTTTACACTTATAAAGGTTTACACAGTTAGAAAGCTATTTTTTCACATGGTTTATGTATCTTTCAACATACTATAGTCATTTCAAACAAGTTTGCGACATGCACCTTTACCTGTAAACCCTGTGTGGTGCTACCCAGCTATTATAAATGTCTACCTTCTACCTATGATATTTTTGTTGGAGGTCACCTATATTTTTGGTTCGATAATGTATATTTCGTGCCGTTCCCTGGGAAACAATAGTACTTGTGTGATTCCCCCAACACCGTATATTTTTCCACCAATATTTAGCCGTACTTCATTTGATTCTAGGCTGTATTCTACATCTCCTATATTTTTGTCGTTGACGAAAATGCTATACTTTCCCGGTAAGTTTGCATTTCTTATGTTAAAAATCCCCTCAACTGGTTTGGGCTTTTTGTTATTACAGAACAGTGTAGGATTCCATTGGTTTTCTATCCTTACGTCAATACGACTGCCTATAACTTCCTCCGTTAATTTTATGCTGTAACAATGGCTTTCGAGCTCACCTTTGAAAAACAGGGATATTTTTAGGTTATAGGATCCTTTCTGACCAATGATTGCAATTCCCACTGGTTCATTAAGCTGGAGTGCTTTGGTTGGTTTTGACCCTATAAATGGTATCAGACTGCCAATCGATTGTTTGTGCCACTTTGTCCCCTCTGTTTTATAGTTTACGGCCAAAACGTAGATTTTTTCTGGATCCTTGTCATTGATGACTGAGCTGACCGGGTTTATTACGATAGCCCCCTGCGGTTCTTGAGATTGCTTCTCCTCGCTTGCCTGACTTGTTGAATATCCGTAAGCTCTTGTCTCAATGTTGCTCCACCATAGGAACAATAATAATAAAATTATCTGTGCATATTTTAAAAAACTTAGTTTTCTCGTTCTTAGCAACTTGTACGCTGCTACATTAACTTTGGGCATAGAACCTCCAGAATAAAAGGTGATATTCTTCTGGTCCATGGCCACTTTACGCTTTGTGAACCTCCTGCCCCATGCCACTCGTCTAGGTATAGAATCCGCAACAGAGTGACTGGACCGGTAGTCTCCCTTCCTCAGCGTCTCTGGCTACTATATTTATCATATCATGGATAGATACTTTTGTCTGTTACCCATTCTTCTCTAATAATTGCTTTGGGAAATTCACCTTTTTCGTTAACTTGTCGAAAAACAATCTCCCTTCTATCTGCTTCTTGTTTGAATTTGGGTTTACTAAACTGTGCCTGTGCTGCTTTTGGTAACTTAATTTTTGATAATTTGAGTGGACTGATAGAATTTGCGTGGATAGTCCAGAGCTTTCTCCGGTACTGGCCATTCTGTATGCTATTAATTTGGATATAACCTTGCAGAACTACTGGACAGTTGTGGAGTTTTGGTGTGGATGGAAATGCTTTTTCGATTTGGTCTGCAGGACATAGACTCCGGATTAAACACCTGCTGATGTACCCGTTTTCCCCTTCCGTTTCTAGCTCCACGTACAGTTCATAAAACTCTCCCTCACTTTGCTGTACCTTTCTGTATTCTCTCACAATCCCACTGATGATACATGTGTTCATCTTCTTTGCTCCCTTTCCGCTAATTTTATTCACCTTGCTGGCATTCCCGCCAACAGTGGTACGCCCACCCAGGCTGGTAATCTAAGTATATCGCTAGCTGCTCCCATACCTCTAAAGGAGACCTTAGCTTGTAACATGTGTGTACAAGCCACTTCTGGTGGTATTCTTTTTTCTCCCTCACATAAACTAAAAACGACCACAAACCTCGCCAATCTGTAATACACCTTTGCTCACTTAAAATATCAATAACTTTTTTGATACCATGTTGCTCGTACATCTTGTAAACTTCTAGCTCTTTTATCCTGTTTTCTGGCATTATCTCCCATTTTTCTCTTCTTTCTTCCTGATTTTTTGCACTGATACTTATATTTTTAATATTATCTTTTGCACTGCTTTCTAGTTTTTTTAGAAATTGTATTGTTTCTGATAGATTTTCTGTTGGTTTAGTGTCTGGTTTGTGTTTTGTTGTATTTTGGTGTTTTTTCTCAGAATTTTTAGGGATTGTGGTGTGATGATTTTCAGTAGATTGATCATCTTCATCCAGGTTATTGAGTATACTGCTTAAGGTTTTGAGGCTGTGCTCGGTAATGCGAATCAGTCGCCTTCTTTCTTGGCTTGCTTTTTGTATTTTTTTCGGGTAGGGCGTGCTTTGGGGTGTTGTGATCACCCAGTTTCTGTCGTCGCAGGGAGCCCCGTGGCGGCTGTAGTTGTCGGTGTGGTCTAGGATGATCGCTAGGGACTTATGCTGCCAAGGCCGTAGGACACGCCCACACATCTGTATCCATTGCTCTAGAGACTCGGTGGGTTTGAGGATAATCGCTGCCTTTGCCATGGGTAGGTCGATTCCCTGGATGAGAAGCTCGCAGTTCACGATAACCTTAATTTCCCCTTGCTTAAACCTAGTGATGATTTTTGTGTATGCGCTCTCGTTTTCCCCCTCGATGTAATCACTTGCGACACCATGCCTCTGAAAAAAGTCACTGATTATCTGGCAGCTGCTAATGGTTGGTGCGAAAATAATGCATGCTTCCTGGTTGGCATACCTTCGATAGGATTCTAAAATCTTTGTAAGTTCCTTGTTTAGGCTTTCTGTGTGACCTTCCTCTCGTTCTTTTAGCGATGCTAGATGATAGTATGTTGGTTCATTGCTACTAATAATCTGATAATCACATAAAAAACCTTTGTTAATAAGCTCCCTCATGGTCGGACCGATAATAGCTTTCTCAAATACGCGACCGATAAGCTTACTGTTTTCGCCCCGGTATGGTGTCCCACTTACCCCTAAAACCTTGACAGATGAAAAATATTTGAATATCTCTTGATAAACCTGGGAAGCACAGTGGTGTGCCTCGTCAACAATGATTAGATCCGGCTTGCCCCAACTTCGGTAATGTTTTCCTACATACTGCGTGGTTGCAAGATAGATCCCACCTTGAGTGATCGCTACCTCGTGGTGCATCGGTCTAACCTTGATTCCCGTTAACAATTTGAGGCTTTCGTCTAACTGCCTGATTAAGTGCAGACATCTGCTTATAACCCAGACAACCCTGCCTTCATCATAAAATTCCTTGGCAATACTCGCAAAAACCGCTGTTTTACCACCCCCGGGTGGCAAAATCATAAGAATACGACACCCTTGCCCTAACGCCGCTTTGGCCTCTTCCTTTAATAACTCTTGGTATCCCCTAAGACGTAACACATCCAGCCTGCTCCTTGCTTCTTATTCCCTGAAAAATACCAACTTGAGTCACTTATCAATCCTATATTACCAGGTAAAACCAATTTTCGCAAGTCATACATAATTACAAGGATGTTATAACTTACTTCTATGAATTCCTTAAAATGACTGTTTTTATGCTATTAGCTCATGTGGCCGGTTTGTTCATGTTAAAAACTCATTTAAACTATTTAAATTAATCCCCTCTTCTTGAGTGAGAATTTGTCTAATTTTTTCCAGAATAGCTTTTTTCCTTCTAAACACTGTCATTGTCGTAATTTTTTTCATTCTGGCATATTCCGATATTGATAAAGGTGCCCGTGATAACCCAAATAAATAGTCTAGTAACTCTCGCTCATCGGGTTTCAACTTTTCCATAATTCTGTTAATAATATCTGCCCTCTCCATATCCATAAGTACCTCCTCTGGCTCGGAAAAAACTGCTGGCTTTGAGTACTCTCCAAAAATACTAATTATTTTGGTGTCAGATAGAGTAGTGTTTTCATTATTTTCAAACGTCTTTTCACTTAAATAAGCCTGGTTCTTGAAGCGTTGAATATTGTGTTTTACCTTTTCCATCTCCTTGGTAGTCTTAGGCATGCGTATAGGTAAATCAACTGTGTATGCCTCACGGAAATATGCTCGCTGAATCTCGCTTTGTATCTTCGGATATGCGTAGGTTTTTAAACTGGCTTTATATATTGGTTCATAGTTTTCAATTGCCTTGGTTAAACCCTCTAAACCAATGTTGTATAATACATCTTTGATGTGCTTACATTGGTATCTTTCCACAAACTTTTCTACAATCGATAGAACTAGTTTTTGATGCTTTTGTATAAGCTTATTGCGGTACATTTCCGCAAGCTTATACTTGGCTTTTAGATCGCTCTCGGAAATTCCCAAAATTTTGCTTAGCTCGCCCAATTTCTTTAAATACTTCGGATGAAAAGGACTGACATATTTTGCATTCTTGGCCCGTTTTGGTTCTATTTTATCGATGTTTTTCTTTATAAAACTGACCCATGAACTGATGCTTGCAAGCATCACCTCATCCCCTAAATCTCGTCGCAACCCGTTCTTATTGTCTGTACTTTCCCCACATTCTGAAATATCTTCTAACTTCTTGAGAATAATTTTCTTGATTTTTTCCTCCTTGCTATCCATATCCTTACTCTTATCCCTCTCCTATTCCATTCATTATTATAGTACTTTTTTGCATTTATTTAAAGGGGTTTTTATAAAAGCTGTTTTGTGTGTCTTTTTGCTGATAATATTTGTCTTTTTTCTTTGATGATGAGATTTCTGATACTATTGAGGTCGATGTAGGTGTCTGAAGCGTTGCGTAGCTCCTTGGCAATAACTCCCTCAGTGGATACCACAAAGATACGTATTCCCTTGCACCGCAATATTTCTACTGCCCGCTCAAGGTCACCGTCTCCAGAAACAATAATTGCTAAATCGTACTTCTCTGCCTCGTTAAACATATCAATTACCATCTCCATGGTTGTATTCTGCTTGTAGTAAGTCATTTGGTTGTAGTAGTTGATCACCTCCTTCATCAGTTTTCTTCGTACAACAAAACCACTTTGCTCTAAAAACTGTGTCCGGTCAGCTTGCTCGTCCTCATCTCTGACGCTTAAATACCAGTAGGCCTTGTAAATTGTGACCTCGTAGTCCTTGATAAAATACTCAAGCAGCTTTTTCGGATCAAAGTCCCAACCGCTCTGCTGTACCATATGGCTGGCGCTATTCCCGTCGACAAATACCGCCCCAATGACTCCCCCTTTTCTCCGATACTTACTAAACATTCTACGTTTTTGGCAATACCTAACTAGTATAGCACAACTATTGCTCTACGTGTTTTTTTGGTGACTTGGCAGCGCGGTTAGACCTGCACCTAGTTCTTATATCCTGCTTTCCATAAGTTGAGTATAAGTTTAAAATTATCATCTTTGTTCAGCGAAAATACTTGGTTTGTTTCTCTATCTTTGACATAAAAGTTACCCTCTATAAACCCAATGTAATCATAATTCTTGTTGTTTATATATCTGGAAATTGCCTTTTCGAGTTTGATCTTGTCTTGATATTCAGCTAGTCTGCCTTCTAAAATATATATATTCTTTTTTATAAAAGTTATATCATCCTGCAGGATTTTTGTTATAATCAAATTTTTATCATTTTGTTCTGGAGCTTGTTGGATGCGTAAGGGGAGCTGTAGGCCAATGTCATGCCAGCAGAGATTAGCAAGCAGATCCACTACAATTGTGGGTCTTACCCAGAGTTTTGGTGAGACTTCTTCAAGTAGTTTTATACTTATTTCCTGAATACCTTCCCTGATGTGTTTGATAAATAGCGGGATTCGCCACTCTGTTTGAAAATGGTATACGATGTCGCATTGGGCTGTGCGTGGGCTTATCCGAAAGAAGAAACACATCCTTTTTCCTCCCTTATCCTTCCAGTTTTGATACTTCCTGACAAATTCTAAAACCTAGGTAAACGTATTGTTCCAGGTAGACATCACTAAAAACCTTGTTAATCTCGTTCAGATGTTCTACTAACTTCCTGAAATCTTGAATCGCTTCCTGATGTATGAAAATACGTTCATATAAGTTATAAGCATCTATCCTTCTCCCTTTTTTTTGTCCATTTTTTTCGCCTTCTATTTCTTTTTTCTTTACTTTTTCTATTCTCATTTGGTGGTTTCTGATGCGTGTAAGGATATCTTCAACATCGACAACTTTTTCCACTTCTTCTTCAATGATTACTCGAATTCTCTGTTCTATACTGTTGATAATCATTTCTGTTGTTTCTATAGATAGTTTTGGTCTGCCTAAAAGTATGTTTAACACACTACATATAACCTTTCTGAACTTGCCTATTATCGATATATTACTTGCATTTTCTAGACTGTAACTTATGCTCTTGTAAACAAGGAGTTTTAGCTCTTCTTTGAGCACTATTTTAATTACTCTAGTATTTTTAATTATCGTGTTGATATTTTCATGTTCTAGGCTAATGTTTTTATATACCTCATCTAAAAGGTCCGTAACTATAGACTCACACTTTATGCGGAATGTTAAAATTGCTTTTAGTATGAACTTTCTGTGTTTTTGAGTGAAGTGATTATATTCTTTACCATTTATTGATTTGAGTCCAATTTGAGCTATTCTAGCATATATTTTTCTGTCCATACTACCCTTAGATATGTGGACTTTTTCAACTAGTCTAAACCAGAAAAAAAGTTGTTATAAACTAGGGAAAAGCTTACCGTCCTTGTAAGTATCTTATTCCATTTCTGGTTCTATATCTTTGAGTCCTATTATATACTGATTGTTGTACGTTTTTTGTTAACCTGTTCATTTCTTCTGCTAGTTCTTTCTGGTTTTCGTTTTGCATTGCCAACATTTTCATATGTATTTCTAAGATTTCTTCCTGAATGTTCATGATTTCTTGAGCATCTTCTGTAATCCGACGAATCATTGTTTCGTGGTAATCTTTTTCAAGTTTACCCAAATTTACCTGCTCCCGCAGTACCTTTTTCATGATTTGTAGCTGGGTCTCCATGTTCTGGTCTAACCCGGTTTCTCTACCATTAATATAACCCTTTTCTTGTTCATCAACACCTTGGTCTGCTCTTCTACCTTTATCTTCTCTTTTTTCGCCATTTCCTCTTTTTTGACTAGTTTGTCTAGTTTGTCTAGTTTGTGGAGTTGGACTAGCTAGTAGTTGTAACTCTCTTTCTTTTCCACTGCTATCTGTATATTTGCATTTACCTATATCAAATGCACTAGCATAAACGCTTGTGCCTTTCTTAATAGTTATCTCCTTTTTATTTGCTCGTTCAAAAACTTCTCGCTTACACACCTCATCGGCTCTTTTTTGATGGGCTTGGTAGTCAATTTTTTTACCATTGCTGCTAAAACAAGAATCCTGACCTTTACTGGCTACTATCCTTGTCCCACCAGCACGCATGCACCAAACACGGTCCTCAAAGCTCGGAACTAAATTATTTCCTTCCTTATCCTTTGCATTTTTTGCGTTATTTACAATCTCCTGTGCCAATTCTTCTAGGAATTTTCTGTTTCGCTCCCACCTTTCAGAATCAGAAGAGAAAAATGGGAAAAATGGTTTGTCTCCTCCGTATTTACCAAATAGTTCTAAATATTTCTCACATACTTTTTTAAAAAACTTGTCGTAACTTGTGTAATTCTTGTTGTAGCATATCACCATCGCCTTGAATGTATTATCTCCTTCAAGCGCCCTATATAACGAAGATTTTGAACTTTCTGTATTTACATTCTTTGCTTGCACACCTTGGCTCATTATTAACCAAGCAGTAAGAATAATTCCAAAACCATTGTGCCCTATTGTTGCCAAAATATTCCTATTTCTGCCCATACGCTTTAACCATAAAAATAAAATAATAGGATAAGGACTTAGGTATAAATATCTATATGGAATATGAATCCAACTCTTCCCCAGTTGGGTAAAGAGTTAGCTTCATACGTCTACCGCTACCCCTTGCTGGAGTTACATGATGTTCCTCCGCGCAGCTGTACCAGATGCCGGCAAAGCCGTTTTGTACAGCCGCTCCTATTATAGCATGTTTATCTGTATTCCGAACTTTATTGACACTCCCACTACCTGAAGGCGGGGGATGTTTGCACAGTTTCCAGAAGGACTTACAACAGCGTTGCCAAAGTGCCTCTATACAGTTTTCCAGAGTATACCCCAGGAAATTTGTTGCTGCTCCGGTTCTTCATTGTGGTTGGCTATGTTCCGCGAGCCTCACGTCTCATTTAATTTCATTAAGAGTTTTTCCTCCCCGCAGTGTGAGGCTACCTCGCTATCTCTCTGTTTTTATCCTGTATCGAGAAGCTTTTCTATTGATCCTAGCAGGTTGCTTTGATATAAGCTATTGAGTATGTATTTTATCCATTTTTCTTGCTCACTTTGGGGAATTTCCGCAAACATATTTAGAATCATTCTTTTTAGGTCATATTCATCAACTTGATCCTTCAGCTCTTGATAAACCTCTATAATACCCTCTTTGATTTCGGTTGCCTGAATTTCATCCAGGCTTTGGTAAGTAAAGATTGGAGGGTTAGCTGTTTGTTTGAGTAATTCTATGACTTTTTGCCAACACCGATTAACAGTTTCCCGACGTATGTTGAGTTGTCTTGCAATGGCTGTTTGGGTAGGTTTGATTTGGTTCTGTTGCAGTTCCTGATAGGTTTTGACAATCATTGCCAGTTTTTGTTCCTCTTTAGGAGCAGCTAAAATGCAGATATCCTTACTGCTTATTTGTCTGATTTTTGGTAAATTTAGGTTGAAATTACTTATAAGGATAATTCTTAATTTTTCGTGAGGGCGGCATTCACTGCGAATGCGGCCAATTCCCTGGAGAATATCCTGGCGCGTTTGTTCATGATAGAAGGCTGGGAACTGTTTCGGGTTGCCTCCAAGTGCCAGAAATGAACAGAGCATGTGGTTCCAGCTGCGGTTGGGGGTTCCCACAAGCAACAACTGTTTGCAGGTGCTGAATTCATTCCGCCCCCGACTGTCTCGCCACCAGCAAGCATCCTGGCTAAATTTAAGCAGGTCAATTACCCGTGTATTTGGCTCCATTTCCCTGTACTTTGTGATGATTCTTTCTAGCCGTTTCATCTGGTTATTTCCTCTCTGGTGGCAGAGCTTACCTAAATCCTTTATCTGATATATCTCGAGATTTTCTTGTTGGTTTCCCTCAGCAGCTATGTGATGAATTTCTTCAAGAGGGATGCCATATATTAGTGCGATTTTTTGCCGGTCAGCAGTCGCGTCCAAAAAAATTACATTCTTTGCCTCTCGAATAATTTGCCGAATTTCTTCTTTGACTCTATACACGTAAATATAGCCATTATTCCCAATCCAAGACGGATGTTTTTCTAGTAACCATAAAATAGCTGGTGGTATCGAATTTTCTATTTCTTGGATAAGGTATTCTATCTTGCTCGTTTCGGTTTTGAGTAGTTTATCTATCCACACTAGCTGTCTTTTTTCAGTTTTTGAAGCCTGTTGCCATTCTTCCTCCGATATTCCATCTTCTGTGCTCATAGAAGCCATAAATTCCCATAAACTTAACTGTCCCTGTTTGCTAATTTCTGGTACCGGAATATCGTTGAATATCCCATAACGCTTGCCTAATTGGTTCTTTACTTTTTCTTTGAGTTTTTCTAGATAATAAATGAGTTTTTCTTGATCTTCCAGGGGTATATTTTGACTAGCCTTTATAATTTCTATAGTTCTGTCTATGCTTTTTTCGTGAACGGCTAGAGAAGCCACCATGTTCAAGTCGCCAGCTTCTTCAATGATAATTGTCCTGTTTTTGTAATCAAATTTATCGATTCTGGGTAGGCTATCCGGATGAATTCTGATTTTTTCTGCCATAAGGCTCAGCTTCCGTTCGTAGAGGTAGCCGTAGCCCTCGCCCCGCCCAGATTCGCATGCTTGAAGTAGGGGGCAAGCGCGGCAGAGACGGTGGGAGGGATACCCGTAATCCCTCAATTTCTGATGCTTTTCATGCTGGAAACAATTGGCTGAAACAAGTACAGGCTGTTCCGGTTTTGTTACCCGTCGCCAATAGCCATGTTGATCCCTGTATAAGCCCCCATGTCGGCCTTCGGTATCTCGCCAAGCCTGCAACGTCTCTGTGCTTGGGTTGCGATGATCGTTAGAAATGTATAAACATGGCCCTGGTAATCTCCCGGCGTCGTAGGTTTTGCCCGTCCCTGTTGGGCTGCTATCCAAAATGTATTTGTACTCCTTTAGTTTTTTTTCCCAAAAACTTAGTCGTTCTTCTCTAGGATAGATCTCTAAATTCCGGAAGTATCTCAGATATTCTTTCAAATTGTACAGCCGGATGATGTTCCTGTCTTCAATTTCATCAATATCCTTGTTCATTTTACTGAACTCATGTCCCCAGGATGCCACAAAAATAGCTTTTTCAGGGAACGTTATTTGCAGATTTTGCCAGAACTGTTCATAGGCTTCGCGAACTAGTGCATTTATAGCACAGCCAGCATCAGGTACAAAAATGATCTGATTTGGTTTGAGAATATCAATCGTCTTTTTGATTTCTAAGAACCCATTCCTAAGGTAGCTGGCTGAACCAAACCCAATCCAAGGGTAATTCTGGTTTTGCCGTAAACCTTGGCAATAGGCAATATAAGATTTTAAATAACCCTCGCATAAATAAATTGTACTTGTGTCACTCTTTTTATTCCGCCATACCGCAATTGGAATCTGTTCTTTTTCTAGTTTGACCGATATTTTGTTGGAGGTATACCAATAATACTTATTTCCTTCATTATTGATGATTCTACGTCTGATCTGCGCAGCAATCTTGTATCCATAAACGTCAGGAAAAGTAATCAGTATTCCTTGGGTAATGCTGCCAAAAATACTTGACGAAATTTCTTCTGGTTTTAAACCTTTTTCTATCAAAAATTTTTTGTCATCTTCATTGAGGGGTGCTTTTCTTAGCAGCCAATTGAAATATTGGTTTTTTTCGCGCCTGCTTAGCGCCTTGTGCTGTTCATTAGCCTCACTGACTTGTTTCGGTCGAAAACCAGAAAAACCACTTTGCCATCTGTGCCCTCTTAGCCGATAAATCCCCCAGTTGCCATCTTTGGTCGTATGGCAAAATTCCCATTGGCCATCCGCTCCCTCCCCATGACGAAATGTCATACAAAATTGTCTGATATATTCCCCGGAAATGCCTGTACGACAGTTGCCGTTGGTCTTCCCACAGAGCGGACATGGTTTTCTTTTATTGCTGTATTCAAACCGATAGCGAGTTATCATAGTCGTTATGTCATTGATCCTTTATCCTAACTGTGCAACGGTCTCCAACCGTTGCTTTTTTTTTGCCATCCATCCCTATCCTCTACCCCACTATGGTTACAATGATAGCCTATCGTGAGTTCCTACGGGGTGCTTTACTTAATTTTTGAGGAGCGCAGCGCTACTGGCGTAGCTATGGCCGACTGAGATAGTTGATACTTTCCCTGTAGGGAAACATCCAGACGCCTCTAGACAGTTTCCTGCTGGTTGTCTGGCTCACCTGAGTGTGCGTTTTTGCTATTAAGCTTGAGGAGTTGTCGCTCACATGGCAGAACCACGAAACTTCGTTCCAAGGGACTATCGCCTTGACAACGCCATTGCGAGTCCGTCTGGAGATGACTTTAGCCAGGAGAGCATCAACCAAGAAGTCCATGCATCCCGATATGAAACTATTTTTATGGATATAAAGGTTTACTTTGCTTAGAAGCTAAATTTTTGTTCAGTTTTGGATACTTTTTTGCTCGCGGGTGTGTGGTAGTGGATAAGCTCCGCACTGTATAGGTTCACTCCAGGATACAGCCAGCCCAATGAAGTCAGGGTCGGGAGGATGTCACACCTGACAAGGATAGTTTTATAGGTATAAAGCTTTGACAGGTTTAGAAGTTATTTTTACTCTTGCTTTCGGTTTACAAAGTCTACAGCTGGCGGGTTATGAGCTGGGTAGTGGGGGACCCATTACCCTTTTACCAACAGACTAGAGTAGGGATTCATAGCTTGATAGCTTTACAGTTATAAAGGTCTACACAGTTAGGAAGCTATTTTTTTGTATGGTTTATGTATCTGTAAACATACTAGAGTCAGAGGATATTTACTTTTGTGGTTCCATAGGTTTGCCGTTGATCCAGCTCTTTTGCTCTTGCTTGCTGACAGGCTCGTAGTTGAGGATTTTGTTAAGTTTTGTAATTTTCCAGAGCATATTGTTATGGACAATCTGTAGTTCGTCATCTTGCCACAGAATTTTGGCAAAGTCTTGGTAGTTTACCTGCAGTAGGATTGGTCGGTTGCGAACCAGTGCCTCTCCGATGAATGTACCTTCAACTGGGTTGGCCTGTGTTACGCATATTTTTCTTCTATTTATGCCGGCGAATATTAGAGTATTGATGGTGATTGTTTCTTTTTCTTCTACTTTTTCTGTTTCGATTTTGACGCTATGGCATCTTGAGGGCAAGTATCCTTGGAAAAAAAATGATAGGTATAGCTCTTCTATATTTCTAGCTAGCCCGATAATGCTCATGCCTACATGTCTTAGAATCAGTCCCTCTGGAACTTCATTGGGTTGTAGCTGGTTTTCTTTGCTAGGTTTTCCTAGCCCAGTTTCCTGGTTTACTTTGTAGTTTACAGGTATTAGATAGATAAAGTTACTATTTTCGTTTAGATTAATTTCATAGTTTCTCCCAGAGATGATTCTGTACTTTGGTTCTAAGTTAATTTTTTTTTCTTCTTTTGGAGCTTCCTCTTGTCCTTTTACGGGTGCTCCTATTCCCAGAAATTGCCATACTGCAAGCAAAATACATATTGTTTTGCTTCCTATTGTTTTTGACATTGTCTTCCTTCCTGTCACCACTTTTCTTTAGCATATATTATACCTTTTCTACTTGTCTAGCAATTTCTTTGGTGGGTTTCTATGTTTTTGCACCTGTAGGACGATCTTGCCCTGATCCAGGATAATCACATTGATAACCATTCCTGGTCGAAATCCAGCCTGTTCTAGGTAACTTTTTCCGAGAATAATTTTATTATCTTTATGTACTTTAATTTGATATTTTGGTTTGGCTCCCCTTTTAGGTTCATATTTTTTGTTTATCTTGTATTCTATGATTGCATTGAGCATTGCAATGGTGTTTGGAATTTTGTTGCCGTTTTCGTCTAGTAAGTAGTAGCCTGCTGCTAGAGCTAACTCTTGATAGCTCATTTTCGGGTTTTGCTTTAGAATTTTCAGAAGTTCTTCTCCCCTCAGCATGGGTATTTCTTCTGGCTGGTTTATCTTTATAGTTTATCATTATCCCTGATCATTTCTGTTACTTGCTTTTTAGAGAAGAGGATTTTTCTGCCGAAGGGTATATTTTTTAGGATTCTTTCGCCTTCATTATAGATATCGAGGATCAGCCAAATGATCGGTATTCTAGGATGGGGTCCAAAATCCTCACACTGTCCGTCGGTGATGTAGATGAGTGCTGTTATTTCTCTATTTTTACGCACCCATTTCATGACTGGGGCGTAGCTGGTTCCGCCGCCGCCTACTGGGTTGGGGAGTTCTTTACCCTGCCAAACCTCGTGGTGCACGTTCCCGCAATCGCAATAAAGTAGATTGATTGGTTCTCCTTCATTGTATATTTCGTTTAACTCATGGATAATTCCTACGAACTTCTTAGTTACCTCAAAACAACTTCCCGATGTATCGAATGCTATAACAATCCCCTTTGCCTTCTCACTCTTGTCGAGAGTTGGATAGAAAATTTTGTGGGGAATATATCTCCGATTTGGCCTTTGCCAGTTGTATTGCTCTGGTTCTGTAACTCTTTCCATAAACTCTTTCAAAATCGCTTTTAAATTGAAGTTTGTTTTTCTTATATTTTCAATTTTTTCTTTGAAATATGCAGGAACATTTCCCGCTTTTTCCCCTAACATTAACATCTGTTGCACAACTATTTCTATATCCTCATTAGCTTCTTGCTTACTTGTTAAAGACTCTAAAATGTTTGTTTCATCTTTGCTCCCTTTTGTTTTTTCTGTTTTTCCCATAGCTTTATTTATTTCTTCTGCTTGTTTTTTTACCTCATTATTCCAGTTTTCTAGTAGTTTATTGTAGATTTTTTCCTCAGTGTTTTCCTTAAGTAAGTTAATTTTTTTGGTGATTGATTCTATGTTTTCTTCAATGTCTTTAGGGAGTTTATATCCTTCGCGATGGAGTAGATATGTTTTGTAGATATTACAGGCAGTATTCCAGACTTCATTGAGTTTATCTTGGCCTCTTATTTCATGAAGGAATCCAATACTTAAGAAGATATTGAGAATGATTGTTTCTATTTCACTTGTATCCAGGTAGTTTTCTGACTCGTATGAGTATTTTAGGATGGTATCTTGGCCTATCTTGATATTTAGACCTTCAATCGAGCAGGTATTTCCACTTACAATTTTAATTGGCGATGCTGCAATTAATTTAGACCAGAATGGCTCTTTTTCTATGATTCTGTTGATTGCGGTGCGTAGGATTTGTTGGGGGTTGTACCAGCGGTTCATACTTTTTACCTCTGTTGTGGATTGTTTAGGTTTTGCTGAGGAGATCAACTACCATATTGGTTTGGAGCAAATTGGGGTGGAGAATTTTTGCCTGTTCCAGGAAGACGCGACGTAGGCTAGCAAATGCATCCCATTCTTGCCGGAGCAGGTATCTACTTACTGCAGTGCAGGTTTGTGCGTCTACGCGGCCAGCCAGCATGCTTATGATAGCGTATCTCATGCTAATTTGCTTGTCTTCTGTTGGAATAGGGGCTGTTTCTGGACTGTTGACAATTTCTTCATAGGTTGGCAACTTACTAAAGTATAGTTGGTAGAATGCTTGGAACTCGATGTGGAATTCTTCTCCCATTGCACCTGCCAGAAGACGATCCATTGCTTGTTTCTCTTCGGGGTTTGCTTTTGCATTAATGCTCAGGAACATTTTCAGATAGTTTTCAATGCTTCTGCCTGTGGGTGTCTTTTTTAGGGACATTGCTAGGTCCGTGTTTTGCCCTTCTAGCAGGTATTGGGGCCGGAAGTGGATGAAGGCAACCATAACCAGCGCCTTTTGTCCCCATTTACATAGCATATATTCTGCCCATTCTTTTTCGTTTTGCCGTAGCTCAACTACCGAGTAAAATCTATCGAGTAGGTGGGGTCTGATGAGCGAGCTTCCTGTTTCCTCTTCTGGCAGGTTGCATGTTGCAATAAATCTTACGCAGTCCGGTATCTTTCGGTTTGAGATCTCCCGACCCCAAATGATCTGTGCGATTGCATTCATGGTCAGCTTTGCTTTATCTATTTCGTCAAAAATAAATACTGTTGGCTCTGTTGCATTAATCATCTTTTCGAGAGTGTTAATGGGAATGAAGTCAGCTCTTATCTTGTCTAGCTCTTGGTATACCATTGCAAAGCCTGTATAGTCCGGTATATCCTTCATATGTGGAGTTTCGATAATTACTCTTTCTGGCTTTATCCCAGCCTCGATTGCACCCTGGCGTGAAATTTCTGTTTTTCCTGAGCCTAGCTTTCCCTTTATTAGAAGTGGAAAATTATGTGTGACACAATGTTTTACGATCAGTTTTAGCTCTTTTGGTGTCACAATGTTTCTTTCTAGCATTTTTTCCTCCTTTTTCCTGGAGAAATTGTAACCTCTGTTTCACTCATGGATATATTGCCCTATAGAGACCCTCTGACAGCAATGTTCTGGGTCTGTTTGGGAACCGTCTAAGAATTCCCTAACTCAAATCCGAAGATTGTCAGAAATTAAAACAGGTAGTCCTTGATGGGATTCATTTGGATTGCTTCCTCATAACTTAGTTTTTTGTCTTCTTCACCCGTTTTTGATGTTACTTCAATACAGTCTTTATGGTTCTGGTATTCCTTTAGAAGAGTTTGCCAAATTTTCTGCAATGTTTCAATTTTTTGTGTTCCTATGTAGCGCTCCATTTTCAGTGTATCGTTACTAACTTTTGGTTTTAATTCAGCTGTTTTTATGGTTTGCTGAATTTCTGGATTTGTTTGATATGGTCTATCATTTTTGCCGTATCTTCTGCTCTTGCTAGGTTGGTAGTATTTCGATGCTTCAAAGATTGGTTTTACTTTTTCTAGAAGTTGCTGGATTGATACTGGCTTAAACTCTGTTACGCTTCTCTGCTGCAGTTCTTGGTAGATTTGCTCTAGTTGCTCACTGTCTATTGTATCTATAACTACAATTTCTAAGTGGGGTGTTTTGTTTTGTGTTTCTAACCACTCTGGGTACTGTTTTGATAGGATGTTTAGCTCGTTTTCAATAAGTAGTTCTAGGCTGTTTCCTGTTTTTTCGTGTAACCGCTTCGCTTTTAGCCAGTTCAAGTACTCTTGTCCTAAAGATATTATATTTTCTAGATGAAATTCTAGAGGATCCTTTATTTCTGAAGCTTCTTTATTTTCTTCTGCGAGTTCTTCCTCGTATTCGTCTGTGAGTAATTCCCCGTAGTTGCTCTTGATGGATGATACAAGCTCGTCTAGACAGATTTCTAGGTTTTTGTACCTTGTGTTTAGTTTCTGTTTCTTTAACGAACGTGCAGGATGTGAGTCTTCTTTCCTTTCATTTCCTAACTGTTCAATTTGATAGGTTATCTTTTCCAAAATTTCTCTCGTTTCTCCAAGGCGACTCCGGATAAAACTGCTGTTTTCGTTGTTCATTCCCCTGGTAATATTGGTAATAAGTTCTGAAAAGTTCTTGAAAATTTCCTTCCTTGTCTTGAGCTCAATTTTGTTTTTCACGCGCGATTTTCTTAAAACTTCCCTAAATTTTTCTGTTGTTTTGAGAATGTTCTTGATAATTCCTATCTCAACTTCAAAAAATGACTTGAGAAGTTCTTCATCATTTTGTAGTTCCTCGACGAGAACTTCTTCTGCTTGAACCGGCGGTCCATTCAGCAATGAGAAACTATATTTGAAAATTTCCTGTGCCCTTTTTTCTGAACAAAAATCCTCTATTTTGATGCGAAACTCTTCAAAGATTTTATCTTTGCGCTTGTTTTCATTTTCTGAAGTTGGCTTTGCTGAACTCTCTCCATAGACCGTCTTATGTGCAAGGTTGACAAGTTTATCTTTGGCATTAGTGATTCTTTCTCTGAATAGTGTAGTTATTTTTTCTTTAAATTTACATAACTTTTCCTGAATTTCTTCATAGGCGTCTTTGTGAAACATCCTTTGGATTTTTACGCGGCTGTAATCAACCGCCCCATAGCCAAACATGTCGCTGCATTCTAAGGTAAGGCTTTGTATATCTTGGATGAAAATGTAGATTTCTTTCCGAATTTCCTTAAGATATTCCTCGGGAATGATCCTGACGCTTGTCGATAGCTTCTGCTCCGTTTCCTCAATAATATTGCTTTCATATATCTCCTGGCTGATGCTTCGGATAATCCGCCGCTCCGCCGGGAATCGAATCGAAAAGGTTAGCTTCCGGTAATCCTGACTTAACGATGTTATTAACTGTTTCGTATCCTGAATAACTTGTCTGATTAAATCCTTTTTCCCGTTCATCGCTGTCTCCCTTGACACTTCACCCACCGGCCCCATGCTCCTTGCGTCATACTATGAGATTATATCATAAGACTATGATAGTTACAAGTTTAATGGTTTAGGGGTGTGGGTATGGGTTTTAGCTTGTTCTTGGCAGGTGGTGGTGTAGGTATACTGTCAGTACATTAGGGTATGCTTTTGGTGATGTATGTGGATAAGGTGTTGATTTAGTTTTATGGTTTATTTTTGCTATGGTAGTAGAAGGATGTTTTTTGGAGTGTTTGAGGATGTCTCACTTGGTGGATTTACCTGTTGCTGGTGGTGGGATTTCTTCGGAAGGGAGTTTAGCTGAAATGATTCAACGAAAGAGTCAGGCAGTGATTCAGCGCATGGAGCGTTCCGAGTTGCCGCGGTTGAGCCAGGCAGCGTTAGTTGGCATTGCATACGATACGATTACTTTGTTGCGTAAGCGTGGTGTTTCTTGGCGGTTAATCGCAGAGATTTTCAATGAGTTAGGATATTCTTTGTCTGTGGCATATCTCCAGACTGCTTATTCCCGGCTCCGGCGGGAGCGTGAGGCACAGGAGACGCGTAGACGCTTGGAGCAGGCTGAAGCCGAGTTGCAGCGTTTGCAGCTCGAATTGTCCCGTCTTACGGCGGCTAAGGTCGGGAGTTCCGTTTAATTTGCTCGCTAGTAGCCTTGGGGATGGTTGGTTGCAGGTTGCCTGACCTCGGGATTATGCTTTCCTGGGTATAGGACCCCCGACTGGCTAGGCAGTATGCTCGGGGAGTCCATCTATTCTTGTTACGGACTGACTAGGTTATTCTGATGGGTTAATATGGCTCTTTTTCCATATAGGTCTGCTTGGTTCAATTGACCAAACTACATCAAAAATATATCTTTTTTCACCCTCTTTTTCCTCTGTAATAAAACTTTCCTCATGTATTTCTCTTGCTAGTTCTTGCATTTCTTCTTTTTCGCCGCAGGCAAATGCTTCTGGGTGACACTTGGTGAAACAGCTCTTATATTTCTCTTCTCGGAATTCATCCTGCTTGTGACCGCCACTTTTTTTCAGGTTTTCCGGCGTATCTGTCAAAAAAAATTTTATAATTGGTGTGGTAGACATCCCTATCCAGGTCTCTTTGGTTTCTAACTCTTCATAGCATTGCGGGTTTAAGCTCTCTAACCGCTTCTTGCATACGTTCCGGTAGCATACGACATGCAGTTGATAGTTACTCATTGGTTTTTGTTACCCCCTGTTCTTCCTTATCCTTATATTATTATTGCACTTTTTTACCTTACTATAACAACCCTTCCCCTTTGCATACCGATGATGCAGTCCCTCAATAGTTAATAAATATTTCATTTTTTATGAACATTAGGGCAGTTTCCCGGAACTCTTTGATGTTGATTCCCTTGATTTTTTCTGTCTTTATCGTATATTCCTCTACACCTGGATTGATTGCTATCTGTATGGCCATGTTATTCATATATTTCATGGTGTCAACTTGTTTTTTAGCTTCCCAATATTCCTCTCTGTTCCCTAGACATTTTTGTAATCTTTTATTAAGTCTGTAGATTGGGAAGTATTCTGCTTGTTCTGGTTCAATAAAAATGCATTTTCTGTATGGGTAGAACGACCCAACAGAGCAGAAGTTGAAACATATATATATATCTTTTTCGGCAAGGAGTTCAGGCTGCTCCTGGCTTAGCCACCACTCCCCATCATTCCTTAGAAAGATATAGTACCCCGGTACATTTTTTTCTATCATGACCCGGAGAATCGCAAACCCTCCATCCTTCTCCGCATCCCATACGTTTGGTTCGGCAACCCAATGATCCCCGCTTCTTTTGATGATGTAGCTCTTTTCCTCCTTGTTGTTTATATTTACGCAGTAGCATATACCCGGATTTATGATTTCATCCCTTATCCAAACGTGAAAGTTGCCATACTTATCAAATTCTCCAGGTAAATCTGCTAAGTTTTCCTCAATCCACCTTTTCTCTTTTCTAGAATTGTATCTTTTACATCCGCTTGCCCTTATTAGCCTGTTTTCAACCTCCTCGATTAGGAGGCTGTCTTCGTATAATACCGGAACTCCTTTCGCTTGCACTTCACCCTCTCCAACTCTTACCTTCCTAAGACAGAATCTCTTCCGTTTTCTTTAAACTATCATAACTCTTGTCTTGCTTCCTAGACAACTCCCAACATCAATCTTGATGGTTTATGGTTTGTGGCTTCATTTTCTCTGTTGTAAAACTTTCATATCACCCTCCCCTAAAAGTACCCTCCTAAATCTGTTCTTCTCCCTGGTATACCTTTCCTCTCTTCTCCTGGTATACTTCCTTGTAAACCTTGCTCATCCTTTGCTGCGTCTCCCCTATTCTTTTCGTTTCATATATAGAACTAACATCATAATCCCTTTCTGGTACTCTCCTTGCAATGCTGCTATCCCTCTTTAGAGTTTCTATAAGTTCTTCCTTCGTTTCTACAATTCTGAAAGGATCTTTTTCATTTTGGAGATTGACAAAAATTATTACAGGATTTTTCTTATTTTCTGATTCTACTTGGTTTTCCTTACTAAGCTTTGCCCTTAACTGTACAATTAACTCGTCAAAACACTTTATTTGTTTGCCTTTCATTATTCTGATAACTTGTGTTGCTGCTTGTTTTTCTCGACTATTTTCCCCTTGCTGCTCTTGGAATATCGCTTTGGTTAGTAACTTCAAATCGTCGACCGTAGCCCATCCTTTGGTTACACCTTTCCCCCCCTGAGCCTCCTGCTTGGCCACTGGGTAGAGTATTCTCCCACTTCCCCTATCATATACTATAGGTAAGTCTGTTTTCTCTTCTGCTTGTTTCCTCAATATTTCCTCTCTCTTTTCTGAACATTCTTTGATTTTTATCCTATCCTTGATACCTAATTCTAAATCAAATCTCTGCTGTCCCACCCGTAATTCGTCGATAATACAAGGGGACTTTTCGATGAGTACAACCGTTTCCTGCTTGCCTCGTTCTTTTTCAATGAGATTCCAGACGTTGTTGGCAAAATTACTTAGCTTTTTACTTGTTTCTATCTCATCTTTTGCATTCACAAATGTCATACAGTAGTATTGCGTTTTTTCTGTATCTTCTTGACTAAGAAAAACGCTTGTTGAGTATTTATATGTCAGTCCAAGTTCTACTGTTTTGGGAGCTTCTATGGTAAAGTTCTCTTTTCTTAGTTCTTCTGCTAATCTCGCTTCCGTATAGGCGTCTAACAAGTCTGATAAACCTAAATAGTCCGCTAGGTTCGCTGGCTCAGTATCATCTCTTTCTGTTGTTCCTTGCCTGATTGAATTGTTGTAGAAAGCAAGTTCGCCGTTCTCCCCAACCAAAAACAGACCCTCTACATCTATTATCCCCTGGCTTGCCCTCCCCTCATCGATATTTTCATCCCTTGTCTTGATAAAAATTCTCAGTTTGCTATCCTCATGGGTTAGTACCTCGATACCATTGTAGTTTCCTCCAAGGTAAAAGGCTATACCTTCCCGACTAACTAAGTTGTTCCTAATTGCCTCTTTGCTGACCTCCTTGAATACTCCTTGCTGACTCAGTACCTGCGCCTCAGCAATGTTCGTGAGGGTTTTTATAACTTTCTGAATATCTTCCCCAAATCCTCCTATTTTCTTCTGAATTTCCTTAGCCCAAATACTATTTATGCTTACTTCTGTTTCGCTAACCTCCTTGATAGACTGTTTATCTACCCCTTCTGCTATTAGGTATTCTAAAGTGTCCCGAAATGATAGAGATTTTTCTCCTAATTTAGGAGTAATGAGATCGGCAAGTTCATATGCTTTTTCAAGTTCTGTACTAAATGTGTTTATCTGTCTGTTGAGTACTTTCTTTAGTTGTTTTAGGTCTATTTGGATGTCACCAAGCTTTATTCTTTTAACCACGGTAGCTGCTCCTTATATGGGTTCCAGGGGTTGAGACGGTTTGCTTGTGGTCTATTATAGCTCAACTTGGTCACCATTGCTGTTCCCGTTACATTGGTTTGGTAATGGTTCTTTATTTTTTTATACTGGCACTTTTGTTGTATTATTTATTCTAGGTCTTACCGTTCATAAAGGGTATTGTTTTTGCCGTGCGGTTTTGTGAGTGGTAGGATTGTGTTCTGAAGGGTAGGGGTGTATTGGTGTGTTGTCTCGGTGGTCCTGGTTTTGTTATCTGGGGGTTTTGGGTTGTACGAGTGCGGTTTATGCCGCGGAGCCTACGGGTGTGGGGGAGGTTATAGAGGTTCGGCGTACTGTTTTTCGGGGGATTGAACCGGGGGAGCCATACTTTTCTGAGGTATATGAGGCAATTAACCGTGCTTATTTCCTACCCTTGTCAGGAGGGTTACGGCGGTCGGATATTCAGAAGCAGTTGGATGATCTTTATGATATTGGTTTCTTAGCGAATATTGAGGTTACACTTGAGGAAACTGACAAGCCGGGTGAGTATATTCTTGTTTATGAGTTTTTAGTGAATCCTGTAATTGAACGTATTGAGGTATTGGGGGCAAGTTTAGTTCCGGCTGAGTTTATTGAGCGTTTATTTAGAGATTTACCTAAGGGTTTATTGCACAATCAGGAACTGGATAAGCGTTTAGCTTTGCTATTAGACTGGTATCGGAGTCGTGGTTACAGGTTTGCTGAGATTGTTGATAAGCAAGTTGTCGATAGTACTCTTTTTATTAGTTTATCGGAAGGTAAAATTTTTGGTGTAGAATTTCGGTTTTTGGATGAAAGGGGTCGGGAGGTTGCTGGGTGGACGCGACCGGAGGTGTTGTTTCGTGAGTTGAGTTTAGTTCCGGGTCGTGTTTATAACGAGGTGGTTTTTCAGCGGGATCAGCAGGTGCTTTCTGGGTTGGGGGTTTTTGCTTCGGTGCGTCCAGAGCTTGTCCCTTATCACGATGGGGAGCGGCGGGGTTTTATCTTGCGCTACTTATTGGTTGAGCGTCGCAACCGGAATGTTAATCTGAATGCAAATTTGGCCTCTGGTTTGGATCCAGGGGTGACTCTGCTTTATCGGGATCGCAATTTTTCAGGGCGTTTGGACTCGTTATCTACGGATGTAAGTTATAGTGGCGGTGACAATATTGCTGTTACCTTCAATTATCGGAATCCTTGGTTAGGTTGGGATGATGGTTCTTTGCGCTTAGGTTTTTCTCTTTCTGGTTTTTATGGTTTTACTGGAATTAATGCCTTTCGGGGTGGGCGTTTTTTTGTTCCAACCCAAAAAGGAGGCGATGCCATTACTCAGCGTATTCAAGGGACGGTAAGTTGGCCGTTCCGCTGGCGGGGGCGTTGGTTAGTGCTTCCTGAAATATCTTTCGAGAAGGTTACTCTTTTAAGTAGTTTTACTGGTCAGCCGGTGCGCCGCGATATTTTTGGGAATCCTTTGACGGGGAGTGGCGGTGCGACGGATGTCTTGGGCTTTGTTGGGGTGCGTTTATTGCGGGATGAGCGGAATTCGGACTTTGTGGCAACGTCTGGTTCTCTGATTGATATTGGTTTTCGGCAGTCTTTGGGCTTTAGTGGTGTGAATTTTGGTCGACTTTTGGTTGATGCCGCTTACTATTTACCAACACCGTGGCTGCGTCTGGGACAGCGTACAGGTGCTTTGGCTTTGGGTGGCAGTCTTGGCTTGACCTATGGCCATCTTCCCCCCTATGAAGCGTTTGTTTTGGGTGGGGAGCAAACCGTGCGGGGTTATAATTTCGGTGATGTCGCCTCATCGCGCCACTATTTATTAGGTACCTTAGAGTATCGGGTTCCGTTGCCGCTTAATCTTTATGCGGCAGTCTTTGTGGATGTGGCTACTGATTTGGGAAGTCAGGCTTCTGTACCTGGCAATCCAGGTGGCGTTCGTGGTAAACCTGGGTTTGGTTTGGGCTATGGTGTTGGCCTGCGTTTTCTTAATCAGCGGATCGCTCTTGATTATGCCTTTAATGATGCTGGTACTCCTCGCATTAGTTTTTCTGCTAGTTTGCGTTTTTAGCTTTCGTTTTTTGTAGGGTTTTCTTCTGAGTTTGGTTTTATTTTCTGAAAGGGAAATGTATGCTTTTTCAGACCTATTTTAGCTAGTTCGTAGATGAAACTCATGTATAGTTCTTGTTCTTGGGCTGCTTGGTAGATGGGTTTGCCCATCCGGACTGCAGCAATGAACTCTCGTACTCTGAGCACTAGCTCTGAGTTGGCTAGAATTCGTCTATTTTGGATGGCCCATTCTAATCCTTTTTCTACGTGTGATATCCTCGCAATCGTATTTTCATCAATTTGTAGTGTTTGTTCGTTTGCTGGTATGATATGGATAGTTTGGTAAGTACTATAGTTTGTTAGTTCGATGATGAACTGGTAAATGTTTTTGTTGGTAATGACGGTCATGAGGGTACGGCGGTTAAGTGGTGAGCGGCTCTGGAAAGGGATAGGGATTTCTGCGATACGTTTGAGGTGGATAACCTGGGCATTGGGAAGAGGAACATCGACGTCGACGACAATTTCGCTGAGGTCGTCAAGCCATAACCGGCGTACTTTTTCATCAACTGGGATAAAGGAGATGTTGACGCCTAGTCCTGGGGCAAGCTGGATGCGGTGTCCTCGGTAGGCTTCTTGATTGGTGATATATCGGTTCAGGCTAGGTGTGGTTGGGTTCTGGCTGATGTGCCAGTTTGTTGCTTCTGGTTTTGGAGCTGTGTCGCTTCTGTTAACATTCCATTTGGTAAGTACTATCAGACTGAGGACGGTTTGCCATGGCATAGCTCCGGGTTGTTTTGGTACCTGGGGTGGAAAAGCCCTTAAAAGTTTAGTATAATTAATTGTCCTGCATTGGTTTCACGATAACTAACCTGCTACCGTAGTCGTTCAGGAATCTCTGAATCTGCTCAACGGGCAAACCAGTCTGAGTATCAAACACGTAATGGAACCGCTTGCCTGGAACAGGGTTAACCGCTGTCTCTACATTCACGCTTATTGCAAGTTAAAGAACCTAAGGCACATATAGCTTAGCACAAAAACCCCGTTGTTGTTGTTGTTTTTTCTTTGTTGTGTAATGGGGTATTGGGGTCTATAGAGATTTATCTTGCAAAATAGAGCGATACCGAAGTTTAATTGATTCATCTTTTTATTGTGCAATGCCTTAATCGAAGGGCAAGTGGTAGCTTGTGAGTTTTTTAGGCACCCTCCGCTTCTGAATCTACCTCATGAATTCGCCGCAGGGATTCCTTATTAAAAGCCGGGAAGTGTAGGTAGGGGTACTGACCCTTAGCCTGCTGCAGTTCTTGGAAGGCGGGGGCCAGTTGATCCTGGGGGGAGATCCCTGTTACCACACACCAGAGCTTGGTCCGTGTCAGAGCCACAAAAGCTTGGTTGCGCCGGCGCAGTTGCTCCTTCACGCTAAGCCCTGGCTCGGTGGCGTTTTGAAACTGGCAAACGTAGACTTTCCAAGCTTCATTGCCTTTGGCTCGGAAGATCCCCGCTAGGGTGACATACCCAGGCAAGCGAAAAGTGTCCGGATCGGCATCTTCGCCGGCAATGAGGGCGCTAATTCCTCTTTGTCTGATCTTGGCCTTCAGGCTTTCCCAATAAGGTCCCATCCCTCTGAAGCTGGCCACACCGGTAACCAGGAGGTCTTCCGGCTGGAAGCTCCAGCGCTTCAGGTCATGCTCGATTTGTTGGGCAATCCAATTCTGCTCCTCTTCCTCAGAAGAGAAGGTGCGCCAGATGAGCAGCGATTGCGGATCTACTTTTGGCTTAAAGTCTTCTTGATCGACGGGGTGACAAGCCTTGCGGGTCAGGGTAATCAGGGATCCAGGCCTACGGAAATCGCCTTCTACCACTTCGTAACCCAAACTTTCCCACTGTTCTTTTTGGGTAACCCCCTGTAAAGGCTGGCCTCCACGCAGAAGACCCATGTTGATGGCATGGGCAGCCATGAGGATAATGCTTGGTGTGCGGTAGCAATGGCGCAAAACGGTGGCCCGCCCTCCCAATTGCACCCTAGGCTTGCCTGTTTCGTCGCGTCCGAATATCTCGGCTAGTCCTGGCGTTGTCAGTGAGCCAATACCTTGGGCTTCGTCGTAGGCCCAGTATAGTCGTTTGGGCTCCCGTAAAGCCTGATACGCTAGGCGATAAAAGGCAGGAGGTAAATCCTGACCTTCATCGATCAAGATGGCATCGAAAAGTTGAGGGATTTTCTTAGCTTTTTCCTCTAAATCTTGGCAGACATAGTCGAAGGGCTCGGTTGTATTGTCGTTCTTAGCCCTTAGTTCTGCCATTGCTTGCTCCAAGCCTTTGGGTACTAAGCCACATTGGTAAGCCAGTAGCCGATAAAATCCAGGCTGATCTTTGGATCCCCAGGCATGCATTACCTGAAGCTTTTGCCAATTTAGCTCAATATCAAACCGACCTTGGCAGACTTCCAAAATTTGTCTGCGAATTTGCTCATAAAGAGAGCGGGTGTAAAAAACTACGGCGATGTCCCAATCGGGGTGGTCGGCGTGGATTTTGGCCGCCCTGCGAGTCAAGACTACAGTTTTGCCTGTCCCCGCCAGGCCCCGAAACCGCTGCGGCCCCTCAGGATATTGGGTGGTAATTCTGCGTTGGTCTTCATCGAGTTTGAAGATCCGCTCTTGAACGCGACGGATCACCGTTTGTGGATCGTAGTTATAGCTAGGTTGGCCATTGGCGGCATCTCCCAAAACTAAGCCTAAATGTTTGACAATCTGCTTTAATTGTTCTTCTTGGAGAGAAGGTTGGGTACCTCGCCTAGCCTCATATAATCTTTGTTTCAGATGCTCGGGTTGCTCCAGATCATCAGCAAATACCAAGGTCCCTATAAATGGTGGATTCCCGAATCTTTCTTGCCATTCTTGTCGCCGGATCCGGGGCAAAGCCACCCGCTTATCAAAGTTGATCTCATCTATCAGCGGTCGTATATCTGGATGTTTCCGTAGTAAATCCTTAACTTGAAACATTTGGTTGTCTGCTTGTGCTAGAGGGGTTTCTGTTTCTTTGTCCCACTCTCGCATTCGCCATTCATTGTTGTTGATGTTCTCAATGTTGTATAGATTGAAGCCCTTACATTCGAATACCCAAATCCCTAATTCAGCATGAATCAGGAGAATGTCAATCTCAGCCTTATGATTGCCTCGGCGATGATTATAAAGAACAACTCGATGGAAAAGATAGCCCGCATCGGATCTCAGAACCTGCCGCAGCGCATTCCAAACCACTGCTTCGGCAGCTACCCCAGGTAAGCTCTCGTCCAGAGCGCCGTCAGGTTGAACGTGCATGAGGGATCCATCATTTTCAGCCTGAACCTACTGTACAATATTTTCAGCTTGAACCTACTGTACGATAGCTAACCCAGTATCCTGAGGTGGCCGGGAGGGACCTTCACAAACTGTAATCTTTCCATTTCCCGCTAAACATACTTTAGAATCCGTCATCCAGGAAATCATAGAAGCTCATCTGGTATTCGGCTTCCTCTTCAGTAATTTACTTGGTTATATATTCATATGGTCTGATAACTTAGTAGTAGCATATCTGTATTACGGGTTATCTGGTCATTGAAAGTACCTCAGGGTACGATAAAGTCAATCAATGCTTGGGAATGGTGTTTTTTAGCACGAAGGAGGCAGCGCGCATCACAGGCTGTACAACCCGGCAACTGCACTACTGGCGCAGTAAGGGGTTGGTTGTGCCGTTGGTGAATCCGGCAGGTACGGGGTATACTTTGTATTATAGCCGGGAAAATTTGGTGAATTTGTCCATTGTGCAGTATTTGTTACAGCGGGGATATGACTTGGCGGTGGTAGCGATGTCTTTGGAAGTGTTGCAAAAGTTGGATAGGGGGTATGCCCAGCCGGAACAAGCCCGGCGGTTTCTTTTGTGTTGGGACGATGTCCGACAGAAGCTAACTGTAGATGAATTTGACCCTCAGAAAGTGGCAGTTTTGATAAAGCAAGGGGTTTTTAGTATGACGGTTATACCAATAGATGATTTACAACGACAAATTCAAACAGCGATTGAAACTTTGCGCTCCGTTGCGTCAATATGAATATAGCACACCGCGTTACCTATCTGTCTCTGTCTAGTTTGTTAGTTATGGGATCATGTGAATATTAAATGTCCTCAAAGGGTTGTTTTGGTCCTTTTAAGGATGTCTTCCTTATTTTGTTGAGAAAGTCCATTTTGAATAGCTTACTTCCTATTTTGTCTTGGTTTGGGCTTTCTTTCCTCTCCTCTGATTCTATACTTTTTTCTAGATTTTCTAGGAGACTTTGACCGGATCCCATGCTTTTGCTTTCTGCTTTTTCATCTGTTGTTTTTAGCTCTTGGTTTGGTTTTTCTGGTTCTTCTGTGTTTTTTTCTACTTCTTTCTGCTCTTCTTCTATTCCGTATATTTTTTCATTGTCGATAGTGTTATTCGCTGGCTGTGGCTTGAGGTTGCTTTGTTGTAAAATATCTTGGTTTTTCGTTTCATTTTCTATTTTTAGCTCTTGGTTTGGTTTTTCTGGTTCTTCTGTGTTTTTTTCTACTTCTTTCTGCTCTTCTTCTATTCCATATATTTTTTCATTGTCGATAGTGTTGTTTGCTGCTTGTGGCATGAGGCTGTTTTGGGGTAAGGTATCTTGGTTTTCCGTGGTATTTGTGTTTTTTCCAATTCCAATAGATACATTGTTTTTTGGTGGAATTGGTGTGCTTAGTGCCTGGGATTCTGGCGGTGCTGCCTTGGCACGTTTGGCTATTTCTTGAGAAATATTGGCTAGTTTTTCGTCTACTTCTACTAATTTGCTTTTTAGATAGTTGATTGCTTCAGTAATTTCTAGTTTTTCGATAAGAGATATGGTTTGTGCCTCTTCCTTTGGTTTTTCCGTCACTTCTATCAACTTTTCGTTAATACTTGTTAAGGATTGGTCTAGCTGGATCAACTTTTGTTCGAGCTGAAGTAGGCGCTCCAGAACTTGGGGATCTGGTGCTGATGTTTTGGGTGCGTTTTCTGAGTTGTCCTCCCTCTCCTCGGTGTTGGGTATGTTTTCTGGGTTATCCTCCCTCTCTCTGTCTGAATGTTCCTTATCTTCTATAGGTACGGTATGTTTTTTTTTGCAGCTTCTTGATTCATAAACTGTTGTTCTGCTGGGGAGTGCTGTGGGTTTGTCTGCCGGTAGTGGGGATCGTTGAGGTAGGCATTGAGACCTTCATTTGTTGTTTTGGTTGGTTCTAATGCTGGTTCAAACCCTCGATGCTCATTTTCTTGACCCTGTAGGATTTCTATTGCTTGTTTCATGGGCATTACAATAGTATATTGCCCTAAAAAACCCTTCTTTAAGATGTAGGTTTCTGTCTCAAATGTGTCATGGTGGATGGGACTCTTGCGCATCTCCACGACTAAAATACTGTTGGGAAATGCACTTAGAATATGGACCTCCTCTACTGTTAGATTTTCTTTCTTGAACCACTTTCCTTCATTGTTGATTCTGAATCCTGGAAACTCCTTTCTCACACGCTCTTCCGCATAAACTGGCTCTACTTCATACTGGTTGTACGCTAAATACTTTAGGTAGTCTGAACCATACCTGTCTATCCATCGCATCCGTTCCTCAATATACTCTCGCTCTATTACTGCTTTTCTTTCGCGAAATAGCTTTTGTAAGTAGATGTCGCCATACTTTTTGATAATTGGTTCTAGATGCGTAATCTGACTTACATAGGTAAATAGCTTGCTCTTTTCATGCTCATAATTCCATTTTTTTAGGAAATTGTATGCATTGATAATATCCCTGTTTCTCTGCTCTTGAATTTCCTTTGCAAAATCAATGAGTTTTGCTTCAATGTACTCTAACGTTGGTTTTTCCTCTTGTTCAAACAATTGAAGCGGTTTGTCTTCGTATTCTGTCCAAATCCAAAGTAGGGCTTCCCGGCCAGCCTCGGAAAATTTTTTGACCTGCTCTGGATTGATGACTATGATTTCCTTATCGTATAGTCCAATCTCACCAGTTTTTTTGAACATTTGGATCTTGTATCTTTCACTAAAGTGACACTCAATATGTATCTGGTACGTGACAAATTGCTGGATCTCGGCCTTGGGGATGTACTCGTCTGTACCGGTGATGTATTCCATTGGCTTTTCCGCTCCCCTATCCCATTCTACCGTGTCGAGAACCTCTTTGTACATTCTATCATTGTAGTCTGGCTGGTTACTCATTGATACACTTTGTGCTAGTTCAGGTTCGTTTTCCCATAAGTCCATCTCCTTTAGGCATACCTTCGTACTGTTATTCGTTTGTTTTGTGCTACTGACGTTTTTCATGCCTGGCTCCCATATCTCGTTATCCAGTTGCTTGTTGTTGGTTTTGTTGTCTTCTACCTCGTTCCTACGGTTGATCATTTCTTCTATTTTGCCTAAATCTGTTTTGAGTGTTTCTAGCTCACTTTTGGTGCTTTCGATGTCTATTTCTGTGTTTGCTGGTTTTGGATATTCTTCTATTTTAGAATAATCCTCAGTAAAGATTATGTCTTCTACTTTATCGCTACTCCGGTTGTTGGCTTCATTATTTTGTACTTTTTCGCTATGGTTGATACTTGCTTCTACTTTACTTGAACTTGTCTTGATATTTTCTCCCTTGTCGTCTATTGTGGTGTTTTTCTCCTGCGTGCTTGTTTCTATCGCAGGATCCTCATCGGTGAGGGTGATCGCTGCTTTGCTTGGCTCTAAAGGGATAGAATACTCCTCATTGGGCCGGGTAATCTTCTGGAATGCCTCTATCCTGAGAATGTGTCTTTTGAGTCCTGGAGGAAGATCCCAACCCTCTTCCCCTAAAAACTGTGCATGTAGTTCATACTCCTGGCCATTGATAAACTTCGCCCAAATCCGCAATAACTCATTCCGCGGAATCTCGACACTCTTGTCAAACACCGAATACCAACGATACGGAAGGATTTCCCTCTTCGGAGATGCTCGTTTTTCTCTCTCATGAGAAGTTCTCCGAAAAATAAACATGTCTCTGCCTCCTTTCTTTGGTTCACTCATCCCCCCCTTAAAAACCTCTCTTCCCTTCGCTGGGTTGCCTTATGTAATAAGCAGTAAATACCTTGTCAAGAATTTTATAGTCTTTTAGGTTGTTGATTTCTAGCTCTCCACTCCTGAGCTTGTTTATGGTATCACAAATTTCTGAAAACTTAGGAATGATTGCTCGCTCCGCATAATAGCTCTTGTTGTTGCTAAACTCCTCAATAGGAATAAAAAAATATTCTTTGTTTATCTGATTGTTTTTAATATCAAGGATATACCCAACTATAAGAATACCTGAGCGGATCCTTGGGATTTTGTCCTCTCCCCCCGTTGTACAGCGGATCGTACAAAAGATAGAATTCTCTATCGGATACTTTGACATAGGTTCTAAGCTGCAATGACTCATTGTCATTTGCCTTCTCATTATAACCAATATACCTCAATAATATACCTCAAAATTACCCCCCCTTCTCTTCCCTAACTTAAAAACTCCTTCTCAAACTCCCTTGTCGGCACAGATGTACCCTTGTTATCCATGTAGATCGGATCGGAAATCTGCTCCTATCGCATCCACTTTTCTCAAAACTTCTGTTTGTATGTTGTATGTACGGGGTTGTTGGTAGGGTTGGTAAGGTTGTGTTGATTTATTTTTCAAGGTGTGCTATAGTTGAGGGAGCTAGCCAGAACGGTGTTCCTGGTATAGTATAGCTATTTTAATTTTTAGTATGGTTTTTGTTTATGGCTTTAAGGTTTGATTTGGATTTTTTAGGGGATGAGGTTTGGTTAAGGTCGCACGGGTATATTCGTGGGTATGGTGGGTTGCAGTCGTTTGTGCGGGTGGACGATTTACCGTTGGAGCGTTGGTCGGAGTATTGCGAGCGTTTACGGGGGGGTTGGTTGCCGTCGGTTCGCGAGTTTGCGGGGTGGCATCCTTTAGATCAGCAGCGGTTTGAGGCGGAATATGTTTATGATTTGACGTCTAAGGAGCGGGAGTTGTATTACGAGCGTGGTACGAGTTTTTTTTCGCGGCCTTTGGATGCGATTGCCTTTTATGTGCATTATTTGAATCCTTTAGATATAAGTAAGGGTTTGCATTCATTTGAGGTTTATTGTGATAATTATTTAGCTGCGAGTGCCGAGTATGATGAGGGTTTAGGTGATTTTGTTTGCTGGAGTCATTTGCCGTTAGACTGGTTAAAGGATTTTGATTTATTGCGTTTTGTGGTGAATGATGCGACGGCTTATGTATCATTTTGTAAGCGGGTGGTTTTTGACCGGGTAAGTGGGCAAATTACGGAGGAGTTTGAGCGTTGTTTACGGGATGGTCGTTTAGATTTAAACACTTTACGTATTTTATCACAGGAGGGTTACTAAGTTATGTCTTCTGATTTGGTTGCGGACCGGGCGACGTTAATAGAATTTATGCGGACTATTTTAGCTATGCCTGAAGTTTCGCTTTCTGCTGCTGGTACTGTTGTTAATTTTTTGTTGCGTCTTTTGCCTAAAGATAAAGGTAAGGGTAAAGATAAAGGTGAGGGAAATTCACGGGGCAAGGTTAAGTCTAAGGAGGACAAGGTAGACTCTCAGGATAAGGTTAATTCCAAGGTTGCAGATAATTTGCCGTTTCAGGGGAATGTTGGAAGTCAGGAGAAACGGCAGTCGGGGGCTTCTTTACAGGTTTTGCGGAATGGGCAGCCTGTGTTTCAGTTAGATGCGGATAGGGTGCGGAATAAGATGAGTTCTGATGAGAAGTTAAGGCTGATGAATGTTTTAGCGTATCCGCATGGGGCTAAGGTTTCTTCGCGGCATTTGCGGGATAGTTTTCAGGTTGTGTTTGTGCCAGGTTCAGGACAGCCGTCTCAGGTTTTATTTTCGGCACGTCCTGGAGAGCATGTGGTGAATCATTTGGGAGAGTATGAGGTAAGTCGTGAGTTAATTAATAATATATTGCCATCTTCTGCAGTTGTAGATAAAAAGAATTTCTTTTCTTTTATACGGGACCTATTTGGAGGTCAGCATTGGGAGCATAATTTTTCGCGTTGGTTCCGTGGTAATTTGTTTGCTCCTGGGCGTTGGTTTGATGGTTTAAAAGATACACTGCAGCCGGTGCAGCATCTGTTTGGCAAGTTTCACAGCCGAGTTCTTGGAGAGCGAGGGATTGCTCGCCATCAGGTACTTTTGCGAAATGTCAAGTCTTTGTTTGGCGCTTTTGGGGAGAGTCAGTTAGGGGAGCGTCGGTTGTGGCCGACTGCTGCTGTTTTTGCTGGGCAGAAGCCTAATGCGATATGGTCTTCCCGAGCCTTGTCTTTGGCTTCTGGCTATCAGTTGCATGTGCTAACTTCTTCGGATTGTCCTGGTTGTTATCAGGTACGGCTTTTGGATCCGTCTCAGCGTTCTGTGTTGAGTGTAGCGTGGGAGCGGGATGGTCGGGTGGCGTATGTGCATCATTCGGTGCAGAATGATTTTGAAAGGTCCTTGGTGGATACATTGTTTTATGATGGTTTAGATAAACTTTTGGATGGGTATCGGCAAGCGGTACCCGATGGGGAGCGATCCGCTGTATTTTGGCAGGAACATCCGGAGCGTTTACCGCAGTATCTTTTTCAGTTGGTGCGTGTTGTTGATGCTCAGCCGCAGTTAGCTAATTTTTTGCCGCCTGCGGAGCGTCAGATGGTGGCATCTGTCTATCAAACTCATTTGACTAATACATTACGGTGTTTGCAGATGGTTAATGGTTCGGGACCGGTGGCGGTGGCTCACCCAGAAAATCCGTCTAAGGAGTTGTTTTTTAGTTTACAAACGATTCAGGATGACTTCTCTAAGAATAAATACCAGGAATTACAGATTGATGAGTGCAATGTTAGGGATAGGTTGAAAACGTCCCTTTTTCGGGGTCCGGCAGAGCCTTTTTTGGTTTCTGACGTTTCGGATCGTGTCTGTTATGATCTCGCTAGTTTGGTGCGATTGAATGATCTACTTTATGATAAGTTGGTTGAGGATTTGCGGGTTACTGCAGAGCTGCAACCTGGATTTTTGCGTAGGGTTGTTCCGCAGTTGGAGCAATATAATACGTATCAGCTCCTTAGGAGTGGAAACTTGGGGTTGAAGCCGGAACAGTTTCCATTTGCTCAGCCCCCGATTCCAGAACCTCTGGATCAACCGGTGGCTGTTAGCTCTCCTGATGTCAACCGTGGTACTGTACTTGATGAACAGCCGGATCAACCAGTGCTTGCTAATCCTCATGTAAACTTTGATATTTCATCTGACATTGAAGATGATTTGCTGGATCATGAAAGTAACTCTTATTCTTTTGAGGACGTCTTGTCTCGTGATCCCTTTAGTTGCTTGTCTGAGGATGAGATGCGTGCGGCTTTTGATTATTTAGCTAATCCTCTTCGTGGCCCTGCGAAGTCTCGTTCTGACTTGGGATCTTCAATTTCTGATCTGGATTTTGATTAGGTTTTATTTTGTTGTTCTGGTGTATGGCTTATGGCCAATTTAGATTTGTCCCCTGGTGACCTAGATGCTGGTTCCCTGCCACCTGACCAGGTAGATGTCCTGACTCAAATTTTGGACGAAATTACTGATTTGTCCGATAGACTCCGTCGTCTTGAGAGTTTTTATGGGGAAATCCAGAGAAAGCTAGGCTTACTAAGTATGAATCTGATAAGTTCTCGTTCAGATTTAAGTGATTTGCGTTCTAAGGTAGAAGATTTGGTGCCCCTTTTAGAGCCATTGGTGGAAAATGTTGGCCGCTTGAATGAGTTTTTTCCACAGCATGCGGATTTTTTTAAGAACTCCCATGAAATGCTTCCCTTGCTTAAGTCTCTGCTTGAAAGTCTTTCCCGGCTGCATTTAGAGGATGCTTTACAGCGGATGGAGGGTCTTGTCTCTTCGGGTCCTGGTGAGGTGCCTCTGGATCAATCCACTTTGTTGCGCTCCCTCCACAAATTGTTCGTTGTTTCTACAAAACAGCAATTGTCTTGTAAAATTATCGGATTTAATTTTCGTATTACAACTTTGGCAACTATTAATTTTTTCATTTCCCTCCTTTGTATCATCTATCTATGTGTTTTATCCTTCTCAATTGGGTTACAATTTTCGTATCTAAACCGGCGGTTGGGGGGTAGGCGCTCTTCCGCAGGCGACTCCCACTACTGTATCCTTGGAGGAAGGCATGAAGCGTCGTGTCCGTTTGGTACTAATCGCTTTACTTGAGTTGGTCTGGATCGTTATTTCCTTGGGTTTTTTTGTTGTTTTCGTCTGGGGTTCGGTTCAGTCGTTTGGCTTACTTGGTATTTTTACCGGTGTACTTCTTGGTACTCTTACTACAGCAGGCGTTGCTGGCCTTGTCTTTCTCCTTGTTGAAATATATTATACTTTACGTTCTATCGAACACTTCCTGGATGAAGTCTCAGAAGTAAAAAGTATTTTGGCTAAGCTTGCACGTATTGATTACCAAATTTATGAAATGTTCTATGAACAATTTTATGGTGGTTCTCATAACTCTGTTTCGGGCGTTGACGCGGTAGATTCTGCTCACTCAGTTTCTGAAACTGTAACCAAATACTGAATAGTAGTATACCGCTGATTCCTGAAACAATAATCGTGACAATAATACTTAAAACTCTGTCTGCCTTGTTGTCCATTGTTGTTTTGATTTTTTCCTGAACAACTAGTTTCTCTAAATTTTCTAATTTGTTTAATATCTTTTCTTGCTCATTTTCTATTCTTTTAAAGTTGAGAAATTTGAGACTTTCTTTAATTTGCTCTAGTTGGTCTAGTACTTCTTCAAGAACAATCCGCGTTGCTAGAATTGGTGTAATGTATTTGACAAAGGGGTCTTGGGCGCTCTTGTGTCCACCACCTACAAGTTCGTTAAAAATTGCTTCAATGTGCTCTTCCTTCCCGCAATATAAACTGATGTATTTCTTTAATATCTTCTCTTCTGCCTTTGTTATAGTTTCATTATTTGGATCTTCCATAATTTGGCTCTTTCCTCGCGTAAAAATTTCTACTATAAACTTGTTTCAATTTCCTCATCTTTTTTAACAACTTTCTTTTCCCCCCAATTCTCCTGATTATCTCTGTATTCCTCCACTTTCTCCCCTTCCTTCCATTTTTTCATAATATTTACCAAGCGAAAATGTTTTGGTAACTCCTCTTCTCCAAAAAATACCTTTTTTCTCCAGTTGACCAAAAGTATTCTTTTTGTTTCTTGACATATTTGGTATGACCAACCTAATTTGTCCATTTTTCTGATAATCTCGGTGATGGGTATGTTTTCAGAAAGAATTTCTAGTACTTTTAATATTTGCTCTTTTTCTTGTTTTTTTCTTCTTTCCTTGATTTTTTTCAACATCTCCGCTTGGGATATTCTTAGTGCTGGTGTATAGTCAACTCCGTATTTTCTCTCATTGTTTCTGTTTTTATCTGGGTAGCAGAAGAGATTGTATTTCTCTTCAAGTTTTTTGCGTGTTTGTTGCAGCCTACGGATCTCAAAACCGAGTTCTTTCTCGCAAACGATTAGTTCTTTCTTTTCGACATTAATGCGGTTTAAAATCAGATGGATGTGTGGGTGGGGGGTATCCCCATGTTTGACAAAAAAATATTGTACATTCTTAAAGTGCATCCATTCGCAGAAATCTTGAACAATAGCTTGGCTGTTGAGGTCTGGCTGATCCTGCTCTCGTCGCCATGCGAGAACATAATGTCTGTATGGAAGGGGGCGCTCGCCAATACCGATTGATTTGGCCATTGCTACCATCTGTGTGGCTACCAGTTCGGGTCTTTCGAGCGCAATATTCTGATATCCTACCTCCTGTACACGGTTGGCCCGAATCTCCGTGGTTAGATAGGTGATTAGGTCGTTGAGTGCCTTGGCAGTTCGCTGCTCTGCGTTCACACGCTTGATAATCATTCTAGCTCCCTGATAATTTTGATAATCTCTTCAATTATCATCTTTTTTAGCTTGATAATATCATGTTCCTGGTATTTTGTAACCTTTTCCCCAAGTTGTGATAGCTTGAGTATGAATTCTGAAGCTAACCTCTCGTTGCTTCCTCTCTGGTTGTAAATAAGTGTGTCCCGTATATATTCACTCAGATTCTCAAATCCTTTCCGCCTTTGGTCTGTAAGCATCTTCTTCCGCTCATGCTCACTCAGTGCAAAGCTGATCCGATAACTCCTTATCTTATTCTGGTTTTGATAACTCTTCAGCTGCTTTATGCTGATTCCCTCAAGGTATTCCTCTATCTCCCTTGATAAACTCATATCCTCCTTCTCCCCTTCCTTGGTCATACCTACCTTGTCCTTTACACCCTTAACCTGATCTTATCCTAATCCTGCCCTCTCTTATCCTTAGTTTGGTTTGTGTTTATTAGATTTCAAACCTAAAATATGCATCTGCTTACTATATGTACATATTTCGTACTATTTTAAACTATTCTCTGTTTCCTTTATCTTTCTTTGTTCCCGTTGTTTCTTGTCAGCCTCTCTAAAATTTTATTACTTTTCGGCCTGTGTTAAGCTTTCCTTACTCCTTCTGACAAAATTTCTATTGGTCTTTATTCCTTTTGCCCTTTCCCGCCTGAACATAACTCACATGCTTTTATTTTTTTATGTTATTTTTGGATACTTTATGTGTTAATGGGTTTTTATGAAAAGTTTGCATTTTGGTTGACTTTTAGGTTTTGATTTTTATAAAAGTGCTATAATACAGTAGTGATAAGCTGTTTTAGGCTTTTGTCTTGTTTTTTGGGAGGGAGCTATGGTTCAGCACAAGGTGGAGACTTCTCAGGAGTTAACTCCATTTTACATTTGTTCAGCCGATCCGAAGGTGATTGAGAGTCATGCGTCAGCGATTGCACAGCGTTTTGCGGAGATGCCTTTACCGGAGTGCAAGGCGAGTGAGCAGTTTCGTCCGAGTCATGCGGATCAGGTATGGAAGTTAGTGGTGAGTCATGCGGAGGTTCGGCAGAAGTTATTGCAGATGGCTGACCGCCGGCTTAAGTTTAGTGTTATCTTCAAGCATATTAGAAATTCTTTAGCACTTGATCTTACGCGTAAGGATTTAGCTTTAATGATGCGGGATGTCTTAGGTGAGGAGCGTTATCGTGAGCAGTACAACGATGCTCATTTACGTTCCAAGCAGTCTAAGCAAAAGTCTACTGTATCGTCCTCGTCTGACTTAGATGAACTTTCTCAAAATGATTCTAGTTTGAATGATTCTGATGCACGTAATGCGGAAGTGATTGACTCTTTGGTCGATGAGTTAAGGGAGCTTTCTGAGCTTTCGGCTCAGGATAGTCCTCAAAATGATGCTAAGGTTAATGAAAATGATGATCAACTTGATGAAAGCGATAGTGAAGTTGATCATCCTTACTATAGGCGTAAACGTGGTCCCATCTTCTATTAATCCTTTTTGGTTTAGTTCTTTCCCATAAACTCTTGTGTGGGTTTTCTTAGCCCACTTTTTTTATACTGTTGACTTTCCTTATTATTATCTAGCCTAGTTTTACTCTCCTGTGTTACATGTTGACTACCTGTAGTCGGTCTCTTGTATAATGTATCTACTACATATTGTTGTTATAGGGCTATTATACATGAAGAGGCTACATTTTTGTGGTGGTGAAAAGGGGGGTGTTGGTAAGACGTTTTTCTGCAAGGTTTTGATTGACTATTATGAGCATCTTAACCTTCCCTTGATTGTTTATGACTTAGATCAAAGTAATCCGGATATCTTTAACAGTGGTTTAGAGCAGAAACTTAACCGCTCCCGGCGTAATTTGTTGATTAAGTCTTCGTTCTTTAGTGATAATCCTGAGTATATGGACAGTGCTGATGAAGTTATTTACGATTTACTTGAAGGTGAGCGTGATGTTGTTGTTAATTTACCTGCTGGTTCCTATTCACATATGCAACTTTGGTGGAATAAAAACAGTTTTTCTGAACTTTTAGCTGAGCGTAATATCCAAGCCTGTTATTGGTTCCTCCTAATTGGTGAAAACTTCCCTTATGCAGAGCGCCTCATCAGTTCTTGGATGATGCATGTTGTCCTTGTTCGTAACTTACACTTACGTACTAATTGGAGAGTTTATGATGATCTGATAAATCATTCCATCAAAACTCTTGTTGAACAGCGTCCATCTCATCTTCCTAAGTATGACATTACTATGATTGAGTTAGAAAGTCTTTCTAAAAGTGTTGCTGATATATTGGTTACTAAAAAACTTTTGATTCAGGACAGCTATGCAACTGGTTGCTTAAAGCTTCTTGACCGTCAGAAGTTGCTCACTTTCTGTAAGATAATGTATAAAGAGTTGGCTTCTACTCGCAAGGTACCTTTGGAAAATACTTCTTTATTATCTCCTCCTGCTATTCCTCAATCGTCAGGTGATGATTCTGATTCCTCTTCCCCACCCGAAGATGATTTTTATTCTCACATGTAGTATCTTTCCTTTTGTACTGCCTTCCTTTCTTGTCTATTTTGTATATTTTGATGATTGCTCTTGCTTCTTTAAGTCTTGCTTCGTAAAATTCTATATTTAGTCCTCTAATATGTTTTAGATTGTCGTTTTCTACTATCCTCGCTTGTACTAATGTGTCCATAATTGCGCCAGCTACGTTGTCTGCGTCCCCTTGCCCGTGGCCGTGATACTCTATCCCTAGATAAATTGCTTCTTTTATCGGAAATTCTAGACCTTTTTCTCTTGCCTGTCTTACAATTTCAATGGTTGCTATTTCTCTCCATCTTCGATAATCTTCAGGAAGGTATACCTTTTCCCCGTTAAACCGTGGACGAACTTTTGGCTTGATGAGACCATCTATTTCAAACTTAATAAGTTCACTCCCTTGCCGTTCCCAATTCATGAAATCTATTTCCTTGTCTTATATGCTTTTCTTTGCTTTGACTCACTGATTGCACTAGTCCCCTCACTTTCCTTTATATTTCTATCATACGCTTCCGTAACTTGCCCTCTTTTACGTTTTCAACTGCCACCCAAACCTTCCCTCCCCCTCCGACAACCTACTCGGTGTCGGCCTGCATCCTCTCTTATCCTATCTCACCTATTCCCTATATGTCAACTTAACTCCTAGATTTCTCATCCCTATCACTTTTATAAAAGCTAAATGTAAAATTAAAAAAAACTAAAAACTCTAAAATTTTTAGAATTAAATTTTAATATAGTGCTATAAGAATTTTTTGTAGCTAGTTTGAATATTAATTGATTATCTGAGCAGATAGGTAGAATTTGACTAAGGGGAGTGTAAGTAACTCCCCTTAGTGATGATGATATTAGGTTGTTGTTGATAATTGTGTTAAGTTTCTAGAGTTTGGAGTGCGTGGATACATTGTACTTTTGACCAACGATTTGGAGAGAGTCCTTTTTGTTTACAAAGTTTGCGGAGTTGGTTGATGGTCATGGTTTGATACGGTGGTGGGGATGCTGGTGGGAGCAAGGGTGGTAAGATTTGAGAAGTTAGTGCAGGTGTGGGTAATGTTGATGAGGAAAGTTTAGGGAGTTGTTTGATGGTCATAGTTGGATATGGTGTTGGGGATGCTGGTGGAAGCGATGGTGGTAAGGTTTGCGGGGTTGGGGTAGGTGGGAGTAATGGTGTGCAATGTTCCGCAGGTAGGACAGGTGGAGGTAATGTTGATGAGGTTTGCGAATATTGGGAATAAATTTGGGGATGACGTAGATACACACCTAAGAGATAACAGAGTTTAGCGAAGAGATACAGACAGATAACGAGTTTGATGCACCAGAAGCTAAAGATAAGAATCAAGTTGAAGGTTGCGTTGGCAAGTTCGCGGAATTCTTTGGTAAATTGGGTCAAGACTGTGTTCATGGTCGATATCCAAAAGACAGCAATAGGCACTTGGCCTAATACCTAGTCCGGGAGTTGCACCCAGATGTCCTGCTCTAGGTCGCTTCACCCATATATTTATTTGATTTACTTTTTGATTTTATATATATTCTTCATTTCACTCATGTTCTACAAGTTTACATCATTATTATTCTCTAATTTATTTTATTTATGATTTGATTTTATCCATATTTTAAGGATAGGGATTTAGTTTATCATTTTTGGAATTTTATATATTAGTTTTTTATGTTATGAGTCAGCGAGTTTTTGTGTCCATTGGATTTGTTTTTGGAGGCAGATATTTTTATCGTAGTGGTTCAGGACAAAGGAGCGAGCGTTATGGCCGAGGTATTGACGTTGTTGTTTATCATTGAGGAGTGATGAGACTTCATGTGCGAGTTTATGTATATCAAAGAAGTCGACGAGTTTTCCTGATATTTGGTCTTTGATGACTTCGCGGAGGGGTGGAGTATTACTTGCGACGATGGGGCAAGCGATGGACATTGCTTCAATTAAGCTCCAGCTAAGGACGAAAGGATAAGTTAGATAGACGTGAGTTGTGGAGAGTTGCAGGACGGAGATAAAGTGGTGGTAGGGGACTTGTCCGAGGAAGATGATTTGTTTTTGGAGTTTTGGCGGGATTTGTGGGCGCACTTCGTCCCAGAAGATTTGTGCCCAGCTACGATTACCGTAGGTTTTTGGGTCTGGTGGTCCGCTGTAACTGAAGTGCTGACCACCAATGATGAGGATCCAAGCATCCGGATGAGTTTGTAAGATGTGAGGCAGTGCACGCATAAAGATATGGTAACCCCGATGAGGTTCTAGGTTACGATTGACAAAGGTAACAATTTTGTGGCTACGATTGAGCGTGAGTTCTGGGAAGTCTTTAGTGCTGATAGTAATTTGAACATCTGGATTAGGTTTTGCAAGTTCTGTATCAACTCCTTCGTGAATGACATCAATTTTTTGCTGAAACCAAGTGGGGAAGGTGCTGGCTTGCCATTGGGTGGGTGAGAGACCTGCATTGCTCATTTCAAGGTGCAGGGAATGGTTTAGATTTTTGAGTCGTATTTGTGCAGCTGCAGTTGGGTGTGGTTTGCTAAATTCCGGATCAAAAAGACTATCACCTTTTTCAAGGTCATAGAAGAATTCACAATAGATGCCAAGTTTGGTTTGCGGCCAGACATCCTTGACAAAGAGACTTTCTCCCCAGCCGGGATGCGCAATCACAATGTCCGGTGTGAATCCTTCGTTTTTTAGGTTGTACATTGCCCAAAAACAACTTTCACCGAGAGTGACTTGACTGCTTAAATCCTCAAGCCATGGGTGACCTCCATTGGGTACGTGACTGGCTGGATAACGCAAGACTTTTACACCTTCCCACGTTGTGATCTCTGGCTGTGGGTCTGTGGTTTGAGGCGCCATACCAATCACCGTGTGACCTTGGCTGGCTAAAGCTGGTGCCAAAAATTTAAATTGACAAGGGAAGTTTTGATGGATAAATAAAATATTCATGACTGACTTGGTTGTTCCTGCACACCGTTTCCTCTGCTTTCAGTGGCTAGATAAATTAAATTACTTTATATGTTGGCTGGGGAAATCTGCAATCCTATTATACCCCAGTAACCCTAAAGGCTAAGTTTGTTAGTACAATATATAAACAGTTCTGATTATAGCCTTTTTAGGGGCGCTGCAGCCGGGTTTAGGTTTAATGTACTTGCTTGGGACTGCCACACGCTGGAGAGCCTTCTTGCTCGGAATGGAACAAACCCCTATAAACCACTTTATTTTTTTAAAGTTTTATCCTCTTTATTAGCGATAATTTTGGTATAGTTTGGGTTTATACACCCACAAACACCTTCTTTTCTTGCTTCGCACCTGGGGGCAAGATTCGTAACCGCCACCCAACCCAATGAAATGTTAATACATTATACATACATGCCTAATTAAAGGCGTTTTAGGGGTGTTATGTGGTCAGGTTAGTGTTTTTGTATGTTTATGGGGGGGTTAGGGTTTGCTGGGGCTTTTAGACGGTTTCTGTGGGGTGTGGTTAGGGGTTAGTTTAAAGTTATAGTGTTTTATTGAGTTTAGAAGTTAATTTTTAGGTTTGTTTTGGGTTTATTTTAGTAGTTGGGGGTTAGTCAGGGTGGGGTTTAAGGTTGTGGTGGGTATTGTTTTGTGGTTATTGTTCATATATGGTTTTGGTTTATTTTTGTGTTTTTCATATTTTTGATTACGATATAATAGTTTTATTAATTGTGATGGTTATGTTATCAGGTTTAGTTAGGGGGTGGTGAATTAATGAGGTATGGGTATGGGTTAGGGGAGTTTGTGATGATGGAGTGTGGGGATGAGTTTTTGATTAAGACGCCTTATTGGTATCCTGACGGTTCGCGTGTGTGTTTGTTGTGGGTTCCTGGTGATGATTTATTGACGGATGGTGGTTGTTTGTGGCGATGGTTATGTGCGGTTTATCCTTGGATGGTTTCCTATACTTTATTTAGCGAGTGGTTTTATATTCACTATAGTTCAGTTTATTTAGTTGAGTCGGACGTTTATCGGCGTGTGGAGGGGGACTTTGTTGTTTGTCTCAATGATTTATCTTTATCAATTCAGGAAACTGCTTTATATTATCCGCGTTATTTTTCCAAGTTATCCAAGGTGGGATTAAGTTGATTTTCAGTTTGTTAAGGGTTTGTAGTACAGGGCTATTAAGTTATTCCGATGTGTTGAGTATGTTTTTGGATGTTTTTTTCTTTGTAGGTGGGAGGTTGTTAGTCAATTTTATGTCTAGGTACGGATGCGGTTACAGGTATTTTTCAAGCAAGGGTGTTGTTATAAAATACACTTTGTGTTATTATGACTTTAGTCATGTGGATTAGGATACGGTTAGGGTGGTTTTTTAAGGGGGGTATACGATGGCTACGGTGAATGCGACGGGGAATAATGGTGTTGTGAGTACGGGGACGAATACCAATTTTGATGCGAAGACGACGACTGGTGATGATGTTATTTATTGCAACGGTTATACGGGTTTGGATATTTCTGCTGACGATGGGAATGATACGGTTGTTGGGTTTACGAGTGGGACGAGTGTTGATGGGGGTAATGGTGAGGATTTCATTTTTTTGCTTTCTGGGAATAATGCTAATGATTTCAACAATGCTCAAGACGGTGACATTAGTAAGGTAGAAGTTATTGATGCTTTTGTAAGCTCTGGCGGTGTATTAATTAATTTATCTAAACAGAATGAGGGTCTTAAGGTTATTGGCAGTTTTTATAATGACACGATTATTGGTTTTGATTCTGTCGACTCGGTGAATGGTGGTGAAGGGGTTGACACACTAAAGGTACAGAATTCTTCAGAGGCGAGTGTTCTTTCTGCGGCCCCAGATACTCAGATTACGGGTATTGAGAATATTGATCTTTCTAGTTCTGTATTTGGTTTAAGTATTAATCTTGGGAATCAGAATGAGGGTTTTACGATCATTGGTAGTTTTCAGGGTGACACGATAAATGGTAGCGAGGGTGATGATGTTATTATTGGTTTCAAGGGTGCGGATGTGATTAATGGTGGTGGTGGGAAGAATAGGTTATTATTGAGTAGTACTTCTACTGATTTAAATAATGCTACGGATGGGCAGGTTTCCAAGATTCAGGTAGTTGATCTTTCGGGTGCTGTAGCGGTGGGTGTGGAAGTTAATCTTAAGAATCAGCTTGAGGATTTTTTAATTATTGGGAGTGACAAGGCGGATACGATTGTTGGTGGGAAAGGTAATGATACGATTTTAGGGTTTAGTGTTGGGGATAAGGTGGATGGTGGTGATGGGGTTGACCGAATTGATATTACAGATACATCGATTGGTTTGAACAATGCTGGTGATGATGCGATTCAGGGGATTGAGGGGATTGCGGCGGTTGATGCTTTGTCTGGGGTAGAGATTAAGCTTTCGAGCCAGACAGAGGGTTTTATTGTGGCTGGGAGTAGTTATGATGACACTATTGTTGGCAGTTCAGGGAAGGATACGATTTTTAGTGGTTCAGGGAACGACAAGGTTAATGCTGGGGGTGGGAACGATTTAATTGTAGGTGGGGATGGTGAGGATACGATTTTGGGTGGTTCAGGTAACGACGAAATTTTTGGGGAGGATGGGAATGATATTATTAATGGTGAATTAGGGAAGGACACAATTTTTGGGCAAGAAGGGGATGATAGCATTAATGGTGGATCAGAGGACGATGTGCTTCTTGGTGGGGATGGTGAGGATACGATTTTGGGTGGTTCAGGAAAAGATACAATTTTCGGGCAAGAGGGCGATGATAACATTAATGGTGAATTAGGGGATGATGTACTTCTTGGTGGGGATGGTGAGGATACGATTTTGGGTGGTTTAGGGGAGGACGAAATTTTCGGGGAAGGAGGGGATGATAGCATTAATGGTGAATCAGAGGATGATGTGCTTCTTGGTGGGGATGGTGAGGATACGATTTTGGGTGGTTCAGGAAAAGATACAATTTTCGGGCAAGAGGGCGATGATAACATTAATGGTGAATTAGGGGATGATGTACTTCTTGGTGGGGATGGTGAGGATACGATTTTGGGTGGTTTAGGGGAGGATGTACTTTTTGGTGGGGATGGCAGTGATACAATTTTTGGTGGTTTAGGGAAAGATGCAATTTTCGGGCAAGGGGGAAATGATGTTATAATCAGCGATTTTACTGAGGATGTACTTGTGGGGGGTTTGGGCAGTGACCGGTTTGTGTTTAGTACGGGTCTTGCATTTAGTCCAAGTACGGCTAAGGTGGATCTAATTGTCGATTTTCAGTCAGGTGATGTAATCGTTCTGAGTAAGACAACGTTTACAGCTTTGACTGCATCGAGTGGTAACTTATCTAGTGGTGGGACGCCATTAACCACGACAGAATTTGCGGTGATTAGTGGTGGGGGTGCGACTGTGGCCAGTAGTTCTTCTGCATTAATCGTTTACGACCTTTCCACGGGTACGTTGTACTACAATCCGAATGGAAGTGCTGCCGGTTTTGGTGATGGTGGTGCATTTGCGGTTGTGGGTAATGGGCTCACGGGTGCAGCCGCATTAACAGCGAGCGATATTCTTGTTATTCCGTAACCATGAGCCGAAATTTTCATGAGCAGGCCGAACATTGGGGACAGTGTCGGCCTGCACTCTTTTATTCTATGTAAAATTTGCTTTGATGCATTCTGCTTCTTCTGGGGTTGCCTCTCTCACCAGCCATTCATTGTTCTCATATCCAAAGTAAGCGGCCATGATTGCTGCATCTTCTAGGCTTTCAGCTTCAAACCAAGTTACGAGTTCCTCATGGTTGCGTGTAAATTCGGGTTGCCAGGGTCCACGAAACCAAGTTCCTTTTTTCCCGATAACGCAATAAGTTTTCTTCATTGCAAGAACTCCTGATAATGTTCACCCATAATTTTTTAATCTTATACTGATTTTGCTTAGTTATAGTTGTTTTACCTGACTAAAATACTGCAGTAAAGTATTATTGTTTTAGCTATTTGTGAATAGCAATGTGATTTTTGGAGTTTTTGTCAAACTTCTGTGGTTTTAGTACCGAGGGTTGGCTGAAGGAGTAACTAGTTTTTTCAATTAGAGGCTCATATCTTCTTCTTTATTTATTTTCCTTGGTTTTTTTATTTGTAGTTCTTTTTCTATATTTTGAGGTTGTATTAGAATAGGTTTCATTCCCACACTTTCTGCATATTTTACGCAGTTACCTGTTCCCCCTGGTGTTCCTTTCCATACTGCTATGATGTCACCTTTATATTTTTTAGTCGTGTCTACCATCCACTTATTTCTATTTTGCATTAACATTCTTCCTGTGATTCCATTGTATTCTTCCATCGACACGTAGTATGGTATTGTTTTTTCATTTTTTAGTATTTCATAGTACATAGTTTGAGATTCATATGACCATTTACATTCTTGCTTTGCGCAGGGGATTGCTGCGATTAACGTTTCTACTTGTGCCAATTTTAGTGCGATTTTAGCGAACATCATATCAACGCCTAGCGCCATGCCGGTAATTGCGACTTGCACTTCCAGTTCTTTCATTTTTTCTTCGATTTTTTTTTCGAGTGCTTTGTATTCTTCTCTTAGAAAGTTAAAGCCCCATAGGTGTTGCGGACGATGCCCCGTTACCATGACTACTTTTTTGCCTTCCAGATGTTCATCACCTAGGGTGTTGATTTTTCTCTTAATTTCAGGTTCTTCTCTGACCATTAACTGCATTTTAATATTGTTCATATTCTCTTACCTCCTTTGGAACTTAATTTTTTTTCGGGGAAGGATTATCATATCTATCAATGGCTGGCTGCTGTAGTTTCTAGCTGAATCCCATGCAAATTAATGTATCTATGTCTACATCTGCCAAAGGATGCCAATAGTCCTTTTTCTCAAACCAAGGGAGCTTACCTTTTTCCACCAATTCGTGCAACATTCTGAGACGTTTTTGAAACCTTTCTGTTTTCCAGCCATGGAAATCATAACCGCCGTCGAAAACTGTCTTGATGTAGTCCTCAAACAAGCTCCTTAAAAACTGCCGAAACTTCTCCTCTCCTTCCGTGGCATGAGCTATCACATTGAGTAAGAAATCATCCGAAGTCACGCGACAGGTGGCAACACAAATCCACATTGCTACTGTTTCTTTTTCTTCATCCGGTAAACCTTCCAATAACGCTCTGTTTGTCTCACAAGGTATCAACAAGGAAGCTATGCGAATATCAGTCTCGGCAAAGGTTAACATAGGTTTTGCATTCAATAACCGCTTTAGAGATTGGGCTTCACGCTTCAACAACGGGGAACCTACACAAGAACCCTCTGCGTGCAGACACGGAATGCCCCTCCGCGTAGCTGCACCAGATGCCAGCAATACCGTTTTGTATAGCTAATTTTATTATAGCATGTGGGGGAGGTTGTATCCCGTTATCCACCCCCACACCCCTGCGAGCTAGTTGTCAGTTCCTTGATTTTTTTCTCAACTACAGTGCTAACAAACTCTTTGATTTCAGATCGGAAGTCATCGACTTGTACATCGTCGATATAGTCTACCTCCTTGTCATCTATATCTACATCTCCAGAGTCGTATTCAACATCACATCTTGCGACTCGTTCTTCTAGGAATTTTATTAAATCATTGTAGATTTCATCTTCTATCTCTTCTAAATCCAGCTTGTTCAACTCTTCTACATTTCTGCACTGAAAAATCGGGGAAAGTTTTTCTTCTACCGCCTCCCGAGCCTTGTCTACCAAATCTCTGAGGGTAGTGGAATAGAATGCGGTCACGCTCATCGTTCCACGCACAATGTAGCGAATATCTTGATAGGCATTTACAGAGATGTCGCCAACCAAAGAGATATAATCCGTTAGTAGCGTTTTTGCCATTATTGTTCCTCCAAAGAAGCTGTGTTTCAATCATCGGAAAGGCAACCAGCCTAACGCATTGTCTTTATTGGATGTTAACATATGAAGCAACTGGGGCAGAGGAAGAGACAAAAGCTCTGCCGTAAAGCGGATGGGGTATCAGATCTTTGGAATAATCAACTTCTTTCTACCAGGAATTGGTAACTTAGGTGGGCTCCAAGAACTATATCTTGCGTACAATCAACTGCAATTTCTACCACCGGAAATGAACAATTTAACTTGGTTAAGAGAATTGTATGTAGCCGGGAGTCAATTCCCAAATTCGTTTTTCAAAGATTTATCTCAAGAGGACGTTAGGAAAAGGAAAAGATTGTCTAAAGCCCAAAAGTACCAATTTGATATAGAATAACTTAAAAGTATTTGCGATAAGAGTGGAGAAAATGCGGATACTCCAAGGAGTTGAAATACAAGGAGTTGCGATTTGGATTCATAATATATAGTCGTTTCACAAGAAAATGCAACACTTTGGTCATCACTGTATCCCTTTCTAGGACAGGGTTTACAGGTAAAGGCAAATGTCGCAGACTTGTTTGAAATGGCTATGCATCTTTTAAATCTAAAGGAACAGGGATATAGCCACCAGGTGGAATCGCCCACCAAGACCCACTACAATACTGTAAATCAGTGTATCCTTTCTTCTGACACCATTCTTCTATCCACTCCTTTTGACTCTGAAAAGGCTTACCATAATAAAAATCATCCAAACGCGGAATCTGCTGACTTGACTCACAAAAGCTTCCTCTTTCCTCTACTCCCCCACTAAACATTTTCTCTCTACTACCTCACAAAACACTGATAAAATTTCCTTTAGAAGATTATAGCAAAAATATTTCCTAACTTACCAAAATAAGTTCCCAAAAGTTAACATTTAATTCCACTTTATATATATTCGGCAGCCATTTTATAGCTGTTCTGAGTATATTATATACCTTCAGGCCACTTGTCAAGTGGCCCAACTTGTTATATGTTCACTACATTTTTACATATGTTTAAGAATTATTACTTCTTTCACGATAGAGTTTGATCAAATACTCGAGGTCATCATTATAAATTGGTTTAGACTTATTGCCAAATTCTGCAAAAAATTTTCCATCCTCGTAAAATCGGTCTAGTTTACTCGGGTATTTTGTTCTGCGAGCCTGGGGAATGTCCAGTGCGGTAGGTTGGGGTATGTTATGAGTTAAGCAGTATATCCAGCTCTGTATTACGTTTTTGTGAGCATTCTTTTGCGACAGAAATTTGTAGAGTACGTTTTGCAGCGATCAGGATAAGCATTTCTTTGGCTCTGGTGAAGCCGGTATAGATTAAGTTGCGGTTAAGCATAAGCTGATGACTGGTAGGGAGTAGCATAACAACAACGGGGAACTCACTTCCTTGAGCTTTGTGGATAGATATAGAGTAGGCTAGTTTCAGGTCTGGGATACAGGTTTTAGGTATTTTCACAACTATTTGGTCAAATTTAACACAAACCGATTCTTTTTCAGTATCAAATGATAATACCCAGCCGATATCTCCGTTATAGATATCAAGTTCGTAATTATTTACTGTTTGGATAACTTTGTCCCCGATACGTAGGCCATGGAAGTTATTTCCCATTGGATTCCATACGGACCGAATAATTTTGTTAATTTCATCATTACCTAAATCGGTTTTATTCATCGGTGATAGAAACTGTACTTTTTCTTTAGTGAAACCTAGCTGAGGGAAGTAATAGTTTAGCAGGTCTAATATAGCGGGTTTAATATCTTGGTCTTGTTTTACTTCATAGAGGAAGGTATCTGTTGTTTCTAAGTCCTGTTCTGTGAGGGGAGTGAGTTCTGGGATTTGAGCATTACGGATTTGGGTAGAGTGAGGAATAATACTAGAGGATTTTGATTGTCTAAATATTTGTGTAAGATTAACTTTAGGTATCCAAGTTTGTTGAGAGAGGATCAGGAAAGGTGTACCAGGGCCAATCGGTGGGAGCTGATAGGGGTCACCGATCATACAAACTTTTGTTCCTGGGACAATGGCTTGAAACAGTCTTTCCAGGAGCAAGGAATTAATCATTGTACTTTCATCGATAATGATTGCGTCACATTCAAGTGGGTTATCTGAGTTTCTAAGGAAGTCAAAGCCGTTGTATTCAAGCAAGCGGTGAATTGTATATGACTCATCAATTCCTATAGCTTCTTTTAAGCGTTGTGCTGCTCTACCAGTTGGTGCACAGGTCTTAATTTTCCGTTTTTCCTTTGTCCATATATAATAGATTGCTTTAGCAGTAAGTGATTTTCCACAACCTGCACCTCCTGTTAGCAACATGAACGGTTCTTGGAACGCCATAATAACTGCCTGCTTTTGTTCATTAGCCAGTTTTATTTCATAAGTTGCCTCAAACTCTCTAATCCATCTTTCTACATTTCCGGACTTCTTAGGGGAACTCATTAATTCTTTAACCTTCTGTGCAATGTTTTTTTCTGCTATCCATAAGTGATTGAGGTATATATTCTGTTGGTTATTAAATAGTTTTTTTTCTTGAGTTAGATATTCAATAGCTTGGACTGTTTGACTATTTTCATGGTAATATATATTGGGCAGTGTGAGTAGTTTATTAACTTTAGCCAATAGTTTTGGATGTGGGAGAAAACAATGTCCCTCTTTATAGGCTTCTTCTTCAAGAATATATGTAATTCCTGATTGAATTCGTAAAGGACTGTCTGGTTGCGTTCCTAGTTTAAGGGCAATATTATCCACTTTCTTAAAGTCAATATCTTCGATGTAATTTACCAAACAATAGGGATTTTCTCTAATTATATCAATACTTTTTTTTCCGAAAAACTGGTAAATTTTTCTTGCATAACTTGGTGACAGTTGATTTTGTTCTAAAAAAATTGTAAGTTGATGATATTCTCGCTCTTCAAAGTAGGCCTTTTTGAGGGCTTCCAGATGTTTTTCTTTAAAACCGGGAATGTCTAATAATTTTTCAGGGGTTGTTTCAATAATTTTTTCAAAGCTGCTACCAAAGTTTTCTATAATTGCTTTAGAGATAGTTTTGTTAAAACCATTAATACTTATGAGAAATTCATAGAGTCCTGGGAGGTTATCACTTGTAGGTAAAGTATAGTAGTCAACCTTGAATTGTAGTCCATGTTGTGGATGGTTTACCCAAGAGCCATAGAACTCTGCCACCTGTTTTTCTTTAAGGAACTTTACATTACCTACAACAGTTAGGTTTTCGCCAGTTTCTACACAATTAATGACTAATACTCCGTAAGTAGAATCTGTTTTTGGGGAATGATAAATAATTTTTTTTACTTTTCCTGTAATTTTTACCTTTTGTACCTGTTCGTGAAAATTTTCCATAACGAAGACCTTGTGGCACTAGCGAGACGGGTTCCGGGTTTTGGCTGTGGATTTGTCGCAACGTTTTAGGGACCCATCACCGTCACTCTCAGTAGGGCAGACAGCGATGACTCAGGTCTGCCCAGTCCTTGTGGTTCTGTCCCGCCAACGCGAACGGACAGCGTTGCGATGGCTTGTAGGGAGAAACAAGACCAGACCACCTTTCTGCATGGCTTGCGCACCTCCGGAACAATTTTGTCGGTCAGCATTTGTTTTAGCTTGCGGGGATGTGCGGGTGGATAAGCCCCGCACCGAACCGGGATACAGCCACCCCTACATGCAATAATAAAACTAGCTGTACAAAACGGCACTGCCGGAATCCGGTATGGCGTGGAAAGAAACAACCCAAGCAAAATTGTTGTAAAGATGAGGTAAATAAAAATGATCATTGCAGTGACCTATTCTTTCAACGTTTATCCTCACTTGATAGAAATTTAACTACGCAGTCTCCTAATTTCTCACCTATAAACATTGATTTAATGGCGTAAGGCGCGAGACTTGGATATTTCCAATCTTGGACATCTTCATTAAAGTTACATTGTTTTCTCATATCATTCAGGTAGGAAAATACTGTAATAAGCGATTCTCTATCAAAAATTTCATCCACTGCTGCTTGTATCTCCTTATTCCACTTAGTACTTAGTACTGTGTCTTTATGTTTTTTATTATCAAGTCCAAATTCAAGAAAAATTTTTACAAATTTTTCGATTTGTTCAACAATCATACCCAAGAAAACGAGGTGATCAATTTCTCGTGGATTAAAATCAAGATTATATATTGCTTTTTGTATTAAATGTTTAACTGTAACATCACTAGGTAACTTCTGAAAATCATCTTTATTATCTTCAAGATACTTATCTAATTCTTCTGGGATAAGTTCTTCCTGAAAGATGTAAGCAATACGCTTGGCGAGAGGGGAAGCGGAATTTAACATTTTTTTAGTTCTATTTTCTAGGTTAGCTAAGACTTCACGGTAATATTGAGGCGTTTTTTTCATGGACTTTTTTCTCCTTTATTTTTTCTTCTCACCCATATTATTTTATACTATTTGGTATTTTTTGGTAGTCTAGCTGATTTGAGACGATGATATTTATCAAAGAATTGGGTCTAAAACCCCGTCCTTCAGGACGGCTTTTCTTGATTTTGGATGTAAGCAATCAGAACATGGAGAGGAGCACCACCAACGCTAGATACAAAGTGCTAGAATAAACATACCAACTCAATGTTAGCAGATGGTAGGTTAGCAGATGGTAGCCCGATATAAATACCGGTTCTATCCTACAGACCAACAGAAAAACAGCCTAGCTAAACTATTTGGTTGTGTTCGGTATGTCTGGAATGAGGCTTTAGCTCATTGCCGGGCTGTTGGAAAGTATTTAGGGTATAACCACTTATCGAGTAGGCTAACTAGGCTAAAAGAGTCGGTGGAGTGGTTGAAAGAGGTCTCTAGCGTTGCATTGCAACAATCGCTAAGGCACCTAGAGAACGCATACCAAAAGTTTTTCAAGAAGGAGGCGTCAGCACCACGAGTCAAAAAGAGAAAAAGTGAACAATCTGCAACTCTGACAAGGAGTGCGTTTTCTCTGCAAGGGGAAAGCGTATATCTCGCCAAGATAGGGGTCGTCAAGCCTATTTGGAGCCGTCCTCTACCAAGCTCGCCTAGTTCTGTTACGGTCATCAAAGACAGTGCAGAACGATACTTTCTCAGTTTTGTTGTGGAGGTGGAACCAGTCAAAATCAAGGCAAAGTCTCCTAGCATTGGGGTAGATTTAGGCATCAAAACTTTTGCTGCTTGTAGCGATGGAACTAAGTACCATAGTCCGGACTACGCCCCTTTGTATGACCGGATTGCTCAACTGCAAAAGCAGTTAGCCCGCCGGGTCAAAGGGTCAAATCGGTGGGAGCGCACAAGGTTGCGAATTGCCAAACTGCACTGTCGTATTGACGATATGCGGACGGATTTCCTGCACAAGCTGTCAACCAAACTCACGAGTGAGAACCAAGCCGTGGTTTTGGAAGACTTGAATGTGCGGGGAATGCTAAAGAACCGTAAGTTGTCTAAAGCGATTAGCAGGCAGGGATGGCGTCGGTTTCGTACCTTGTGTAAGGGAAAGGCTGAGAAGTACCAACGGGAACTTCGCATCCTCAACCGGTGGGAAGCGAC
>Ga0197142_1000151_pt1 | contig 61755 bp, 59 predicted proteins | sample GBS60_MetaG_FD_148614 | JGI IMG/M metagenome (GOLD analysis project Ga0197142, IMG submission 148614) | Sediment microbial communities from Great Boiling Springs, Gerlach, Nevada, United States - GBS 60_MetaG | ecosystem: Environmental > Aquatic > Thermal springs > Hot (42-90C) > Sediment... | reverse complement strand
GGCGCACATACGCTCAAAGGCTCGGCTGCAATGGTCAACCTGAAAAACATCAGCGACCTCGCACACAAAATGGAAGACACCCTCCAAATCGTCCGAGACCAAAACCTCAAAGTCCCACGCGCCCTCTTAGACATTCTCTTCAAGTCGTCCGATGCCATAGGCACAATGCTCAATACTTTCCGAAGCACTGGTCAAGATGCGCTCGATGTGTCTAAACATGTGGAGATTTTGAACGCTTACATGGTGCAATTGCGACAGACCGGCGATATTCAAACGCCCCTATCGCTCGAGACCTTCAAATCAACTGAAACGGCTGCGCCACCTAAGCCCAAAAGCGTTGCCGAAGAAACCGTTCGTGTTGATATTCGCTCGCTCAATAACCTTGTTAACTTGTCCGCAGAACTTGTTATTGCGCGCAACCGTCTAACCAATGAGCTTGCCAGCGTTACGCGCCTAATCAATAAGTTCATGAGAGAACGCAACCATCTTGTTCAAATCAATAAAAAAATTCTCACCACTATTCAGAAAAACACTGGCGAGCGCACTGATGCCAACGGCAGTTTCAGCGACGTCCTCAAAGAATTTTCTGAAAGCGAATTCGACCGCTTCAGCGACCTTGATATTATCTCGCGCGATGTTCGCTCTACCATGCTCAACCTCGACGAAACCATCAACGAACTTCGTAACCTCAGCTCGGTTCTTAGCCAAAATGTGGTTAAGGTCAGCGGCATTGCGAATGACCTCAACCGCGAAATTGTGAGCATGCGCATGGTGCCTATGCGCCAAATGTACACACGCTTCCAACGCAGTTTCCGCGATATTGCCAAGAGTGAAGGCAAAGACATTATCTTCAACACCGAAGGCGAAGATACCAAGCTGGATAAGAGTGTGATGGAAGAAATCGTCGAGCCCATCATGCACATGATTCGTAACGCCATCGGACATGGGATTGAAACTCCAGAAGTTCGCCTTGCACGCGGCAAACCAGCACGCGGCACCATCACCATTCGCGCCTACCAAAAAGGCAGTCGCATCATCATAGAAATTGAAGATGATGGCGGGGGCATTTCTATTGAGAAAGTGAAAGCCAAAGCTGTCCGACAAGGTCTCATCACCCAAGAAGAAGCCGATGCCATGCCCGCCAACAAAGCCATTGAGCTCATTTTCTTGCCTGGCTTCAGCACTGCCGATAAAATTACTGAACTTTCTGGACGAGGCGTTGGCATGGATGTCGTTAGAAATACTATCCGCCAACTCAAAGGCACAGTTACCGTTGAGACCCATGAAGGCAAAGGCACCAAGTTCATCATCTCGCTCCCGATTACGCTGGCTATCAATCAAGCCTTGCTTGTCAGCGCCCTTGAGCACATCTACGCCATTCCGCTTGAACAAGTGGTTGAAACTCTGTCTATATCGTCGGACTATATCAGCACTGACGAAAACGGCCACAAGACGATTTCCATCCGTGGTGAAACCATCGAGTTTCGTTACCTCAATGAACTGTTAGGCTACAGCATTGCCCCTCTTGAATATCGAACCACACACTCGATTATTGTGATTGGACTTGAAACACGCAAAGTTGCCGTCGCCATTGAAAAGTTGATTGGTAAAGAAGAAATTGTTGTCAAATCGCTTGGTAAACACTTACGGAATGTCCGGGGCATCATCGGCGCCACCATCTTAGGCGATGGTCAAGTGGTCATCATCTTGGATATCGAATATCTCTTGCGTCCCATTAGCGAGCGTGGCGAAGATCTTTATATCCAAGCAGAACCTGCCGCTAAATCTGAACCGGATACTGTTCAACCTACGATTACCAAACGCAAGCGCAAAGGCGCACGCATTACTGTGCTACACGCTGATGATTCTCCAAGCGTGAGAAAATATGTTCAGTCCATTCTGCAAGCGGCTAATATAGATGTCATCTCGGCCGAAGACGGTCTGAATGCCCTCAACCGCTTGACACAATCAAACGCAAACATTGACATCATCATCAGCGACCTCGAGATGCCCCGAATGAACGGTTTTGAATTCATCACAGAAGTGCGCAAAATGGAGGCATATAAGGATATTCCCTTCATCATCGTGACCGCACGTGCAGGCGACAAGCACCGCCGCACAGGTTTGGAACTTGGCGCCAATGCTTTCCTCAATAAACCTTTTGACCCGACTCAATTGATTGAAACCATAGAAAGTTATATTGCATAACCAACTTAACTCAAAACTATGTCTAACACTACTACGCCGCGTCGCGTGTTAGTCGTTGACGATGAGCCTAATATCGCTCTGGGCATTTTGAAAACCCTTAGTCAATCTCCAAGGTATATTGCCAAACATGCACCCAGTGGCGAAGCCGCCATTGAGGCACTCGCCAAAGAGCCATATGACTTAGTCATTACTGACATTCGCATGCCTGGCATGAGTGGGATTGATTTGCTCCGCCACATTCGCACGCACCACGCAGACATTGGCGTCATCATCATGACTGCTTACGGTTCAACTCAAGTTCAAGAAGAAGCCTCCCGACGCGGCTCGCTTCTCTACATTGAAAAACCATTCGATTTTGCCCAAATGCAAGCCACTATCGAAGACTTCTTCAAGCGTAAAGAAAGCAATGCCGCCGCCACTCACCAAGAAGAAAGTGTTTCTGGTATTATTCCCGGACTATCGCTGATAGACGTTATTCAAATGAATTGCTTAGCCCGCTTCACAGGTACGCTCCACATCAAGACAAGCGATGGCTCACAGCAAGGTATCATTTGTTTCAACAAAGGTGAGATTACACACTCCGAAACTACAACATGTTCAGGAAAAGATGCCTTCTTTGAGATTATTCAGTGGCAAGGCGGCAGTTTTGAGACCATTGAGCAAATTCCTCCCACTGTTACGATTGTCGAGAGTTGGGAACAATTGATGATGGAAGCCGCGATGATGTTGCCCGACTCTCCTACACCACAGCAAGAGCAGCCGAAACCCAAAGTTGCACCCAAAGCTCCTGCGCCCAAAGTCGATCCTGCACCTGCCGATACATCTAAAATGCTCGATCGCGTCATGGAAGGCGCAAGAGCCGAAGTAACCTTCATTGTTACACACAGCGGCTTCGTGATTGATAAGCGCATTGCTCCAAACTCTAAAATTGACCTTAACAAATCTGGCGATGAAATCTCAAAACTTCTGCCCGGTATCTTTAATGTAGCCAAAACTTTGACTGCTGGCACACTCAACGAAATCACACTTCGCTTCGAGGGCAAAATTGTGATGATTCGCAACGTTGCGCAAAGCGATTTGCTCTTTATTGTTATTTCGCCTGCTTCCGTTCCTTCAGGCGATATCTTCAAAGCCATTGAGCGAGAGTCAGAAAATATTAAGAAAATTTTATAGCCTTCATTTCTTAAAATTGAACCTGTTTTTGTAACTTTGCTACAATTACGAAGCGTTCATCCAAGCGCCCTTCGACAATGCTAAATTTTAGTAATGTGGTAGCACTGTTTCAAGATTTACCCAGTGTTCTTGGTGTTTTAATCGTTGATGCAGATGGTCTTGCACTTGCTGGCTCGCTGAAAAGCAAAGCTGAAATGGAATCGGTTTCACCGGTTATGCACACGCTTCTGAACGATATTTTCAAGCATTTTACTGCGCTTGGAGAAACGATAAATCAAGTTTGTTTTGTTCAAGACTCTCGAGTGATTATTGCACAACCTGTTTATGATGTGATTCTTGTAGTCTGTTCGGAAAAGACTGGACTTCAATCATTGCAACCACGCTTTTCAAGTGCCGTTTCACTTTTACAGCGCATCACTGCGCCCGATTTCTTAAACACTTAAACTTAGCACCACAATGGCGAATATCAATTATGCAACCAAAGAGATTATCATCAAGATTGTCTACTACGGTCCTGGCATGAGTGGCAAGACCACCAACTTGCAAGTATTGCACCAAATGGTTCCCAAAGATGCGGCAAGCCGAATGATTTCACTGGCAACCGAGCAAGACCGAACACTTTATTTTGACCTTCTGCCTATCTCACTGGGTTCAGTGAAAGGTTTCAACACCAAGTTTCAACTCTACACTGTCCCTGGTCAAGTTTATTACAACACCACGCGCAAACTTGTCTTGAACGGCGTCGATGGCGTTGTGTTTGTTGCCGACTCGCAAGTTGGCAAAATGCCTGAAAACAAGGAGAGCCTTGAAAATCTTCGCGACAATTTGGCTGAATACGGCATTGACTTGAACACCTTTGCCGTTGTCATGCAATACAACAAGCGCGACCTCTCACCTATTTACAGTATCGAGGAACTGCAACGCGAGCTTAATCCCATGGGCTTTCCTTATACCGAAGCTGTTGCGCTGAAAGGTCAAGGATTGATGGAAACCCTTAAACTCATCAGTAAGCTGACACTCCAACGCATCGGTAGCAAATCTGGAGCACAAGTGCAATATGCCGACGGCACCAGTTCTCCTGCACCCGCTACTTCTACACAACCTGCGACACCTTCAACCAGTAGTGAGTTCTTTAAGAGACTACAACAGAAGACGAATTAAACAGTTTGTTTTCTCTCTTGTAAAAATTTGAAGCAAATCCATGCTTTGGATTTGCTTTTGTTTTTAACGAACGATTACAGACGCCTTTACTTCTGCGACAACCACAGTTCGGGGTTATATTTGTCACGCCCGTGCCATACCTCAAAGTGAATCACTCCGCCCCCCTGTGTCGATTTGCCTGCTGAACCTAATGCTTGCCCTGCCGACACGCGCTCGCCTTTTGCCACTCTGACATCAGAGACATTAGCATAGACCGTCAGGTATGCATTGGCATGGCGCACAATGATGATATTGCCGAATGTCGGCAGAAACCCAATTTGCGAGACCACACCTGATGCAACTGCATAGACCGTTGCGCCAATCGTTGTAGCAATATCTACACCGTTGTTAAATGTGACAATTTTTAACTCCTTGTTTTCGCTTTCGCCGAAGGTTTTGATAATTACACCTTCTTCAACTGGCCATGGCAGTTTGCCTCTGTATTTTTCAAAATCATCCTTGATGTCTAAATCAACCGTGGAATTGCTTATGTCAGTGAGGTTGTTTTGCCCTTTTGCCTTACTTGCGCGTGCCCGCTTCATAGTTTCTTCTTCAGCAAACAGCATCTTTTGAATTGCGTCTTGCAAGGTTTTGGCTTGTGCTTGCTTTTGTGCGATTTGACTTTGCAAGCGTCGTTTGTCTTTTTGCAATTTGGCAATCAATTTTTTGCGCTCTATGCGCCGTTCCTCAAGCATTTTGGCTTGGTAGCGCCGCCGTTCAAGAAGATTTTCGTTTTCAGCAAATCGCATGTCGAGCTCACTTTGTAGTTGAGCAATCTGTGCTTTCTTTTCAGAAATATCTCGAATCTTGAGCTTCCCTGCCTCCTGAAAGCGCCGGATATACTCGGCACGCACCAAAGCCTGATTAAACGAGCCCGATGAAAAGAGCACTTCTAAATCGCGCTTGATGCCGAACTTGTAGATGCCCACTGCATAGCGCGCAAATGAACTCTTGATGCTTTCTAATTCTTGTTTGATTTCTTCCAGTTTGCGCTTTGTAACGGCTATCTGCTCTGCTAATCTTTTTTGACCCATTTCAGTCTGGCGGATAATCTCTCGATGTAGCCGAATTTGACTATCCAAATTCTCGAGCACTCGCAGAGAAACCTTCTCTTCCTTGTCAGCACTGCTTAATTGCTGCTCGAGCTCCTTGATTTGCCGCTCAATTACAGCGATATTTTTTTCAATTCTCTGACGTTCCTTGGTTATCTGCGAAAGTTCTGCCTGCTCTGCTTTGAGTGTTCCTTTTTTGCTTTGGGAGAAAAGTTGCTCATTGCCGCAACAAGTAATTATGATGATGGCGTAAATCCATCCACGAGTTATCTTGCCTTTGTCTGTGTCGGCTTTTGAGCAAGGCATAGGCTATGCTGTTTAATAAAAAAGGCTGAATGTTTGATTCAGCCTTGACACTGTTTCACTTTCTTGGTTTCATCCACTTTTCCATTGATTTGGGCGACGCATCACATCACTGAATTTTGAATTTCACAGGGATGGTGATGGCGCCACGCACCGGTGTGTTTCCAACTTTAGCGGGTATGAATTTTGTTTCTTCCGTGAGCACCCGAATGACCTCTTCGTTTAGAAACTTATTGGCTGGCTGGACTATACTGATGCGAAGCGGATTACCTTGCTCATCGACAAAGACGCGTGCAACCACGGTGCCTTCAATTCTGGCACGTTTTAATGCCATTGGATATTCAATCTTTGATTGAATGGCCTCAATACCACCTACAATTTCAACATCGCTTTCGGGCAAGTTTGTCTGCCCAGCATCGAGTAGATTGAGCTGTTCGCTTTCTTCAATTGCCTTTTGCAGTTCTTTTTCTTGGGCTATGTCTTGAGCAGTTGCAACAACCACGGGCACAGCTTCTTGTTCAGACTTTTTCTCTTCCTCTGCTTCTTCCTCCTTCTTCGCTTCTGTTTCTTTCTTGGCCTTTTCAACTTTTAGCTTCTTTGCGTCAGGCACTATTTTAGCGGCTAAATTTTCTGATTTACCGCCAAGTTTCATGTCGATACGTTGTGTGATGCCCGTTGCAATTGTAACTGTTCCACGCCATACTGGCTGACCGCGCTTTGTAGCTTTGACTTCATAGACGCCTGGCGGCACATCGAGCAATACATAATAACCTTGAGCATTAGAGATAGCCACCATTGCGGTTTGTCCCGATATGGAAACCGTTGCTCCTGCGATTGGTTCATTATTTTCTCCGACTACCCTTCCAATCAGGCGTCCTTGCGCCCACAAAGTCGATGCACACAGACACCAGAGAATCACAAGAATGATGTTTTTCATCTTTAAAGTGCTTTCAAGTTTTTGGTGATGGAAACTGCTCCCTACGCTTGACAGAGATAGAATGTTAAAAAAATTTGACTTTTCAAAACGGTTACTGTTCTTCGACCATGACCTTTGGGACGACATGTTTTTTGCTTATCAGTGCTGGAAAATAGGCTACTACTTCCGATGGTTTCGGTCGTCCGCCTGCAAAGCCTGTTACGCTCGGCGGACCTGTCAGGATTAGCGGGGCGATTTCATAACCGAATCGCTCGACTTTTTTCTTGTCGTGGTCTCTTACGCCGATACGCATTTGCACCTCGTTCACATGCGCTACATTTTCCAAATGTTGGTGACATGCATTTGCGCCGATAAACTCTGTTCGAATCTCTTCAAAGGTTAGTCCCAGATTTTTCAATCTTGCTCTTAAAATTTCATCGGCACGTTTTGCTTTCTTGAGCGCATCTGGTGCGGAATAGGTTAAACTGCCAAATGCTGTCCAACCGTCAGAGTATGAAATAGAGACTTTGTAGAATGGCGTTGGCGGTTTGCCTTTAATGCCAAAGACTCGCACACGGTTTGGGGCAACATCTTCGAGCTGAATTGTTGTGAAATCTGCAATGCAATCAGGCGTGATGTATTCTGATGGGTTGCCGATTTCGTAGAGCAGTTGCTCTTTAATGACATCGCTGCGCACCAAGCCGCCTGTGCCTTCGTGTTTTGTGATGAAGAACTCGCCATTTGGATAGGCTTCGGCAATTGGGAAGCCGATGTTTTCAAGGTTGGGCACATTTTCCCAATCGCCCAGAAAGTTGCCGCCGCTGGCTTGTCCGCCGCACTCCAAGATGTGCCCAGCAACCGTTCCTGCGGCAAGCAAATCCCAATCCGTTTCTTTCCAACCAAATTCATAAATCATTGGCGCAAGCGTTAAACCTGTGTCGGTGCATCTGCCTGTGATTACAATTTGCGCGCCCTGTTTCAGGCACTCGGCGATTGGAAACGCACCAAAATAAACATTTGCGCTCAAGACACGCGCTCGAATGCTCACCAGCGACTCGCCTGTTTCCATGTTCGTCAAAGGCTCTCCTTTTGCTATGAGTTCATCGAGTTTATCCATAATGTCGTCGCCCATCACCACGCCGACCTTGAGATGTTTTATGCCTAATTGTTTAGCGACTTCAAAAATTTTATCGCGGCACGCCAGCGGATTCACGCCACCTGCATTGGAGATTATCTTGATGTTTTTTTCCAGAACATCGGGCAGAATTTCTCGGATGATTTCGGGGAAATCGCGCGCGTAGCCCAGCGAGGGATCTCTTTGTCGTTGCTTTTGCATAATGCTCATGGTTACTTCGGCTAGGTAGTCGAGCATCATGTAGTCAATAGCTGTGTTGCCTTTGGAGAGACGCACTTGGTCAATCGGTGCGCACTGTAAATCGCCCCAAAAGCCTTGTCCTGACGCAATGCGAATAAACGGTTTCATCAGACTTTAGTTTTTGTCAGTTATTCCCACTCAATGGTTGCTGGCGGTTTCGAGCTAATGTCGTAAGTAACACGATTGATGCCGCGCACTTCGTTAATGATTCGATTAGCCACGTGAGCGAGAAAATCGTAGGGCAGTCGTGCCCAATCGGCGGTCATGCCATCGGTCGAGTTTACGGCACGAAGTGCAATTGCATTTTCATATGTGCGATTATCCCCCATCACGCCAACCGTGCTGACGGGCAAGAGCACTGCAAAGGCCTGCCAAACTTTATCGTAGAGCCCGTTAGCTTTAAGTTCGGAGATAAAGATTGCATCGGCTTCTCGGAGCACATCGCATCGCTCTTTGGTGATTGGTCCTAACACACGCACGGCAAGCCCAGGTCCGGGAAAAGGATGTCTTTCCAAAATCTCATTCGGCACCCCCAACAACCTTCCTACTTCTCGCACTTCATCTTTGAAGAGCTCTCGAAGCGGCTCAATAAGTTTGAGTTTCATCTTCTTCGGCAGACCGCCAACATTGTGGTGCGTCTTAATAGTTTGTGATGGACCTTTTACAGACACGCTTTCAATCACATCAGGATAAAGCGTGCCTTGCACTAAGAATTTTTCACGGTCAATTTGCGCTTCAAAAACTTCAATGAAGGTTTTTCCAATGATTTTGCGCTTTTGTTCGGGATTCTCAATGCCTTTCAAGCGTCTCAAAAAGAGGTCGCTGGCATTAACGAAGTCCACTCGCAAGCCTAATGTTTTCAGGGCATTTCGGACTTCTTTGGATTCATTTTTTCGGAGCAATCCATTATCTACAAATACGCATTTCAGATTTTTGCCAATAGCTCTTGAAACCAATGCCGCCGCTACGGTTGAATCTACACCGCCCGAAACTGCACAGATAACTTTTTCTTTGCCTACGTGTTCTCGCACTTTTTGAATTTCTTGCTCGATAAAATCTTTCGTTGACCAATCTTTCTGCAAGCCTGCAATTTCAAAGAGAAAGTTTGCGAGAATTTCTCTGCCATGCTCGGTGTGATGCACTTCGGGATGAAACTGTACGCCATAAATTTTTTCGGTATTGGAAATCATTTCAACGGCGCACATTTCGGAGTTCTCGCTTCGTGCAGTAACCACGAAGTTTGGCGGCAGTTTTGTAACCTTATCGCCGTGCGACATCCACACTTCGGAATCGCTGATGTTTTTGAACAGGCGATTTTTTGACACGCCGTCCAGTTGCATCACACTGATTCTGGCTCGTCCATACTCTCGCTTTTGAGCGTTTTCAACCTTGCCGCCAAAATGCTGAACAATTGTTTGCAGTCCGTAACAAATCCCAAGTGTCGGCAAGTGTAGGTCATAAATTTTTTCGTCAGGCTTTGGTGCAAACTTTTTATAGACACTGGCTGGACCGCCTGAAAAAATTAAGGCTTTTGCATTGAGAGACTTAATTTTTTCGGCGGGTGTGTGATAAGGAAAAATTTCACAATAGACACCAAGTTCGCGCACGCGCCTAGCAATGAGCTGTGTATATTGCGACCCGAAGTCAAGCACAATGACGCTTGGAAGCATGATTTTGAGAATTGGATTTAGAACTGCCCTTCACCGCGTTTTTTCGGGTTTGGAATTGCTTGTGGTAACGAGAGCGTATCAGAAAAGCCATAAAGCGAGGCATAACGCTTGAGACTTGCATCAGTGAAGTATTCAATGTAGGAGTCCGGCGTTGCGACTTCTGTGAAGCGTCCGTTCTTTTTGGAAACCAGTCGCCCATGTACTCGTTCAGGCTTCAGAAAGTAGAGCGGTTGCAAGCCCAGCGACTTATCCTCGTAACAGGCTTTCATGAACATTGCCCAAATGGGGAGAGCGGCTCGAGCGCCTTGGCCGTATTCCATTGAGGTAAATTGGATTCGCATGTCGTCGAATCCTGTCCAGACGCCGCAAACCAATTGGGGAGTGAAGCCCACGAACCAAGCATCGGCGTGGTTTTGCGTCGTGCCTGTTTTGCCACCAGCCTCATATTGAAAGTTGTATCGAAACCGTGCCGCTGACCCTGTGCCGCCATCCATCACGCTCTTGAGCATTGACACCATCACATAGTTTGTCTCTTGGCTAATAGCTTCCCAGCGGTCAGTCTTGTAACTGGCAATCGTGTTCGAGAACTTATCATCAATACGCAGAATTGCAATTGGTTCGACATGAACACCATTGTTGGCAAAGGTGCCATAGGCGCTTGTCAGCTCAAGCGGTGTTACTTCTGACGTACCCAGCGCAAGTGAGAGGTCTTGTCGGAGTGGTGAGTGAATCCCCATTTTTTTCGCATACTTGATAATTTCTTCAGGAGGCACGAAGCGCTGTGCCAAGCGTATGGTTACATAATTGAGTGAATTTTTCAGCGCGTCGCGTAGCGAGGTAAATCCCCCAATTTCATCGCCCGCATTTCTCGGTGTCCAGACTCGGTCTTTGGCGTTGATGGTCGTCTGAATCGCAATCGGCTGGTTCAGCAATTGATAACTTGGCGGAATGCCCTTGTCAATCGCAACGGTATAGACGAAGGGCTTAAAAGTTGAGCCGGGCTGACGGCGTGCTTGCCACACATGGTCGAGTTTGTATTTCTCAAAATCTCGGCCCCCAACCCACGCCTTGATGTATCCCGTTGAAGGCTCTATGGCCACCAGTGCGGCTTGCACCACAAGTTTTTCAGCCAGAAGGCTGTCGAGCCACTGCTTATCGGCTTTTAACTGCTGATAAGCTTCCTTCTCCGATACTCCGCTCTCTACCAATTTCTTGAACCGCTCCGACTCTTTGATGAAAGTTGCTTTCAACTCTTCGCCTTTTTTGGACTTCCAATTCCACGACTTTTCAATCTTCTCTTGCAAGAATTTCAGATGCTCGTTGTAGGCTTTTTCGGCGTGTGCTTGCATGCGCGAGTCAAGCGTTGTGGTTACGATTAAGCCGTCGCGGAACACATCGAACTTGAATTTCGCCGCTTCTTTTTTGAGTTGCTGGCGCACATACTCGGTGAAATATGGCGCAATGCCTCTATCAGTAACGGGCGTGAATTTGAGTTCAATCGGCTTCAACTTTTCTTTGACGGCTTGCGCTTCCGAAAGAAATTCGGCTTTGACCATTAAATCCAAAATCACATTTCTGCGCTTTCGTGCAACTTCAATGTTGTCGACGGGATTGTAATCTTCGGGACTTTTGAGAATGCCGACGAGTGTCGCGCTTTCGCTCACGGTGAGTTTAGAGGCAGGCTTTGCAAAGTATGTCCATGCCGCCGCTTCTGCGCCATAAGCCCCTTTGCCGAAATACACTGTGTTGAGGTAGAGTTCGAGGATTTCATTTTTCGTGTAGGTGCGCTCGATTTGAATGGCAATCATCAGTTCTTGCACTTTGCGCTTGATGTGCCGTGCGGGTGTGAGCCACAAGTTTTTCGCAAGTTGCTGTGTGAGCGTTGAGGCTCCGTGCGCACGTTTGCCACTTGCTACACGCCCAACATTTTCAACCATCGCGATAAATAAGCGGCGCAGGTTCACTCCCCAGTGATTGTAGAACTCAACATCTTCTGTTGCAATCAGCGCATTGATTAAATTTTTTGAGATAGAATCTAACGGAACGGCGGTGCGATTTTCCATAAAGAATTTCGTCAGCAACACGCCGTCGTAGGAATACACTTCGGTGGCTAATTGTGGCTTGGGATTTTCCAACTGTTCAAGGCTTGGCAAGTCGGTTGACCAATAAATCATAATTCCAACAACAGAAGCAAGAACTAAAAAAACAGCAGTGAGTGTGAAAGTGTAAAGTCGCTCTCGCCACTTGCGGCGTGCGGCGAGTTTGCGTCGATAGGTCGGGTCGTTGAGATAGCGTTCTCGCAAGTCGGAACTGTAAGTGTCGTCTTTTGATTGACGTTCGTTATTATCGTTCATTCGCAGTGAGTTCCTCAAATTGTTTGGTGCAAATTTTCAGGCAAATTTCTTCGGCGCAAATTTACATTTTTCAGAGAGATTCGTTAGACTTTTCGCTCTGCCCAAAGCAAGCCCAAAGCAAGCATCATGCAAAGCGCGCACCAAAGCATCGGCATGACATCGTGTTCAATTTTTTTCGTCTCGTCTGCCTCTTGCGCCACATTTTGTTGAATGATTTTCAGTGTTTCTTTTCGTCGCGTTTCTTGTCGCAAGGCTTCAAAGGAGTTTTCATCTGACACAAACGCCCACCCTCGTTTTTCACCATTGAGTTTGAAGGCAATCCAGCCGCTTTCTTTCGCCCAATATCGCCCATGCCATGCCGTTGGGTTTAATGTTTCTTGGCGAAGCGGCACGAAGGTTTCTTGTGAATTTTCTTGTATGAATACACGCGGCGAATCCAACGCAGTTTGAATCTTGAACTCAATCGGCTCATGCACGATGGAAATTGTCGGAACGCTCATGGCTATCTCGCTCGCTCGTTTTGCGATTGCAGAAAAAAGATACGCCCAATACGCCGCATAAACACTGGGCTTTCCTGCCAACTTCCATTGATACGCATTTTGAACGAGACTGATAGCAATTCTCCCAAATCCTTTTTGATGAAATGCGGCAACGCTCCGACCATCTGAATCTCGAAGAAGCGATTGCGTGCCGAAATCCTCTACAATGGTAAAGGCTTCAAGCGAAATCGGCGGCGACTTGAAGTGCTTGCCACTCACCGTTTGCTCCCTTACTTGATGCAGACGAAATCGAAACGGCTGAAAAAATTTAAGCGATGGCTGTTGTTGCAAAAGACTATCCAACTCCGTGATGAACACGCCTAAGCCCTCTTGCGTAACCGCATTCTCCAACGCTACTCGCTCCGAGAGCGTGAGCCTTGCAAGCGTTTCGCCATCAATCATCACCACATCAAAGCGTGAAAGCACTTTGCGTGAAAGCGACGCAAGCGATTGGCTCGGCAGATTCCAAAACTCCTCGCGGTATCGCGCCTTCCCGACCATCACTCGCATCGCAAAACGGTAGCCTTTTTCCGCAAGAAAATTTTTTAGATACTTGATTTCGAACGTCGGCTTGGATTGCAGAACAAGAATAGACAAAGGCTTAAACGGCAACACCACTGCGCCCCACTTTTCCTCTTTACCATCAAGCGCGAGCGAGAGCGTGAGTTTGCCCAACTGCTTTGGCTTGAATGAAAATTCAAACCGAGTTTCTTCTTTCAAATTTGCCAGCGAATCAACGGCAATTTCATTTGCTTTGAAAATTAAGCGTTCAAAATTTCCTCGAACAAGTCCTTTCACAAGCAAGCGTTCTCCGATAACAACCGTCGGTTTTGATTCCAATTCAACAACGCCTTTCGGCAGTTCTGATTGATGAAACATAAGCAGATGCCCGCGAAGCCTTGTTAAATCGGCTTGATTCAGCCCTTGTCCGAAAAGGTGAATCTCGCTTTTTGGAAAATGTCTTGCAATGAATCCTGCATCTTGAATGTGGTTTGCCTGATTTTTTTCGTCAAGAGTAAAAACTTCAATCGTGTTTGATTGCGTCAAAGAATCAACGGTTTCAGGCGGAAGTGGGTCGGTAAGCAACGCGATTTTCTTTTGTAGTGGCTCATGCAGTCGCGCAGGTTCAAGCCCTAACAGAGCGAGCGCAAGAATAGCGATGAAGTTTAATCCCAAGCGAAGTCCCAAGCGTTTATTCGGAACGCGCCTTAATTCTCTCACGACACACCACACAAAAAGCACAGCGCAAAGCGAAAGCACAACGGCGACTTGCCAACGTTCCGCTTGAAACAGAATCGGCATTAGGGTTTCTCGTTTAGCGATTGGAAATAACGCTCTGCCACTCGTGATGTTGATAATCGCCGCTGGGTTGCGAACTGCATCGGCAGTGGAAGTATCTGGCTTAATGCGTGTTGAATCATACGAACATTCTTTTCTGACGGCACTTGTCCTGACTTTGCTTCGCTGATGACTTCGCGAAATGCGTGCAATGCTGATAAGTGTTTGAAATCACCTTCAAGTGCGATTTGCGCAACTTGTTTTCCTGCTTCTTCAAGCAAGTTAGTTTCATTGTTGGAAAGTTGCTTTGGCATTTCAGAAAGAAGTGCCAGCGCGCGTTTGATGACTTCGAGTGAATCTTTTTGAGTGCGCATTTCAACCTTTCGGATTGATTGGATTTTGGAATTATCGCCTGAAAGGCGCAATCGTGCTTCATCAATCGGCGTAGGCTCGAAGCCTGATTTTTCAACATAGATGCGGGCTTCTTGTTGAAGTTCTTTCAAGAGTTGTAGGGCTTTGTATTCGTAAGGCAAGGCGCGTGCAGGTTCGGCAAGGCGTAAGAATTTTTCCGCTTCCCACATCTCGGCGAGTGTGGCTTTGAGTTTTTGCTTGATAGGTTCAGAGAAAAAGGTTGCCGCTTCTTCAATATCGTGTCGGTGCATATAGGGTTCAACGAGAGCCTCAACGCTTTGAGCGGGCGTTGGTTGTTCATCGTGATTGTGTCCGTCATCTATTTTCGGCGCACGCTTCAAGGCTTGATTTTGCAGTTTGACAATTGGATTTGAAGAGGTGTCGCGCATGGTTTTTGCCAATCGCTCGTTCTCACTTTCGCCAATGCTGATTGCCAATTCTTCGCCAAGAAATTTGCCGTAACGCAAGCGCAAGACTTTTTGGTCAATGCCTAAATTTTCACTTCTCACTCTGAACGCTAACGGTTCAAGCGATTTCTTTTCAGCAATCAACTTTTCCGTGTCGATGATGAGTTGCCGCTGACTGCGGAAGTAGGTGGGAAGGCGCAAGACGGGCATCGCAATAGTTTCACTCGAAACCGATTGAAGCGTGTCCAAAATTTTTGCGAAGCAGGTTTCAGATTGCGTGCGATTGGATTTCGGCTTGCGGTTGTCGAAGGCTTCAATGAAGAAGTAACATTCGTCGCCGTAAGTCAAGCCGTAGGATTTCAAATCTAATTTCGTCTCGTAGTGTTCAATGCGGTTTTCAAGGGTTGATTTCGCATAAAGTCGGAGCGTATCGCTTTTGAACTTAACCGATTCGCCTTTGCCTTTGGCTGTGGTCAGAACGAGATTGACCTTTTGGATTTTGTAATCATCGCTGATTGTTGCTTTGATGAAGAGCGTTGCGGAATCGGGCGATGAAAATTCTGTGCGAGCAGGAGGCATAATCACACTCACAACGGGCGGCAAATCCTTTTGCACTTCTATCGTGCCAATCCTTGAAATGAGCGTGTCAATCGTGAGCGTGTAGAGTTCGCTTTGTTTCGCAGTCATTTCAGCACGATACGTGCGCTCTGATTCCTGCTTGAAGCGAAGCGTATCGCCAGAAATCGTTGTGAGAGATACTTGCTCACATTCGCGTGTGAGTTTCAATTTCCAAGAGAGTTGCGCCTGTTCTTCGGCAATGATGTCGAGCGAAGATTGAACGCGCGTTGGCTTCAAGGTGTATGCAGGCGGCGCAATTTGCACTTCAATCTTTTCAATCGTGGGTTGAGAATCACTCATTTGCGTTGGTTTTTCAGATAAATGAATCTGCTCGTGCGGCGTTTTCGGAACGATGACAATAAGTGATGAAAGTATGGCACTCGCACCAAGCCACATCAGTCCTTTTCGCCACTCATTTGGAAACACACGCTTCAAATCTTGTTTTTCTAACCACTCCGCAACTTTTCGCTGTTGAAGCCTTGCAAGAAACGAGAGTTCGTCAGGCGTGTAAAGCAAAAGTTCCGCGCTGTGTTCGAGTTCAGGTCGGCGATTGAGTTCGCAAATGATGGTTTGTCTCGTTGTTTGATGTTTCTCACGAAAGAGCGCGAAGAAAACCACAAGCGATATTGCCGCAACAATCATTGCATCGACTTCACCCAAAATGTGCAAGGCGAATGCACCCAATACCATTGAGAGCGCAAGGCTCTTCACAAGCGCGTTCAGGCGCAAGAGATTTCGCTTTTCGCTTTCTATTCTTTTGAGAAGGCTATCCATCGTTCAAGTCCAACAAGAAGTGTTACAAGAATCCAAAGCGGGAACAGAAGCGATTGCCTTGTCTCTTCGATCGTTCTGCGCTCGTGTCTTATGATTGGTGTTGCCATTTCGCTTGACGCTTTGCGACGGTCGTTTTCGCTTGTGCTTTCAGGGAGCAAGGTTTCAGAGAGCGCGTGAATGAAATGTTCATCTAACAGCGATTCTGCCGAAAAGGTCGTCGCATCAAGGCAATTCGGGCGGCGTGGTAGTTTGCGCTTGCATAGCCAAATAATTTTTGCTTCGCTCTTCTCTTGCCATTCCGTTTCTTTTTTCACTTCCAATGAAATTTTAATCGGCGAAAATTGTGCGATGGTCTTCACGGCACGTTCAAAGTAAGGAAGCACTTTTGCGAACTGTTCGTCATATACGATGCACCAAGTTTCTGTTTTCGTCAGCGAGAACCACTGCTTTTCATTCGGTTTTGAGATGAGCCACACGCCAATGCTATCGCCTTGCCTTGACAGTTCAATCGGCGGAATGAGGCTTGTTTTATCAGGCATTGCGGCGACGAGATGTTCAAAGCATGTTTCATTCGGCGAACTTCTCCCAATAATCACAAAGAGCGAATCATCTGAAAGTTGTGCGATGCGTTCAATCCATGCGGTTTCGTCGGTGCTTGTTTCAATCCATTGCACTTCGCGCGAGAGCGTTGGGCGAGTGCCTTGCAGTGAACTTTCTCGCAGAGATGAGGCAACAAAAAACGCAAGCGTATCTCGGTTGATTTTATCGGCTTCGGCAAGAAGCGACCACATATCTATCGTGGCGTTTTCTTGCTTCGTGCGCGAACTTGTGGGGAAATCATGTTCAAGAACATGCACTTCGTAGCCTGCTTTAACGAGTGAATCTATCTTCTTGTGAAAGTCAGCCGATTGTGTATCGAGCGATAAGGTTGGCTCAATCAAAATCCAGCCCTTCTCGGAAGCCTTGTATTTACAAGCCATTTCAGGCGAGGCAATCAAAAACGAAAGAAGCGCGAAAATCGTGGCGCGAAGTGCCAATAGCCATGCGTCGTGAAATGCTATGCGGCGAAAAATTCGGCTTTCAGTTTGCTTCAAAAACTTTACGCTTCCGATTTTTATTCTTCTTGGATTCTTCTTTGAAAGAAGATGAACAGCAATCGGAATAACGAGCAAAAGAAGCGACCAAAGATACACGGGATAAAGCACGCTCATTTCGGAAGGCGGTTTCTTATGGTTAAAAACTTTCGCAAAGCGTTGTCTATCGGCTCTTGAATCAGGAATCGTTGATAACTGATTCGCTCCGTCTGCATTGATTTTTCAAGGGTTTTCAGCCGATTGCTTATTGCCGTTTGATACTGTGCTTTTGCAGTTTCTGCCTGAACTCTCACGACTTCGCCTGTTTCCAAATCTTCAAACTCAATCTCGCCTTTGTAATTGAATTCGAGTTCATTTGCTCCAACAAGGTGAAACAGCACGACATCATTTTTGAGCCTTGCGTAAGCATTGAGCGCGGAGATGATTTCGTTGGTGTGTTCGTTCATGTCGCTGATGAAGAGGGTGAGTTCGCGTCGTTTGGAGCGCGAGAGTAATGCTTGAAGTTGCATGTGTTCCGCCCATGTTCCTTGTGGGGTCAGCGTTTCTAAGGTGCTGAAAATTTTTTTGAGTTGATTTTTGTCGTGGTGCGCAGGCACATGTGTGATGTGGGTTTGAATGGCATAGAGTCCGATTGCATCGCCTTGTTGGTGCGCAAGATAAGCGAGCGCGGCGGCAAGCCATCGTGCATAATCAAACTTTGTAATGCCGTCTTCTTCGTGTTGCATTGAGGCACTGGCATCGAGCAGAATGCGCACAGCCACACTCGTTTCCACTTCGGAATTGCGCACGAAGAATTTATCGGAACGCGCCGCCAGTTTCCAATCAATTTGCCGCACATCGTCGCCGAGTTGATACGGGCGATACTCGCTGAACTCCAATCCTGCGCCACTTCGTTTGCTTTGATGTAAGCCAAGCATAAAGCCGTCGACAACGGTCTTTGCAATCAAATTCAGCCCTTTGAGCCTTGCAAGCAGTTTCGGCGAAAGGTTATGAGAAGCCATTTCTCTGTGGTTTTATTAACGAAGTTTTGACTCTCTTACGATACTCAATTTTCGTATTTTCGCTCTTCAAAATTTTTACCGATATGTTCACAGACGCACACGCACATCTTTCATTTCCACAGTTTGATGAAGACCGTGAGGCTATCATCATGCGGCTTCAAGAGAGCCGTGTTTCCATTCTCATCAATCCCGGCACGAATGTTCAAACGAGTGAAGGAGCGATTGCCATAGCACACGCCTTGCCATTTGTTTATGCGAATGTCGGACTGCACCCCGGCGATGTGAATCACTTTGATATGAATGATTTAGAAAAATTGGAATCGCTTTCTTATCGCGAAAAGGTCGTGGCGATTGGCGAAATCGGATTGGATTATCACTATCCTGACCACAACAAGTCCATTCAAGAGACGTGCTTTCGTGAGATGTTGCGCTTGGCGAAGCGACGCGATTTGCCCGTTGTGATTCACACGCGCGATGCGTGGGAGGATACATTCAGAATTTTGGAAGAGGAAAAATCCTCTAACCTTCGCGGCTTTATGCACTGCTTTTCAGGCGGCATTGATGAAGCCAAGCGCTGTTTGAAACTGGGCTTCAAGATTTCAATCCCAGGCATCATTACCTTTAAGAAGTCAACTTTGCCCGAGGTGGTTGCCGCGCTGTCGCTTGATGATATTCTGACCGAAACCGATTGTCCTTGGCTTGCGCCAACACCGTATCGTGGCAAGCGTAATGAGCCTGCCTTTGTGGTTGAAGTGGCGAAGAAAATCGCCGAAGTAAAAGGTGTTGCGGTTGAAGAAGTCGCTCAAAGAGTTTATTCAAACTTAACTTCGCTTTTGCACATTCAGCCCTTGAACTAAATGAAACCGTTTCTTTTTGCGCTTTTCTTTTTGCTCTCGTCGCTTGGGTGCGCCTCGCTTGGCAAATCGGTCAACTTCTTCACGCTTGAAGATGACGTGATACTGGGCAGACAAGCTGATGCACAACTCAAAGCCGACACTCGCTACAACTTCTTGAAGCCAACTGACAGGAATTATGATGCTATTATGCGCTATGTCAATCGCATCAAAGACAAACTGCTTGAAGCCAATGATATTCCACATGAGGCGCAATTCAACTACACGGTGCAAGTCATCAATGATGATGTGATAAATGCGTTTGCAACGGCGGGCGGATATGTGTATGTCTATACGGGCATTATGAAATTTTTGGATAACGAAGCGCAACTGGCAGGCGTTTTGGCACACGAACTTGCGCACGTGGCGCATCGGCACGGTTCAAATCAAATGGCGCTGAAAGGCATTACGCATGCAATTTTGTCGGAGGTCTTAAAAGAAAAGAGCCAAGCCGTGCAAGCTTTGGCAGGCATTGGTTATCAATTAGCGATGCTTTCATACAGTCGCGAAGATGAGAACGAAGCTGATGAATCGGGTGCGCTGTGGATGAGCCGGACGGATTACAATCCTTATGAATCGCAAGCATTCTTCAGAAAAATTCGTGAGTTGAAAAACGCTCCGAATCCGCCTGAATTTCTTTCAACGCACCCGAATCCCGAACATCGCATTGCCAACATTGAGCGCGTGTTGAGAAATCTCAACGCTAAAAATGCAGGCAACACATATGAGCGCGAGTATCGCGAGTTCAAAACATTGCTTCCGTAGTTAGTGAAGTTTGAACACGACCGATACCACGACCTCCCTTTGCTTGCAATCCGTTTTGAACTCTGCTTCCGAAGTCAGAATTCGCAAGGCTTCTTGGTCTAAAATCGGATTGTTAGCTTTAATGAGTTCGGCTTTGATGGGTTTGCCGTTTTCATCAAGTTGCACCTTGCACAGCGATTTGCCCTCGAGCCTTGCCAGACGCGCCAGCACAGGATACTCGAGCTTGCCCCTGAAAAGCGTTTGGACGCAATTTTCTTGCATTGCTTTCGTGAGGCTTTCCTGCGCTTCGGTTGCAGAGACTTCCTGCGCAGAAAGGTTTTGCGAAAGGCTTAGCAGCACAGCCAGAATCAATACACGCATGATGTTTTTCATGTGATTGAACTGTTTTAGTTTGAGTTTGATTGATTTGATGGCATGCTTCTCGGAAGTAATTGGAAGGAAGTTTTGCGCCGTTTAACGAAACTCGAACAGATTTTGTTTCACGATGTTGGAATTGGAATCAAACATTCAAGAGAGAGAGAAACTTACGTTGATTGTGCCGCAGATTCGTGAGCGAGAGCGCGTTGATAAATTTCTTACGCGGCAAGTTGAAAACGCCACGCGCACCAAAGTTCAAGAAGCGATTGATGAAGGGCGTGTGCTGGTCAATGGCAAGCCTGTTAAAGCGAATTATAGACTTTCACCCGGCGATGTGATTGAAGTTACGCTCACGCGCCCACCCGCACCTGAAATGAAGCCCGAAGCCATTCCGCTTGATGTTGTCTATGAAGATGAAACGCTACTTGTCGTTAATAAACCTGCGGGCATGGTTGTGCATCCTGCATTTGGAAATTGGACCGGCACACTGGCTAACGCTGTGCTTCATCACACGCAACAGCGGTTATCTGACATCCATAACGATGTCTTTCGTCCGGGCATTGTGCATCGCTTGGATAAAGACACATCAGGATTGATGGTCATCGCCAAAGAGAACGACGCGCATTTCGCTTTGGCAAAACAATTTGCGCAACGCATCACCGAGAAAAAATATCTTGCCCTCGTTTGGGGCGTTCCAAAATCTGCAAGTGGCACGATTCAAACGAACATCGGACGAAGTAAGAAAAATCGCAAAGTGATGGCCGTCTATCCCTTTGAATCCAGCGATGGCAAAATCGCTATCACCGATTACGTGGTCAAAGAAGATTACCGATATTTTTCGCTCTTGGAACTCACCTTGCACACGGGACGCACGCACCAAATTCGCGTGCATTTACAACATCTCGGACATCCGATTGTGAGCGATGAGACCTACGGCGGAAAAAACATTCGTGCGCTTGGCTTCTCGCACAGTGAAAAGTTTGTAGAAAATCTTTTTGAGATTCTCCCGCGGCAAGCTTTGCACGCGGCATTTCTTTCGTTTGTTCACCCAAAGAGCAAGCAGAAACTTTCGTTTGAAATACCATTGCCCAACGATATGCAAGCGGCGATTGAAAAAATTAAACGTGTGCTTTAATTGACTCTTGTTCTATGAATCGACTTTTGCTTTTTGGTTTAGTGATTCTTAACGCATGCGCAAGTTCCGAGCCATCCATTTTCACGATTGATGAGCGTGAGCGTCCGATTTATGCGCGTCTGATAAGCGAGCCGGATTCAGTTTCCTATTTCACCTCGTTTGATTTGACGCGCCTTGCCTATCGAGAAATTTTGCCCGCGTCTTTCAGCACCATGCTTGTGTTTATTCACGGCACAGCGGCGCAGAGCAAATTGTATCTTCCACTCGCCGATACGCTCCGACGCTACGGCATTGCTACTGCCTTGCTCGACCTGCGCGGACATGGACTTTCCGAAGGCACACGCGGCGACGCCAAAAACACAACTGCACTTGCACGCGACCTCAAACTCTTTCTCGACACACTTCGCGCAAAGTACCCCCAAAAGAACATCATCTTGGGCGGGCACAGTTTAGGCGCAGGGGTTTGCCTGAAATTCCTCTCGTTTTTCTATGAACGCCAATCGCTTTACCGCCCGCCTGACGCGCTGGTTTTGATGAGTGGTGGCTTTTTTCCAAGTCCGAATCGTCCGTCTATACCTCGTTCACGGCAAGGCGCGTTTGCGCGTGTTCATGCGCTTGAATCGCTCCTCTTAATCCCTGACCTCTTGCTCGACTTTCACCCCAAGGTCTTTGAAATTCTTTTGCCTAATGATTCGCTTGTCAAGCAAGCCGTTGCCAAAAATTTGCTCACCACACGCTATGCGCTGACATTTTTTCTCGCCGCCTTTCCGATTGATGTAATGGAAGCCTATCGCCAAGTGAAATTCCCAACGCTCTTGGTGATTGGCAAAGATGATGAACTCTTGCATATTGCTGATGCTGAATACACGCTTTCTCGTTTACCTGTAAAAGAAAAATCGCTTATTGTGTTCGACGCAAATCATATTAACGTCATTTGGCGCAGTGCGCCTGCGATTGCAACTTGGATACACTCACTTCAACTCGAATCGGGAACTATTCAATGAGCATTCAAGCCGAATCTAAATACATCACACTTTCAGGATATAAACACCGATATATTGATGAAGGCTGTGGGTCAAGGGTTATTTTTCTTGCACATGGCTTTTCATCTTCTCTTGATATTTTTTATCGCGTTGTGCCGCTTTTTGCTAAGCGATATCGCGTGTTAGCATTGGATTTACTTGGCTTCGGAAAAACCGATAAGCCCACAAACATTCGATATTCGCTTGAACTATATGCAAAGTTGATGAAGGAATTTTTGGAGAAAATGACCTCGCCAAACGACCTAATTTATGGCATAGGTCACTCAATGGGCGCAAAATATCTCGTGGCGATGTCGGTCTATTATCCGAACTTTTTTACGAAACTCGTTCTTTCTAACAGCGATGGATTTCTCTATTTACCACCGTTTATTATGATGGCAAGTTCGTTTCTCTTGAAACCAGTTCTCTACAAAATGGTTTCAAAGCCATCTTTTGTTAAAAAGACCATGAAATCGGTTTATTATGACCCTGCGCATATTACCGAAGAGCATTTGAACCAAAATATAGAGATGGTGAAAAGCAAAGAAAATTTTGAGGCGATGATGTCACTGAACCGTGATTCTAAGTATTTGGATTTGAAGCGAATGAAAATTCGTGAACGGCTCAAAGAGATGAAAACACCAACGCTGATTATTTGGGGTGAAAATGACAAATTTATTCCTGTTAAATATGCGAAAGTTATTCATCGAGAAATTCCAAATTCCCGCGTATATTTAATCCCTGAATGCGGACATGTGCCGATGGTCGAAAAGCCTGATGAATTTGTTCAAGCCGTAGAAGATTTTATTAACCAAGCCCTATGACTTATATGCGATTTCTTTTTGCACTTCTACTTCTCGCTATCTTTTTCTTTTCTTGCACGACTTCAAAGCCAACCGCAAAAATAGAAAGATCTAATACATTTCTTGTCGCTTGGTGGAATGTAGAAAACCTCTTTGACACAATAGATGACCCCACACAAGACGATGACTTTACACCAAGCGGCAAATATAAGTGGTCAGAAGAACGACTTGATTACAAATTTAAGCAACTTTCAACAGTCATTCGCGATATAGCGCAAAGTCGGAACTACCCTCTACCAGATATTATGGGCTTTTGTGAAGTTGAGCATGGCTATTTGCTTGATACACTATTTCAAAAATATTTAAACGCAACATCTTATCGAGTTATCTGTTATGAATCGCCTGACCCGCGCGGCATCGATGTCGGCATTGCTTATAACAGCGCAAAATTTCAACTACTAGATTCAAGACCGCATCGTGTTTATCTCGGTCAAGGCTTGACACGTGATATTCTTGAAGCAAAGTTTTCGTCAGGCAAACATATTCTTTATGTTTTTGCCAATCATTGGCCTTCACGGCGCGGTGGCGAAGAAACCTCAGAGCCTCGTAGGATTGTTGCTGCACAAACCTTGCGCGCTCGCCTCGATGAAATTCTTGCGCAAGATTCCACTGCTGATATAATTATGCTCGGCGATTTGAACGATGAGCCAACTAATCACTCCGTTTCAAAAACGCTTCGTGCAACTGGCGATTTGAATCAAGTCCTCGCTTCAAGCGACGGCACGTTCTACAACTTTATGGCAGGCTATCAAGGCATTGGCACTTATTATTACCAAAATCATTGGGAGCGCATTGACCACGCAATTATTAGCAAAGGTTTATTTGACAATAAAGGCTTTTCAATTATTCGAGATTCGTTTGCTGTTTTTCACAGAACTTATATGTTTGAGAGAGACCGAGATGGAAAACCAACCGAAAAACCCTTTCGCACATTTGCAGGGCAACGCTACCTTGGTGGCTATGCTGACCATTTGCCTATTTTATTGGAAATCTCACTCCAACCGTGATGCTCCAACATTTTATTTTTTGAATTTTTTGCATTTCTTGTGTATATTCTCCTTCGTTGAGAACCATTTCACTTTCGACACTAAACACGGAGGACATATGAAAAAGCGCATCTTTTCTTGGATTATCTGTTCATTTCTTTGCCTACTGCTGTTCGGTTGCCAAAAAGAGGAACAAACTCCGTTTTCCTCAACTGAAGCAAAACTCACTGACAAAACACCCGAAAGGGTTGTGAAAGAAATGCTCCTTCCTGCCTTACCGCATTTCTTACAGAAACTCGGTGAGTCACAAGAGACAACACAATCTTTCTCTGTCGAAGAAAGTAAAGTTATTAGTTCCGAAGGATATAAATATTTTCTCATCTCTTACAGCACTTCTAAGGGGGAGTTTGGAGAAATTCTCGTAAAATATATTGACCCTTCTAATGTAAAAGAAACGTCTTTAACCTTAAAGAATGGTCAGACAATTTTTCTAACAACCGATTTGAAGGTCTATCGTTGTTATGGTAATTGCGGCTGTAAAATCAGCGTGAAAGGTGCGGAAGTCTCTTGTGGTTGCCAAACACAAGTTGGTGGATGCGAACTTCAAGTTAGCGATTGATTGCTCAATTTTTCAATTAATTTCATTTGGAGAGAAAAAAGTCCTGTTTTACAACAGGACTTTCTTTTTTTCAGGATTATGTTTTCTTTTTTGAATTGTTTATTGCGCTCCAAGTTAGTCTTTGCCATTTGCCTTGTTGTCATTTGTGCAGTTTTTATACTTTCTGGCTTAGGTAAAATTACTGACATAGCGAACTTTAAAGATTTTCTACATCGTCAAAATTTTCATCCGTTTGTTATTTTTTGGGCTCTTCTCATTCCGCCTTTGGAAGTTTTATCGTGCGCATTTATTATTCTGAATGTAAGGCGAAAACTATTTCTTTATGTGTTGTTGTTTTTGACACTCATTTTTACTTTTTATCTTTTATACTTACACTTTAATGGCTTTCAGGAAGATTGCAGATGTTTTGGTCAGATAAAATTTTTGAACCTACCTACAACACTATCTCTGTTTAAGAATTTAATTTTAATGCTACTGATACTCTATGCGCTTTTTTACCTCAAGTCAGAGCCTTTGTCAATCAAATTTTCAAAAGAACTATTTTTGTATGTATTTAGTGTCCTTGTTTTCTTCTTTTCGGGCTTTTCTGCTTTTCTTGGCGATTCTTCTGAGCAATCTCATCTTCCTGAAAATCGCCTCGACTACTCTTTGAAGCAAAAAATTATTTTCAGCAAAAGCGTTCTTGCTGAAATTCTATCCTTAAGTCCAGATTCTTCATATCTGCTTTATGTTTTCAATCCTGACTGTTACCATTGTGCGCTAAGTGTTGAAAACATTAAATCTTTTATGCGAAATCATGTCGTCGACAAGATTATAGGAATTAGCAGTGCTACGCCCAACCGAGTTAAATCATTTTCTCAAAAATTTGATTTAAACTTTGAAACTATTTTAGCCTCAGAGAATCAAATACGAAAATTCTCTCCTTCTCTTCCAACAGTTTTTATTGTTCGGAATGATACGATTATTAGCCGCATGACTGGCGAGATTATTCCCTCGTATCTTTTTAGAGAGTAAACTTTTCGGCGTAGGAGCCATTTACTTTTGTGATTTAAACATTTTATCAAATATCTATGAAACCTGTCATCAGCGTAGAGCATCTTGTTAAAGCCTATAAAACCTTCAAAAAAGAAGAAGGCGTGCTTGGCGCAGTGAAAGGTTTATTTAATCGGAAGTATGAAATTAAATTAGCCGTTAATGATATTTCTTTTACGATTCATGAAGGTGAACTTGTTGGATTTTTAGGTGCAAACGGTGCGGGGAAAACAACTACGCTCAAAATTCTATCAGGCTTGCTCTATCCGACTTCGGGAAAAGTAGAAGTTTTAGGATATAAGCCATATGAGCGGAAAAACGAATTTCGTAAGCAATTTGCGATTGTACTCGGTCAGAAAAATCAACTTTTATGGGATTTGCCTGCACAAGATTCTTTTTTACTCTTGAAAGAAATCTACGAAGTTCCTGACAGGCAATATCGAGAGCAACTTTCCCATTTAACTGAACTGCTGAATGTCAAAGATAAACTTCATGTGCAATTGCGACGGCTTTCGCTGGGCGAGCGGATGAAAATGGAACTGATTGGTGCGCTCTTACACAAACCCAAAGTGCTGTTCTTAGATGAGCCGACAATTGGACTTGATGTGGTCGCTCAGCTTTCTATTCGTGAGTTTATTAAGCATTACAATCGCGAGAATAAAACGACGATTATTCTCACCAGCCACTACATGCAAGATATTGAAGCCCTTTGCGAACGTGTAATAATTATCGACAGAGGTGAGTTATTTTTTGATGGCGCACTGACCGATATTATTGATAAATTTTCTTCGGAGAAATTTCTGACTCTTGAGTTCAACACGCCGATTGAACGCAACGCGCTTTCAACATTTGGAGTAATTGAACATTTTGATAGGTTATCGGTCAAATTGCGTGTGCCGCGTCAGCACATTTCTAAAATTTCAGCCGAAATTCTTTCTCGCTTTGATGTGCAAGATCTCACGATTGAAGAAGTGCCAATTGAAGATATTGTTCGCACGCTCTTTTCCTGCGAACGCTTGCGTTAATTTTCAATGCTAATTCAAAAAGAATGTGCTTTTTTTGACAATACCTTTTTCGCTTCTAACAAGGTCAGCAGCATCAATATATGGGTCATGTTCGAAAAATAGAATCCAATTTTCATCAACCGCTTGCTCCAAGAGTTTTTTCTTCTCATTCATAAGTTCAAGCGGATAGAGGTCATAGCCCATCACCCAAGGCAGTGGAATATGTGTAGCCGTCGGGATTAAGTCGCCACAGTAGCAGATAGACTTGTCCCCTCCCTTAACACGCACAAGTTGCTGTCCGTGCGTGTGAGCGTTAGAAATAATTAAGTGAACATCAGGGAAGAGTTCAATTTCGCCATCTACAAATTTCAATTTATCGGCTTCTAATAGCGGGATGAAATTTTCCTTAAGATAACTGGCGCGCTCTCTTGCGTTAGGATTTATTGCCCATTTGTAATTAGCTTCTTGAACATAGTAAGTTGCATTCTTGAAGGTTGGAACGAGTTTTCCATCTATACTTTTAACGGCGCCGCCTGCATGGTCGAAGTGCAAATGCGTGAGAATTACATCGGTTATATCATCAGGCGTCAAGCCCGCCTTCAAGAGATTGTGCTCAAGAAAGGATTCAGAGATTTTATAGATGTTTCTGGATTTCTCATCCCACTTTTGTCCCATACCTGTGTCTACAAGAATATTTTTACCGTTGCCTTTAATGAGCATGGCGCGGGCAGACATATCAATTCTATTTTTTTCGTCGGCGGGATTTGTTTTTTCCCATAGAACCTTTGGAACTGTTCCGAACATTGCACCGCCATCGAGCGCAAACCGCTCGCACTCAATAGCCAAAACTTCATATTGACCAATTTTCATACCTGAATATAGTGAAGTTTACCTTTGCTAAATAAAAAACCGCAAGCCTATACTTGCGGTGGGTTCAGGTTATTAGAATCCGAAGACGTCCTTTACTTTCTCAAACGGTGATGTTTTGCCATTATGCTTTGCACTTGGATTTAGGTTCGGTGATTGGCGCAGTTGTTTGAGCAGTTCTTTATCGGCGGAACTAACTTGGCTCGGTACGTGAATATGCAGGCGAACAATTTGGTCACCACGACCATAACTGTTCAGATGTTTAATACCCTTTTCGGGAATTCGGATTTCGCGCCCTGAGGGTGAACCTGGTGGAATTTCAATGACCATAGAGCCTTCCAAAGTAGGTACGCTGATTTTTGCACCCAGCACGGCATCAGCAAAACTAATAGTTAAATTATAGACAATATTGTCATTTTCGCGTATGAAGTACGGATGTTCTTCTTCTTCGATAACAACGAGCAAATCGCCTGGCGGTCCGCCTCGTAAGCCTGCATTACCTTGACCGCGCAACGGAATATAGTTTCCTTCGGTAACGCCTGCTGGGATGGATACTTTAATAGTAGATTCACCTTGAACACGCCCTTCGCCGTGGCAGACTGTGCACTTATCTTTAACGATTCTTCCTTCGCCGTTGCAGGTTGGGCATGTGGTAATGTTAACAAACTGACCGAACATTGTGCGCGAGACTTGGCGTACTTCGCCCGTGCCAGCACAGGTTGGGCATGTGTCATAGTTTCCGCTTTTTGAGCCTGTACCGTTGCAAGCGTCACAGACTTTTAACTTCTTGATTTTCAGCGTCTTATCGACACCGTTGGCGATTTCTTCAAGTGTTAGCTTGAGCCGGATTTTCAAGTCAGAACCTGGCACGCCTCGTTGCCGCGAGCGGCGTCGACTGGTTGTTTCTGCAAAGCTCTCACCAAACCCTCCAAAGATGTCGCTAAACGCGTTGACAATATCATCCATACTTGCGCGTCCTGCAAAGGGGTTAGCCCCTTCAGAAGCGGCGGATGTTCCCACTCCTGCATGTCCGAACCGGTCGTAGCGTGCTCGTTTTTCTTCGTTGCTCAAAACTTCATATGCTTCGTTAATTTCTTTGAACTTTTCCTCTGCCGCTTTATTATTCGGATTGCGGTCAGGATGATATTGCATCGCTAACTTTCGGTAGGCTTTTTTAATATCGTCAAGGCTTGCTGAACGCGGAACGCCTAACACTTCGTAATAATCCCGTTTGGACGCTGCCATAGTTTATTCGCTTTTTTCAGGTTGAGTTTCTATTTCTTTCGCGACCACGACCTTTGCGTGGCGAATAACTTTATCATGAAGCATATACCCAGGTTCAAACTCTTCCACAATAGTATCCGGCTCTACATCACTTGTTGGTTGCTGTGTAAGTGCTTCGTGATAATTGACATCAAATTTTCTTCCGACTGACTCAATTTTCGTTACTCCCCGCTCTTCTAATGTTTTGAGTAACTTTTGTTGAACCAGTTTAACACCATCAATATAGATTTTTGCATCAGGGATATTTGCCAAGAATTTATCTGCGTTTTTAATCACACGTTCCAAATCATCCAGCGTTGGTAGCAGTTTTTTAATAATCCCTTCTTCTGCAAATTTGAGTAACGCTGATATCTCACGTTCTTTTTGTCGACGGAAGTTCTCATAATCTGCCGCCTTACGATAGAACTGGTCCTTATACATATCACGCTCTTGCTCAGCTTGTGCAAGTTTCTCTTTTAAGATTTCTACTTCTGACTTCTCGGGTTCTTTTGATGCTGATTCCGATGGTTGCTCTTCTTGGGATACAACTTCCGATGCTTCTACCTTTACTTCCTCTTGGATTATTTCCTCTTTTTGGTTTATTTCTTCTTTTAGTTCTTCGGGCATATGGCTTTATATTTTTAAGTTTTCAATCCTTTATCGTGTTAGTGTTAGGGTTTGCGACAGTCGCTTAGCAATGTAATCGATTACGCGCACCACTTTGGCGTAGTTCATGCGCGTCGGTCCGATAACGCCAACGGTTCCAATAGTATCGCCCACACTATATCGGGCTGTAACTACACTGCATTCCTTTATTTTGCTGTCTAAATTTTCTTTTCCAATCCGAATTGTTACTGGCGAATCATTAGCTTCTATCGGTCTGGTTTCTTCAAGCAAGTGCACAATAACCTTTTCATTTTCTATAAACTCAATAATTCCTCTTACCTTCTCGGGCTGTTCAAATTCAGGATATGCTAAGATGTTTTCTTTGCCAGCAATATGAACGCGCTCGGTTTGCGGCTGTTCATCAAAAACCTTATCGGCTGATTCTACAAAAATTCTTAATAGGCCTGACTCGTCCTCATAATCGGCCACACGTTCGGCAAAGGTTTGTCGGATTTCTTCCAGTGTCAATCCTGACAGCCGTTCATTCAGCACTTGGGAAAGCTCATCTAACTTCTGACGTGAGACTTCCATACGCACTTCCAGCATAATCGTCTTCACCAAGCCTGAACGAATCGTGATGATGACCATGATTTTGCTCGATGTGAGCGGTACGATTTCCAACTTTTCAAATATCCCCGTCGAGAGTTTCGGCGACAGCACAATCGCAATTTGTTTTGAAATTTGGCTCAAAATTTTAGAAGCCATTCTTAAAATATCATCGGATTGTGTTGCCCGGTCGGCAATCAATTGTTCAATGTTTTGGTCTATCTTCATCCGCTCGGATTGTGAGAGTTCTCCGACGCGCATCATGTGATTGACATACAATCGGTACCCTTTGTCGGTTGGTATTCTTCCCGCCGACGCATGCGGGTGGGTGATGTAGCCTTCTTCTTCAAGGTCTGCCATCACGTTGCGGATTGTGGCGTCGGAAAGCCCCAAATCCGAATGTTTTGCAAGAAAGCGCGAGCCGACGGGATTCGCCGTCAAAATAAAGTTCTGAATGATGAGCTCAAGAACTTCTCTTTCGCGTTCGTTCAACTCTCTTGCCATATTTTACTTGGTTAATGCCTCAAAGTTTATGCCGAAGTTAGCATATCAGTGAATTTTTCAGAGTATTATGACAAAAACTGCATAGTCGTGTCACTTTATCCCCCCAGACCTAACTCTTTGAACATATCCAAGTTTGCACTGCCCATCATTCCGCCTGTTACTTTGGCGATTTCGTCTTGTGCCATTTTGACGGATTCAGCGAGGGCTTTATTGGCAGCGGCAACAATTAAATCTTGAAGCATCTCAACTTCATCGGGGTTCAGCAATTCCCGTTCAATTTCAATTTTGATGAGTTCATGTTTCCCGTTTGCAGTTACTTTCACCATGCCTCCACCTGCCTCTGCTGTTACCGTCTTTCTTGCCAATTCGCGCTGAATCTCTTCCATCTTCTTGCTCATTTCTCGAACCTGCTTGAGCATCCCTGCCATGTCTTTGAGTTGCATACTTCAAAAAGTTTATGTGGTTTGAAGAATTGGAAATTCTACGAAAAATGTCGCTCCTTTATCTTTGCCTTCAGATTCTGCCCAAATTCTGCCCTGATGCAGTTCGACCAGTTCTTTAACAATCGCTAGCCCTAACCCTGTTGAACTTTCGTTGCCTGTTGGCCTTGCCGAAAGTCGTTGAAACTTGCCAAAAAGTTTCTTCTTATCTTCATCAGTCAAGCCTTGACCTTCATCTTTAACAGCAAATTGCACAACTTTATCGAATTGTTCAAGATAGACGGAGATTTTCTTTCCTTCTGGGCTATACTTTATCGCATTGCTTACCAAGTTTTCCAAAATCTGAAACACATACTGCCGGTCTGCCTGCACCAGGCAGTTTGGCTGAATGTAAGTTTCTATGTGTTGCGATTTGCTTTCGGCACGCGAGCGATAAAACTCCACGACGGTCTTGCAAAGTTCGCTCAAATTCACTTTTTCAAGGTTCAACGCAATTTTGCCTTGTGCTATTCCGGCATCCTGTAATAACAGCATTATCATCTCTAACATTCGCTCTGATGAGGCACGAACTCGCTTTGCATAGTCTTGCACTGTTGGGTCTTTGACTTTCTCCATTATCAACTCGGCATATCCCCACACGGCTTGAAGTGGGTTTTTCAGGTCATGCGCCACTATTCCTAACAGTTCAGTCTTTAATCGGTTTGCTTCTGAAAGTTCTTTGTTGTGTCGCATCAGTTCGGCGTTCTTTTGCTTTTCCACTTCCATCTCACGTTTGCCTTGTTCGAGCTCAAAGGCAAGTTGTAGATTTTGAATTTTGCGGCTTGATTCTTCACTAAAAATTTCTTTTTCCAACTCATAAACACTTTCGAGTGCTGACAGTGCCGATTCAAAATCGCCAAGCGCACGATAAACTTCTACCATCAAGCGATGAACCTCTACTGCGTGGCTTTTCAATTGTGCCTTCTGCGCAATTCGAAGCGCATTGCGTAGTAGATGCAAAGCCTCTTCCTTTTCACCACGCCGAAGACGCAAATTTGCCTGATTCCTAAGCACTTCTACTTCTACACTCACGTTGTTCGACTTCTTGGCGGCCTTCAAACTTTCCTCGTAGAAGAAAAGCGCTTCATCTTCCATTTTTAACGCTTCATAACTTGCCGCCAACATGAATTGTGCCATGGCCAAGTGATAAAGTTGGTTAAGGTCCTCGAAAATGTACTTGCTTTGATAGATGGCCTCCAATGCTTCTTCGTAACGCTTCATTTCATAATACGCAATTCCGATGTTTCCGAACGCAATTCCAATGGATTCTTGCGAGCCAATTTCCTGTGCCAGTTTCAAGCTTTTGGAATAAAATGTTAGCGCTTGCTCCACATCACCCATTTTTTTATACACTGACCCCACAAAGTTGTAAGCATTTGCCATCTTGTCTTTATGCCCGATTTTCTCGGCAATCTTCAAGGCTTTCAAGCTGCAGTTGAGTGACTCGGCGTAGTTTCCAATTTTGTAGTATAGCGTCCCAATGTTGCTGTATGAACGGCACAGCCCTTCGTCGCTCAATTTCTCAAACCTCTGTATTGCCTCGAAGTAGAGCATCATGGCTTTTTGCAGATTGTTGAGATAGTAATAAGCATTGGCAACATTGTGAATGGCATTGGCGATTTCAAGTGCATCACCGATTTGGCGACGAGTTTCTTCTTCTTGTAGAAACGCTTTTAAGGCTTCCTGATATTCGTACAGTGCGATATGGTGATAACCTTTATAGCGCAAGGCTTTGGCTTTGGCTTCTATGAGATTGTTTTCAGTTGCTAGCTTCAGGGCTTCTTCGCATTGTGCTAATCGCTTGCGATGCTCCAATTCTGTTCCTGCTTCATAGTTTGCCGCCTCTTTCAGCAGTTCTTCAAGGCTTTGTTCAATCGTGTTTGGCATTTTTCAAATCAAAGATTTTGCGAATGAAATGAGTTCTGCTGTTTCCTTTTCGGACGGCGACTCGGCGTAGAATCGCACGACTGGTTCGGTGCCGCTGAATCGCACCAAGAGCCAAGAGCCATCGGCGCAAATCATTTTTACACCGTCGCGCTTATCGATAGCCGTCACTTCTTTGCCCGCAATGCGCTTGGGCGGTTCGGTTTGAAGTTTCGTCAGCAAGGCGTGTTTCTGCTCATCGCTCAGACGCAAGTTTTCACGCACTGTGTAAAATGTGCCGTATTCTTCATAGAGCCTTTTGAGATACACCGAAAGCGGCACTTTGGTTCTTGCCGTAATTTCCACAAAGAGCAAGCACGCCAGCACACCGTCTTTTTCAGGAATGTGTCGATACACAGAAAGTCCATTAGATTCTTCGCCGCCGACAATCATATCTTCACGCATCATAATTTCGCCGATGTATTTGAAGCCGACCGGCACATCATAGAGTTTGATGTTTTCTTTTTTGGCAATTGCATCGATGAGGTGCGTGGTTGCAAGTGTTCTCACCACACAGCCTTTCCATTCAGGTTTGTGTTTGATGGCATAGTGAAAGAGAATAGCGAGCAGTTGATTGGCTTGTAGATAGGTGCCTGTTGAGTCTACAACAGCGTAGCGGTCAGCATCGCCATCGTTGGCAATGCCGATGATGAACTCGCCCTTTGCGCCGCGCTCTTTGACGCGCTCTATGAGTTCAGGAATCCGCTCTTGGGAAGGCTCGGGCGCACGTCCGCCAAAATACACATCACGATAGCCATGTAAGGTTTCCACTTCAACGCCAAGATTGCGCAAAAACTTATCGGTGTAGTCGCGGGCTGTACCATACATCGCATCATAGACGACTTTAATGCCTGATTCTGCAATGACTTTCGTATCCACAATTTCCGAAATGCGCTGTAAGTATGGCTCGTTTGGGTCAATGAGCTCAATCTTTTTTTCAGCGACCAGTTTCTCGAAGGGTTCTAATTTTTCGGGTGTTGGGTTTTGTTTATGCGCGGCATAGTATTCGTCAAAATACTGCTCAAATTTTTTGGTGATTTCAGGCAGAGCGGGCGCGCCGTCCGATGTTGAGAACTTCAACCCTTGATATTCGGGCGGATTATGTGATGCTGTGAAGTTGATACCGCCGCCTGCCTTGCGCTGCCGAATTTCGTAACTGATGACCGGCGTTGGCGTATCGCGCTCACAAAGAAAGACTTGAACGCCGTTAGTTGCAAAAAATTGCGCCGCTAATTTTGAAAATTCCTCGCCTAGAAATCGTGTGTCGCGTCCAATCACAAGGCTGTTCAATCTTTCCTCACGCAGGTATCTCAAAATCGCTTTCAGCACAAGTAAGAGATTTTCAAATGTGAATTCATCGGCGATAATGGCTCGCCAACCTGATGTTCCAAATTTGATTTTCATACTTCCGTTACAGTGTTCGTTAAGGCTGTTGTTCTTCGGGCTTTTGCGCCGTTTCAGTGTCTTGGTGCGCTGCGGGAGTTTCAGCGTCGGGTTGCATTGGCTCTGTTTGTGCGGATGCGCTTTCAAGCGGTTTTATCTCGGAGTCGTTGCTCATCACAGCGGCTGATTGTGCTTCGTGCCGATGTGCTTCAGCAAGTTTCTTTTCATTCAGAATGGCTTTGTATTCTTGATACTTCTCCAACAATCCGCCAACCGTTGCCACGCGAAAGAACACACGGCTTGCTACTAACACTTGTTGCATCAACACAAGCGCAAACACGCCTGCACCCGTTTCACCTTTTGGTGCAAGCACATGAAGCACAAATCCAATCACACCCACACACAATAAAAAGAACAGAACTATCCCAAACAATGCGATAAAATTTTTTAACACGATTTTGAACGCGCTCACAAAGGCTTGAAACGGTTTCATCGCTTCACTTACGACTTCAAACTTCGCAACGTCAAAGATGAGATAAAAGAATGCCAGTTTTATCGCCGCAATTTCAATGCCTGCAAGCGCCCAGAGCACCGCTGGCACTTCGCTGTGTGCGCTTTCTGATTGAGCGTTTCCTATGGCAGAAAAAATTGCAAATGCTATCAACGGCACAAACATCGTGAGTGCAAAGAAGACTGCCAGCGTGATGAATCGCCCAAAGTAGCGCACCGAATCCGCAAAGAAATCGGGAAGTGAAAACGCTTGGCGCTTCAGCGCGGCAATCATGCCACCTGACAAAAATATGCTCATCACTCCATAGCCCACCAACAGCCAGTTGAACATCTTGAAGAGCGAGGAAATGCTTGCACTCGCATAGTTCAAATCCGAAAGAAAGGTGAAATCGAATCCTTCAACTAATCGGCTTGACACGTCGCGCAAGGCAAACTCATCGGCCAGCACACCTTTGAATGCGATTGCCAATCCTAATGCAAAGACAAGATTCACTGCATAGACCAGCACGCTGATTTGCCACTGCGTTAAGGCGCGTTTTACTCCGATTTGAATCGCATTTATCATGGTCATTGTGTTTGATTAGGTAAAGATGAGGAAGAGATTTTGAATCCAGAACATCAAGTTCATCGCCCATTTCCAGAAGCCTGTGGTTTGCGGTTTTGTGGTCAGCGCGTTGTTGTTGCGATTGACATCCAGCAGATACTTGTTTTCAGCATCAATGTAGGCGGCGACGACTTTTGCAGGTTTAACAAATTCATAGACTTTGTAGCGCCCGACACCGTCCCACACATCGCGAAATTCCGTGCCATCAGAAAACTTGATGAGAACATCCATGGGCGCGATGGCTTCTTCTTTGCGCTCAAAAATGACCTTGCTTTTGAATGTGCCTTCTGCGCTTTTTGCGTCAGCACTTACGCCTTCGGGTTCGTCGTCATCACTTTCGCCAACGATGATTGCTTGCACGGCATAATCCATTGCCACAGTTGAGTAAAGGAATTGACTGAAGAAGGGCGTGAAATCTTTGCCTGTAACTTCGTTCACAGTTTGAATGAAATCGCGTGTGGTTGGGTGTTTGAATTTGAAGCGCTCGAAGTAAGTGCGCATGACGCTTTTCATCATCTCTTCGCCGAGTAGGTTTTCGAGTGTGAGCATCATGGTGCCGGGTTTGTTGTAAGAAAACACGCCGTAGCCGCCTCGATGGTAAGTCCAAACCGGTTTGACGATGGTATCGCGCTTTGCATTGCTTGGCGAAGTGTAGGCTGCGCGTGATTGCTCGACATCGCCAATGCGAATCCCCCAAAAGTCAATCGCTGAGGTTTTATCGCCAAAGGCGGATTTCTTTCCCGACTCGCCGCCATAGTATCGGCGCATGACGGAAAGTTCAAGCCAAGTGTTCATGCCTTCGTCGAGCCAGGCTTCCTCGAACTCATTGCTCGCCAGCATGCCATAAAAGTATTGATGACCGAACTCGTGAACGGTTACGATTTCTGTCGTCCTAATTCCGAGCGGGATTTTCCAAAATGTGCCTGCGGTGATAAAGGTTGGATACTCCATGCCACCTGCGCCTTCGCCGCCATAGACGGGGTCAACAATCGTAAGCGTGGCATAAGGATAAACGCCGAGCCACTCTTCCGCCCATTCAAGCGTGTGTTTAACGGCGGTGAAGTGTCGTTCGGCTTGGTCGGCGTGTTGCGGTTGCGCAAGAAACGTGAGTTTAATCGTATGACCATCTTCGCTTGTATAGGAATCTTCAAAGACTTGAAACAAAGGCGAGGCGGTCCAAGCAAAGTCGTGAACATCTTCTTGATAAAAGACCAGTGTTTTTGTGTCGCCTTGTTCGGTTTCGGATTGCAGAACGCCAGTTGCACCAACAACATACGTTTTGGGCACGGTGATAGCAACGCGATAGACGCCGAAGTCCGCAAAAAATTCCGAATTGCCGTGAAATTGGTGGCAGTTCCACTTGCCGCGTGGGGCTGTCAGCGGCACATATCGCTCGCCGGGCGCTTCATAGACACCGATTTTCGGAAACCATTGTGCCACAAGGAAAAACTTTCCATCGGCGGCGTAGCCTGTTCGTGCAAAAATTTTCGGCAGCTTGCTTTTGAACTTGATTTCTAATTTTACCTCACCATTGGGTAAAACAGGTTCAGGCAACACGACTTGGGCAACGGTTTGGTCATCTTTGTTGTTATCATCGGGCTGAATGAACTGGATTCTTTCGGTTAAGTTTGTGGCGGTTGCTTTTCCGTTGATTGCCATCAGTTGCATAGACTCAATTTCAACGAAACCCCAAACATTTTCGCTGTCTGTATCTTTAAGTTCAATGCCGCGCAACCGTCCGCCTGACTCTTTGAAGAAAGTTGAGTTGCGGTTTTTGAACGCATTGAGGTAAAGATGAAATTGCAAGTCAGGAACCGTGTCGCGGGTGTGATTTTTCCAAGTCAGAATTTCGGTTGCCGTGATGATACGTGATTCGGGGTCGAGCGTTGCGGTGATGTCGTAATTTGCTAACCGAGGAGAGAGCAGCTGTGTAAATTGTATCTGTGCATTGAGAACTGTATTGAGCCAAAGCAGTGTTAAGAGTATGCAACATTTCATGGCTACGCTTGGATTTTTTGGGTAAATATACGCCAGCCCTCATTTTTGCGCTGAACTTTTGTGCAGATTTGTGCTTAATTGTAACTTTACACGCTTTAACATTAGTAAATATCGCAAAACACTATGGAGACACCTCACCAAGCATCACCTCTGACAATGGAAGAATGGCGAGAGTTGAGAACTCAAATTAACGAACTCTTTGACATTACCTTTCGCTATGCTGAACTTGTTGCCAAGGAAGGCGACGCTATTTGGGATAGAGACCGACCAAAATTTTACAAGCCTGCTTCCAAAACGATTGATGAAGCCATTGCCGAGTATGAGATGCGCTTAGCCGAGTTTGAAGCTGAACGCAAAAAAGCCTACTTAGAGATGTATTCTAAACTCAAAGCCGATAGTGTCGACCGTGTTGCAACGATTGAACGTCTGGTTACCAAACTTGCTCAAACACAGGGTATTGATTTTAGGGCACAATAATACCAATGTCATCAACAAAACAGCAAGTTTCCAATCTGGATTTTGCCGCCAGTTCCGATAGTATTTCTTCTCTTCTTTCGCGCGCATCCTCTATCAGACACAGCAACGCTCGCCAAGCGATGGAGTTTAGCGAGCAGGCACTTGCCCTTTCTAAAACACTCGGATATGAAACAGGCCTTGCCAGCGCATTAGCACAAAAGGCTGTCTGCCATTTTCACTTCGGCGAATACGATACATGTTTTCAACTTGCACACGAGGCTTCGGAGCGTTTTACGGCGTTAAACGATGACTTCGGCAAAGCCTATTCGCTTAAAGTTATTGCTTGTGTCCAAGCCACTCTTGGCCAAGAAGACAAAGCGCTGGAGCAATTTCTAAGCGCCTTGTCGCTGCTTAAACAAGCCCCCGATGAACACCTGCTTGGACATAAAACCATTGAAATGGGCACCATCATGATGAACATCGGCACTGCCTACCTGAACCACCGCGATTACCAACAGTCTCTTTCCTATTTTTCGAAAGCCTTCGAGTATCAATTACAAGCCAACAATCTCGGCGGCATGGCAGAATGTGCCTGCAATCTTGGCGCGTTATACAGTTGTCTCGAGCAACCCGATACTGCAATCCATTGGCTTGAACGCGCTGTTGATTACTCTAAGGCTGTCAATAAGCCGAGTTCTCACATTGTCGCGCTCATCAATCTGGCTGAATTGTATCGCAACAAGGGAAACCTTGATAAATCTGCTCAACTCTTACGAGAATCCATACGCCTTGCCGATGAAAGCGGCGATTTGCGCTACGTCCACGTGGCTTATCACGCGCTCTCTCGCATCCATGAACTGCTCGGCGACTACAAAGAAGCGCTTTTCTGCCACAAAAAATATGTAGAACTCTACGAGCAATTTTACGGCAAGCAAATGGAGCAAAAAATCAAGTCCCTTGAAATTCAATTTGCCGTCAAAGAAGCCGAGAAAAACGCGCAACTTTCTGCTCAAAACGAAAAAATCAAACAGCTCGAAGAAATGGTCACAATTTGCGCATGGTCAGGAAAAATTAAAATGGGTGAGAAGTGGGTGCGCGTCGAGGAGTTTCTGCAAAAGAAGTTTGGCTTCAAAATAACGCACGGCATTACGGAAGAAATCGCCGAGAAACTGCGCAAAGAATACAATCTCGGTAAATCGCTCTGAATCGCTTAAAGCACCATCTTCAACGCTGTCGCCAAGTGAATCGCTTTCGTGTTTATGCCTGCCTTCTTCAAGCCGTATTGCAGTTGAAGTAAACACCCCGGATTTGCCGTTACGACAAACTCCGCCTTCGTTTTCTTAATCGCTTCTACTTTCAGTTCCAAAAATTGCTCCGACCACTCTGGCTGTAAGAGATTGTAAATGCCTGCACTGCCGCAACATTCAGGCGAGTTGAGTTCAACCACTTCCGTAAATGCTCGCCGCAAGAGCGTTCTTGGCTGTGCCTTAATTTTTTGACCATGCTCCAGGTGGCAAGCATCTTGATAGGTAATTCGTGCGTTCAGTTTTCTTGTTGGAGCAAAGTTTAATTCCATCAGAAACTCGGATAAATCGCGCACACGCTTTGCGACTTGGGTTGCGCGTGTGTGCATCGGACTTGATTCGTCAAAGAGTTTCGGATAGTGTTTCATCATTGCGCCACAGCCTGCGGAATTGACCACGATTGGCGCATCGCTTCCCTCAAAGGCTTGAATGTTGACTTCCGCCATGCGTTTGGCTTCGCTCAAATAGCCGTTGTGCGCGTGCAATGCACCGCAACAAATTTGACCTTTCGGCAACTGCACCGTTTTGCCAATGGCTTCCAACACTTTTGCCGTGTCGTGATGCACTTCGCTGAACGCCGTGTTCATCAAACAGCCTGAAAGACATTGCACCGATTCAAGGTTCGGATTCGGCTCAAAGGTTTCATCAAAAAAATGCTCTGAAAATGCGGGCGCAAGGTCGTAGACACGTCGCCATCCATCGGGCAGATTGTTTGCTAAGGGCGATTGTTGAAGCACATAGAGCAATCTTGAAGCGGCTTTGAACCGCTTCGGGTATGGAAAGATGTGCTTCATCACGAAGTCCTTAACGAAAGAAGCAAGGGTTGCTTTTTCAAGCGCTTGCACGCGGTCTTTGGCAGATTCGAAGATGGTTTCGTAATCCACGCCGGCAGGGCAAGCCGTCACGCATGCCAAACAGCCCAAGCAGGTATTGATTGAATCGCTGACATCGCCAATCTCTTTTTCATCGTTCAATTTGCCTTCAAAGATGGCGCGGGTGAGTTGAATGCGCCCGCGTGGCGAGTAGCGTTCCAAGTTTGTGAGGTTATATGTTGGACAAGTTGGGAGGCACAAGCCGCAGTGCATGCAGTTCAGAAGCGTTTCATCGGAAAGAAGCGGAAAGAGAGCCGCGCTGTTATCGACCGTTTTTTCGTTGGTAACTTCTTCGTTCATCTCGAGCTTTGGCAAAAAATTCTTTGAGGAGTGCGGTCGTCTTTTCTTCCAAGATGCCGCCGATAAGTTCAACGCGGTGATTGAGTTTGGGATTATCGAGCAAGTTGAAGAGCGTGCCAGCCGCGCCCATTTTGGCATCATAACTGCCGAAGACGACGCGCCTGACTTTCGCGAGCAGAATTGCACCCGCGCACATTGGGCAAGGTTCGAGCGTTACAACCAGCGTGCAATCTTGCAAATACTTCGAGTCCATTGTCGCCATGGCCGCCGTGAGCGCAATCATTTCGGCGTGTGCCGTTGCATCGCCGAGCATTTCGGTTTGGTTAAACCCTCGCCCGACCACGCTTCCGTTTGAATCCAGTACGACCGCACCTACTGGCACTTCGTTCTTCTCAAAGGCTTTTTCGGCTTCACGTAAGGCAAGCGACATCCATTGTTCAAGCATCTTTCTTGAAATTTTCTTGTGCGAAACTTAACACGCTTTCAGCATTACGCCAATTTTACTTTCGGATACTTTCCGCCTAAAAATTTCTCGAAGAGATTTTTTCTCATGGATTTGTATTCCGTGTCCAAGAGTGCAAAGGTGTTCAAGTCTTTCCATCGCGATGGGGCAACTTTGCCTGCAAGTTTCTGCACGCCCTCGAAGCGAAATCCAATTTTTTCAATGATGCGATTGCTGGCAACATTGTCCGTTGTCGTCGATACGGCTACACGATGCAGTTTGAGTTCCATAAACAAGCCTTCCAATAGCAGCACGACCGATTCAGTGGTGTAGCCTTTGCCAGAAAAGGCTGTGGCAATCCAATACCCAATGCTTACCGATTCGTTCAGCCAATCAATCGGGTGCGTGGCAATCACGCCAATAACTTCCTTTGATTCTTTCAGCACCATTGCAAAGTGAAAGGCTTGATTAAGGTTCATTTCTTGAACGGCACGAAGCAGATATTCGTCTTCTTCTTTACGCGTGACGTTTTCTCGCATCCAAGGCATGAACTCGCGCAGTTCATTTACCGATGCGTTGATGAGCGAAACAAGACGCTCTGAATCAGAAAGATTCAGCGGGCGAAGCAACATGCGCTCTCCAAGAATTTCCATCGGAATTATGAAACGGAAAGTAAGATGGCTTCGGCTTCCTTGAGCTGTTCGGGCGTGTTGATACCGCGAATTTCATCAAAGTTTGGCGCAAGAACGGCGGCAATGCGCTCGCCTTGTGAAAAGAAAATTTTGAACACATCAGGCAAGTAGTACTCGCCTTGCGCATTGTCGTTGGAAATGTGCTTCAAGGCATCAAAAAGTTTTTGCTTGTTGAAGACATAAATGCCAGAGTTGACTTCGGTGATGGCAAGTTCGGCAGGCGAAGCGTCTTTATGTTCAACGATTTTGAGCACATCGCCTTGTTCGCTGCGAATCACTCTGCCGTAGCCTGTGGGATTTTCAAGCACGGCGGTCAGCACAGTCGCAACGGCTTTTTTTTCGCGATGCACATTCAGGAGCGATTGAAGTGTTTGGACTTTCGTGAGCGGCACATCGCCCGACAGCACGATGACTTCGCCGTCAAATTCCTTCAATGCCGATTCGGCTTGCATGACGGCATGCCCAGTGCCCAGTTGCGGCGATTGAAGCACGTAGTCAACGCGATAACCTTTTGTCGCTTCTTTAACCGCGTCGGCTTGATGCCCCACAATCAGCACCACTTTGTCGGGATTGAGCGCAAAGGCGGTATCCAGAACGTAATGAATCATCGGACGAGCACTGAGCGCGTGAAGCACTTTGGCTAACTCCGACTTCATACGCGTTCCTTTGCCCGCCGCCATAATCAAAACGGCTAACGCCATGTGTGAAACAGGGTTAAGATTGGTAATGACGAAGAGGCATTCAGGTCAGCACAAACGGTTCTTCGCCAACACGGTAGAGTTTGGTAGGGCGATTTTGTTTATCGACCAGCACCACGAGTGGTTTGTATTGTTTGGCTTCTTCGCGTGTCATTTCCGCGTAAGTCATGATGATGATTTCATCGCCGACAGCGGCAAGACGCGCACATGCGCCGTTCAGTTGCACGACACCTGACCCGCGTTCTCCTTCAATGATGTAGGTCTCAAAACGTGCGCCGTTGTTGTTGTTAACGATTTGCACTTTTTCATTGGGCAACATATCTGCCGTTTCAATTAAATCAGCATCAAGCGTAATACTGCCTTCGTAATACAAATCGGCGTGGGTAACCGTTGCGCGATGAATTTTGGATTTCAAAATGTGTAAGTGCATCGTTTTGATTTCTCCTCATTGAAAATTCAACAGGTGGCATAAAGTTAAAAACTTTGCTGAAAATGCAATCGTGATAGGTGAAGCGGAACAAGCGGCTTATAACTATGGACATCTTAAAAGGATTGAATGTTAGGCCGAAAGATGATTGCGTCGCAAACAACAATCCGCCTTCAAGAGGCGGATTGTTTTACTCACGAATTTCTTGGTGCTTATGCTTTGATTGCTTCTTTGCGCACGCCGTTGGTTTGGGCTTTGCATTCAGGCAGGAAGGTGAGCCAGCCGAATTTATCGTTTCCGTTGCGAATGATGTCGAAGTAAGCCTCTTGCAGGGCTTTGGTTACTTCGCCGCGCTCGCCTGTGCCGATTTTGTATTTATCAATCGAGCGCACGGGCGTGATTTCCGCCGCTGTGCCAGTAACAAAAACCTCATCAGCGATGTAGAGACTTTCGCGATTGATGAGCGTTTCGCGCACTTCGTAGCCAAGCGACTTTGCCAGTTTAATCACTGCACCGCGCGTAATGCCGGGCAAAAGCGATTGCGCCGTCATTGGCGTATAAATAACTTCATCGCGCACTAAAAAGATATTTTCGCCACTGCCTTCGGAGACATAGCCATTCATATCGAGCGCAATACCTTCTGCGTAGCCATCAAGCACGGCTTCCATTTTGATGAGCGAGGAATTTAGGTAGTTACCACCTGCTTTTGCACTGGCAGGGATTGTATTCGGTGCGATGCGTCGCCACGAGGCAACTCGCATATCCACACCTTTTTCCAGCGCTTCCTCACCCAGGTAGCTTCCCCACTCCCACACGGCAATGGCAACTTCCACTTTAGAGTTGAGCGGATTTACCCCCAATGCACCTTCTCCACGAAATACAATCGGGCGAATGTAACATGCCGCTAACCCGCTTGCCATCACCGTCTCCAGTACGGCTTCGCGCAGTTCCAACTGCGTAAAGGGAATTTCCATGCGATGAATCTTCGCTGAATCATAAAGGCGTCGAATATGCTCTTTAAGGAATAATATCGCTGACCCTTTTTCCGTGCGATAACATCTAACGCCTTCAAAAACCGACGAGCCATAATGAACGACGTGCGATAAAATGTGAATCTTCGCGTCTTCCCATTTTATCAAACGGCCGTTCATCCAAATTTTTGGTTGCATTTGCTTTTCTCCTGTTTTTGAGTGTTGCGTAAGAACTTCATTTGAAGGCGTGTGCCGTCAAAGGCTTGAATATAGAATTTTTGTAATACAAATTGTGTTTTTGAATCGAAATTTTACACTTTGCAAACTCTCTATGCCTTATTATCAAAGGCTTCTTAACATTTTTGCCTTAATTTTCATAATCAAATTCAAACTTGTCTTAATTTTTTTAGCCTAAAATAGGCATGATTCTCAACGTTTCCAATCTTTTTCGGCATTTTTGCGTCCTTTTAGCGTCCTTGCCTTACTCAATATCCTTGCTCAAAGGTTTTTCGTTGAGGGTTTATGCGTTGAAATTTTGGCAATGGGTTCTTTTGGTTTTTGTTTTGTTTTTTGGTTGTCGCTCTGCGCAGGAAATTTCTAAGCCTGAACTTTCTGCGCAAAAAGAAACAGCGATTGATTCATCGCTTCTGCGCTTGTTTGAACGGACAATGAAAGATGTTGAGACTTTCAAAACGATGCACGGTTATGGCTCGATGCAGATTCGCACCCCCGAGTTCAATCAACACCTCACCTGCACGATGCGCATTAAACGCGGCGAAGCCATGCAACTGACAGGCTCAATTTTTTTTGGCATTACTGCCTTCGACGCGCTCTTGCGTGCTGACAGCGTCTTCTTTTACAGCCCGCTTGAAAAACGCTTGTATGTCGGCACAAACTCTCCCGCTAACCTTCAACGCATTACAGGGCTTTCCACAAACTTTTCCGACCTTTTAGATGCCTTTTTGGGATTAGCACGAATCGATACTGCGACTACTTCGCTCTACAAAGCCAGTGTGGGCGAGGGCAAAGTAGCGTTCTTTTTGAAGAACGGCGAGTTTGATGAAGTCATTGAAGTGGATTCTGCCACTGCGACTGTTGAATCACTCCGCTTAATGAAGCCTGACGGAAAAACGCTCGGTGCAATTTTCTTCAATAGCTTTGAGCCATTGCCACCGTTGCCGAAACCACTTCCGAAAGAAGTTGAACTCGTTGCCTACGATTACACTTCCGACAGCACCTACACGGCACGGCAAGTGTTCATCCGCTACCATGAGCGCACAGTCAACCCTGACGACTTCACCTTCACTTTTGAACCACCTAGAAAAGCCCTCGTCTACCACATTGAACAATTGCCCTTGCGTTTCAGATGAGTGGTTGTTGGCATGTTGGCTGTTTCCGACTTTTTACTTCCTCGCTTCCTGACAGTATTACTTTCCATTATCATACAGACTTGATAGCTTACGCTTTTCACCTCCATTCGAACTTTAACTTGGAAACCGATAGCGCAAATTCTATCTTGTGGCTTAACTAACGATGTGGCTTTTGTGAAATTGAGTAATATCACCTTTACTTGTAACTCGACTGCTTACTAATGATGTCTGTTCCAGACTCCTTCCCCGATATTGAAGCAGCACTGCTTTCTGTGCAGAGCGATGTGGCGCGTGTTCCGCTGTTGCTTGCACTGTCGCGCAAACTTGCCCATCGTGATGAGCGACGGGCGTTTTCACTTGCTGAAGAAGCCTATCAGTTGCAATTGCGTTTGAATCGTCAGATGCCCGAAGCCCTCTCGGCGTTGGCACAAGCCTTGAACTTGATGTCGCTGTGTTTGTATCGTCTTTCCGATTATCATGCCTCGCTTCAACGGGCGGAAGATGCGATTGCCTTTGCTGCCGAAGCTAACGACGAACTTCAACTTGCCGAAGCGCAGATGAACCTCGGTCGTGTGATGTGGAGTTTCGGCAGTTATGAAACGTCGCTTAAAGCCTACGGCGAAGCCCTTTCGCTCTTTCATCGCAACGGCAACGCCGATGGCACCGCGCAAGCCTTTAACAACATCGGCACCGTCTATCGCTCGCAAGGCAATTATGATGATGCGATTGCCGCCTACGAAAAGGGCCTCAAAATTTGGGAGCTCATGAACGACGAGATTGGCGTGGCGCAGGTGCTTAACAATCTCGGCAACATCTACAATGAAACCGGCAAATACAACGATGCGCTCGATGTCTATCATCGCAGTCTTGACCTCTTCAAAAAGCATGGCGATTTGGTCAGTGAAGCCGGTTTAATGCACAACATTGGCAACATCTACGCTCATCTTGGCGATTATGCCAAAGCCTTAGAGTATTATGAAGCGGAACTTCAACTGAGCCGCACGCACCATCTCGCACAAGGGGAATCTTTCGCGCTCGACGGTATCGGACAGATTTATTTCAAAATGGGCGATTACGTCAGTGCCCGTTCTTTCTTTGAACAAGGGTTAAGCATCGCTGAACAAATGGGCGATAAAGTCAGCATTGCCGAATCGCTTATCAATATCGCATCGGCGCATCAAGTACTTGGCGAGTTGGATGACGCGAAACATACCTTTGAGCGAAGCCTGCATCTCTTTCGCGAGGTTGGACATCAGTTTGGAGAAGGGCTTGCCTTGCACGGGTTAGGCTCAACCTATCGGCACTTGGGCGACGCGCAATCTGCTCACCACTTTTTGAACGAGAGTTTAACGCTTCGCCAAAAATTAGGCGATAGGCGCGGCATGTGTGAAGATTACTTGGCAATCGGTAAGTTTTATCAAACCTTCCCTGACTTCCGTCCAGTTGCTGACTAAATTTCTAACCCCTGGTTCAACATTTGTGCATGCGTTCTTTTTGCGATTGCAGAGCCTTGAGCCCTGAAAAGCGTTTGGTGATTAGTATTGGGCTAGTGCTTTTGCCGCTTCATAGACTTTCTGTTCGTTTGGCAAGATAAAGTCTTCCAGCACCTTTGAAAATCCGACGGGCGTAAAAGTAGAGCCGACGCGGCGAATCGGGGCATCCAGATATTCGAAGCAGTGTTCGCTAATGAGTGCGGCCAGTTCTCCGCCGAACCCGCCTGTTACTTTATCTTCGTGAACAATCAAGACCTTGCTTGTCTTTTTGACCGAGTTAAAAATGGTTTCGGTATCAAGCGGTGCAAGCGAGCGAATATCGACAACTTCAACGGAGACCCCTTCTTTTTCCAATCGTTCTGCGGCCAGCAGGGCATGGTGTGTTGTGGTGCCGTAGGTGATGATGCTTAAATCAGTTCCGATGCGGCGGATGCGCGCTTTGCCAAAAGGAATTAAGATATCCTCTTTTAAGCGTTTGGTTTTCGCCCAAGGATTGTTGTAGAGAAATTTGGGTTCGAGAATCACCGTTACGCCGCGTGAGCGAAATGCCGAGCGGAGCAAGCCCTGCATATCGTCCGCAAACGAGGGAATCACGATGCGCAGACCGGGAAGCGTTGTAAATGCGCCCTCAACATTTTGCGAGTGATACAAGCCGCCGCCAATATAGCCGCCAGAGGCAATGCGCATGACGATATTCGGCACGAATTGTCCTTTCGTGCGCCAGTATTCGTGTGAGCATTCGACGACTTGCTCCATGGCTGGCCAGATGTAGTCAGCAAATTCTGCACCTTCAATCAAGACCCAAATATCTTCGCGGTAGCGCGAAAAGCCGTTTGCTGTTCCCACGATGAAATCTTCAGCAATTGGAGCATTGAAGACCCGCTCGTTCCCGAACTCTTTCAGCATGCCTTTATCGGCATTGAAGATACCGCCTTTTTCCTTCGAGGCCACATCTTGTCCCCACAGAAAGGTGTTCGGGTTACGCCGAAATTCTTCAATTTGTGTGAAGTTAATGGCTTGCAGGAAACTGATGGTTTCGTGGGTGTAGTACTTGCCGTCGCTTTCGGGCTGGGTTAGTTCTACAACCGTGCCGCTGGTTGGTTTGTATTCAGGGAGAACGAAGAGCAGTGCGGATTCTGGTTTGGGTGTTGGGGCTTTTTCACCTTTCTCGCATGCTTCGGCGATAACTTCATCGGCGCGGCGCTCAATATCGGCAAGTTCCGCTTCGGTAAAGAGCCCATGCTCGAGCAGGTAGTTCCTGAATTTTGGAAGCGGGTCGCGCTTTTTGATTTCTTCCAACTCTTCGAGCGTGCGATAGAGCAAGTGGTTATCGGAGTTGGAGTGCGAACCAATGCGTTCGCAATCGGCCTCAACCATTACAGGCAAGCGTTTCGTCTTGACATGCTCAAGCGCCCGTTGCATCGTAAACCACGAGTCAAACACATCCGTGCCATCGCAGGTCATGACCTCAAGGTTCGGGAATGAACGGAACAAGTCCGAAGGATGTAGCGTGCCGAATTGCTCACTGACATGGACCGAGATGCCGTACTTATTGTTTTGAATGACGAAGATGACAGGGAGTTTTTCTCGCGAAGCACCGTTGACAGCTTCGTAGAAATAGCCTTCGGCGCACGCCGATTCGCCTCCGGAGTAGAAGACCACTTCATCACCGTGATATTTTTTGATAGCGCGTGCCAGACCAACCGCATGTTGAGCATGATTACCTGTAAGCGACGAAACATTTTGAATTCGAATGGATGGCTTTGCGAAGTGATTAGACATATGACGCCCGCCGCCTGCTACATCAGCATCGCGCGACAGCCCGTTCAGGATAATCTCTTCGGGGGTTATTCCTGCCGCCAGCACCGTCAGCATATCACGATAATACGGAAAGAGAAAATCTTTGCTTGGTCGGAACGAAAGCCCTAATGCCAGTTGAATCCCATCATGACCTTGATACGGTGCGTGGTAAGACCAGCCCATGCCTTTTTTGAGATACCCAGCCGCTTTGATGTCTAATTGCCTACCTGTATAAAGTAAGCGATACCAATTCTGCAAGGTTTCTTTTGACAGGTTTTGATGCTTGCAATCGGCTGCTTTGGCAGGAATTTCTTTGGTAAGTTCGGCGGTGTTCATCGCTTTACAACAATGGTTGGTTGAAAAATTCTGAGCATAACTGCTCTTCCGCGTTAGAATGTGCGGAAGATACAATAAATTTGTCTGGCAGACAACATTCGAGCGAATACTCTTTTGCACGAATTGTGTCCTTATTTTTCATCATTTCAAATCTACCTTTGAGAGATGGACTCCAACGCTCAACCTGAATTTGGAAACCGCGTTCAGAAAAAGCCGGAGCGTCTTGGTTGGCACGAGTACTTTATGAGTGTAGCACATTTAATTTCTCGCCGTTCCACATGCGAGCGTGCGCAAGTTGGTGCAGTGATTGTGCGCGACCACAACATTCTGGCTACAGGCTACAACGGCTCACCATCAGGCCTACCGCATTGTGACGGTCCGAACTGCCTCATCTACAAATCCTTCCACCCCGACGGCACTGTCGAAGAAAATTGCATGCGCACCATTCACGCTGAAATCAACGCCATTGCACAAGCTGCCAAACACGGCACCTCGATTCAAGGTGCTGACATCTACATCACTGCCAGCCCATGCCTCAATTGCCTCAAAGTGCTCATCAACGTAGGCATCAAGACCATCTATTATGACAAACCATATAAGATGGAAAACATCATGGACCTAGTGGAACTTTCAGGTGTCAAGCTCATTCAGGTTCATGTTGAAGCCTTGTAATTTTGTATCTTTCAACACTGCTGAACCTCAAATATCTGCGAACCTTGAAGCCATATCTTGCTCTTTGGGAAGAACAGTATAACCTCAATCCGCATCACTATACCCAATCTCTCCTTGATAAACTCCGAACTGACTCTACAGCCGATAAAGGCTTGTATCTTAGTTTGCTTCATTTCTTGTATGCCGCTGGCGTTGCCGCTGAAGAAGGATTGGCTGTTGAAGCAAGGGCTACGTTGATTAAGTTTGGGGAACTTAGTGCAGCGCTTGTAATCCCCTCGAACCTCCGCAAAGAAATTGAGTTACTCCTTGATGAACTTAGTCATCAGGGCGAAACCCCAAGCTATGCTTGGCAGGCTAAGACCTTTCGCTTGACAGCACTTTTGATGCAACTGCCCTTTGATACTGACACATTGGAACTCATTTTAGATGCGTCGACGCTCCTCAGTCGCGCTTTAACTACTCCTGCTGAATGCGCTTACGCCTTGCTTTTTTACATCTACGAACAAACCAAACATCCTCTCTACCAACGTGCCTTTGCCGCTGTTGAGCCCGATTTTTGGGAAAATTACTTAGCTGTGATGCTTAAAACGATGGGGCGTTTTTTGCACGATGCCGTCATGGAATACATTATCTATTACGAACTGCCCCCGGGCGGTTCCAATGAGCTTCATCTTAAACGTTGCCAGGTCTTGTGCAACCTTGCGGTCAGGTGTTGCTATCTGGTTCATAAAGCCTCGCGCTTGGTTGAAACTGAACTTGACAAAAAGATTTACCAATTCTGCACTGATGCTATTTTGAACAAAGACCCAAAGCCGCTTATCACCTATTCTTATCGTTTGCTCGACTTATCGAGCGAGGATTTCTTCATTACTTTGCCGAAAGAGACTATCAACCAGTATATTGTATCTGCGATTAAAAGTTTAAGCGATTAGACTTCTCATCGCCTTACTTGCAATAGCCTGTGCCGTTTGCTATGCCCAAACCATCAAAAACCAACCAACAAACCTTTGACGAATCCAGAGACGAGTTTTTTCTTGCCAAATGTTTAGCGCTGGCCAAGCGCGGTGCTGGGAAAGTTAGCCCAAACCCTATGGTTGGGTGTGTGATTGTCTGTCATGGAAAAATCATCGGCCGAGGCTGGCACAAGCGCTATGGCGAGGCCCACGCCGAAGTTAATGCCATTCGTTCGGTTTCAGATGAGTCACTTCTTGCGCAATCGACGCTCTATGTGAATCTTGAACCGTGCTCGCACTTTGGGAAAACGCCCCCATGCGCCGATTTAATTCTCGAGAAGAAAATTCCGCGCGTTGTGGTTGGCTGTGTTGACCCCAATCCCAAGGTTGCGGGCAGAGGCATCAAGAAACTCATAGAAGCCGGTGTCAAGGTGCGGGTCGGTGTTCTGCGCGAAGAATCTGAACAACTTAATGAGGCCTTTTTCAAGTCGCACCGCTATCACTTGCCCTTCGTTGCACTCAAATTAGCCCAATCGCTTGATGGACGCATTGCCACGAAGACAAAAGACTCGAAATGGATTACGAGCGAATCGGCACGCGCATATGTTCATTACTTGCGCAACTATTATGATGCGGTCATGATTGGTTCGCGCACGGCCCTTGCTGATAATCCTCACTTGACCGTGCGCCTTGTTGAAGGCAGAAATCCCAAACGCATTTTGCTCGACCGTCAACTGCGCGTGCCACTTCAGGCTAACATTTTTAGCCACGATGCGCCCACACTCGTTTTCACCTCACACATCAACAAGCGTCACCCAAAGGTCCATGCACTGGAAAAAATCGGCGTTAAGGTCTGGTTTGTCCGCGAAAAAAGCGAATCGCTTAACTTGTCTGATGTCATGCGCATTTTGCACGAAGAGCAAATCCTCTCGGTGATGGTCGAAGGGGGCGCGCAACTCTTTGCTTCACTCATCAAAGCTGGTCTATGTGATAAGTTGCACGCCTTCATTGCTCCGAAATTAATTGGCGGCGACGGCTTAGCCAGCATCGGCGGATTCGGACTGAAGAAAGTCGCCGATAGTATCGAGCTCAAAAATCCTTCTATCAAAGTGCTCTCCGACTGCTTAATCGTGGAAGGCTACTTTTAATGCCCAGTCTAATTCAGATGATAGAGTTTGTAATTTGTCAATCGCTTCAGCTGAATCAATCTATAAACCTTTGGGCTCTGTGCCAGCACCGGCTGGGTCGACTTGGTATAGTCCGAATCGTTCCAAATCTTGCTACTTGTGCGGAAAATCAAGTATAGCCAAACTGGTATTGAGGCAATTATCAAAATCGGCAGAATTAGACATGCCAAGAGCCCTAATAGAATTGAAGGGATGGCGACAATCGGCGTCACCAGTGCATATAAGTACTTCGGTTGGCGCAAATTGACTTGCATAGCAAAAAATGTAGTTTTGCGTTAAACTCAACTTGGAACAGAATCGGGTTATACTCTTGACCATAAAAGTCAAACTGCTCGTAATAAATTTCCTTTTGTCAATTTTTTCCATGACGACACCGAATTATTTCACAGGGTCGAGCTCTTTGCGCACAGTCGCTGGCATTGAGGCTCAAAAAGCGGCTCATGAAGTGAAGTCGTATCTTGACCATGGGGCAGAGCGCATCGGCATTGCAGAGTCGCATCAGCGTGCGGTCTGTGTCCCTAATTTTGCCTTTGCCAGATACATTGACCACACTCTCTTGAAACCTGATGCCACACGCGAAGATGTCATCAGGCTCTGTCATGAAGCCAAAGAGTATCAATTTGCTTCCGTTTGTGTCAACCCCCACTATGTTAAACTGTGTGCCGCTCTGCTTCGTGATACCAGCGTGAAGGTCTGCACGGTTGTTGGGTTTCCGCTTGGCGCCAATACTACGCGTGTCAAGGTCTATGAAACCCAAGTGGCTTGCGAAGATGGGGCAAGGGAGATTGACATGGTTATCAACATTGGTGAACTTAAATCCAAAAATTATGACTTGGTCGAGGCTGACATTGCCAGTGTGGTTACCGCCGCCGATTCCGTTCATGCGCTTGTTAAAGTGATTTTGGAGACGTGCTTGCTGACGGATGAAGAAAAAGTCATTGCATCGGTTCTTTCTAAAAATGCGGGCGCACATTTTGTCAAAACTTCAACTGGTTTCTCGAAGGGCGGTGCGACCCTTGAAGATGTGGTCTTGATGCGCAAGGCTGTTGGCGATTCCTTAGGCATCAAAGCCAGTGGCGGCATACGCGATTATGCCACTGCCCAGAAAATGATTCAACACGGCGCCACTCGAATCGGTGCCAGCGCCAGCGTCAAAATCCTCAAGGAAGCCAAGTGTTTATGAAGTCGGACCCGCGCTAAGCATTGGTACTACGGTTTGATGTTCAATGATTGCTTTTGTAACTTCACGGTCTTGCAAATACGGGTTGAAGAACATGCGACGCTCACTTTATCTTGCGTTTCTTGCCAATCTGTTTGTGCTTGTCTCAAGCAGTGTGCAGGCGCAAAAAATCGGCTTTATTGATTCGCAAGTCATCTTAGACCAACTGCCTGAAGCCAAAGATGCCAAGCGACGCTTGGAAGTATTGACAATAGAATGGCAAACCGAAATCAAAAAGAAGCGGGAGGCGCTTGACAAAATGGTGCGCGACTTCCAAGCCAAAGAGGTGCTCTACACCGATGAAATCAAACAACAAAAGCGCAAAGAAATGATGGATTTAGACAAAGCCATTTTCGAGTATCAGAATCAGAAGTTTGGCGTCGATGGCGAGTATTTCCGTAAGCAAAGTGAGTTGATGCGGCCGATTCAAGACAAATTATACTCGGCCCTGAAGGCGGTTGCTGTCGATGAAGGTTACGACTATGTTTTTGACCGCGCCAGTGACACACTTTTGCTTTACGCTAATGAATCACACAACTTAACGCAAAAAGTTTTGGAGCGCTTGCTTGCCTCGCTTCCTGAACGGGAGCGTGTTGTCGTTCCGACTTCGCCCAGTGGCGAAAGTGGCAAATAACTCATCCAATCTCTAATCATAATCGGAGGAAGAACACAGAAATGTCAAAATTGGCTCTCTTTTCAACTGGCAAAGGGTTTCTTATCGGGTTCGGGTTTGCCGTTGGCTTTATGTTGGGCGTCGGTGCCAGTGGCGCCAATGATGTCAAAGTCGGCTTCGTGGATACCGATAACGTTATTGCGCAAATTCCTGACTCTAAGGGCATTCAAGAAAAAATCAAGAAGTTGCAAGAAGGCGCTGAAGCCGAAATGCAAAAAATGGCCAAAAGCTTGCAGGAGGCTTTTGAAGAGTATGAGCGTAAAAAGAGCACAATGACCGAAGACGCCAAAAAGAAAAAGGAAGAAGAACTCCTCGAGAAACGCCAACAACTCGAAGAGTTTCGCTATCAGAAACAAACTGAACTCCAAAGGAAAACGGCTGAACTCTTAAAACCCATTGAAGACAAGGTGGTCAAAGCCGTCGAGAAGGTTGCCAAACAATACGGCTACAGCATCGTCTTGAACAAAGGCGGCGTTGCCAACCCTGTGCTCTATGGCGATAAGACGCATGACCTTACGTTCAAGGTGCTTGATGTGCTTAAATAACTTACCTAACCGCCTTTGAACGTAAGGGCTTACACCGTATATTCGCATGGCTTTAACACGGCTAACCCTAAACTGAATTTTTAACATGAAACCGAACATACATCCGCAAAACTACCGTCCCGTTGTCTTTCAAGATTTGAATGATGGCTCCTGCTTTCTGACACGCTCCTGCGTTGAGACGAAGGAGACCATCAAGTGGACCGATGGCAACGAATACCCCCTATTCAAAGTCGAAATCAGTAGCTCCTCTCATCCCTACTACACGGGCAAGCAAGTGTTCGTTGACACTGCTGGTCGAGTAGAACGCTTCAACAAGCGATTCACTAAGCCTGCATCGCAATCCGATGCCAAGTAAGTCTTCGAATTCAAATTCGCCTCATCCCCTTTGGACATTTTCGTCTCAAACCTAAACCTATTTATTCTCACATGGTTAAAGAAGCTTTGCATGCTGCTGAGCAGCGCATGAAAAAGTCGTTGGAAATCGTTCAGCACGAACTTGCCTCGGTTCGCACGGGCAAAGCCACAACCACGCTTCTCGATGGCATCAAAGTCGATTCATATGGACAACTTGTGCCGCTCAAGCAACTTGGCAACATCAGCGTCAAAGATTCCCGAACTCTCATCGTGCAGTTGTGGGATAAAAACATCGTCGCCAATGCTGAAAAGGCTATCCGTGAATCAGGTCTAGGCTTAAACCCGACCACCGAAGGACAAATTATCCGTGTTCCAATTCCACCCCTGACCGAAGAACGCCGTCGCGAATATGTCAAACTTGTCAAAAAATTTGCCGAAGAAGCGAAAATTTCTTTGCGCAACATTCGCCGCGATGTCATTCAGACCATCGAGAAAGCTGAAAAAGAAAAAGCCATCACCGAAGACGACAAAAATCGCGGGAAAAAAGATGCCGACGCACTCACCCAGCGTTATGAAAAATTGATTGATGAAACTGTCGCCAAAAAAGAAAAAGAAATCATGGAGGTCTAATTGCCTCTCCGCTTAACGCCCTGAAAAGGCTGTCTTGCACTCTCCGACAGCCTTTTTAGTTTCTTTGCCTCCCATTCAAACCTTCCTCATCTTTTTGCCACAGTCATCCACGCATTGCTTTGCAGAAACACAGCAGTGTAACAAAAGTTACTGACCTCATTCTTTTTTTATCGTATTGTTGTAAGAAAACAATTCCAACTTTTAACACAATACACATATGTACATTGAGCAAATTTACACAGGCTGTTTAGCGCAAGGCGCATACTACATCGTGAGCGAAGGCGAAGCTGCCATCATTGACCCACTCCGCGAGGTTGAACCCTACCTTGAACGACTAAAAGCCGATAATGCCAAACTCAAGTATATTTTCGAGACACACTTTCACGCCGATTTCGTCTCTGGACATTTAGACCTTTCTAAAAAAACTGGCGCACCTATCATCTACGGACCAAACGCCAAGTGCGAATTCGATTGCATCAGCGCCGAGGATGGACAAATCTTTGAACTTGGCAAAGTCAAAATCAAAGTTTTGCACACACCTGGACACACACTGGAAAGCAGTTGCTTCTTGCTTATTGATGAATATGGGAAAGACTATGCGGTGTTCACTGGCGACACACTCTTCATCGGCGATGTTGGTCGCCCCGACCTTGCCCAAAAAGCCACAGGTTTAACCCAAGAACAACTTGCGGCACTTTTGTATCGCTCGCTTCGGACAAAGATTATGACGCTTGCCGATGATGTGATTGTTTATCCCGCGCACGGTGCTGGTTCAGCATGCGGTAAAAATATGAGCAAAGAAACGGTTTCAACCATTGGTGCGCAAAAACGCTTCAACTACGCGCTCCGTGAAAACATGACCGAGCAAGAGTTTATCAAAGAAGTTACCGCAGGGTTGCTTCCGCCGCCGATGTATTTCGGCTTCAATGTGGCTATGAACAAAAAAGGCTATGAAAGCCTTGATGTCGTGAAGGCTCGCGCTAAAAAAGCCCTTTCGCCCGATGAGTTTGAAACTGCCGCTGAAACCACAGGGGCTCTCATTCTTGATACACGCGATGCGTCTTTGTTCGCCAAAGGCTTCGTGCCACAATCCATCAACATTGGCTTGAACGGCGATTTCGCCCCATGGGCAGGTGCTATGATTGTCAATGTTGAACAGCCAATTCTGCTCGTGTGTGATGAGGGAAAAATCGATGATGCCATCACACGTCTTTCGCGTGTCGGCTTTGATAATGTCATCGGCTACTTGAACGGCGGCTTTGAGGCGTGGAAATCGTCAGGAAAAGAAATCGATACCATCAATCGCATCTCCGCAACCGCGTTTGAAAAAGAATTCAAACCGGGCGAAAGCATTGTGATTGATGTACGCAAAGAAAGCGAATACGAAGCCGAACATGTCGTCGGCGCATACAATAAGCCCCTGCTCTACATCAATGAGTGGATAAAAGACCTCAACCCAAGAGAGCATTTTTATTTGCACTGCGCGGGTGGCTACCGCAGTATGATTGCCGCATCAATTCTGCAAGCGCGCGGCTATCGCAATTTCAGCGAAATCGAAGGCGGATTCAATGCGATTGCACAAACATCAGTTCCAAAGACGGATTTCGTTTGTCAAAGCAAAGTGATGAAATCTTGAGAGATAAAAATGAATCAAAACGGATTCGGCAATATAACCAACGGCGGCACGTGGTAAGAGATTGATGCAATTCTTAACTCTTAACTCTAAACAACTCGAACAATGACGAAAAACATGGGTTCTCTCGATAAGGCAATTCGCCTTGTGCTGGCGGCAGTCTTCGTCGCACTTTACTTCACGAACGTGGTGTCGGGCGCGCTCGGCATTGTTTTACTCGTGCTGGCAGGTGTCTTTGTGCTGACAAGCCTTGTTGGCACTTGCCCACTATACTTGCCATTCAATCTTTCAACACGCCAGGAAACATGATGCACACGATTGAAGTTGAAAATATCAAGTGCGGCGGATGCATGAACACCATTCGCCGCGCCCTTCTTGCACTTCCCGGCACCGAAAGCGTCTTGATTGATAAAGAACAAGGCACTGTCAGTGTTGAAGGCTCTGCACGCCGAGAAGATGCTGTTACGATTCTCAACGAACTCGGCTACCCTGAAAAAGGCAACAATGCTTTTTCGCAAAAAGCAAAATCGTTCGTTAGCTGTCTTGTTGGAAAATTAAACAACACTGGTAATGGATGAGACTCATCGTGTCATTCCGAGCGTAGCAAGGCATCCATTATGGATGCTTCACTGTACTATGCTCCGTTCAGCATGACAGACTAATGTCATTCCGAGCAAAGCGAGGCATCCACTTTGGACAGATAACAACAACGCAAACAATTAAAACAAACAATTAAACAACTCATACACGATGTTGGAATTACTTTCACAGCCTTGGGCTTGGTATGTCGCAGGTCCGCTTATCGGACTGATTGTTCCATTGCTACTCATTCTTGGCAACAAATCGTTTGGCATTAGTTCGTCGATGCGGCACATTTGCGCCGCTTGCGTACCTGCTGGTATCAAATTCTTTCAGTATGACTGGAAGAAAGAGGTTTGGAATCTCTATTTTGTAGCAGGACTCTTTCTTGGCGCGCTTCTCGTTACACTCTTTTTCCCGAATCCATCGCCAATTTCCGTTCATCCGTCGCTTGCAGAAGAACTTGCTCAATACGGCATCACGGATTTAAGCAGTCTTGTGCCGAAGCAACTTTTCTCGTGGGAAAACGTGCTCACGCTTAAAGGATTTTTGATGATGGTAGTCGGCGGATTCTTGGTTGGCTTCGGCGCACGCTACGCAGGCGGTTGCACCAGTGGGCATGCAATCATGGGGCTTTCCACGCTCCAACTGCCATCGCTTATTGCCACCATTAGTTTTATGGTCGGCGGTTTCTTGATGGCAAACTTCATTCTGCCTCTGATTCTTAAACTCTAAACCGAGCAAAGAAAAGAACGACTATGGCTTGATGCGCCGTCATTCCAAGCACCCTTGTTGTCATTCCGAGCGCAAGCGAGGAATCTAATTATGGATGCTTCACTTCGTTCAGCATGACAAACAAACAGTCTTCAGTGTAACTCCAAACAAGCTAAACCAAATTTGAAAACGATGAAGCCTTTAACAGACGAACAAAAAACAACTGCACAAACACTTAACGAACCACAGGTCATAGAGACCAACCAAGACTTTGAAGTGCGCTCGCTCGACACAATGTGTGTCAATGAAAGTCACTTACAGCACAAGTGGTATCACAATTTGAAGTATGTTGCGGCAGGTATGCTCTTGGGCATCATTTTCGTGAAAGCAGAAGTTATCAGTTGGTTCAGGATTCAAGAGATGTTCCGATTGCAATCGTTTCACATGTATGGCATTATTGGTAGCGCGGTGATAGTCGGTGCGCTTTCCGTGTGGCTCATCAAGCGATTCAACATCAAAACGATTTATGGCGAGACGATTGAATTTCACCCAAAGACGTTTAACAAAGGGCAAATTATCGGCGGCTTGCTGTTTGGTCTGGGGTGGGCAATGACGGGCGCCTGTCCCGGTCCGCTTTATGCACAAATCGGCACAGGCGCAACCGTGATTGCGATTACACTTTTGAGCGCGATTGTTGGCACTTGGGTCTATGGCTATTTCCGAGATAAATTGCCACACTAAATTTTTTCATTAACCCTTAAACCTAACTTGAGACTATGTCAGAAACAGTTGTTCAAACCTCGATGCCACGCATTGGCGATGTGGCGCCAAATTTCAAAGCCATGACCACACATGGCGAACTGGACTTTTATGAATACAAGAAAGATAGCTGGGCAGTGCTGTTCTCGCACCCTGCTGACTTTACGCCCGTCTGCACCACCGAATTTATGGGCTTTGCACAGCGCGCGGATGAGTTTGCTAAAATGAACGTCAAGCTCATCGGACTCAGTATCGATAGCATTCATGCGCATGTGGCGTGGATTCGTAACATTGATGAAAAGACGCATGTCAAAATTCCATTCCCGGTGATTGCGGATTTGGATATGTCGGTGGCGAAACTCTACGGTATGTTGCATAGCGTCAGTTCAACGGCAACCGTGCGCGCTGTCTTCATCATTGACCCGAAGAACATTGTGCGCCTCATTCTCTACTATCCGATGAATGTGGGCAGAAACATCGATGAAATCATTCGCTCTATCCAAGCTTTGCAGACCGCAGACGCCAACAACGTGGCTTGCCCTGCCAACTGGAAACCGGGCGAAAAGGTCATCGTGCCGCCGCCGAAAACACAGAAAGAACTCGAAGAGCGATTGGCAGGCAAATATGATGAAGTCGTGGATTTCTACCTTGTGAAGAAATCACTGTAATTGTTGCTCATTGGGGTTGGGGCGGAAGTCTTGGGTTTTCATTAACCTTTGCTGTCCGCTCAATCTTTAACAGTTAAGTTTCAAAAAATGCACAGGCAGAAAATTGAAGGGGAATTTTGGACGAGCAAACAGCGGCAGGAGTTTCCGCTGCACTACATCGTGTCGTATCGTGCCTCGTTCAAACCTGAACTGCCTGACTTTTTCATTCGCCAATACACCAAGCAAGGCGATACCGTGTTTGACCCTTTCGGCGGCAGAGGCACAACGGCTTTACAAGCCAATTTGTTACGCCGAATCGCTATTCAGAACGATGTCAATCCGATTTCGGAAAAGATTGCATACGCTAAAACGCACCCACCATCTATTCTTGATATTCAAAAGCGGTTACAGTCGCTCGACCTTTCAGCACCAATGGACATTTCCGACAGTGAGCCACTGCTTGCCTTCTATCACAAAGAGACGCTGAAAGAACTGCTCAATCTAAAACGTGCGATTTCAGAAAATTACGACGATGTCAATCGCTTCATTGAACTTGTGGCAGTTTCGCGCTTGCATGGACACTCGGACGGTTTTTTCTCGGTGTATTCCTTTCCGCAGATTTCTGTTTCGCCTGAAGCACAGCGTAAAATCAACGAGAAGCGAAATCAAACGCCGCCTTATCGCGAGGTAAAATCACGCATTTTGCGCAAAGCAAAACTTTCCTTGCAAGGTGCAGAACATTTCGCCGCACGATTTCCTGAAAGTCTGAAAAACCGCTTCCACACAGGCGATAGCAGACGTTTGGAGTGGCTTGAAGATGAAACGATTGATTTGGTCGTAACCTCGCCGCCATTTTTGGACAAGGTCGATTATCTCAAAGATAATTGGCTCAAAGCGTGGTTTATGAACCTTGATGAATCGGCATTCAAAGAGGCGATTGTGCAAACGAAGGATTTGGAAGAGTGGAAAAATTTTATGTGCGAGACCTTGCGCGAACTCTTGCGTGTCGTTAAGCCAACAGGCGCAATCGTTATTGAAGTCGGTGAAGTGCAATACAAAAACGAGGTTTTAGAGTTAGATGAAGTCATTGCAGAGATTGGCGAGTCGCTGGGATTTTATGTTGGTGCAATTCTCGTAAATCAGCAGAGGTTTACAAAACTTTCTAATTGCTTCGGTGTTGCAAACAACGAGAAAGGCACGAATACCAATCGATGCGTCGTGATGTTCAAAGAAAAAAAGTTTATCAAATTACCAAGCCGCTCTGCCATGCCGCTTCCTTTGTTTGAATCTTTATGATGAATGATAAAGAACGCGCTGCGCATTACGAAAAATTGCTCTTGCAGATTCTGCAACCGCTTGGCGACATTCCATTTGACCTTTTTGTGAAAGCCATTTCGGGCAAAGCAATTCTTGAAGTGAAAGAAGAGACCAAAGAGGACAAAGCACTTTTGAAACAACTTCGCTCTGCCGTGTTAGACGCAATGTTAAACATCAACAAAGAGGGCATCAATACCAAACGCCCAAATGAAGCAGGAAACAAAGCTGAAGTGTTCCTGAAAGATGCTTTGAAAAAGTATTCTTTAAGCGTTCAACCATTGCCGCAAAGTGCCGGCTATCCTGACATTCTTATTCTCGATTCTTTTCAGAGACCGACATACCTTGAAGTAAAAACCTATAATATCGCAAGTAAAGCCTCATCATTTAGAAGTTTCTTTGTTTCTCCGCCGAAAAAGAAAAGCAAAATAGAATATGACGCAAGACATTTAGTCGTATCATTTGAATTGGAGAAACACGATGGGCTTTTTTATGCAGTGACCGCATCTGTGTATGACATAAAGTTTCTAATGGGAGAAGTAAAGCGCGAGTTTAACACCAGTAACAAACAACTTTATTCAAGCCGCTATTCCAAACAATTGTTTGAAATTAGCGCGAAACAATAGGCTCAGGCATCTCAAATAGATTCATGTTCTTTAAGAACTTTTCATTCAAACTTTTTGTGAAAGGAGTAACAACTATGACCAGCACGCGCAAACATATCGTCGTTGTGGGCACCAACTTTGCGGGCTACACTGCGGCGTTGGAACTCAAAGAAATGCTCGGCGACCAGCACGACATCACCGTCATTTCGCCCACGCATCAGTTCTTGTTCTATCCATCGCTGATTTGGTTTCCGTTTGGACTGCGCGATGAAAAAGACATTACCTTCGACGTTCGCCCCATCTATCAAAGTCATGGCA
>Ga0197142_1000149_pt1 | contig 62003 bp, 59 predicted proteins | sample GBS60_MetaG_FD_148614 | JGI IMG/M metagenome (GOLD analysis project Ga0197142, IMG submission 148614) | Sediment microbial communities from Great Boiling Springs, Gerlach, Nevada, United States - GBS 60_MetaG | ecosystem: Environmental > Aquatic > Thermal springs > Hot (42-90C) > Sediment... | reverse complement strand
CTGATAGTAAAGATAGGAAACACAACGGTAACTCGCACGGTGAATATAGTGAAGTAAGAAAGCTTAAACAGATAGAATGCAACAGGCAGGCGGTTTTGTAGCCGCCTGCTTTTGTTTTTGAAAAGGCGCATAGTGAAAGACAAAAAAATTAAAACCGAAAAAATCGTAAATTCGAATTTGTTTTGCTTGCATAGATGAAATTGTTGCTATTAGTCAACGGAAATGCAAAAAGGATTTTCGAAGCCCAGTCGATGAAGCAGGAGGACTTCGAAATAATCAAGATAAACGAGAAAATGCTTGCCAAACCAAGAAAAATGTTTAACTACATTTGCCATAACTACTCTGAAATCTACTTTGGATGTATTTCTATTGAATTCCAAAGATTTATACCTTTTATGTTAACTTATATTTTATTAAGCAAGTCAAAAAAAGGTGGTATAATTGACGAAGAGGGAGCGAAAGTAAAGTTTAATGCCATTAAAACAATTCTAATAACTATTCCTTTGTTAGTAGTTGAAGCTATCGGAAGCCTTTTAATTGTAATTTATTCATTCGTGTATTACTTTATTTGGAGAAAATGGAAGATAAAAAATTAAGAGCATTATTTTGGAGGATAGATTATACCGGAGCCTTAGTTGATGGAGGTGTTAGCACAACAGTCAGAAGCTTAATCAAAGAATTAATAAAAGAAGGCCACGATGTTTTTTACTTTTCAGGAAGTAGAGCAAAATTACCTTCAAACGTAAAAAAATATTACCTCCCCTTTAATCGATTTTACCGAAATTTTCCTGAAATTTTCGCTCTCCATTATAATTTCCGTTCCTTGAAATTTGCCAAGAAATTTTTACCAAAAATTCAGCCTATCGATTTTATCTATCATCCTGTGCATGATTTAAATTTTTCGGCAGGCATATTAAAAAGGGAATTCAAAATTCCTTTGTTTTTGCAGGCCGATGGAGTACAATATTGGATCAAAAAAAATTGGGGTAAGCTATTCTTTGCAACTTTAGTTCGCTGGGCAGAAGAAATTCTTTGGACATTATCCGACAGAATTTTTACATTTTCGACCCAATTGAGAAATCTATTGGTGGAATTTGGTGCACCAGAAGAAAAAATTTGTATAAATCCCTGTGGTTTCGACCCAGAGATCTTTCATCCAGAAATCGACTCTAGCAACCTGAAAGAAAGACTTGGACTTCAAAAAAAATTTATCGTCGGATTTTCTGGCACCTTCGAGCTTTACCATGGTATTACTTACCTTGCTAAATCTATCAAATATGTTGTTCATCGGATTCCTGAAGTCGTGTTCCTTTTTGTTGGCGATGGTTCATTTCGTGCACAGCTGGACGAAATTGTCAAACAGGACAATGTTCAGAAAAACTCCATTATCACAGGTTTTTTGCCGTTCGAAGAGGTGCCTAAATATCTATCGATTTGCGATGTTCTTGTTTCTCCCGGAATTAACAACCCCGATGGAACGGAATTTTTCAATAGTCCTATTAAGAATTTTGAATATATGGGCTTACGAAAACCTATTGTCGCTACGGCAGTAGGGCAACAAAAAGAAATTTTCCAAAATCGCTGGAATGCCCTACTTGTCGAAGAAAAAAACCCAGAAGCAATTGCAGAAGCAATTTGGGAAATATACAAAAATCCCGAACTTGCTCAAACTATTGCCAACAACGCATACCAAGAAGGTATTTCCAAGCATACTTGGGCCCATCGTGCTCGAACCTTAATAGAAACTTTTTTTGAGCTTAACAGAAGTAAAATAATAACTGTTTAATTTCGACCTTACATTTTAAGTTTGGAGGTTTTATGAGTGTAGATTATTCACCCCAAACGCTTTATCGTCTTCCCTGGAATCTTGCCGATAATGCCATTTCCTGGTTAGAGCCTACTTATGCATGTAATATTTACTGTGATGGTTGCTACAGAGAAAATCGTAAATCGAGCCACAAGCCGCTGAGCGAAATTGAGCGCGAACTTAATCTATTTGCTCGTTTGAGAAAAACCGATAGTGTTTCCATCGCCGGAGGCGACCCTTTGCTGCACCCCCAAATCGTCGAAATTGTTCGTATGATTAAGAATCGTGGATGGAAACCTATAATCAACACAAATGGCCAGGTTCTAACCGAAGAACTACTAATGAAATTAAAAGACGCTGGAGTTTGGGGCTTTACTTTCCACATCGATAGTTTTCAAAACCGACCTCACTGGAAGGGGAAAAACGAAGTTGAATTGAACGAGTTACGCCTGCACTATGCAAAAATGCTTGCAAAAGTTGGTGGTATTACCTGCTCATTTAACGCAACAGTTTATCCCGAAACAATCCAATATGTTCCCGAATTGGTTAAATGGGCACAGGAACATATTGACATTGTCCATATTATGGTTTTCATAATTTATCGAATAGCAACTCTCGAGGGTCTTTACGATTATTACATTGGAGACAAAAAAGTTGATTTAGGAAATATTACATATGTCAAAGAAAGCGAAATTCGCCGAACGGATGTCAAGTCGCAAGAAATTGTTGACGAAATTCGTAAGGTTTACCCCGACTTTATGCCTTGTGCTTTTTTGAATGGAACACATCTCCCAGATTCTTATAAGTGGCTCTTAACAGGCAGAATGGGAAATAAACACCAGATCTTTGGCTACGTAGGACCACGGTTTATGGAATTGGTTCAATCTGTCAAGCACTTCTTTACTGGAACATATTTAGCCTATTCAACTCCAAGGGCCCAAAGAATGGGAAGATTATATTTTCTCCTTTCCCCTTTCGATAAGGGCATCAGAGAGTGTGCGAAAAATTACTTTCGTTCCTTGTTTACTAATCCTAAAGCATTTTTCAGTCGTGTTCATTATCAATCAATTATGATAATTCAACCTATCGATATTTTCCCGATGGCGAAACTAATATGTGCGATGGTTGTCCCGACATTACTGTTTGGAAAGATCGTCTGGTTTGGTCTTGCCGGTTAGAAGAACAACTTAAATGGGGACAACAGGCTAGGGTTGTGCCAAAAGTAAAGCCCAAAGAACTTGTTGAATTCGAAGTGCTCGAAAATTCAAATTCCAAATAAAAAATTTAACAGAAAGTCTAAGCATTCATCGACTTGCAATTGTTGAAAAAATCCTAAGCTTCCGAAGTTTCTTTTGGCTCGGAGGGTTTCCATTTTTTCAATGATTTTCCTCAGTGTCAATCACCTAATTTATTTTATGAAGCAATCAGATTCTTTTTGCATAACATCCCCCTTTTGCATAAAGACATTCGATGTTTTAAAACATCGGTTATTAGGAATAATGGTCTAACCCCTTGTTGTTTCAATTCAGAATGATTATTACCTAACTTAAATATGTTAACTTTGTTTTTTGAGAACATTATTTTTACAAAAATTATTTTAACAAAAATAATATGTTAAAAGATTGTTTAATTTTAAGTTTGTTCATAGCAGGAAATTTGAAATGGAAAGAGAAATAATTTATCTTGAGGATGTAACAATCCGATTTGCAGGGGATTCTGGCGATGGAATGCAACTAACCGGTTCCAAATTTTCCGATACTTCTGCATATATTGGCACCGATGTTAGCACCTTCCCCGACTATCCTTCTGAAATTCGTGCACCCGAGGGAACTCTTTATGGTGTAAGTGCATATCAGATTCATTTTGGAACCAAAGGTGTTTATACTCCTGGCGACCAGATAGATGTTCTGGTGGCAATGAACCCTGCATCGTTGAAAGTGAACCTTCCATTCCTCCGTAAGCGTGGTATCTTGATTGTAAATACTAACAATTTTACAGAAAAAAACCTCAAACTTGCAAAATACGAAACCAACCCTCTCGAAGATGGCTCATTGAAGGATTATCAAGTCTTTAAAATCAACTTCAATGAAATTGTTAATGAAATTTTAAAAGATTCTGGTCTCTCGCCCAAACAAATTGAGCGAACTAAAAATATTTTCGCTCTGGGTCTTGCCTATTGGCTGTTCGATCTACCTTTAAAAACAACAGAAGAGTGGATTTTAAAAAAATTCGGTAAACGCCCCCAGATAGCCGAAGCTAATCTTAAAGTTTTAAGAGCCGGATATGAATATGGCGAGACAAATGAACTTTTTGCTATCCGCTACAAGATCGTTCCCAAGAAACTCGAGCCTGGTGTATATCGAAACATCACGGGGAACGAAGCGGTTGCGCTTGGTCTTGTTGTGGCTGCAGAGAAAGCGAAATTGCCGTTGTTTCTTGGCTCGTATCCAATTACACCTGCAAGCGAAATTCTCCATTTTATCTCGAGCTATAAACCATACGGTGTATTGCATTTGCAGGCCGAGGATGAAATAGGTGGAATTACAAGCGCTATTGGTGCCGCTTATGGTGGTGCTCTTGCTGCAACTTCTACCTCGGGTCCCGGATTATCACTCAAAGTCGAAGCATTGGGTCTTGCAGTTATCCTTGAATTACCACTTGTAGTTATCGATGTCCAAAGGGCTGGTCCAAGTACTGGAATGCCAACTAAAATGGAACAAGCCGATCTGTTCATTGCTATGTTTGGACGACACGGCGAAGCTCCACTACCCATCCTCGCAGCTTCGACCCCAACAGATTGTTTTGATATGACACTCGAAGCTGCAAGAATTGCCATCAAGTATATGACACCAGTTATTTTGTTAACAGATGGTTATCTTGGGCAAAGTTCCGAAGAGTGGAAAATTCCCGATCTAGATTCAATTCCTGAGATCCCAGTTAAAATTTATACTGACCCTGATTATTTACCTTACAAACGCGACCCTATCACGCTCGCTCGTTTGTGGGCTTTGCCGGGCACTCCCGGTCTTGAACACCGTATCGGTGGTCTCGAAAAAGAAGATATAACAGGAGTTGTAAGCCACGATCCTTTGAATCATCAAAGAATGGTAGAACTGCGGGCAGAAAAGATAAAAAGGGTGCAACAAGACGTCCCCGATGCCGAACTTTTGGGCTACGAAGATGCTGATTTGCTTATTATAGGTTGGGGAAGCACATATGGTGCCATAAAAGCAGCATTCGATAGATTAATCGAAAAAGGTGTAAAACTCGCATATGTTCACCTTAAATACCTAAATCCATTCCCGAAGAACTTGGGCTCGATAATTGATAAGTTCGAAAAAATACTTGTTCCCGAAAACAATCTTGGACAACTTGCTTTCATTTTGCAAGGAACTTATTTGAAGCCAATTATAAAATACCATAAAATTCAAGGCAGAATTTTCCTTTCAACGGAAATCGAGAATAAAATTTTGGAAATTTTAAAACAAAAATGAGGTGAAAATGACAACGCTAATCGATGAACTGATAAAAAGCAAGCCAATTCAACCAATTGAGTACACTCCCAAAGACTTTAAATCGCCTTTGGAAGTCAGGTGGTGTGCGGGGTGCGGAAGTTATTCTATTCTTGCCCAGGTTCAAAAGATACTTGCAGGCTTAAAAATTCCTAGAGAAAAATATGCCTTTATTTCTGGAATCGGTTGCAGCAGTCGCTTTCCATATTACATACAAACTTATGGAATTCACGGCATACATGGTCGAGCCATTGCTATTGCATCAGGATTAAAAATTGCCCGCCCCGACCTTTCTGTTTGGGTTGTCACTGGCGACGGTGATTGTATGAGCATCGGTGGTAATCACCTTATCCACGCCGCTCGTAGAAACATTGGTCTCAAAGTTCTAATGTTTAACAATGAAATATATAGCTTAACAAAAGGTCAGGTTTCTCCTACTACTCAATATGGACAACCAACCAAATCCTCACCTTTTGGAAATATTGACTATCCATTTAATCCCGCTTCTCTTGCTCTTGGATCTGGGGCCACTTTTGTTGCACGAACCTTCGACCGCGATCCAAAGCATATGCAAGCAATGTTAGAACGAGCCGCTCGCCACAACGGTTTTGCTTTTGTCGAAATCTATGCTAACTGTGTCATTTATAACGACGGTGCTTTCGACCTTTATACCGTTGCAGAAACTCGTAAAGAACACTCTGTAATGCTCGAACACGGTAAGCCTTTGATTTTTGGTGCAAACAATGATAAAGGGATACGTTTAGATGGCTTTACCCCAACAGTAGTCTCTTTGTCCGATGGTAAATGGTCGGTAAATGACCTTTTAATCCATAATGAGAATGATACAACTCTCGCTTTTATACTTGCGAATATGACATACAATCCTGAATTGCCCCGTCCGTTTGGTATCTTCCAAGCTATCCAAAAGCCAAGCTACGAAGATTTGGTTCTTCAACAAATCGAGGAAGCAAAGAAAAAGTACCCCAATGCTAACCTGCTTTCACTGTTGAAGGGTGAAGATTATTGGGAAATTAAAGAATAAATTCCTTTACTGTAATGATTGCAAATTATGGGGCTGTCTTAAAATTTAAGACAACCCTCTTTTACTTTTTAAAAACAAAATAAATACTTTTTTAAACCTTGAACTTACTTGTTATAACCAAGTTTTTATTAACTTGGACATTTCAATTACTGTTCACCCAGAACAACAAGTAGATTTTTTGAGTTCACACAAGAAGACGGACTCCATATAAAAAGTTTTTGAGAAATGATATATCGAAAATTCGGTTTGTTTAAAGCTTTCACAAATACTTTGCATACCCATAATTTTCTTCAATGAGTTAACAAAATATCGGAGAAAACATTTGATTCAAATTCCATCACGAAACAAAATCCGAATGATTAAAACGATTTTATTTTTAACGCTGCAAAACAAGAAAATTCAATTAATCACTAAGTTTTTCGTTTACTATTTATTTATGCGTTATAAAGAAGCACATCAAGAGAAAAATGTTGACATATACTTTCGCGGAAAGCGAGTTTTCTTCCTTGCCTCGGGTTTTGTGTCTCTTTGTTTGGCTATTCTTGGAATTTTTCTTCCGGTTTTGCCCACAACACCATTTCTTTTGCTTTCTGCATATTGCTTTTCGCGGTCATCTAGAAAGTGGCATCTGTGGTTACTAAACCACAGATATTTCGGGAAGATTATTCGGGATTATAATGAAAGAAAGGGAGTGACTTTAGGGATAAAAATTTTTGCATTATCTTTTCTTTGGATAACCATTTTGCTAAGCGTAATTTTTGTTGTTGAATCTATTCTGCTCGACTTTTTACTAATTTCCATAGCTTCATTTGTATCCGCTCATATATTGAAGCTAAAAACTTTGAGAGATTAACTTATAACTTCCCTAGTGAATGGAATTCTTGTAGTTATTAACAAAAAGTTTAAGCTATTCAGTTTTAAACTTTAAAGAAACCAATCGAAAGTTAGTTCACAACAAGAAAATAAAACTTCAAAAGAGAAAATAAATTATCTACACTTATGATTGCATTCAATTCAACAAAAGTGCACTACTAAAAAAATTAAAAAAGATTGAAATGATATTAATCCTTCAGAATAGAATGTTGCCTTCTATCAGGAAGTGATATAGGTTCGAAACCAGAAACACAGAAAAACAAAAATACCTACTCAAATTAACCAAATAGTGTTTGATTTAATAATGAAAACTTGATGAAGGAAGTAAATCGTAAAAATAAACATCTTCAAGAATTACTTTACCATTGATAGGCTCAACGTAAATGTATTCCGAAAGGGGCACTTTTGTTCGTCCTTGCAAAACAGTATCAATACCAACTATAACGTGGAAAACTTCACCTTCGTTTTGGATAAATATTCTATTTATATTATCTTTACTCATTTTGACAGAATCAACAACTGCAATAATTTTGCGATTTTCGTAAACTTTGCTTCCTTGCTTTGTAAATTCAAAAATAAGTTTCGGGCTTATTTCGAAATCTTTACCCGAAGCACGGAAGTAAAATCGAACACCATCGCCGAAAGGAACCCTGACATAGAAGTCGGCATCCATTGTGTTTATTCCGGGGCAAACAAGTGAAACGCGATTGCCGTCGGCTATCGTTACGGTGTTATTTTTAACAATAACTGAATCGGAATTTCCGAATTTTTCACCTAAAATTTTGTTATCGTAGTAACAGTTCAAAATAAAAAACTCGGGTGCTGAACCAACATAACCCCTAAAATTCGAGGTTAACAAAGGTAAACTCTCGCTTCCTTTGGGAGAGCAACAGGAATAAAGACAAAGTAAAGAGAAAAACCAGAAGAAACTAAACTTTTTCATTTTTTCAAGCCCTTTTTGTTATAACGTAGCTCCTCGGGTTGAAATATTCTATCGAGAAATCCAATGGAAATACCTATATAGTAACGCGAAAAAGTTAGATATGGTGTGAAATCAATATATTCGCTTTGATTTAAAGTTTTAACAAAACGATCATTACTTCCATTAACATATCCCAAAACCAAAGAAAGATTAAAACTTTCGCTCATCTTTAAGTTGAAACGAGTTCCAAAATGAACAAAACTCGAAGGATAATAGTTATATTCAACAAAAGGCTCAACCGAAAGTTCATCGGGCAAAATTACCTGCCAATATCCAAGCCGTGCTGGCAAAATTCCAATTCCAATATCTTTTAAACCAAATACAAAAGCATTCAACAAAGAAGTTCCCAAATAAAAGCCATTATTGAAAATCGGTATCGAAATAGAAGCAGGGAAAATTCGAAGGTGAAGCCCTTTTACAAGCGTTTTAGTTGAACGACCTAAACTCGTATCGGAATTTGTATTGATAAGTGCAAACTGGAAAAGACCAACATTCCACGAGGAATGAGGATGATCTTTCCATTCTGTGTAAAGTTCAGGGACAATGTTCACAAAATCGAGAAAAGAAATTCCCAATCCAACGTATGGAGCTGTAATAGTTTGAGCTGTTGGCGGTTCTAGATCCTGAACAAAAGGAGAAAACTTTGGATTTTGCCCCAGAGCAATACCAGCATAAGCACGGAAATTAAGTCCTCCAAGTGAACCAATTTCCAATGCTATATTTGGATTAATGTATTGAGATGGATACAATCCAAACCCAAACGAAGGTGATACAGAAATATAAGGAATCTTATCGAAAAGGAAAAAGCGTTTTTTAATATAAATTGGTAGAAATGAGCCAAGATTATGTTCAACAGTATTGTCCTTTGCAATTATTTCAAAAACACTTGTTCCAATAGTCCAGTTACGCGAATCTCTAAACCAGCGAAGTCGCCATTCCCCAATACCAAATCGATAATAACCTCCCGAAAATAATTTCCCTTTGTAACCTCTTTGGTCCTCGGGATAATTTTCTATTTCAGGGAAAATGCCAAAAATTCCATTACCAAGTTGGTTCTCTTTACTTGTTCCGATTAAACCCACACTTTCGAACAACCCTAAACGTATGAAGTTCGGATAAAAACGCTCAACAATACTATCGCGAGTTGTAATGGTTCGGGTCGATTCCAACACTTTCGATGAGGGATAAACAATACCATTGTCTCTTCTCCCCGGTGCATTTTTTACTTCAATCTGCGTCAAAGTATCCCGAACTACTATAGTATATGTTTCTGTTTCAGTTCGAGTGTGAAAGGTCCCACAACTATAAATTGCCAGTGCGAACACCAATGTTGGAACCATCAGAAATATCTTTTTCATATATTCACACCTTAAATTATTTTGCAACATAACAAGTTAAAGAAACTAAGCCAGAAAGCTCGGCATAAACAGTATCGCCAGGTTCTATTTTCCCCACACCTTCAGGAGTTCCAGTGAAAATACAATCGCCAGCATTCAGCGAAAAAACACGTGATATAAAAGAAATTAACGATTCAACAGAGCGTTCCATCGCCTTCGTGTTTGCCTTTTGCCTTACTTCCCCATTCACACTTAACATAAGATCAAAAAAAGGAATCTTACTATTGAACTGCTTGGAATCAACAATCTTAGATATTGGGGCCGATGTAAAAAAACCTTTTGCAATTCCCCAGGGTTTTCCTTCGGCTTTTGCTTTGGCCTGGATGTCCCGTAAAGTAACATCAATTCCAACAGCATAGCCAGCGATATATTCAACAGCCTCACCTGGCTCGATATTTCGACCATCTTTTCCAATCACCACAACTAACTCAACTTCGTGATGAACATTACTTGAAAAGGATGGCAAATAAATCGTACCTCCATCGGGAACATAGGCAGAAGTTGGTTTCAAAAAAACAACGGGGTCAGCGGGAATTTTCGTTCCCATTTCTAAGGCGTGCTTGGAATAATTGCTTGCAATACAATAGATATTTGCAAGCTCAATTTTATCACCATTCAAAAATTCAAGATACTTCTTCATTGGTTTTGATTTATTGTTGAGAAATAGTGACTGAATCCGCAAGTCCAAAGTTACGCTGTTTGTATGGCAAAGTTGGGTCGTTGTAAATTTTAGCCATTAAGCGACCCCAAATTGGAACAGCAGCCTTTGCAGCGTAACCGTAACCGCCAGTAAATGTTATCCTTCGGTCATCGAAACCGACCCATACTCCGGCACATAACTGGGGCGTAAAACCAATAAACCAGGCATCGGCAAAGTCGTTGGTGGTGCCAGTTTTTCCAGCAGCTTCACAATTTTTCAAATAATTTCTTACCTCATATCCTGTTCCAAAATTTACAACCCCCATCATCATCTTAATCATAGTTCGTGCAACTCTTGGTTCGAGTGCGTCGACAACTTCTTCATCCCTTTGATAATCAACAATTATATTACCCCGGTTGTCTTGAACATACTTTAATACTTTTGGTTTAACTCTAATTCCCTCCCGAGCAAAAGTAGAGAAAGCAACTGTCATTTCCAATGGAGAAACCTCTCCGCCAGCGCCCAAAGCAAGAGCAGGAACATTCCGCAAAGATGATTCTATACCCATTTTATGGGCTACTTCGATAACTTGCAAAGGCGTTGTGTACTGAGTAATCAAACGAGCTGCAACGGAATTGATCGATTTTGCAAGCGCTTCATAAAGGGTAACCTTCTCCCCCGGTCCACAATTCCCGAAACCTTGCGGAGTCCAAACTTCGCCGCTTGGCAAAGTGTATGAGTAAGGACCACACTCAACCAATGAATGCGGAGTCAGACTATCCGAAATAACTGCAGCGTAAACAAAAGGCTTAAAAGCAGAACCTGGTTGTCGGCGGATTTGTGTTGCGTGGTTCAACGAATACTTTGCAAAAGGATTTTCATTGATAAACTTTGGCGAGGCTCCAACCATCGCAATAATCTCGCCAGTTTGAACATCAATCACAACTAAACCAACTTGAATCGTTGTAACAGCATTTTTTATGGAATCAATGAATCGTTCGTTGCTTCTCAACCCCTTTGCCACCAAGTCCTTTTCTTCAGGACTCGCATTAACGAAATCGGGATGTTTACGTATGGCTTCCTCAATTAACTTATTCAAAAATGATTGCTTAGCTTTCCAATTCCAAGAAGAATTAAAAATCTTTTGGTATTCCGAAAGATGTTCTTCGACGGCCTGCTTGGCATACAATTGAATTCGTGAGTTTAAAGTAGTATAAATTGTAAGCCCATCGCGGTAAATGTCGTATTCGGAAAGCCTGCCGTCGGCAGATACAGTTCGGCGAACATACTCCACGAAATGCGGAGCCAAAAGATATTCATTCTTATCTTTTATTTTTACCTTTGCAAAGCGAATCGGCTCGTTAAGCGCTTTCAAATATTGCGAACTATTTATATACCCTTGTTCATACATTAATCGAAGCACCAAGTTCCGTCGTTCTATCCCTTTGTCGTAATCAACAATAGCATTGTAATGTTCAGGTGCTTTCAACAAACCAACAAGGAAAGCACACTCAGATGTTGTTAATTCCATAGGGGACTTATCGAAGTATATTTTCGAAGCAACTGCAATACCATAGGCTCCACGCCCAAAAGAAACCGTATTTATATACATTTCCAAAATCTCTTCTTTGGTGAACTGCTTCTCTATTTGAATGGAAGTCAAAGCTTCACGAATTTTTCGAGCCAAAGAGACATCCTGACTAAAATACAAGTTTCGAGCAAGTTGCATAGTAATTGTCGAGCCACCTTCTTTAAACCGCATAGCAATTAAATTTTTTACCATTGCTTTAAAGATTCGCCCAAGGTGTATTCCCCAATGGTCAAAAAATTTTCGGTCTTCGGTAGCAATCAACGCATTTATAAAGTCTTTTGGAATGCTATCCAATGGAAGCGGAACTCTCCTTTCAACAAAGAAGTAATCAATCAATACCCCATCGCTGCTAAAGATTTGGGTAGCATAGTTTTGTGGCGGGTTTTCCAATTGCTCGAGCGAAGGTAAATTGTTTGAAGCAACTTCATAGACATAAATCGCCACCGAGGCAAGAATTAGAAGCGTTCCCAATACTAAAATCAACAAAAATCTAAATGGAGTCAACTTCATAAATATTTCTCAATAAATTTTGGAAATTTCCACACGACGCAAGCGTTTACGATACATTTCCATATTTTCCCCTGGTCGTTGGGGAAGAAGTTCGGTTTCCCCAGCTGATTTCCCTTCGAGTAATTCCTTCGGAACCCCACGCTTAGCCAATTCATTGACGACAAAATTGACCCGATTCTGCCCCAAACGAAAATTATATTCCATTGTTCCAACGTCATCGGTATGACCAACTAGCTCAATTTTTTTAATATATCTACTCGAGTTTATGATATTTAATGCAAGCAAGTCGAGGGCTTCCTCCCACGTCAGTGCCGTTTCAACCCCATTTGAATCAAGAACAAATTTGTATGGTTTGTCGTAAACATCAAATGGAAAATTTATTCTTAAAGTAAGTTTAATCGGAAGATAGAAATCTATGCGATATTCTTTTGCTGGGTCGGTTATTTCCAATCTAATCTTTCGGGAATCGTAAAAAAAGTTTTGGGATTCAGCATATAAATGATAGTCTATATTTTTCAATAAATTAAACTCAAAGTAGCCTTCGGGATTTGTTTTTGTTTGGTAGAGAGGAGGAAATTTGGTAACATCGGGGAAAGCTTGGATCAATGTATCGAACTGATAAACAAATACATTTGCTGAATTTATCGGCAAGCTACTTTCTTGACTGTATACATATCCAAAAAGTTTAAAATTGGGATCGAAAGCAATCGGTTGTTCAACAAGTTTTGGTTCAACTTCTTTAACTTCGAGCTTTGGTACTTCGGATCGTTTCTGTTCCACTGCTACTTTTGGTTTGGTAACTTTGTATCGACAGTAAATATCGAAACCACCGCGTCGAAACAAACCAGCTTGTTGGTCGAATTGGTTAGATGAGTAATAAAGCAATTCGTTGGGATCCGAAGGAGTCGATGGAAAAATCTCGTCGAATGGAGTATTTGTTGGTGGACGCAAATTCTTTGCTTTTGAAAAGTATTTGCTAAATTCAAAATCTTTACTATGCGAAAAATTTCTTACTCTTTCCCAAAATTCTTCCGAAATAGAAGAAATAAACAGATCATATCCACCAACGTTGTCGTGTCCAGTTGAAGCAAAAAGTAAATATTTTCCATCTTTTGTTACAAATGGTGTAATCTCGTCACATTCGGTGTTAATAGAATCTCCGCAATTAATTGGGTCACTCCAAGTGTTATTGGGCAAAAGAATTGTGAAAAAGATGTCGGGTCCTTTGTAAGGTATTCTGTCGGATGAAAAGAACAGAACTTTGCCATCGGGAGAAATCGATGGATGCGACTCCCAGCTTGCAAAGTAGGTGTTAATGTTGCTCGGCAATGGTTCGATGTTCGACACAATATTTCGGTTGATTCTTGCTCGGTATAAGTCTGAATTTCCTGTTATCCCTGTGTCCTCGAATATCAAAGGACTACGGGCAAAGTAAACCTGATTACCAAAGACAGAAAAACTCCCGAGATGTCCTTCGACTGGTATACTCATTCCAGACGATATTCGTGCTTTTGTTCGACCAGTAAAATTTACAATAATTGGAGATTGTTGATTGTTATCGGTGTATGTTAGTATAGCTGTTTTTTCGTCTAAAAATGCTACAGACCACTCATCTTGCAAAGTATTTATTTCACCAACAGATTCAAAAACATAATAGCTTTCTGCAACATTTCTATATTCTGCACTAGTGTCGATTGGAATACCCTTCCATTGATTTGGACTGCACTTCTGTTCACGAACATACTTGATTACGGGTTTCTGCACTTTAACATTAATTGAACAGGAAATAAAAACCAAAATCAAAACCAAAAAAACAACTTTTTTGACTACTTCCATAAAAAATATAAATTTCAATTATTTAAAATTAACAAAAATTATAGTAAAATCGATAATGAAATAAGTTTTCCAAGTTACTTATAAAATTATAAACCCTTCAAATTGTTGCTACTAAAAGTCATCATCCCTAATTATTATTTTGTAATTTTGTGATTCAAATAATGAAGAGTTTTGCAATGAGCGTTCGTGTTCGATTTGCACCTTCTCCAACGGGATACCTCCATGTAGGTGGATTGAGAACTGCACTATATAACTACTTCTTCGCTCGCCACCACAATGGAAAATTAATTCTGAGAATCGAAGATACCGACAGAACTCGATATGTAGAAAACTCGGTTGAAAACCTCATAAAGACTCTAACCTGGGCTGGGATTGAATTCGACGAAGGACCCCACGTAGGCGGTCCTTATGGTCCTTATTTTCAATCGCAACGACTCGAAATTTATCGACTGCACGCTCGGATTTTGGTGGAAAAAGGTTGGGGATACTATGCATTCGACACACCCGAAGAACTCGAAAATGCTCGAAAGAGCTCGTCTCATCACGACTTTAAATACGACCGCTACAAAATGCGTAACCAATTCACTCTTGGAGAATATGAAACAAAAAAACTGATTGAAAGCGGAGTCCCCTATGTGATTCGCTTAAAAGTTCCCGAAAATCAAGAAATAAAATTCACCGATATTATCCGGGGCGAAATTGTTGTAAACACAAAAGATATTGACGACCAAGTTCTTTTGAAGTCCGATGGTTATCCAACATACCATCTAGCAAATGTTGTCGACGACCACCTGATGCAAATTACGCACATAATTCGCGGCGAAGAATGGCTTCCCTCGGTTCCAAAGCACATCCTTCTTTACAATGCTTTTGGGTGGGAAGTTCCAGCTATGGCACACTTGCCGTTGTTATTGAATCCCGACAGAACAAAATTAAGCAAGCGACAGGGAGACGTTGCCGTCGAAGATTATATCGAAAAAGGTTATTTTCGCGATGCCTTCGTCAATTTTATCGCTCTGCTGGGATGGAACCCCAGCGGCGACCGAGAAATTTTCTCTGTGGAAGAACTAATCGAAAAGTTTCAACTCGAAAAAGTGAACAAAGCAGGAGCAATTTTCGACACTGTGAAACTCGATGCTATAAATGCAAAATATTTATACTCCAAACCAATTGATGAACTCACAGATATGTTCATCCACTGGGTCGAAAAGCGTGGTTATAAAAGCTTTTCAAAAGACTACCTTGCCCGAGTAATTGCTCTACTGCGAGAAAGAGTTAAAAAACTCCCCGATATAATTGACTTTGCTCCTTATATGTTCGAGCGACCCAAAGAATTCGACAAAGAATACTTTGCAAAGCATTGGTCTGGCGAAGTGGAACAACACTTGCACAACCTTTTGACTATTTTCAAAAACATCGAAGACTTCTCGCACCAAAAACTTCACGACGAAGTTATGAAATATCTTAACGAAAGGAACTTAAAGTTGAAAGAAGTCATCCATCCATTGCGACTTGCTATTACAGGGCTATCCTATGGAGCTGGAATGTTCGAAACTATGGAAGTTTTAGGAAAGGAAGAAGTTATCGGGCGACTCGAAGATTTCTTGATTCGAATTTTGCCCACATTGAAAGAAAATAAATGAAAAACAAGCCGTTGTTTTTACTTCTAATCCCTATTATCATAAGTTGCTCTTTGCGAACACCGAAATGCATTAGCACAGAAGACAGAGATCTACTAATAAGTTGGGGCATTGAATACACGAAAACAGGGACAATTGAAAAATTTGTGTTAAAAACAGATCGAAAACTCTATTTTACTTCTACCGAAAACAACCAATCAAATTCAGGGAAGCTTACAGAAGAAGAATATTGCAATTTGCTTGGTAAGATACAAGAAACCATACTTCAAACACAGGTCATTAACGAAATTGGAGATACGCTTAACTTTGTTGAGTACATCAACCCTGCCCGGAACATTTTTGTCAGAGCCCGATGGAATCCTCGATTTAAAACCAAAAATAGTATCCACTTCCGACAATTATTTGACACGTTAAGGGTTATTTCTTTGAGAATAAAGCATTAAATTTGTAATGATAAATTTGATTAACGGGTGTTAAAATGCAAATACTTATATCAGACGATAACTTTGAATTTTGCTCAACTGTTGCGGAGATCGTTCAAAGCTTTGGATACGAAACCCATATGGTTCACACGCCCGAAGACACTATACAATATATCGATAAGTTCAGCCGTAGAATTGGGGCGGTCCTTCTGGATATTGAGTTTGGGCCCGACACCAATATGAATGGAATTGATGTTCTCGAGTATTGTCGTCGAAATCATCCATTTGTGCCTGTGATAATGATAACAGGTAAAGGAACTATCGAAACTGCCGTAAAAGCAACCAAACTCGGTGCCGTGAATTTTATCGAAAAGAGCCTTGTAAGTGCCGAAAAATTAAAGGAAGTTCTTTCGAGTGCTGTTAACGTTGCAGAACGTCGCGACAAAACCGAAATAATACAATTTCTTCGCGCTAATGGGATCATCGGTGCATCGGAGAAAATTTTAGATCTTGGTTATAGCATAATTCGATTTGGTCGAACAGACCTAAACGTCTTAATCACCGGCGAAACAGGGACGGGAAAGAAACTTGTTGCCCAGGCACTTCATAATGCCAGCCGCCGCTCCAAAAGAGGATTTATAGTAGTCGACATTCCCAATATCCCAAAGGAACTATTCCAAAGTGAATTATTTGGCCACGTGAAAGGTGCTTTCACTGGTGCTGCTTTAAACAAAGAAGGGCTTTTCCAAAGAGCCAACGGTGGCACACTCTTTCTTGATGAAATTGGTGAGCTAAATCTTGAACTTCAGGCATCTCTACTTAATCCTATTGAAGAGAAAATAATTCGCAAAATAGGAAGTAGCGAAAACGAGGAAGTCGATGTTCGAATCATTTCTGCAACCGATAAAGACCTTGCTACAATGGTATCGCAAGGTTTGTTCCGAAGTCAACTATACCACCGCTTACGGGAATGCGAAATCTTTGTTCCCCCATTGCGTGAAAGAGCCGAAGATATACCAGACCTTGTTCAATATTATGTAACCAAATATAACCTCGACACTGGTAAATCTAAATTCTTTTCCCCATCCGTCATTGAATTTATGCAAGAGCAAACCTGGCCTGGTAATATCAGAGAATTAATCAATACTATACGAATTGTTTGTGAATACACCGAAAAAGATACTATCGAAATTGTCGATTTACGTCGCTTCCTCGGAAAAGAAAGTACAACAGAACAAGAGACTCTACTGCCTCCAATTACGAGCGGAGGCGATATAAAAAGCGATGTGGAAAGGGTCGAAAAACTCAAAATCGAAAGAACTTTGGAAGCCTGCAATGGAAATGTAAGCAAAGCAGCAGCATCGCTTGGGGTTAGTCGTGAAACTTTACATAATAAAATTCGCAAATATGGAATTAATCCAAATCTTTATAGGAAAAGAATTTAACAATATCCGAGGTCTGTGATGAAAAAACTCTTGTTTTTCTTTTTGTTTATTTTGGGTTCTATTATGCTAATGAATTCATCTAACGAAAAAGGCTTTTTTCCTTTCGAATATCGATTCGAAACCCTCGATAATGGTTTGAAGGTAATTCTAATTAAAACACCATCCAACGGGTTAGTTTCTTATTACACAATTGTTCGCACAGGTAGCCGCGACGAATATGAACCCGGACATACCGGTTTTGCTCATTTTTTTGAGCATATGATGTTTCGTGGAACTAAGAAATACCCCGGAAATGTTTACGATAAAATCCTTACCGAAATGGGTTCCAATGCTAATGCCTATACCACCGACGATTATACTTGTTATCATTTAAATTTCACTAAGGATAATTTGGAAAAAATCATCGACCTTGAAAGCGACCGTTTTCAAAACCTTTCGTATTCTGAACAAGACTTCCAAACCGAAGCTGGTGCTGTCTATGGTGAATATCGCAAAGGCAAAGCCAATCCTTTTTTTTGGATCTGGGAGGCTTTGTGTAACACCGCTTTCGAACGGCATACATATAAACATACCACCATTGGTTTTGAGAAAGACATAAAAGCTATGCCAACAATGTATGAATACAGTCTCTCATTTTTCAACAGATACTATCGCCCCGATAATTGTATTCTCTTAATTGTTGGCGATATTGATTATGATTATACAATGACTTTGGTTAATAAATATTATTCAAACTGGCAAAAAGGGTACGTCCCACCCAAAATCGAGTCCGAACCAGAACAGACAAAACCCAAAAGAGCAATGGTAAACTATCCTGGTAGAACCGCCCCAATTCTTGTTATTGCTTACAAGGGAATGCCTTTTAATCCACAAGACAAAAACTATGTTGCTACGATTCTTTTTGGCAAACTTGCTTTTGGTGTTAATAGTGAAACCTATAAGCAATTATACATACGGGAGCAAAAAGTTCTTTTCCTCGAAGATGAATTCAATTTCAATCGAGACCCATTTCTTTGGATGATCTGGACACAGGTCAAAGATGAAAAAGATATTGACTATGTCGAAAAAAAGATTTTAAACACAATACAAAACTTCCAGAGTAATCCCCCCGATAGTTCTAAACTTGATGATTTGAAAAAGAATCTCAAGTATAGTTTCTTAATGAATTTGGATACGCCCAACAAAGTAGCTTCTGTTTTGGCACGACCTCTTGCGCTTACAGCAGATTTGAACTCGATTGACCAATTCTACCAAACATTAGAAAGTATCACTCCTTTGGACATTCAAAACGTTGCCAAGTCCTACTTTGTTCCCGAAAAAAGTACTGTTGTTGTTTTAAAGGGGAGACAATAATGAAAAATGTAATTCTTATGCTTTCGATTTTTAGCTTTTCTTTAATGTTTTTTTCAAATTGTAAGAAAAATGCAATGGAAGATACTAAAATTATAACTCTCAAGGTAAATGAAGATCCAACAATTTCAATCCGTATCTGGTTCAAGGTTGGTTCTCAATTCGACCCAAAAGATAAAGAAGGTCTTGCTATGCTTACTGCACGATTGCTTGCCGAAGGTAGCACACAGAAGCATTCATACGAGGAAATTCTGGACAAACTTTTCCCCATCGCCTCTTCCTATGCTGTAAAAGTAGATAAGGAAATGACAGTCTTCTACGGCAGAACACATCTTGATAACATAAATACATTTGTCCCGTTGTTAATTGACGCAATTACCCTTCCTGCTTTCAAACAAGAAGACTTCGAAAGAATTCGTAGCGAAATGTTAAATTTTCTTGAAAAGGATCTAAGATATTCAAACGACGAAGAATTGGGCAAGGCTTCCCTTTATGAATTCATTTTCGATGGAACACCATACCGACATATTTCTAATGGTACTATTGAAGGATTGAAAAACATTACACTCGACGATGTCAGAAGTTTTTACAAACAATATTTCAACAAAAACAATTTTGTTGTTGCTGTTGGTGGCAATTACCCGGAAAATCTTCCCAATCAAATCCAACAAGCTCTTGAGAGCAAACTTGAAAACGGCTTGCAAACCTCGGTCCCTGAACTCAAACCCAAACAAATTAACGGGTGGGAATTTTTGATAGTGAACAAAGATTGCGATGCAACTGCAATTAGTTTTGGTTTCCCGTTGGATGTGGTTCGAGGTGATGAGGATTTCTTCCCGCTCTGGGTTTTCTCTTCCTGGTTTGGAGAGCATCGAAATTCTTCAAGTCATCTTTATCAGGTAATTCGAGAAAAACGTGGTTTAAATTATGGTGATTACGCATACATCGAGGCTTTTTTGAACGGAGGTGCATTGAATTTTCCCGAGCCAAACAACCCAAGAAGAAAGCAAATATTCGAAGTATGGATACGACCAGTTCCTCACGAAGCACGTTTATTTACTCTTCGCGCTGCTTTACGCGAATTGAAAAAAGTAGTCGATAATGGCTTAACTCAAGAAGACTTTGAAACTACAAAGAAATTCCTTTTGAACTATTGCCTTTTCTATGCTCAAACAACAATGCAAAGGCTTGGCTACCAGATTGACAGCAGATTTTATAATATTCCCGACAATGGAAATTACATAGAGTATTTCCGTAGTAAAATCAAAAACCTAACCCTCGAGCAAGTTAACAATGCAATCCGAAAACATATCCAGTATAAAAATATAAAATTTGCAATTGTTACAAAAGACGCCAATAGATTGAAACAAGATTTGCTTAGCAATCTTCCTAGCCCTATCACCTATCCAACGCCAAAACCACCTGAAATTCTTGAAGAAGACAAGGAAATCTCGACTTTTCCTATAACTACCGCTTCGGATAAGATTAAAATCGTTTCCGTTGAAGATATGTTCCTAAAATAATCAGCTTCAATTTTTTAATAATAAAGTGTGTGCTTTTATCAACCAAATTAAAAAATATTTTTAATCCATTAAAAAGAAGCCTTTCAATTATTAAAAATAGGATGTGTTTTCATTTAGGTTTGCCAATAAATGGATGTTTACCAACACCTGAAAGTTCCAAAAGAGTTTGGTATCTGTATCAAATTTCAATCGCTCGAAACCAGTCTCCATTTCGCACAGCCAGTGTTATTTTTTCAGAGTAATTAAAAAGCTGTCGTAACTATATTTGTTAGATAGTTCAATCTAATATATTTCTGTTTTCAAATTTTTACCTTTTCTGCTAAATCTTTTGTAAACTTTTAACTTCCCAAAAACCATTTTCAACGATGAGAGTTTTAAGTTCATAGTTAATTGCATTTCAAAACTTGAAATTTTTTTCAAAAAATCGCAAGAAAATGAAAAATTTTGCAAAAAATCCCTTTTCAAAGTCTTGTAATATTCAATTTTGTTTTTGCAATGTCGTCAATGAAATTTTAAAAGATTTGGGAATATGGAGAAAAATGAAAAAGACCTTGAGCTTCTGGAATCATTTGCCTTAGCTATTAGGAAAATTCAGGATGAAGTAGCCAAAGTCATAGTAGGCCAAAGGGAAATAATAAATCAATTGTTGATTGCATTGTTTTCGAGAGGTAACTGCCTGTTGATTGGTGTTCCAGGCCTTGCCAAAACTCTAATGATACGAACACTAGCCTCTGCTCTTGACTTAAAATTCAGCCGAATACAATTTACTCCCGATTTGATGCCTTCGGACATCACCGGTACGGAAATTATCGAGGAAAATGTAACCACAGGTGAAAAAAGTTTTAAATTTGTAAAAGGCCCAATTTTTGCAAACATAATTCTTGCTGACGAAATAAATAGAACTCCACCGAAAACACAATCCGCACTTCTCGAAGCTATGCAAGAACACGAAGTTACAGCTGCAGGTGTTACCTACAAACTTGATGAGCCTTTTTTCGTTCTTGCTACACAAAATCCAATTGAACAAGAAGGGACATACCCTTTGCCCGAGGCTCAGCTCGATCGTTTTATGTTCAACCTTTGGCTGGATTATCCAAGCTTCGATGAAGAAGTAGAAATCGTAAATTCCACCACCACGGCAAACGTTCCAAAAGTATCAAAGGTTTTGTCTGCCCAAGAAATAATTGAATTTCAGGATTTAGTTCGAAAAATCCCTGTCGCACCAAACGTCGTCAATTATGCTGTTCAACTTGCAAGAGCGACCCGGCCTAACGGTGAAGCTCCAAAGATAGTCAAAGACTATGTTCGGTACGGTGCCGGTCCGCGTGCATCGCAATTCTTAATTCTCGGTGCCAAGGCTCTGGCTGCTTTGACTGGTAGATTTACTCCCGAAATCGAAGATATAAAAGCTGTTGCTTTGCCTGTACTTCGTCATAGAATTGTAACCAACTTCAATGCCGAAGCCGAGAACGTTTCCACAGTTCAAATTATTGAAAAAATTTTGGAAGAAGTTAAGATTTAATCAAAAATGGAAAACCAAATCTTGAATGGTAACATAATTTTTAGCAATGGTTGTATAGAACATAGACAAACAATTCGTATAATCTACGCTGACGTTGATAAAATGGGCGTAGTTTATAACGGCAACTATTTAAGGTTCTTCGAAATTGGTAGAACCGAACTGATGCGAGGTTTAGGCTTACCATATGCAGAAGTAGAAAAGATGGGATATTTTTTGCCTCTCATCGAAGCAAAAATTGGTTGGAAAGGGGCAGCCCATTACGACGATTTAATTGAAATTGTTACCCGCTATGTCCCCGACATTTCATCACCAAAAATTAGATTCGATTATAAAATATTTGTTGGAAAAAAGGAAATTGCAAGCGGTTACACTATTCATTCTTTTGTTCGTGTCGATAATTTCAAAGCAGTTAAGCCACCAAAATTTTTCTTTGAAATTCTTGAAAAAAATAAAATACATACTTTAAAATGAAAAGTTTATTTTTTGGGATTACGTTTCTGCTGAGTTTAACACTTTTTGCCAAAGAAACTACCTTCAATTTCCTGCGGTATTCTGGTAGTGCTCGCTCCTCGGGGCTTGCTGGAGCATTTGTGTCTATTCCCGACGATCCTACTGCCCTTTTTTTCAATCCTGCAAGTGCTGCAACCAATTCTTCAAAGGATTTTTCGGTAACTTTTTTCAAACACGTTCTCGATGTTAACTCAGGTTCTGTTTCTTACCATAAGAAATTGAAAGATCTTGGAAACTTCGCGGTTTCGGCTGTCTATACTAATTACGGCTCGTTCGATAGAACCGACCCCAATGGCCAAGTTATTGGTTCATTCAGTGCTAACGACTTCTCTTTTGGCATAACTTACGCCAACATTCTCGATACAAATCTTTACTACGGTGGAACCTTGAAAATTCTTTCCTCAAACATTGATAATTATAGTTCAATTGCATTCGCAGTAGATGCGGGCTTTTTATATTTAATCCCGGAGAAAAGAACTTCTATTGGCTTTTCAATACTACACTTTGGAACGCAACTTTCTACCTTCGACGGAACCCGAGAAAGTTTGCCTTTGGATATTCGAATAGGCATCTCACATCGGCTACGAGGCTTGCCATTGCTTTTGAATTTCTCGTTCTACAATCTTGCGGACTACACGACAAAATTCTTCGACCGATTTTTGAAATTCGCCATAGGCGGTGAATTTTACTTCGGCGATTACGTCAATCTTCGCTTAGGTTACGACAATAATATACGAAAATATTCAAGTTCTTCGAAAGACAAGAAGTTCACTGGATTTTGTGGAGGTCTCGGCTTGAAATTTAAAGAATTTAATTTCGATTATGGAATTTCACAGGTTGGAGCTTCTGCTCTTTTCCATCGATTCAGTCTCTATTATAATTTTGGCAACTAACCTTTTTCGCCTTTTTAATTTTAGAATACAATACTCAAACTCTCATTACACCTTTCTAACGCTTTTACCCGTCAAACAAATTTGAATCTTGGCTTTATTAATTTTATTTTGTAAATTGAACAAAATCTTAAAAAGTTTGAAAAGTCTAATTTTTTAATTGCCCAAACCCAAATAATTTGCAGAAAAGAACAAAAGGCTTCATCCATTTGTTCTCGGTCGTAAATCTTTACCAATTTGATGTTTGCAATAAAAATTCAACAAAGTTTTCTAAAAAGGTACTGTTTACCTTTGTTCGAAGGCAAACAAAACAGCGTTGAGCTCGTCGCCCTTTGAACATATCCATCCATATTTACACGAATCCAAGAAGCTACAGTAACTAACTCAAAAATGTATTGTAACACTTCCTACCTCAATAGGAAATAGAAATTTTCGGAATGTTTTAAGATAAAGCATTCTGAATTAATTAGTATACTTTTGATTTTTGGAAGATTATAAAATGTTAATCAGAACAGAATTCAGGTTTAACATAATAAAGGCTGTCTACATTACGACAGCCTTTTAACAGCAGACAAAGATAATTTCCTATTTAAGTGCTAAATTTTTATTACTTTTACGAATACCTTTTGCTTAGGATTAGAGACTTCGACTACATACACTCCCCTTGGAAAAGCAGAAAAGTCGAGTCGAATTGGTTCGGTTTGATTCTGTTCTTCAAATAACACCTTGCCAAGAGTATTTAGAATTCGCACAGAATATGGAGACAATAAATCGGGGATATTCAAGTATGCAAAGTTTTGAACAGGATTTGGATATATTAACTGTTCAAAGTAAATAGGGTCTGGTTCAACCCCCCGAGTTGGGTCGGGCGGTGTTGGACAAACATACCACGAAAGTAACTCGTGGGTTTCGAATGCACAACCTGTTGCAGAAGTAAAGCCAAGATAGGCTCGATAGCCACGTTCCAATTTCAAAAGATTGAACAAGTCGAAATTATTTACAACAAGTACAGGCTCAGAAAAATCCTTCGAAGTATCGAGATAGATCTCCAAAGTTTTTGTTTTTTCTGTATAAATAATCAGAGAATAATAAACGGTACCGTCGGTTTTAAGTGGTATTATATTGGTATTAATACCCAAAGTGGTTTTTGAAGTGTGTTTAGATGAATTTTCGAGACGACCGTTCGATTGTACAGCGATGTGATTACCATTAGGATCAAAAAAGTTCTCGATTTGCGTCGAATCGTTCGAGAAAGTATCGAATTCAATTGCAACACTATTGGGGATGCCATCGTAACCAATCCCACCACCTATGTTTCCAATTGCATATGGCATAAAATTCTGTATAACAAAAGCCAATCCATCGGCTCCAGGAAGTGAATTGTCTTCGCATTTATTGTTTGAACCAGAACGCATTCGGAAAGAGAATTCGGTCTTAAAGCCAGAAATAACTGGAAGAGGGTCAGCATACCATATTGCTCCAGCTCGATTAACAATAGCAGAAGTCAACTGTATATAGTTACCAACCCGAACAGCATTGTCCACAAAAATAATTTTCAGTGGATTCTCAAAATTTGGGAACTCAAACTCAGTTATATCGCAATCCGATTTGGAAAAGACCAAAGCAACATATCTTGCCTCGATACATTCATTTGCAAGATTAATGAAAATTGTATCGGAGCGTGCTGGATTATCATTTAAAACAAACCGAAGCGTATCGACTGAATTTGCTTTAACAATAAAAGGCAATTGATTTAAACTTTGAAAATTAACATTTGTAATAATGTTGATTGAAGTGATTTTTATATCAGTAGAACCATAATTTTGAATTGGCAAAACAATCGTGTCGGCTGTATTTGGAACGTATGTGGACTGAATAATATGATATTTATTCGATACGCCATTTGGATGCTTCAAAGTAAATCCAGCAATTGTGCCGTTAAAGAACAATTGATTTTGTAAAGAATCGGTAACTATCAAAAAGAATGTTCCATCCTGATAGGGATTAATCAATTTTAATGTTACATTCGCTTTTTTATCGTATGGTTTAAAGTTTGTATCGATTTCTATGGTAATATTTGTGCTATTTTGACCCAAATTTATACTTTCGATTCCAGTGTCGAAATCACTATTTTCGGCGAAAGTTAAATAGCGTTCAAAGCAATAGGTCGAGTCGAACACAACTTTGGGAATAGACCAATCCCTACCTTGAAAAGACATTCCTCCGATGTAGCCATAAGAATTTGCCGGCCCATAACCAAAAGCATAAACCCCAATAGGAACGGATGAAACCACGGAGTGTTTCCCTTCGGAAACTGGAACGTGTGCGTAGTAATAATTTGAGTTCGGAATTTTTACGTAAAGATTTGGTGCTACGGTACTACCATCAATTTTCGTTGTTGTCAAAGCATTGGCAGGAACAATTAAAGTAATGTAGTGGGCTTGATATACTTTTTGGAATTGCAAATTGTCTTGAATTTCGTAAGCCTGTATATTAATGAGTTTGCAGCTATCAATAAATTGTTCTTCTGGTGGAATAATCATCATAAACGGGTCGCTGATGTAGCTCGAGCCAGCGTCGTTGGCGGTTTTCTTGTAAACAGCAACTAAAATTGGTCCTGTAGCATTCAAAGTTCCTGGTTCTTCGATAGGCTTTTCAAGGTATTGTCCCCTATTTAACAATCCTATGAAAGAGCCATTAAAAAAAACTTGTGTTGAATCGTTGGCAGCCAGAACACGAAAGAGGTCGCGCCCACGATTTGTTATCAACTGAGGTTGCGGGAAAGGTACAACATAGGCACTTTTGCCCCAAGCCTGGATTGGAGGAAGTTGCTCGCAAAGGAAATCACGAGAAGGCGAAGTTGTGGTTCGAAAGCTTTCGACAGGAATCGTAGCCCTTTGATGCCCCGCAAAAACAGCAATCGGCTTATCTGCTGTGATAAATGTTCCAGTTAAATCATTCAAAAGATGGTCGTCTTCTATTAAGGCTTGAACAAGATAAACTTGCCCTTTGTTTAAAGTTATTCTTTGATTCTGCAACCCATTGGCAAAAGTTGGACCCGAGGGCTCAATTGAAACAGTGGTATTATCTTCGGTTGCAACGATAGCAAATTGCGAAGGAGTTCGACCACCAGGAGATTGAAAATAACCGTCGCTTTTATAAGCCAAAACGAAATACTCTTTACCAAGAGATTGAGTTGGAAGAACAAGAAAAGCATCGCTAGATTTATTGCCCTGGCTATGAGCATAAACATTAACAAAAGCATCAGTTGTTAAATGAAACGACAACTTGGTTGGAATTTCGTCCATATTTTGTCGCCATTCCACAGCCATATCATTAAAACCAAGCAATTCAAAATCATTAAAAGGTAACTTGAAAACATATATTTTCGATGGATCGGTTATAGAAAAATTTGTAGTGTAATAATTACCCATTACATCATAATACTCAATTGTGCCATTAGTAACTTGCTCGGCTGAGATAAAAATGTATATAGAATCGCTTAACCGAAAAAGTGGGTTAGCATGATACTTGTAATTGTGATAATTCGGCATAAAAGTTATCCAAAAGTCTTTCCCCCGACTATCAATTGTTTGAGAATTCCCGTCTAATACTGAGGCAATCATAAACAAAATTGATAATAAATATTTTTTCATAACTCTTCCCCTAATTACTTCAATATTGTAATGTTTCAATTTAAAAAAATTTTCTCAACAAGTTAGTGTAGGCAAATTGAAAATTATAAAAAATTTCTCAGAATGCGTTTAATCAAATTAAAAAAACTTGTGAAAAGTTTATCACAATGTAAAAATTTTTGATATCTTCGATTTGCTGCTCTATCTTCTAAACAACAGATTTAACATCTGGATAAGAAAATTTATAGTTTCTATCGATTATTAAGTTTTTTCAGCAACGAGCTGTTGTATGATTACCTGCTATCATTTAATTCGTGACATCGTTTAAAAACAATAATAGACAGAAAAGTGTTTAATTCCAGCCCACAAGCAAAAAAGATTAAATGATTTAATTAAAAATAATAGTACAATCGATTTTGTTATATGACATTGTTATTTCTAGATTTTGGTAAATATTGCTAACAGCGTTGAAAATAATGACAACAAATCAGAAACACCATAAAATTGATTTATAATTTAACGACAACATTGATTAATTTTGTTTTTTGAACAAAGAAAAATGCAGAAAAATTTTATTGATAAACCCAGAAGCAACTGTGGAGTTGTTGGTGTTTACAACCATCCCGAGGCGTCGATAATAACATACTACGCGCTTCATTCTTTGCAACATCGAGGACAGGAAGCATCGGGAATTGTTAGCTTTTACTACGATGAAAAAAGCAGAAAGAAAAAATATGCACTCCACAAAGGCGAAGGTTTGGTGCTCGATGTATTCTCCGACCCAAAAATTCTGACCGAAGTTTTGAAAGGCGACTCGGCAGTTGGACACAATCGCTACTCGACAACTGGAAGTGCTCGCCGTGTTAATATTCAGCCCTTTGTTATGAGTTACCACAGCGGGATTTTAGCCATTTCGCATAATGGAAATTTGACAAATACAATAGAATTAAGGCAGAAACTCGGCGAAAGCGGAGCTATTTTCCAAACCACCACAGATACCGAAATCTTTCTCCATTTGATTGCTCATAGCCGAAAACGAAACATCATCGACCAAATTCTGGAAGCCCTCAGAATCGTTCGCGGTGCATACTCGCTGGCAATTTTAACCGAAGATGCCCTCATCGCAGCTCGAGATCCCTACGGTTTCCGTCCGCTTAATATTGGAAAAATCAAAACCCAAAATGGGGATGCTTATATTGTTGCTTCTGAAACGTGTGCCTTCGACATAGTCAATGCTGAATACATTCGCTCCGTCGAACACAACGAGTTAATTGTTATTGACAAAGAAACAATAAAGACAGGGGAAATAAAATCATACAAAATCCAGGAGGTGACACCTGTGGCTCGCCATTGCATCTTTGAGTATATTTACTTTTCTCGCCCCGATAGCAAGATTTTCAATCATAATGTTGATAAGGTACGCAGAAAATTAGGGAAAAACCTTGCCCTCGAGTCACCTCTAATCAAAGACAACAATGAAAGAGTTATTGTAATATCTGTTCCCGATAGTGGAAATACCGCAGCTTTGGGATATTCAAGGGTAAATTCCGAACTTGGACAAGCCACAGCTTTTGAAATTGGATTGATCCGTAGCCACTATGTTGGAAGAACATTTATCGCACCGAGCCAGGATAAAAGGGAATTTCGTGTGAAAGTCAAGTTCAATACAGTCAAAGGAGTACTTCGAAACCGTGTCGTTGTCGTTGTTGATGATTCTATTGTACGAGGAACGACTTCGAAAGCATTGATAAAATTAATTCGCGAAGCTGAACCCAAAGAAGTTCATCTTCGTATAACCTCACCGCCAATACGTTTTCCCTGCCATTATGGGATGGATTTTCCAAGCAAAGAGGAATTAATCGCAAACTACTACTCTTCAGAAGAAGATATTGGTAAAGCAATTGGTGCCGACTCTTTACACTATCTTTCGTTGACGAAATTATTGGAATCTGTTCCCAAAAACGACCTTGTTGATTATTGTACAGCTTGTTTTACGGGAGACTATCCTGTGCCAATTTTAGAAAATCATAATAAATTTTCTATCGAAATGTAAAAATCAATTTTTTTTTGTAATTTGCAATTCTTGTTTTAGTTATTTTTGATATGCTATGTTTGCAGTAGTCGAAATACAAGGGTTTCAATACGAAGTTGAGCCAAACGCTATAATTAAAACACAGCTTTTGGATAAATCACCAGAAGAAATAGTAGAGCTCGATAAGGTTCTCTTCGTTGAAAAAGATGGTGAAGCAGTAGTTGGTACACCATATGTAAACGCAAAAGTCAAGGCCAAAGTCCTTTCTCACGGCAAAGACCCGAAAGTCATAGTATTTAAAAAGAAAAGAAGAAAAAATTATCGCCGTTTGAAAGGGCATCGTCAACATTACACTCTTTTAGAAATTCAAGAGATTAGTTTAACATAATATAGAGGGTAAAATGGCACACAAAAAAGGTGGCGGGTCTTCGAAAAATGGTCGCGACTCAATTGGGCAAAGGCGAGGGGTCAAAAAATTCGGTGGCGAATTCGTTAAAGCAGGCAACATCATCGTTCGACAATTAGGAACAAAGTTCCACCCAGGCAAAAACGTTGGCTTGGGAAAGGATTATACAATATTCGCATTGATTGACGGGATTGTAAAATTTGAAAGAAAAGACAAAAAGCGCCTTAAAGTTTCCGTTTATCCTGTCCAAAACAACTAAATTTTGTTCTATTAAAACACAATCACCGCTTGCAGTCCGGCTCCACCAAAGCCGGGCTTCTTATTCTACCCAAAATAAAGATAAAAATATTCTTTCACCATTACATGCAACAAAATAGTACATTTAATAAAAAAAAGAGCCATCTCCGTTCTAGAGACAGCTCAAACAAAATTATTCAGTATTTTTTTTTATTACTTCGAAACTAAAAGTGCGTGCTTAATAGACATATAACCCACTGTTCCAAAACCAAGCAAGAAAAGGAGCTGGAATGGTATTGCAGCGATTTCAACATAATAAATTGAAATACCAATACCTATAATGTAGTAAATAGCAATAAGTAACTCGAAAAGAACGGTTGGGCTAATCTTTCGCTGAACATACTTTTTAAAACGCCAGTCATCTTTATTGGAAACTATCCGATATTTTGGCGTTCGGGTGAAACCAGATTTCTTCCCGATTAATGCTTCTATAACTGCCTTTGTGTTGTTGATAGCCAACCCCATACTGCCAGCAAGAAACACAGGAAACAGCAAAATTCTGTTACGCCAATCAATGTGAATCGCTTTTTGTGAATACAAATAAAAAAGAAAAGAAGAAATAGAAGCAAGCACAAAAACTGACATCGCATTGTAGTAAACATCGAAAGTATCGAATGTGTTTTTTATTACTACCAGGGGGATATTAAGCAAGGCAACTACAAGAATAAATGGGAACACAATGTTGCTTGTAAGGTGAACGATTGCTTCAAGCTTGACTTTCCAGTTTAGTTTTGATTTCAAAACAAGTGGAAGTATTTTCTTAGCAGTTTCAACGGCCCCTTTTGTCCAACGGAACTGTTGGGTTTTTAAAGCATTAATATCTGCGGGAAGTTCAGCAGGCGAAACAACGTCGTTTAGAAAAACAAACTTCCAGCCCTTCAATTGAGCGCGATAACTCAAATCAAGATCTTCGGTTAAAGTATCGGGTTGCCAGTTTCCAGCATCGATTATCGTTTCTTTTCGCCAAATACCAGCGGTACCATTAAAATTAATGAAGAAGCCAGCCCGATTGCGAGCCTGCTGTTCAATGACGAAATGACCATCGAGAGACAAAGCTAATGCTTTTGTCAAAAAGGAATAATCTTCATTGAGATGCCCCCAACGAGTTTGAACCATACCCACCTGAGGATCCTGGAAATATGGCAAAGTTTTTTCAAGAAAGTCTTCAGCAGGAACGAAATCCGCATCGAAAATAGCAATATATTCGCCTTTTGCAATATCAAGACCATTCTTTAAAGCACCAGCCTTAAAACCTTCGCGATTATCCCGATGAATGTAATGAATATCGAATCCTTCGGCACGATACTCTTCGACGAGTTTTTTAGCAACTTCCTGTGTTTCATCGGTCGAATCATCCAATACTTGAATCTCCAGTTTGTCCTTTGGATAGCGAATCTTGCATACGTGGCGAATCAAACGCTCGACAACGTAAAGCTCGTTGAAAATAGGTAACTGAATAGTAACTCGCGGAAGTTCTTTCGGCAACTCGTATTTTGGCAACGAAAACTTCTGAGTCTTATGGTAATAATAAAGTAAAAAAAGTCCATGAATCCCAAAAAGAAAAAGTACGGTCAAAGCAAAAAAGTAGAAAATGAGTATAACATATTCCATAGAATGTTAAAACCTCGTATTTATGGACATACCATTTGTTTCCATTAAAATATTAAAGAATTTACACTTTTAAGAAAAAAACTGACGAATGGTGTGAATAATATTGCATTTTACCAACCCGAGACTGTGGCTAATAGTATTTCGTCAGTGAGTTTATCGACAACTTCAACCACTGCACGGTCGCGTGTCGACGGTATTCCGGCGACGCTATAAATTGCAAAATTAGAAAAGCTTCTTTTCCAAAAAATCTTATTTCTGATAGCATCAAAAAATTCCACAGATACCTCCATCGTTATTTTCCTTTCTTTTTCAACTTCCCCTGGCTTTACAAATGCAGTCTCGTCTCGGATTGAATTTATAGTCAGGTATATCTTGCTATCCCCACCAAATTCAACAACTTTTAAGCTATTGTCTTTCCTAAATTTGTTTATTAATTCGCTAAACAACATATCGCGATAATTAGGATTTCCGTAATTACTATTATCAACTATCGGTGCGAACGATATTGTATTTATATGTTTTGGTAAACTACCTCCTTTAAAAGAATAACACCCAATTATCAAAAAAAAGAAAAACAAACTTATTAACTTTTTTCTAACAAAATTGTGAAACAAAAATGAAAAAAAATTCATAATTCACTCCCTATAAATTTAGATTGAGACTAAGAAAGGGTTGAAGCTTTTCTCGAATCCAACGGTGGTTTCCTGATAATGCCCGACAAACAATTTGTAATCGTCGGGAAGTTCATTGAGTAAGCGGTAAAGGCTTTCTTTTAGTTGCTCCGAGTCTCCACCTGGCAAATCTGTTCGCCCGACAGAAAGGTAGAAAATAGTATCGCCAGCAAACGCAGCTTTCAAGCTATCAACAACATATACAACGCTACCTTCGGTGTGCCCTGGGGTATGAAGAATTCTAACATCTGCAGTTTTGAATTGTAAAATTTCCTCATCCTTAATCAAATAATCTGGCTTGCAAGCTTTAATTTCGAAGTCAAGTGGTATTATAGTGTGTTCCATTGGGTTTTCCAGACGATAACTATCCAAAATGTGAACATACACCGGTACCGAAACTTTCTCTTTAAATATCGACAAATCGGCACAGTGATCCCAATGACTGTGAGTTAGTAAAATCGCTTCGAGCTCCGCCCCCTCGTTTTTCAAAGTTTCAAAGACTTTATCAAATGATTCAGGTGGAGCATCGAACAAAAGACTTGTACGACTTTGAGGGTTAACAACAAGGTAGCAATTTGTTTCCAATAAACCAGCAACTACTGGTATAATTTTCATAAATATTAAAACAACATCAAAATCGATTGCAAAATTACAATAATTTTAAATAATTTAGTACTTGCTAATTAAGGTTTACTCTTGTTATGAAAAGTTCTACTTTAAAAGATTTTTTTGTCTGTATTTTAATTTGTTCCTTTTTACCACTTCAAGCAGAAAACCCAATCTCCTTCCCGCTTGAATTTAAACCACAACCATACGACATTCTACATTATGACGCTTTAATCGACTTACGGAAAGGACTGGACAAACTTGTATTTGGCGTTTGCGAAATCACCTCGACCTGGACACAAAATGTTTCCAATGCCAATTTTTACTTTCATCTTCGAGATTTAACAGTAGATTCGATTTTCTTCAACAACATCCCTATCGACTGCATTTTCCACAAAGAAGACACTTTGGATTATTCTTACTATTTAATTCCAAATCTTCAAGGCAATCTTTCCGACACTTTCCGGGTGAAAATCTATTATTCTGGAACAATGACAAAAGAAGAAAGCAACAGACCTTTCGGGGGAGTCTTTCTCAGCGACTCCAACCTTTTTTCCATTGGTGTTGGAATGAAGACTCAATACGTTTCGACAACACAACATTGGCTTCCTTGCTACGACCATCCTTCGGACAAAGCTACATTCAATTTTCAATTCATTACTCCAATGGATTTTACTGTTGCCACAAATGGCATCACCCGACTTGCTGGCTATACCCACGATGGTTATCCAATCTGGAAATCCTCGTCTCCTTTCCCAATTGCTACATATCTTATGACTTTTGCAATGGGGAAATTCAAAATAATGAAACTGGATGAATGGAATCTCCCGGGCAATATCGAATCCATTGTTTATTACACTCCGAAAGATGAAGAAGCAGTAAAGTTCGCCTTTAACAACTTTGCTAAATACTTTTATGCATTGCAAGGCCGCTTTGGAAGATACCCTTTCGAAAAAATTGGTTTCGTGGTTGTCCCCTTTCCATTAGGTGCTATGGAACATCAAACAATGATTACATTTCCACAAGATGTAGTTTACGATATGTACAACTCAAAAGATACCAACAATCTTATGGCTTTACATGAGCTTTCGCATCATTGGTTTGGCAACTCCGTGAGTCCTTTGGACTTTCGAGATGCCTGGTTCAACGAGTCGTTCGCTACATATTCCGAATCAGCATTCCTCGAACTAATCGAAGGCAAAGACGCTTATTTTAAAGACCTGTTGCAAAAAAAGAATAACTATATCAACTACGCTACAAGATACGAAGGAATATTGCCTTTGTATGGTTATACTCGAACGCCACCATCATCAAACTATCCGATAACAATTTATTGGAAAGGTGCTGTCGTTGTTGGTATGCTTCGTTATCATCTTGGGGATGAAAGATTTTTCGACCTTATTAGAACCTATCTCGATGTATTTAGCTATCAATCTCGTTCAACGTTCGATTTCATAAATTTCTGCAACTTTTATCTAACAGAAAATCTCAATTGGTTCTTCGACCAATGGATATTTGGCAAAGGTTATCCGATTCTTGACATAAAGGTAACCCAGCGTCTTCTGTCAGATACACTTGGTTCAATCGAAATCAAAATTAGCCAAGTGCAGACAAGAGATTATGGTTTTTATACTAAGCTGCCAGTGGAATTAAACTTTAAACTTGACCAAAATCGTTCTTTCGATACCGTCCTACTGATGAACCAAATCGAAGAAACTTTCATTTTGGATACAATGCCTCGAATCCTTACATTCAATGTAAATCAAGGGAAAAAAGTTGTTTCTCTTTTTTTGGCAACAACATTTTTAACCACAGAAGAAACCAAGATAGAGAAAATGCCTTCTATTGAAATCACCCCTACCGAGATAATCATTAAATCTTCGAATTCATTACAAAATTTAACCTTTTCAATTTATGACATTTTTGGCAACGAAATCATCCGTCAAGAAATCCAATCGGAAAGAATCTTTCCATTCAACATAAGTTCACTTGCAAACGGAGTTTACTTTATTAATGTAAATTCCTGTGCCGGAAAAATTCACAAAAGTTTTGTTATTTGCCGATAACACAACCCCAAAAGAAAAATAATGATGCTCCCAATATTTCAATTTTGTTAATTTTGGATTTTTATTTTCAGCAAAAATGGAAACTCAGATAGCAAGGTTATCGATTAAAGGAGCACAATTTTATGCATACCACGGCGTAAAAGCCGAAGAGAAAGACCTTGGTGGGCGTTACGAAGTCGATTTAGACCTTTGGTATGATGCTTATCAAGCAATCAATGCCGATAGCGTCGCCTTTGCTTTAAACTACGAAGAGGCTATGAACTGCATCGAAGAATCCTTTGCCGACGATTCATACAACCTAATCGAAACAGTTGCGAGTAAGATTTTAGACCTTGTTTTCGAAAAATTTCCCAGCCTCGTTAAAGCTACAATTCGAATAAGAAAAATGAATGTTCCAATTCACAATGTAGTTGCATACATTGAAACCGAACTTTCGAGAGAAAAAAAACTTGGAAAATAAATCTATACAAAAGAAAAACAAGCCGGAAATTGTTCTTCTTTCGCTCGGTTCAAATCTGGGCAATAAAAAGGAAAACATCGAAAGAGCCCTCGAGTTCTTAAAAAATCGCAAGATTTTAAAAGACATCGAAGTTTCGTCTTTTTACAAAACTGAACCTGTTGGTTTTAAAGACCAACCCGAGTTCTTAAACGTTGCTGTTCTTGGGAGAACTTATCTTTCGGCCAGTGAATTACTCAGCGAGTGCAAAAACATCGAAAAGAAGTTGGGCAGGAAAGAAAGACCACGCTGGCACGAAAGAGAAATCGACCTTGATATAATCCTTTACGGTTCATACCAAATACACTCCGAAGAACTTTCCATACCACATCCGCAAGCCGAAAATCGAAGGTTTGTCCTTGTTCCAGCAAACGAAATTGCAGCAGAAATGGTATTTCCAAATAAAAATAAAACAATAAAAAAAATGTTGGCAGATTGTAACGATAACTCCAAAGTTACCAAACTACATTACTAAAAATTCAAATCTAATCCACTTCTTCATAGAAATCAGATAACTCTATGTCATCCCCAACGTTCCAAATATCAAGAGCCTCTTTGTCTCTATTATTCCTTGCTTTCTTTCCTTCCAATAAAATAATATTTTCGGCAATTATTTCGACTTTTTGGACCCTCTCACCACTTCGAAATTGAATTGTTCTGCTTCGTAATACACCTTCGACAAATACTTTCGAGCCCTTTTTTAAAATTTTTTTCGAAACATCAGCAAGATTCCGCCAAGCGACAATCGAAAACCAGTCGTCACGATCCACTATCCGACCATCCGAAGTTTTAAAAGATTCTGAAAGTGCAATTCGAAAAGTTAGTATGGAAGTACCATTACCAGATTTTCTGTACTCGGGTTCCGAAGCAACAAATCCAATTAGTATTACTTTGTTAAAACATCTCGACATATTCAACACCGCTTTCAAAAAAAGTAGAAAATAACAAAAAGTTTATTTAAAATTTCATTCCAAAATACTATAAAAAATTTAAAATATTTCTATAAAATAGAAAATTACAAAGACTCTCTAAAAAAGTAAAAAAAATTTTGTAAAATAAATGTTGTTTTGTAATTTTGATTTTTAAGTTTGAAAGATTATGAAACATAAAGAAAGTATAACGTGTATTTATTGCCGAAGCAATAGAGTAATCCGACACGGAAAAACATCAACTGGTAATCGACGTTTTCGATGTCGAAATTGTGGACGAACCTGGGTAATTGAAAAAGCAGAAATTGTTCGACCAGACATTGGAAGTCTCACGGAAGCATATCTGGGTGGAAAAACCTTCCGTGACCTTGTAGAAATCTACCACAGTTCCCCATTAAGAATAAATAAAAAAGTTCGAGAATTTCTTGAAGGCTGCCCCGATTGGGAGGAATATCTTGATTTATGTTGCCCAAAGCATAATGTTCGTTTAGCATATCTTGTTGGAAGAACTTTTTCTGCTGCAACATCAGATAAACCCGACCATTCGATGTTCGTAGCTATGGTAATCGATTCCCTTTCCAATGTAATTCTCGGTTTCGAAATTGCTGAAGTCGATAATTACAACACCTGGTTTTCGCTTCTGGAAAGAATGCGACGAAGAAACATAGAGGTTCCAACTTTTATGTCGAATGGTTCCATTCATATCGAAGAAGCTGTGAACGATGTATATCCAAATTCAGTGGTTCGCCTATTTTATCATCGCGCATATCGCGATAAGGAAGTGCAATGTTGTCTTTCGCGAGCCCCATTGAACTCGAAATTGATTAACGATGCCATCCATGCTTACGAAATCTGCAACAATCAGAATTTATCACGATATTTAAAAATTACAAACGATAAATTTTTTCATGAAGTTCTGAAAAATTCCCCCGATTACTTCTGTCGCAGACTACGCGAGCGGCTCGACAACAAACCCAAAATTAGGATCGAAGGCTTGTCTAATGCATTTCAAGCCCGTTTCGAAAAGTTTCATATGTTAAAAACCGACCCATATCCCCTGGTTAATGGTTGGATTGCTAAGTGGATGCTTCAGCCACTCGACATAGGCTTTTCTCGATTGGCAATTTATATGCAACTGCCTGTCATTACATCTTTTCGTTCGTTCTCTTGTGGTCAAATTCCCCAGATTAATCTTTTGAGTGTCGACAGTCCACGACTAAAAACCTTTATTGTTGAAATTGCAGCCCGTGCCCTTCAAATTCCAATTTTCTACAATCGCTGCGAAATGAAACTCGATAAATGCAGCTTGTTTTAATTATTGAATTAATCCATAACAATTTTAAAATAATTTATTAATTTTGCATTTAATTTGCACCCGTAGCTCAATTGGATAGAGCATCTGACTACGGATCAGAAGGTTGGGGGTTCGAGTCCCTCCGGGTGTGCAAAAGTTTATACCCTGTGCACCCGTAGCTCAGCTGGACAGAGCATCTGATTCCGGTTCAGAGGGTCGGGGGTTCGAGTCCCTCCGGGTGTACAACATATAATCTTAATCCTAGCATATCAGTTGAAAATTATTCAATTTTAACTCAAAATTTTAACCGAATTTGATTATGAAAAGAAAAGTTTTATTTTTGAATATGAGTTAAATGGCCAAAACTGAAATAAACCCTAAATTCACAATAAATAATTAATTGATAACTATTGGTTTTTTAAAACAAATTTAATTATCTTGTTTTTTTAAAAATTTTACTTTGATGCTCACAGTTAAATCGGATTTGCTCGGCAAATTTTTTAAACCACTACTTGTGGTTTATACGATTGTATATCTTTTAGGTATCTTTGGGTTAAGTAATTCCGCAACCTACCCATTTTTTGTTAAAGCAACGGAATTTGTCCTTTTATTAACTTTTATTGGGACTTTCTTATTCCATACTTTTCAACCCAATCTCAAAAGTAATTTTATAGCATTTTCATTAATTCTTTTTATTTCGCTTGCTGTTGAAATTATTGGTGTCAACTACGGTATCCCTTTTGGCCCATACTATTATGGAAAATCCTTAGGTTTAAAAGTATTTTCCACTCCAATAGTAATTGGTTTCAATTGGTTATTCATCGGCTATTCAACATCATCAATCTTTTTTAACTATAAAATAAACCCAATATTAAAAATTTTGCTCGCTTCTGTTTTAATGGTAATTTACGACTTACTGCTCGAGATAAATGCTCCTCATCTCGATATGTGGTATTTTGCAAACAACAAGCCACCAGTGCAGAATTATATTGCCTGGTTTTTCATTGCACTAATCATTCACTCAATTTTTAGAATTTTTAAGATTAACACCAAAAATAAATTGGCTCCATATTTGTTTCTAATCCAATTCGTATTTCATTTGGTTCTTGCAATTGTTGGTTTAGGGAATGATTAAGCCAAAACACAATTTTTTTATAGAAAAATTTTTTGAGTTATATACAAAACACCAGATAAAAAAGAACTTTAAAGATATTAAGATCATTGGTGAACACACTTTAAGAGATTTGCCAATTCTGTTACTATCGAACCATATAAGTTGGTGGGATGGATTTTGGGCGAAATACTTAAATATGAAGATTTTCAAGTATCGATTTTATTTTCTAATGCTTGAAGAACAATTAAAAAGATATTGGTATTTTCGATATACAGGTGGTTTTTCGATAAAACAAAATTCCAAAAGTATAATTGAATCTTTAGATTTTATACCCGAATTACTAAGGCAAAGCAACAATTTGGTTTTATTTTTTCCTCAGGGTCGAATTGAGTCCCTTTACAATGAAAATATTGTATTTCGCAGTGGGTTGAAAAGGATACTTTTGAACCTCAAAAACCCTATTAATATCGTCTTTCAAGCAAATTTTATTGAATATTTGAATCATAAAAAACCAACCCTTTATATATATTTTTCAGAGAATTATATTGAAAAAACTTCACTATTAGATTTAGAAAGTCTTTACAATTCATTTTTGAAAAACTCGCTAATGTTGCAAAAGAAATTGTGCATTTGAAATGGAATTTTTGAGCTTGTTCATTATTTCTTTTTCCTCGATACAACTATTAATTGCATTTCTAAATTACATTTTCGTTAAGTACTTTGAAAAGTCCTACTTATGGAAGCTTTCAAATGCAGAAAAACCTTTGGTCTCGATTCTGATTCCCGCCAGAAACGAGGAAAATAATATTCCCCTATTACTTGATTCATTAATTAAACAGAAGTATACAAACATAGAAATTTTAGTTTACGACGATTTATCGACCGATAGAACTCGGGATATTGTTTGCGAATTTCAAACCAAAGATACACGTATCAAAATACTGCCACAACAAAGCCTACCAAAGGACTGGAAAGGCAAAAATTTTGCTTGCCACACCCTTTCGAAATATGCCAAAGGAAAATATTTACTTTTCCTTGACGCAGATGTGACTGTTCACGACGACTTCATCTCTAAACTTGTTGCTTTTGCACAAAAAGAACACCTCTCGTTGATTTCCTGCTTCCCAGAGCCTATAACTTTAACCTTAGGGGAAAAAGTAACCGTACCATCAGTTTACTACATTCTGCTTACCCTTCTTCCGCTCCCATTAGTTTCCAAAACTAAATACCCATCGATTTCCGCAGCAAATGGACAATGTATGTTTTTCGATGCTGACGATTATTTTAGACATCAACCTCATTTAGTACATAGGCAAAGTTTTGTCGAAGACATCGAAATTGCCCGATTCTTCAAAAAGAACCAACTTAGGATTATGTGTTTAACTGGAATAACAAATATAAAATCCCGTATGTATACAAATTTACAAGACGCAATTAATGGGTTTTCTAAAAACATTGTAAAAATTCTTGGTAATAACTACTTAACTGCATTCCTATTCTGGATTATCGTCTCATTTGGATTTATACCAATTATTTTAGCGAATCACAGCAAATTTTTATGGTTGTGGTTATTACAATTTTTCCTGGTAAAAACCCTGGTTTCCTTAACTATCCGTCAAGATATTCTTTTAAGCATCATACTTGCACCAATTCAACAATTTTTTATTGGTATCTTCATCTTTAAGTCTTTGATAAACAAATTGACTAAAAAACAAGTATGGAAAGGAAGAAATTTGTATTAGTTTGGGTTATGTTTTTCAATAGTATTGTTTCCAATGCTTTGTTTCAAGAGGAAATTTATAGTTACTATATATCGAACAAGATGGAGCTATGGGGCAATGTCATTGATAGAATTGACAACTTGCCCAATAAAAGCGATGAGATATTCTTGCAACAATTAAATTATTGCTATGGCTATGTAGGATGGTGTATTGGGAACGATAAAAAAGAAATTGCAAAAAAATACATTAAGCTTGCAAATAATATTATTGCAAGATTAGAAAAGAAAAAATTTAAACTTTCCGATGTTTATGCATATAAATCGGCATTTATTGGATATGAAATAGGAATAAGTCCATACAAAGCACCTTTTATCGGCTCAAAAAGTATTGAATATGCAAATCAAGCTATTAAGCTCGATAGTGCGAACTATATAGCTTACATCCAACTTGGAAATTCCGAATACTATAGACCCCGAATCTTTGGTGGCTCAAAAGAAGAATCTATTAAGTACTATTTGCAAGCACTTAGATTTTACCGCTTAAAATTCAACGAACCAAAAAAAGATTGGAAATTGCTCCATTTGCTTGCAACAATAGGAAAAACCTATTTCGAGCTCAAGGATTATAAAAATGCAAAATTATATTACGACGAAGCATTAAAGATTGAACCAAATTTTCTTTGGGTCAAAAATGAGTTATACCATTCACTATTAAACAAAATGGGAAAGAAATGAAACAAAAAGTAATAATTATCGGTTCTGGAATAAGTGGCCTTGCAACGGCTCTCCGCCTTTCTACAAGAGGATATAAAGTTGAAATTCTAGAAAAGAATTCCCAGGCTGGGGGTCGTTTGAACCAAATCAAAAAAGATGGTTTTACTTTCGATACAGGTCCGAGTTTTTTCAGTATGTCGTATGAGTTTGCAGAGCTCGCCAGAGATTGTGGTATTAATCTACCTTTCGAAATTATCGAACTTGACCCACTTTATGCTGTTAATTTTTCTGGAAATAGAAATTTCTATCAAATTTATAAAGATCCAAAACAACTTGCTCATCAATTCCAAAACATCGAACCCGACTTTGAATCCAAGATGATAAAATACCTTAAAAAAACAAGAAAGGTATTTTACGATACTGTAGATATAGTCATTAAAAGAAATTTTAGTTCTGTCTTTGACTATTTCCTGGCTTTGCTGAAAGTAAACCCCGTCCATCTGCCTCTTTTATTAAGAAATTTCTGGGAAGAGGTAAGTATGCATTTTACCTCCAAAGAAGTTCGCCAAATCCTATCACTGGTCGCTTTTTTCCTTGGTCGAACACCCTTCGACACAATGGCTGTTTATACATTACTCTCATTTACTGAATTTCAACACGACGGTTACTATAATGTTAAAGGTGGGATGTATAAAATAGTTGAAGGTTTTCTGAGTGAACTTCATAAGCGTGGGGTAAAAATTCACTACAATGTCGAAATTGTTGATTTCATTCCAACTAATGGTAAATTACAAAGCGTTGTCGATAAAAACAATCAAGTTTGGAATGCCGATATTTTCGTTGTAAATGCCGACGCCGTTGTTTTTCGAAACAAAGTTTTAAAAAGAAAGAATTTTTCGGAAGAAAAACTCGCTCGAATGAATTGGACAATGGGCTACCTGACAATTTATTTAGGTTTAAAGACTAAATTACCTAATGTACACCACCATAATTACTTCCTTGGTTCAAATTACGAAGAATATTCTAAAAACATTTTAACTAACGACCTTCTTCTGGAAAAACCATATTACTATGTCAATGTAATAACCCGCTCAAACCCTGAATGTGCCCCCGAAGGTTGCGAAGCTTTGTTCTTTGTTTGCCCCGTTCCAAATTTGCTCTACAAACAAGATTGGTCGGACAAGGATAAAATTGTTGATAGTATTATTAAAGATTTTTCGAAAAGAATTGAAAAAAACATAGAATCGGAAATTATCTCAAGAACAACTTTTACACCCATTGATTGGCAAAATATGTTCAACCTTTACAAAGGTTCAGGTTTGGGCTTGGCTCATAGTTTCCGACAGATCGGAGCCTTTAGACCCAAAAATTTTGATGAGGAATTTAAAAACGTGTTCTATGTCGGAGCTTCCACCGTTCCTGGTGCAGGATTACCAATGGGAATAATAAGTTCAAAACTTGCAACCGAAAGAATCGAACAATTTTCCAGACACATTTAAAGACTACTAAAACAAATTAAAATAAAGATTCTATTACTTTTGCACGATAGTTGAATATATCATTGAGTCTTGGATAAATTACAAAATAATTTGCCAATTTGCCGATTATTCCATAAGGAGGAAGGTAATGCACTAAGTCGACTATTTTTACTCTATTTTCACCAACAGGTTCGAAAGTATGAAGATGATGCCAAAATTTATATGGCCCAAACCTTTGCTCATCTATGAAATATTCAAATTTTTTTACTGATGTGATTTCAGTAACCCAATGGAAATTGATTTTCAAAAACGGCGATACCTTGTATTCAATTATCAAACCTTGAAATATTTCCGATGGCAAATTCTCCGTTAATATACGAAAATTCAAATAATTTGGAGTAATTTTATTAAGATTCTTCGGATCCGAAAAGAAATTCCAAACTTCGCTAATATTTGCATCAACAATTTGCTCTCGATAAATTCTGTTTAATCTTTTCATATGTTTAACCGTTGTTGTTTAAAACTTTTCATCAAATTCAAATACTTTTCCTTTTGCTCTTCGAAATTTACAATTGGTTTAATAAAACTTTGAGGTGAGAATTCTGGCAACCATTTTTTTACATAAATACTATCGGGATCAAACTTTTTCCATTGTAAATTAGGGTTAAAAATACGAAAATACGGAGCTGCGTCGGCTCCCGTTCCAGCAGCCCACTGCCAATTGCCAACATTCGATGCCATTTCATAGTCCAAAAGTTTTTCCCTAAAATAGGTTTCCCCCAACCTCCAATCCATCATTAAAATTTTGGTAAGAAAATTAGCAACTACCATCCGTATTCTATTGTGCATATACCCTGTCTCATTCAATTCCCGCATTCCTGCATCAATAAGTGGGAACCCTGTTTCACCAGATTTCCACCTTTCGAAAATCTTTTCGTCGTAATTCCATTGGAAATTATCGTAGCTTCTCTTAAAATTGTTTGAAGCACTCCAAGGAAAATGATAGAGCAAAGATTGATAAAACTCTCTCCAAATTAGTTCATCCAAAAGTTTCAAGTTGTATTTCTTAGCTAGAGTTAAAACTTTTCTAACACTTATAGTTCCAAATCTAAGATGCAAACTTAATCGAGTTGTTCCATTATCGATACAAGGGAAATCCCGTGTTCTATGGTAATTTATTAGGATATTTGAATCAATATTAGGATGCGGAAAAACTAAGTTTTTTTCGTAGCGGAAGCCTAACTCGTCGTATGGAATTTCTTTTGGTGGGGTTGAGAATTTAAAAAGATTATAAAGATGTTTTTCAGAAGGGAACGTATCTATCTGGACAGAATAAAACTTCTTTTTCCATTCTTTTGAATAGGGCGTGTAAACCTTATAAGGACATCCATCAGGTGTCAAAATTTCTTCGGGCTCGAAAATCACTATATCTTTGAAATCAAAACAGTCAATTCCGTACGCTTTAAAAAATTTTTTAACCTCCTCGTCTCTTTGGATTGCACCTGGTTCATAATCCCTGTTATAGTAAACCCCAACAATTTCGAAGCTCTCGAATAGTTGCTGGAAAACCTCAATAGGAGTAGAATAGAACATCATTATCCCGGAATTGAAATTCTTTTGAAAGTATTTGTGAATTTCAATCACTTTCTCATAAATAAACTGAACCCTTCTATCTTTTGGCGGGGTCGCAAGGTCGGTGAGAAGTTTTTTATCGAAGATAAAAATTGGGACAACGGGAATGCCTGAATTTAATGCTTTGAACAACGCAGTATTGTCTTCCCAACGCAAATCTCTACGGAACCAGAAAATAACAACTTTATCCCTTTTCTTCATATTGCTCGCTTTTGTTTGCCCGATAATTTTTCGAAAAATAATATGTGAATGATGCAAGCAAAATCATATCAAAATTATATATCAAATCCTCAATGGGTATCGTAAATAACCGAAACGAAAGATTCTTTGTATCGTCATAATACACTATAGGTTCGCTCGAAAAAAAACCAGTTAAAGCACCATTCACAATTAAAAACGGTAAGAGGGAAATCAATAATGTAATTATAAATAAAACTTTAAACCTCTCATCCCTAATTATTTTTATAATTATTGCAAGTGCCATTCCAACAAGACTAACTGTGAAAGTATATGTTTTATCGGGAACGGAAATTATTAGAACGAACAAAAGTACAAAGATTACTAGAACGAAAAAGAACCTCGAGAAAAATATTAATGTTTTGGCAATCTTAATGTTCAGTTCAATTAGGTGAAAAATGAACAATACAGAGTAATTAACTACAATAAAAAAAAGCCATTCTTCCAGGGGCAAGGAAAGTAAATAAAAGCCCAGGAGGTAATCTGGGTTAAAGCCCCAAATCTTGTTTTTTGTGAAAAATATATCCCAAGGAATGAAAACTAAAAAGACTGATAAAATTGCCCAGGCAATAAATTTAATATTTTGGTAAAATGGGTTCTTTCGATGAAATGACAAAACCACTGGCAACAACAAAGAACAAATCAAAATAAGCAAATAATATAGATTCCTCATTCGGTTAATTCTTTCTTGGCTTCAAAGTAATATTTCAACGGAAAAACCAGAAGTCCAAAATTTTCGCCTGGTTTCTTAGTAATATACTTGTGATGTACTCTGTGGGCTTTGCGTAAAGCGACAAAATATGGAAATTTAATCCATTTGAGCCACTTGAATCTTCGATGTATGTAAACTTCATGTAGAAGAAAATAAGTAAAACCATAAGAAGTTATACCTAATCCCATCCAGAATTGATAACTAAACTGCTCGATAGCACCCCAGATAGTTAAAGTAGCACCTGGAATTGCAAAAATCAAAAAAAAGGCATCATTTTTTTGGAAAAATCCTTTGTTTTCGTTAGTATGGTGATCTTTGTGTAAAACCCACAGAAAACCGTGCATAACATATTTATGAGTGAACCAGGCCACAAATTCCATTGCAATGAAAGAAAGAATTACAACAACAAAATAAGTTATTATTATCATAAAATCACTATTCAATATTTACCGAAAATTCTTCTCAAAACTACTTTAAAAAGCAAAATAAATTTCATAAAGTTATTTATCCTAATTCTTCTTTTTAAGATTTCCTTGGTAGGCAACTTTTTTATTTTTTCGAGCAGCTTCCTATAGTACTCATATGCAATAAGAACCCCAAGCTTTGAACTGTTAGGAAGTTTTTTTATACCAATCAAGGCTTTTTCAAAATCTTTTTCAATATCTTCTATTATTTTTGATTTATCAGTTTCATTCAAATTTTTGAAATCTACTTCTGGAAAGTAAGTGCGATTGAGAACTTCAAAATCATTTTTAACATCCCTTAGAAAATTCACCTTTTGAAATGCAGAACCAAGAGCTTGTGCATATGGTTTTAATTCTTGATATAATTGCTCATTCCCACCAGCAAAAACTTTTAAACACATCAAACCAACAACTTCTGCGCTACCATAAATGTACCTTTTGTATTCAGCTTCATTATATCTCTTCTTGTACAAATCCATAAACATACTCTTGAAAAATGGTTCAACAAGGTCATTACCTATATTGAATTTGTTTGCAGTTATTCTAAAGGCATTTATAATTGGATTTGTCGAAAAACCATTCTTAATGTCTTCAAAAGTTTGCTTTTGAAAATTTTCAAGATAATATCTTTGTTCAACATTATGCATTGTGTCAACTATTTCATCGGCTATTCTGACCAAACCATAGATTGCATAAATATGCTTTCTAAGTTCCTTGTTTAAAAACAGAATTCCAATTGAAAAACTTGTTGAATAAGCCTTCGTAATTATTTCTGAATGCTTATAAGAAATTTTTTCATATAGACTTACCATAAATTAAATCAACCTTAATAAAAAAATTTGTAAATCTTATAAACGAAATATATTCCCCCTTATTTACCATCATATTCACTGATTTAATTGATAAAGAAACTTCATTATGAATTTAAGCAATTCGACCTACTTTAATAGATAACTTTATTTGTAATTTTGAATTTAAACAAGTTGTAAAAATGAAAAGGCCAGATTGGGATCAGCTTTATATTACTCTTTGCTATCTGGTTGGTATGCGCAGCCGCGACGATATGACCCACGTCGGTGCCGTAATTACCGACGAAGACAATGTGCTTGTTTCAACCGGCTACAATTCTTTACCGAGAAACATCGAAGTAGACAAAGACGGCAAAAGAATTAGCCGTGAGAACGGTGAAAAGTATTTCTGGATTGAACACGCTGAGAGAAACGCTATTTATAATGCTGCCCGACGTGGCACACAACTGAAAGGGTGCAAAATTTACGTCCCCTGGCTTCCCTGTGCCGATTGTGCTCGGGCTATAATTCAAACAGGAATCTCCGAAGTTATTGTTCATCGTAATGGACAGGACTTTTACGATAAGCACACCGATGGTAAATGGGCTGAACAGCACAAACGAACTACGGAAATGTTCCTCGAAGCTGGGGTAAGGCTGCGCTATGTTACCTGCAATATCGTCGTTCCCGAAATTTATATGAACGGCAAAATTCATAATGCATATGAATACTTGAATCGTGAAGAGAATGAGCAATGAGGCGAGTGTTGATTATTGCATACTACTTCCCTCCATCGGGCGGACCAGGGGTCCAAAGAGTTCTAAAATACACTAAATACCTTACCGAATTCGGCTGGGAACCTTACGTTTTAACGGTAGAAAATGGAACATTTCCAGCAGTCGATTATTCTTTGCTCAATGAAATTCCCAATACAGTTAAGGTTTTTCGAACAAAAATTTTTGAACCATATGATTTATATCGATTCTTCACCGGTAAGCCCAAAAACGTAGCAATCGATGTAAATGTAATCAAGAAAGAAGACCAAAGGCTTTCTCTTAGTGAAAAAATAGCTGAATTCATTCGTGCTACTTTCTTTATTCCCGACGCACGTGTTGGCTGGCTACTGACCGCAAAGACCAAAGCTATTCAAATTTGCAGGGAATATAAAATTGATGCAATATATAGCTCTTCCCCTCCATATACTTGTTCACTGATAGCGCGATATGTCAAACGCAAAACGGGAATTCCCTGGATTGCCGGTTTCCGCGACCCTTGGACAGGGTTCATCTCGGCACCCAAAAGATGGTTCCTTCCTTCAAAAATTGATAAACATCTTGAATTTTCTGTCTTCTCGGAAGCCGACATTGTCGAAGTTGCATGGGAAGGCATATCAAAAGATGCTTTAAACAAATATCCTATGCTCCCTTTTGAAAAGTTCATTCACATTCCAAATGGTTTCGACCCCGCCGACTTTCCTACTATCCAATACAAGCCCAACCCAGTCTTTACGTTAACATACACAGGTTCAATGTATGGAAGGCGAAACCCACAAAGTCTTTTCTTTGCACTCGAATCACTTATTTCCCAAAACATTCTTATGCCTGAAAAAATTAAAATTAAGTTTATTGGGAGATTTGGAAATGAAATTTATGAAATGATAAACAGAACAACAGTTAAAGATAGAATAGATGTTATTGGATATCTTCCCCACAGTCAAAGTCTTGTGCACCTGATGACTTCGGATGCATTGCTACTCATTGTTGACGAATCGAAAGAAAGCGAAGAGATTGTCCCAGGTAAAGTATTTGAATACCTGGGAACTGGTCGCCCGGTGCTTGCAATTGCACCTACCAATGGTGCAGTAGCAAAAATAATAGCCGAAGCCAGAGCGGGACTTGTTGCACATCAAACCGAAATAGAAAGAATTGCAAAAAACTTTTTAGTACTCTACAAAGATTGGGAATCAAACACTAATTTTCAACCAAATTGGATTGAAATCAGTAAATATAATCGTAAAGAGCACACCAAAACACTTGCAAAACTAATGGACCACTTGATTAAAAAAAGTTCAAAGCGAATTTAGCAATATTTTCACACTGAATTATAGCTATAGCTACTTTGATTCAAAGACCACTTCGAGTTTACTGAACTTAAGTTGAAAGATAAAATAAGCAGGGTCATAAAAATATGCCCCTAGTTAATTTTTTCAAAAATATCAAATCGAAAGAAAGATTATTTAAAATCAAATCCATCAAAATCACCATCGGGTGGGCCAAATTTGCCTTTGCGACGGTCTACACCATTTTTATTGTCTCTGCCTTTTGCCCGCTCGATTATAGCTTGTTGTAATCTTTCTCGAAATCGATTTTCGAAAATCAGGTACTTAGCAAATTGCTCTTCGCTCAATACAGATTTAATTTCCTTTTGCTGTTCAAACATTGTATTCACAAGAGCTTTTTGGGCATCCATCAGCTTTTGAGATTGCTTCGCGATCTCATCCTTGCCTGCTTTTTTGCGAACAAGATACTCAAGATCGAGTAAAGCATCTTCGACCTCTTTGTGCTTTTCTTGAATAGCTTTCTCTGCGGTGTTATATTTGGCAATAAACTTTGTCGATGTGTTCTCGTCGAGATCAAGTATTTCGAGCAGTCTCATCTTTTTGAATTCTTTCAACCGTTCCTTTGCACGAAAAGCTGGCTGGGATTCAAGCTTTGGCAAGCCAATAAGGACAAAAAGCAAAACAACCAAAAAAAACTTCAAATTAAATTTCAACATTTTTTAACTCCTTAATTATTTGCTGAAATTCCTTTTCATTTATTCGCTCAAGATTCTGAATTAGTTCCAATTCAGATTGCTTTTCGAAAGAAAAATGAATAAGATGTTTGCTATCGACCAACTTGACCAAGTCTTCGTTTACTAACTCGGTTAAATCTTCGGTAATCTTTTCATCCAAGATATTAATATATCCATCACCAACAGGAAAATCAAATCCATAGAAAGACGACGAAAACTCAACAAGCGAATCGGGTATTTCGGGAGAAATTAAAGGTGTTTTTTCAATTCTAACATCTCTAACAAAGCCATTGGTGCTTTCATTGAGTCTAATTTCATTCCTAAAACTTTTCGAAAGGAAAATAGAAAGAGCAATTATAATAACACCAAAACCGGCAACAGCTGTAACGAAACCTTTAAGCGAAAAAATTTCCAAAGGCGATTTCCTTTTTGTGAACCTGTTGGCAACTTTAACAGGAATGTTCCTTGTTTTCCGTTCTAAATACCCATCGATATCCATATTCTCTAATTTCGAAAAGATTTTCCGAACTTCCTCAATTTCAACAGCAAGGTCGGGGAAATTTGGAAGGCTTCCCTCAAAAGCCTCACAATCCTCTTTCGATAATCTTCTGAAAATATAATCAGGTAACATCTCTTCCATTTCTTTTCGGGTTAACTGTTTTTTTCCCATCTACTCCTCCAAATATTTTTTCATTTCATTTGCAATTTTCCGCACTGCGTGGAAATAATTAGCTTTCAAACCGCCAACCGAAGTTCCAAGCATTTCAGAAATTTCATTAAAACTTAAATTATCGAAGTATCGCAAAGAAAAAACTTCGCGCTGTTTTTCGGGCAAAGATGCAAGAACCTCTAAAAACTTCTCCTCCAATTCCTTCCTTTCCAATTTATTCGACTGCGAGTGGTCCGGAAAATCCATTTCATCATCTTCTTCGGGTCGAGAAAATCTTACCAATGAAATCAGCCTTTGTTTTCGAAGGTGGTTTTTGGCTTTGTTCACAGCAATACGATACAACCAAGTTTTCAACGAACTTTCTCGCCGAAAATCTTTCAGCTTTCTTAAAGCATCTATAAAAACTTCTTGCGTTATGTCCTCGGCATCATCATAATTTCGAACATATCGAAAAGCCACCAAATAAACAAAATTTTTATACCTTCGCACAAATTCATTTGTGGCTTGTTCAACATTCCCTCTGGTATATTCATCGATTATTTCCCTATCAGTTTTCAAATTTATTGCCAATTGAATCATTTTCATTCCAAATATAACAATCCCTTTTCATTTATTTGACAAAACTGATTCAGAAAGGTTTAATGTACTTTTCTTAATTTTGTTTTTTTTAAGAAATGAAAATAAAAACTGAATACATTTTCTACATAATCTATTTTGTTTTAATCCTTCCTTTGCTTTTTTTGCCACTTGGTTTAGACTATTCTATTTTTATTCTTGGGGGTAAAACTATTGCCGAGGGCGGGAAACTTTATGTCGATTTCATTGACATAAAACCACCTTTCGTTTATTATTTCTTCTCTTTGATTTACTTTTTCTTTGGAAATAATACTTTATTATATCAGATTTTCAATCTCGCTTTGCTATTCATTTCAGCATTACTTTTACAGAAAACCGCTTTTTCAATTTCCAACAATAAATGGCTTGGGCTTATTTCTCCAATACCAATGCTTTTTTATTTAATTTCTCTAAGTTACAATTTTATTGTGCAATTAGAAACATTTTTTATCTCTCTTTTTTGTCTGATATGTCTTTATCTATACAACAAAAGAATAACCATTTTCAACACAAACTTGCTCGGAATCATCCTGGGCATTGCTTTTTCGATTAAATATACATTTGGAATACTGATACTTCCAGTTGGTTACATCCTTTATAAGAGAAAAATACTCAGCCCCAAATCTTATATTTACCTAATAGGCCCCTTCATCCTTACTTCGATTCTGCAATTTATCTTTATTCTTATTCAAGACGGAAACCTAAAATACTTCTTATACATTTTCCAATTTTTAAGATACTACCAAAATGTTTTAGGGACAGATTTATTTTCGATAAAAGAAATTTTGAACAACTTATCGTTAACTTTCGGCACCTTGCTTTCTTTGTTCTTTTCAATCTTAGGCTTCTATGGCTTTTGGATTACCTTGAAAAGGTATGATAAACTACCAGATAAAGTACAAGAATTCCAACTATTCCTTATGATTTCTTTAATCGCTTTAATATTCTCTATTATCGTTGAACATCAATTTGCTCCCTACAACTATACAAGATTACTACCAATACTATCAATATATATCTCCATTGGCATTATAGAACTGTACCACGAGGCTAAATCATTGAAACCGAGTCTTCAATTGGTAGCTTTATCATTATTCATAACTCTTTTCCTTTTTCTATCTCCCCTTTCTCGATATGGACGAAATGTTATTGCCTGCTATTTCTATTTTACAAATGAAAAAAAATATTATGAATTTTTCGAAAATCCTTCAACTTTCAATGTGATACTCAAACAACAAAAAGAAGTCGCAAATTTTCTTGCCCAAAGATTACTCGAAAATGATACTCTGTTAGTTGTTGGTCAATCCCCACAACTTTATACTATGATTGGTAAAGGTCATCATTCAGCCTTTCCACTATCGATATTTATCCTTTCTGATTTTCCACCACCAAAAGAATGGAACGAACGTTTCGAATCCGAATTAAATAACTCAAAATTTATTGTGCTTCAAAGATATGATTATAGCTATTTGCTGACAAAAAACACCGAAAATGCTACCTCTTATATCAGATTCAACGAAAACCCCAAATACAAAAGAATATTGGAAAATAAATTTACTCTTGTGTTCCAAACTTATAGTTTTTTAGTTTATAAACGCAAGGAATAACAATATGTATTTCGAAATTGCCGGTATAAGTGTAAATCCATTGATTCCACCGCTGGTAGCTTTTTTGATTTCAGCTTTTACTTCTACAGGGGGCGTAAGTGGCGCATTTATCATACTCCCATTTCAGGTCAGCGTTTTAGGTTTTACCTCTCCTGCCGTGAGTGCTACAAACCAACTTTACAATGTCGTCGCAATTCCGAGCGGTGTCTATAGATACATCCGCGAAGGCAGAATGGTTTGGCCTCTCACCTGGATTGTTATCGCTGGTACATTGCCCGGTGTTTTAATTGGCGCCCTTGTGAGAATCAATTTTCTTTCAGATCCAAGCTCATTCAAGGTTTTCGCTGGTTTCGTTTTGCTCTACATTGGATTCCGAATACTCAAAGAAATTCTTTCTCAAAAGAAACCCAAAACCCTGGAAGCAGAAGAAAAATTTAATGAAATTGTCAAAAATTTTCGTTCTCAGCAATCAAAAGTCAAATTGCCAAAGGCAAAAGTTCTAACATTTAATCTAAATACACTTGAATACGAGTTTGTTGGAGAGAACTTCAAAGTCAAAACAATTCCAATCTTCCTTATTAGTTGTTTAGTTGGTATCGTCGGGGGTATTTATGGCATCGGTGGTGGAGCAATTATGGCTCCAATATATGTTACTTTTTTTAATCTTCCAGTTTATACAGTTGCTGGACCAGCACTGATGGGAACATTCATAACATCTGTTTTCGGTGTCATTATATACCAAATTCTTGCAGTCATTTATCCAGCTATGAGCATTGCCCCCGATTGGAAATTAGGGTTCCTCTTTGGAATTGGGGGACTTATTGGAATGTATGTTGGGGCACGTTTGCAAAAGTATCTTCCAGCTAAGCTCATTAAACTGATTTTGGCAATTTCGATTCTCTTCCTTGGTTTACGCTATGTTTTGAACATCATTTGGAAATAACGCAATCACAAGATTGAAAAAGTATTTCCATTGGCAAAATATAACCCTCTTTGGAGGATAACTCCGCAGTACTTCAAAAAATTGAAGGATTTCAATCTTTGGTTAGGTCATTCGTTTTAGTTAATTTTGTAACTCTTTAAAAATGAAAACGAACGATGTTGAAAATTTTGGTTAAAGGGATAAAGGATGGCGAATACGATATTGATATATCTTCGCCAGTGAACGAAATCGAAGGTTTCTTCCCCGAGTTCTTCGGAGATGTTCGATTTCGAGGTAAACTACGAATATTAGGTAAAAGGTATACTGTCGAGGGCATTGCAGAATGCGAGGCCCATTTGGTTTGTGACCTTTCTCTCGAAGAATACACCGAAACCATTAGTGTTCAAATTTCTTCATCTTTTTACGCCAACAATGAACTTTATTTCTCTATGAAAGGAATCAGCGAAGAATTGCGCGAAACACCCGAGCACATAATTCACGAAGATGATAAATATATTGATATTTCCGAGGATGTTAGGCAGGAATTGGCTATTCATTTACCGATGAAAAGAATTGCACCACATTATCGTGGCAAAAGTTTCGAAGACATCTACCCCCAGTTTTCTGCCAATACGACCCGGAAAACCAAAAACAAAGAAATTGATGAGCGTTGGTCTGTTTTGCAAAAACTAAGAAACAAAAACTAATTATCCATAAATCAGGAGTGAAAAATGCCAAATCCAAAACGAAGAATGTCGAGTTCACGAAGGGATAAGAGAAGAGCCCACTACAAACCCGAACCACCGAGATACGTTCAATGTCCTCAATGTGGTGCCCCAAGACTTCCACATCGCGCTTGCCCCGAGTGCGGATATTATAACGGTAGAAAGATAATTGCCAAACTATAATGTTTAAAATTTGTTAATTTTGAGTTTTTATTTTTTGAGGATTTATGGAGTTTCTCCGTAAGAAATTCTTCAGAGTAGCAATTGATGCAATGGGTGGCGATTTCGCCCCTCTTAATGAAGTTTATGGTGCAATCCTTGCTGCCAAAAACAAAGAACGACTGGTGGACTTCGAAATAGTTTTTGTTGGTGATGAGAAAAAAATTTTAGAAGCTATAAAAAATTACTCTCCAAAAGATTTCAATTATTCAATCGTCCACGCCGAAGAAGTTGTTACAATGTATGACGATCCCACAGCCGTACTTAAAAAGAAGAAGAACTCTTCACTCTACAAAGGAATTAAATTGCTTGCAGATAATTATGTCGATGCTTTCGTCTCAGCTGGAAATACTGGGGCTACTCTTTCGACAGCAACAATTCTTTTGGGAAGAATCGAGGGAGTGAGCCGACCCACTATCGGTTCATTTTTCCCTACTACCAAGAAATTCCCCACGCTTCTGCTTGATGTAGGTGCGAACATAGATGTAAAGCCGAGATATTTGTACGAATTTGCCTTGATGGGCTCGATTTATTATAAAAGCATATTCGGTATTGAAAATCCAAAAGTTGGATTACTTAATATTGGCGAAGAAGAGACAAAAGGCTCTGAACTTTTGCTCTCCGCGTACAAAATTTTAAAAGAATCTTCCTTGAACTTCATCGGAAATGTTGAAGGGCGCGATGTGTTGCTTGGCACAGCCGATGTAGTTGTTTGCGATGGATTAATAGGTAATATAGTATTAAAATTTGCTGAAAGCGTTTTAGGGCTTTTCAAAACAAAAGTCAAAGATTATTCAAGAAAAAGTCTAATTAATGCTCTGAAAGTTCTTGTTCTTAAACCCGCCCTTAGGAATATGTTGAAAGATATGGACTACCAACAATACGGAGGTGTTCCATTGCTTGGTGTCAATGGAATAGTGATAATTGGACATGGTAAATCATCTCCTGTTGCAATTAAAAATATGATATATACTGCAATTGAACAAGCAAGAAAAGAAATAAACAAAAAAATTGAAAGAGCGTTGAACCCACAATTTATTGATAACCAAAAGTAAGGAAAAATGCCTGCAACAATTACTTCTATTGCACATTATTTTCCACCCGATGTATATCCAAACTCATATTTCGAGCAATATCTCGATACATCGGACGAATGGATAATAGAAAGAACAGGAATTCGCGAGCGACGCTTCGCAAAAAATGGTGCAACTTCGGATTTAATCGTTCCTGCTGCAAAATTATGTATCGAGCGAAGAGGCATAGAATTGAAAGACATCGATTGCATAATAGTTGCGACCGTTACCCCCGACTATTTGTTCCCTGCAACAGCTTGTGTGGTTCAAAACAAACTCGGAATTCCAAATGCCTGGGGTTTCGATCTTTCAGCTGCCTGCTCTGGTTTTCTTTTTGCTTTAGTAACAGCTGTGAAATTAGTTGAGTCCGGAGGGGTCAGAAACGTACTACTCTGCGGAGCCGATAAAATGAGCGCTATTGTTGATTTCGACGACCGTGCGCAAGCAGTTCTCTTTGGAGATGGAGCCGGTGTAGCGCTAATCGAAATGTCCGAGGACCCCGAACTTGGCGTTTTAGACCATATTCTTCATATCGATGGAGAAGGAGGTAAGTTCCTTTATCAAGCAGCCGGTGGAAGTGCTAAACCTGCTTCTATTGAAACAGTGAAAAACCGTGAACATTACATTCATCAGGAAGGACAAGCTGTATTTAAAGCTGCTGTTAAAGGAATGGCGGACGTTAGTGTCGAAATTATGAAAAGAAACAACCTTACCAACGATGATGTTGATTGGTTGGTACCACATCAGGCAAACCTGAGGATAATCTCTGCAACAGCTGACCGTATGGGTTTGTCGATGGACAAAGTTATGGTAAACATCGATAAATATGCCAATACCACGGCTGCAACTATTCCATCTTGTCTTTCTCAATGGTGGGAACAGGGCAAACTTAAAAAAGGAGACAAACTTGTTCTCGCCAGCTTTGGAGCTGGTTTTACTTGGGGTGCTGTTTATATGAAATGGAGTTTGTAAAATGAAAACTGCATTGTTAGCCCCTGGGCAAGGTTCTCAATATGTTGGAATGATGAAAGATTTATATGATCATTTGCCTCGTGCAAAGGCTTTGATTGATTCTGCTGATGAAATATTAGGTTATAAATTAAGCCAAATCTGTTTTTTTGGGCCTTTAGAGGAGCTAAAAAAGACAAAATATACCCAACCAGCTTTGTTTTTGCATAGCGCTGTAATTTATGAAATTTTAAAAGAGAAATTGAAATTTGATTGTGTTGCTGGTCATTCCGTTGGTGAATTCGCCGCATTATATTGGGCAGGTGCTCTGAAATTCGAAGATGCATTAAAATTGGTTTCCCTTCGCGGTGAGTTAATGTTTCGTGCCGGTGAATATGCGCCTGGGACTATGTTTGCTGTTATAGGGGCAAGCGACGAAGCAGTCGAGAAAGTTTGCACCGAACTTAACAAAAAAGCCAACGGAGCAGTGGTTGTTCCTGCAAATTATAACTGTCCCGGTCAGCTGGTGGTTTCTGGCTCAGCCGACTATCTTCGCCAGAATATTGAAGAATTTAAAAAAGCCGGTGCAAAAATTGTTAAAGAATTAGTAGTTAGCGGTGCCTTCCATTCTCCTCTTATGGAACCAGCAAAAAACGAGCTCGAAAAAGCCATTCTGGAAACCGAATTTTATAACTCAAAAGTGCCTGTCTATCAAAATGTCTCTGCTAAACCAACAACAAATGCTCAGGAAATTAGAACATCTCTGATAAATCAACTCACTTCGCCAGTTCTTTGGACACAAACTATCTTAGAAATGCATAAAGATGGTGTTCGGCAATTCATCGAAGTAGGCGCCGGGAATGTTTTGCAAGGATTAGTTAAAAGAACTGTAACCGATTGCCAAATAATAGGATTGGACAAACTTGAAGACATAGAAAAATTTGAATAGTTTAAAAAATGTAAAAAAATTATTTTTGTATTTTTGCTTATATCAATAATGAAACGATTTGAAAACAAAGTAGTTGTTGTTACGGGTGGTTGCCGAGGTATTGGAAAGGCAATTGTGGAATGCTTCCTATCCGAAGGTGCTTTCGTTTGGGCTTGGGATTATAAATTGCCCGAAGCAACTGAGGTTTTTATCGAAAATGAAGAATATCGAAGTCGGGTTCGAACAGTTCAAGTAGATGTTAGTTCATCCGAATCTGTTAACAACGCAACCCAGAAAGTTATTGATGAGGCTGGACGAATAGATATTTTGGTGAACAACGCCGGAATAACCCGAGACAACCTGCTTTTGAGAATGACTGAATCTGATTGGGACACTGTAATCAACACTAACTTAAAAGGAACTTTCCTTTGTACAAAAGCTGTGCTTCGTTCGATGATGAATCAACGATACGGCAGGATAATCAATATCAGTTCAATAGTTGGAGAAATTGGAAACGCTGGTCAAGCAAACTACTCAGCTTCGAAAGCAGGAATTATTGGCTTCTCCAAGTCACTTGCCAAAGAAGTTGCCTCGAGAAACATTCTTGTCAATGTAATTGCTCCAGGATATGTTAGGACAGCAATGACCGAAAAATTAACACCTGAACAGAAAGACTCTTTTTTAAAGAATATTCCTTTGCGAAGGGAAGCTGAACCTGAAGATATTGCCCGAGTTGTTCTTTTCCTTGCATCCGACGATGCAAGTTATATTACTGGTCAAGTCATTAACGTTGACGGTGGTCTTGTTATGTAATTTATTTATTTGTTTGTTTAACAATAATTTAAGGAGAATTTATGGCAGACATTAAAAGCAAAGTAACAGAAATTGTTGTTCGCAAACTCGGCGTCGAAGAATCGCAAGTAACCGAATCGGCAAACTTTATCAAAGACTTGGGAGCCGATTCACTCGACACAGTCGAATTGATTATGGAGTTCGAAAAAGAATTTGGTATCACTATCGAAGACTCCGAGGCCGAGAAAATTCAAACGGTTGGCGACGTTATAAACTTCTTAAAAGAAAAAGTTGGAAATTAATCACAATCCATATTGAGCTATGCCAAAATATAATTTCCCACGAGTTGTTGTTACGGGGGTCGGGGTTGTAAGTCCTATTGGAAATACTGTCGAGGAATTTTGGAATTCATTGCTCGAAGGTAAAAGTGGTGCAGATTATATATCCCGCTTCGACACAACTCATTTCGAAACCAAATTTGCCTGCGAAGTTAAGAACTTCGATCCCCTTCTTTACTTAAATCGTAAAGAAGTACAACGAATGGATTTGTTCACCCAATATGCTATCGCAGCAGCAACACAAGCACTCCAAGATTCTCAACTAAACCTGGATAAAATCGACAAAGAACGAACGGGTGTGGTTTTTGGTTCAGGCATTGGTGGAATGTGGACCTATCATTACCAGCAACAGCTTGTTTACGAAAACAATGGAAAACCCGACCGTATCTCCCCATTCTTTATTCCTATGATGATATCCGATATTGCTGCTGGGCATATCGCCATTCGCTGGGGGTTCAAGGGTCCTAATTATGCAACAACATCCGCCTGTGCCACCTCTTCACACTCTCTTGCCGATGCCCTTATGCTAATTCAAAGAGGTGACGCCGATATAATGATTGTTGGAGGTAGCGAAGCCGCTATATGCCCTATGGGTGTCGGCGGGTTTAATGCTATGAAAGCTCTCTCAACAAGAAACGACGACCCCAAAACCGCATCCCGGCCGTTCGATAAAGACCGCGATGGTTTCGTTATGGGCGAAGGAGCAGGGGTGATTATACTTGAAACTCTTGAGCACGCTTTGAACCGTGGAGCCAAAATCTATGCTGAATTTGCAGGCTTCGGTTTAACAGACGATGCATTTCATATAACCCAGCCAGCCCCCAAAGGTGAAGGTGCTGTCCGTTCTATGAAATGTGCCATAGAAGATGCAGGCTTGCTACCACAAGACATTGATTATATAAATGCTCACGGAACATCAACACCATACAATGACAAGAACGAAACAGAAGCTATCAAAACCCTTTTTGGCGATTATGCTTATAAGATAAATATTAGTTCAACTAAATCTATGCATGGCCATTTGCTTGGAGCTGCTGGGGCAGTCGAAGCTATTGCAACTATTCTAGCTATATATAAAGGCATTATTCCACCAACAATAAATTACTTTACACCTGACCCCGAATGTGATTTAAACTATACTCCTAATAAACCAGTGGAAAGAAAAATAAGAGCAGCTTTGAGCAATACCTTTGGTTTTGGTGGACATAATGCTACTTTGGCTTTCAAAGCTTTTGAAGTTTAATTCAGACTTCTAATTGTGAAAAATTTTTTCGAATTACTATACAATGGTCTTTATCGCTTTTCTACTTCAGGAAAGTCGGGTGATTTAAAATTCGGAACTAATAATCCAAATAGTTTTGAATTTCTCCGAGAGGAGAGAAAAAAACAAATCCAGGAAAAGCTTGGAATAACAATAAAAAATCAAAATTACTTTGATGAAGCTTTAATACATCGTTCGTATTTACATCTTTTACCTAAGGGTTTATATAAGTCGAACGAAAGACTTGAATTTTTAGGCGACTCTGTCCTCGGTTTTATTGTAACTGAATACCTGTTCCATAAGTATCCTAATTTACCCGAGGGCGATTTAACCAAGCTCCGGTCTTGGCTTGTAAATAAACATTCTCTTTCAGTAGTTGCCAAAAAATTAGAAATCGATAAACTTTTGTTGATTAGTTTTGGAACTGCAAAAACTCTCGAGCGTTCTGGCGAAACAATTCTTTCTGATGCTCTTGAAGCAATAATTGGCGCTATTTATTTGGACACTGGATATAAATCTGCCAAAAAGTTCGTCACCAAAACTTTGATACCGTTAATCCAAAAAGAAGAAGTGTTTCAAGACAAAAATTACAAGAGTATCTTGATGGAAACAGTTCAAGCCGAGGGGAAAGCGGCGCCTACTTATGAAGTTTTAGAAGAAGAAGGTCCGCCACACGATAAAACTTTTCGAGTAGGTGTGTTCGTTGATAATATTCTTCTGGCTACTGGTATTGGACGAAGCAAAAAGGAAGCCGAACAAAACGCAGCAAAAAATGCCCTTGAAATTAGAAATGTAAACAAAAAGGACAAAGGAGAACAAAATGGAAACTCTAATCTTCGAAAAAAGTAAACCTGGAAGGAAAGCCTATACTCTACCTTATTGCCTTTTAGATGATTACTCTTCCGAATATTTACTTCCTGAGAAGTTCAAAAGACATACTGAACTTCATCTACCGGAATTAAGCGAAACCGAAGTTGCCCGCCATTTCTTTGGCCTTTCTAAACTTAATTATTGCATCGAAAGCGGGGTTTATCCTCTTGGCTCTTGCACAATGAAATACAATCCAAAAATAAACGAAAAGCTTGCATCTCTTGATGGCTTTTCGAACTTACATCCTCATTTAGACGAAGATTCTACCCAGGGAGCGCTTCGAATAATGTATGAACTTGGCGAGAGTTTGAAAAAAATCACTGGCTTCAGTGGTGTATCTCTTCAGCCGGCGTCCGGCTCCCAAGGCGAACTAACGGGGTTATTGCTCTTTCGTGCATATCATTTGGATCGCGGTGATACTAAAAGAAACAAAATTCTTATTCCCGACTCCGCACATGGTACAAACCCTGCATCCTCAACTATTGCGGGTTTTCAAGTCATCACAATAAAGTCGGATACCGACGGTAGGGTCAATGTTGAAGATTTAAAAAGATATTGCGATGATACAGTTGCAGGTTTTATGCTTACAAATCCGAATACGGTTGGGCTTTTCGAAAAGAACATACTCGAAATTGAAAAAGCTGTACACGGCTGTGGCGGTTTAATGTATATGGACGGTGCCAACCTTAATGCGCTTCTTGGTATTGTAAATCCTGTCGATATGGGTTTCGATTGTATGCACATCAATTTACACAAAACATTTTCTACACCCCACGGAGGTGGTGGTCCTGGGGCCGGTCCCGTTTGTGTTAATGATAAGCTTAAGTCTTATCTACCTGTACCGCAAATTGAATTTGATGGTCAAAGATACCATCTGAACTACAATCTGCCAAAGTCAATTGGCAAAGTTCACTCGTTTTTTGGAAATTTCCTTGTGTTTGTTCGTGCTTACGCTTACATTTTAATAAACGGCACTGATGGTCTTAAGGAAGTTAGCAAAAACGCAATAATAAATGCAAACTATCTGCTCAGCAAAGTAAAAGAAAAATATCACCAACCTTTCAAAGAATTCTGTATGCACGAATTCCTCATTACTGGTGAAAATCAAAAGAAGTTCGGTGTTTCGACCAAAGATATTGCTAAAAGAATTTTGGATTTTGGCCTTTACGCCCCAACAATTTATTTCCCGTTGATTGTTCACGAAGCAATGCTGGTTGAACCAACCGAAACAGAAACAAAAGAAGGTTTAGACCATTACGCCGAAATACTTTTGCAAATAGCTGAGGAAGCAGAAAAAAATCCGGAACTCCTCTTGACCGCACCTCATAACACCCCAATCCGCCGTGTCGATGATGCCCGAGCGGCGCGTTTCATCAATGTCAATTATTTTAAAGGAGAGACAAAAGGGTAAGTAGAAAACACAGTTCATCCTGCGGTTAAAACCGTAGGATGAACTGTATCAAGCTTAACGAGAGGTATACTTCTTAACCTCCCCGGATCCCGATATAGAAATATGCATCCAGTTGGGTTCGCCAAGATAATAAACATCACCACTTCCAGAAATATCCACTTTAAGCGAATTTCGACATTGAATAAAAACATCTCCAGAGCCATTGGTCTCGACTTCAGCTTTATTGGCTACAAGTTTTATTGCTTTGATGTCGCCACTACCATTTACTACACTGTTAAAAGAGTCGCAATATCCGCCAAGCCGAATATCTCCACTTCCAGAAATCTCAATATTGATTTTATTGGTATTAACACTATCAATTACAACATCCCCAGCACCTGAAATTAAAATATGTAATTTATTGGTTCCCACTGGCGTTTGAGCGTAAAGGTCGCCCG
>Ga0197142_1000148_pt1 | contig 62320 bp, 50 predicted proteins | sample GBS60_MetaG_FD_148614 | JGI IMG/M metagenome (GOLD analysis project Ga0197142, IMG submission 148614) | Sediment microbial communities from Great Boiling Springs, Gerlach, Nevada, United States - GBS 60_MetaG | ecosystem: Environmental > Aquatic > Thermal springs > Hot (42-90C) > Sediment... | reverse complement strand
GAGTGAATAGAGAACCCTGGTAACACATCAAGTCGCACAAGATCAATTATTCGCCTGACATTTTTGTCTGTGGTCACAAGTGCCAGTTTTCCGTTTGCGCGGCGTAGTTGTTTATAGCCAGCTATAATTGCTGCAATTCCTGCACTATCAATATAAGTGGTTTCGGAGAGATCTATAACAAGTCCCGAGGGCGAATTGCCAATCGTCTGATCGATAGCCGCCCGCATTTCGCTGACGTTGCTGTAGTCTACCTCGCCTTTAACGCGTACAACAGGAGGTTCGTTTTTGACGAGCTCTACTTCCACAAAATTGTATGTACCAAGAGTTCCTAACATCGAAACACAATAGACATCATTACACATTAAAAATATAGCGAAAGTGTGGAAATCGAACCCATCGGAGACCTTTTAAAACTTTACACTGGTTTTGAAGACCAGGCGAGCCATAAGGCCCGATCCGCCCCTCTAGTTATTTTATTTTTTATATAGCCTATGGTTAGATCAACCAGTTTGGTCGATTCCATGGCGTATTCGTCAAATTTTTAGTAACAACTTGCCTATTTCTTAGGCCGTTGAAAGCGGTTATTGGTAAACTATTCCAATAGAGAGTATAGGGAATTAATTAAAGTCCAGCACGTATACAAGTTCAACATTTCGATATTATAACTTGTCTTTGCTGCACAGGTTAGTGTATAAGTAACTGGTATAACATTCTCGAGGTTGCGAGTAGATGAAGAACGATTTCCATCGTTTTCGTTGACACAACTATTTATCACCCATGGCGAGGAACCCCTCTTTTGAACTTTGTCTTTGTATGCATAAACTGCATAATAATAATTGCAATCGCGTCATTAGGGCCGGCGTGGAGCTTGGGGCTTATTCCAGGACTAATGGAGTCAGACGATTCTTTTTCAGACAATTTTCCGAATTCGGCCAAGCTTGACAAGCCAGCTGAGATGACTTTTGATTCGTTCTATTTGGTCTCGGAGTTTGCAGCGGAGAATATTCTCAGATCCAGAAAAGATGGTCGGTTGACTGCCGATATAACTGCGTGGAGCTCGGCATATTCGTTTTTTATGCCCATCAAAGACAGTAAAGCTAAAACCATTTTGGCTTATTCTGCAGAGACTTCGGATGCACAACTTTTCTTTGAAGACGAAGATTTGGGAAGCGATCTATCGTGGACATCAACTAAATGGCGAACAGCGCTCTGTCGAACTTTGGGCAGTGCACAAATTGGGTTTGCGACAGCTGGAAGTCGCGCACGATGCGACGGGAAATCCGTGTATCCTCAAAACGTGTTTAAAGTGCTTAAAGGCTGGTCCAATACCCTGTTTAATTCGACAAGCCAATCGCAGGTTATTGAAGTTGCGCATCCACTTGGCTCAGGTGTTATCCGTGCAGCGTTTGGCAAGTCTGAATGGGATTCCTCGATTCGTTTCGATCAAGATAATATAAGCATTATAATTCCTGTGAGAGCCAGTTTCGACCGAGTCGGAACCAGCGCCGAATACAAACTTAGCCACAGACTCCAAGCACGAGTTGAATACCTGTGTGGTGAAGGGCACAGCAATGAAAAGATTTGGCTGAAAGATCAAAGAGTCGGTAGGTTAGAGGTATGGCCGGATTATTCCGATCTTGACATATCAACTCAGTATAAACGCGACGAAAAATCGGCAATATATGTAGGATTTAGCCGTAGAACAATGCGCACGCGCCTATTGGCGGCCGGACTTAGAGGCGACAAACTAGGCATTGATCTAGGGCCATTCGCAGAACGAATCGATATCCGCGGAAACCTAAAGCTCCTCTCGACCTGTTATTACATCGGCTTTACCAGGAAAGTTTCTCCAAACTGGCAATTGCGTGTTGTTGGCAAAGTTTTGAGAGCTAAATCCCCGATAAACGGTGATTTCGTAGGACGGGGATTCCTTGGCCTGGTTAACGTGCGCGGTGAGTATCAATGGATTCCTGTAACCGAAGGCTTTTATGGGCTGGATGTGTCCTCAGTCTTCACTAAAGGAGCGATGACCGCTGAGCTATGGCTCGAACAGGCGTTTCCAAGACCACGCCATGGCGGCGACTACGTCCAAACAGGTGCGCCACCGGAACCTAAGACTAAATCTTTAGGTGGAACAAGCTTCGGTCTATCTCTAAGTCGAAGTTTTTGAAGTCGAAGCCCAAAATAAACATAAATATTGTCTGCTGAAAAAGAAAGCTGACTTTGGCTTAAACGGCTAGGCCTCGATCTGTTCAGCAATGCGCTTTGCGCACTCCGTTGTAGCTGGGTTGACGCCGTATACGATTGCCAAATAGTAACTCACAAAATCGCCTAGATAGGTTCCGTATAGTAGTTTCTCGTAGCTCGTTCCGCCCTTCATTTCAACTTCGATAGGACCGAACCGTTCTAGCATTTCTTTGCTTGCGCTTACGAGTGCTTGCTGCTCTGTGATCTTATCTATTGCGTCCGTTAATAGGACTATCGCTAAAGGCGGGCAAGTGCGCTCAGTGGATTCCCATGCGGATATCTCGCTCTCCGCTACATCGCTCAGCAAGCCCGCGAATGCAGGTTGTTTGCTGTTTGCCCCTAAAGCGCTTTTCCAACGGTTCGCTACAGCGGCACGATAATCTGCTGCACCGTAGATGATAGGCAACTTGTCTGCAAGTGCCAGAGCAAGTTGCTTAGCGGGATTTCGTGTCGTTGGGTTAGATGCCCGGAACGATTCTCTTATGCTTTTTAGCAATCGGACAGCTTGTGAAAGCCTTTCTATTGCGCCGGAAGCTAGTCCGAGTTGCTCGATTACAATCGTAACAGGTGCATACAAGTAACCAATTGCCGATCTTGTCGGCTGTCCGGGTGGAATTCTGAGTATTTTCCCACCGTCTTTGGAGACAGCTTCATGCAATCGGCCGCCACTGGTTACGCAGATTACCTTTGCTTTTCGAAGTTTAGCCTCACGGTAATTGCGAAGGGCAGATTGGCTTTTGCCTGAGTAGTCTATGATAAAGACGAGAGATTCCTCGTCGATATATGTTGGGATACGACCTCCATGATCCGCTACAACCGGAACATTTATTTCTTCGCCCACCGTTGCAGTAACCATATCTGCGGCAATACAGGAATCGCCTGTAGCTGTTATATACACCACATTAGGTCGTGTTGCCGGTGGCTCAACTGCGAAGTTGCGTCCAATTCCGATTGCTGTCTCGTATTGCTCCGGCAATTCCTGTATTAGCCTCAGAATATCCTTTGTATCTACCGACCGCATCCTGGCTTGATCGTCCAAGACAGGCATGGGTTGCTCTGTGCTCATGCTAAGCCATTACTCCATCTACTCGGCCGTGAACGGCAGCAGCGCTATTTCCCTTGCTCTCTTGATCGCGTTAGCAAGCGAACGCTGGTGTGCTGCGCATGTTCCGGTTGTTCTCCGCGGCAAGATTTTACCTCGATCGGAGATAAACCTGCGAAGCCGATTTACGTTCTTGTAGTCGATATATACGATTTTCTCAGCGCAAAATGCGCATACTTTCTTGCGTACCTTCCTATATTTGCTCGCCTGGTTGTTTTTCCCGGCCGAACTATCTTTCTTAGCTGCTGTCATTTACTTACCTCCAGCTACTCATCCGCGAACGGGTCATAATTGTCTTCGGCGTCTAAATCAGGTTCCGGCATTAACGTCGTTGACTCAGACGGACCATATCCCAGTTCTGACATAGAGACCGTGTCTTGAGCCATACTATCCTTGGGTCTGTCCAGCCCCTGAATGTTATCGGCTATTACCTCGACCTTTGATCTTCTTTGACCGTCTTGCTGAACCCATGAACGGCTTTGAAGTCTTCCGTGTACGGCTATTAGTCTGCCTTTTGTGAGGTAATTGGCTGCAAACTCTGCCGATTGTCGCCAAGCAACCACGTCAAAAAAGTCGGTTTCTCTTTCACCGCTCTCATTCTTGAAACGCCTGTCCACAGCTATTCGGAGCTGGCACACAGCTATACCGCTCGGCGTATATTTCAGTTCCGGATCTGCTACAACCCGGCCAATAAGCACGACAACATTCATTTATACTGCCTCCTCTGCTCCTGTTCCCTGCTCGGATTTTCTATCCGGGCGGGAGGCAAAGTTAATTCAAGCCTTTATTCGGCTTCAGATTAGTCTTCGTTGGATTCCTCCGTGCTTTCCTCTGCGACCGGTTTCTCTGCCGGAACTTCTTCCTCAACAGTCTCTTCTGGTTCTCCCATTGGTTCTTCTGTTGGAGTTTCCTCAGAAGCTTCAACCGGTTGCTCTATTTCTTCTTCTAATTCTTCCGGTTGTTCAGCGACAGGTTGCGGCTGCTCGATGCGCGTCATATCTACGTACTGTGGCTCGACACGGACAATTATGTGCCTTATCACATCATCGCTTATTCGCATCATGCGGTTAAGCTCTTTAGGCACGACAGATTCGCCGGTAAAATACATTAGCACGTAGTTGGCCTCACGTCGCCCTTTGATCTCATAGGCTAAGCGACGCTTATCCCATTTTCCTGCTGCCTGAACCTCACCGCCGTTATCGGTGACAATCTTGGCATACTTAGCGATGATGGAGTCTATTTGCTCATCATTGAGCGTGGCATCGACAATGTAGAGTACTTCGTAGCTGCGTATCGTTGTTTACACCTCCCCTTGGACTTATATCGGTTCCGACGTTCTATCGGAACGGAGAGTAAAACGCGGCGCTCGACAACGCCCGCACCTTTTGCGATATTTCTTTTTATCCAACTCTCCGTCTTGGACACAACATTATATCACCTAAAAACTTCGTCCGCAAGGTCTACGAGCGTATAAGCGTATAATGACCTCTAAGCGACCAAGGAAAAGATGTGGCCCAAATGGCTGAACTTACTAATTGGCACCAAGGTTAGCCTTTTAATCAAACTCAACTTCTTACTATCGGCAGCACAAGCGTGAACGTGGAGCCAAAGTTTTCCTTGCTTTGCACGGTTATCTCGCCGCCCAGCAGTTCCGCAAGCCGCTTTGATATGGCGAGACCCAAGCCAGTTCCGGTTGTTTTATGACCGGGTCTGGAAGATCTGTAAAACTCTTCGAATACAAATGGCAGGTCCTCCGGAGGAATGCCGATACCCGTGTCTTCCACAGCGATAAGGATATCACTTCCGTTTTTTCGAGCAATTACCCTAACATTTCCTTGCGGGGTAAACTTTATGGCATTGGATACTAGGTTCACTACAATCTGGTTTAGCATTCGCTGGTCTGTTACGATCTCAGGAATATCATCTGGCACGTCCACACTGAGTTTTAAGTCCTTGCCTTTTGCAAGCGGCTTCAGGCTGTCCACTACCTGCTCAAGGAATTTGCCCACTGCAATTCGACTTGGCTCTATCTCGATCTTAGCGGCGTCGAGTCTCGAGAGATCGAGCAAACCGTTGACAAGGTCAAGAAGCTTCTTAGAGTTACTCGCAATCCTTTCTACACTTGCTCGTTGACGATCCGTTAGCGGTTCATCGGGGTCATCAAGCAGCATCGTTGCGAATCCAATTATAGATGTGAGTGGGGTACGCAGTTCGTGCGACATTATTCTGCAAAAACGGTCCTTATCTTGAATCGCCTTCAACACCTTTTGGTTCTGCACTTCGAGCTCTTCTGTGCGCTTCCGAAGTTCCTCAGCCATTTGCAGTTGCTGCGAGATGTCTCTACAAACAATCTCGTAGATTCCCTGCTCGGCATCAAATGAAATACTCGCATAAGTCGGAATGGTTGTATTGTCTTTGCGGACCAAGTGGATATTGTCGGCTGCAATGCCGAACTTACGGGCTTTTTCGGTTATTAGTTGGCTCTTTGGCCGATCGGTTTCTGCGACTAAGTCGAGCCATGGTCGGCCGATAAGTTCGTCTTCCGAGCGGCCTAAGTCATTTATCATTTTTCGATTAATCACCAATAGTCGGCATGACTCGTCGAGCGTGGACATATAATCGTCGGACATATCTATTAGCTGTTTATACTTCTTGAGCTCAAACTCAGCTGTCGGAACCGTCGTTAAGTTGTGGATTAATTGCAAGACCTGGACAACTTGCCCGTTTTCGTCTTTTATTGGGCTAGTAGCTACACGTAGCATCAAGTGACCAATTCCAGGAACGTTGACAGAAAGATTTCCTTCCTGAGGTTCACCAGTTTCAAAAGTTCTTTGAACCAGGCAGTTATTACAAACCCTACTACTCTCAAAAACAGCTTCGTGGCATTTCTCGCCAACCACCGAGCGTCCTTTTTTCTTGCAAATGCCCTCGCTGTGCCAAAGCACTCGCATATCTCGATCTATGAGTGCCAACGCGCTATCGAGGTTGTCAATTGCGGCTACGAGTTTACAGTAGTCGATTTTATTACTTTTATTAATGTCTTTCGGATGCTCCGTGACTGTTTTTGGGTTGTAAGTCCGGCGATGCGCTTTCAATTTTATATTACCTGTCGCAAAGTTGTACCACTTTTACGAGTAATAGCTCTACATTTAGTCTACCATGTATGCAGATTAAAATCTATCAATGTTCTATTGGTGGGCCGATTTGTCTTCATTGTGTGCAAAATGGGGATGCGGATGGGTTGCTAGTGATTGTACAAGGCTTTTGCAATTAGTGGTCAGCACGTCCAAAATCAGCTTTTTAGCTTGGCGAATGACAGCAGTGACACTATCATTAATATCGTCGGTATCCCACTCGTTTGAGAAGATTTTAAAGCGATGCCGTTTAGCAACCTGACGCTTATTTTTTTGTGTTCGATATCGCTATTGACCTACCAGCTTATCTAAGTCATGCCTGTCACTACGTTATGCAAATCCTTTGGCAATTTGCTAGCTCTAAACAACATCTACATCGAATTTCGCCACAGAACTTGTTTTTTCTTCATCTTGCGATTTAACAATGTCTTTATCGTCTAGCAAAGCTTCCAGAACATGTTGAACGTGAGTACCTCGCCAGTAGATCTTGTCGCAGCGCGGGCAGTAACCGTATGCCGACTGTGTTTTGTAGACGTATGGAGGGACGCGACCCTTAATGTCCGCTTTTTCTACAGATACGATTTCGCTATTGCAAATGGTGCACCGAGTAAATAGACCACTTTCGCGGAGCTTTAATCCAAGCTCTCGGAAAACCTGTTTGACCTGATCTCGCGTAGTGCCCCAATCGACGAATATGCAACGTTTCCGCACCATTCTTCTGTCACAAAGTCGCCTATCGCGCGTAAGCAGCACACGATCCTCACGCACCGCGATACGAACCAACTCATCGTCCTCTGCGTTGGGAATAAACGCAGTGTCGTAGCCCAACATACGAAGCCACTTCGCGAGTTTGCCAAGCATACAATCAGCGACAAATTTCATGAGGATACCAGCTGTAAAAAAAAGCGTCACATCTAATTAGGAAAGTGAGCAGGTGTCCAAAATCATCTTAAAGCACGCACGCTAAGAATAGCCGCATCGTCTCGCAGATCTCCGCCAGCAAACTCTATCGCGGCTTTATGGATGCATTGAACCACCTCTCCAATGGTGGCTTCTTTGCATGTTTGCATAATTTCTGTTATTCCTTCAGCACCTAGAAACTCATCGCCTTTTCTGGCTTCGCTGATCCCATCAGTATATAGAAGCAAAGTGCAGCTCTTTTCCATCTTGATAGTGCCTTCTTCGTAGACCTGATCAATTCCAGTACCTAAAGCCGGACCGGTTGGAGGCAATGTAAGACCTGTAGAATCACACATATAAATAGGTGGCTCGTGTCCAGCGCTTGAATATAACAATGATCCTGTTTCGGCATCTAATAGGCCAAGGAACATTGTGACGAAAGCGTCGTTACCCATATATTTGCCGATCAGGCGATTCAGCAGTTGCATTATAGTTCCAGGAGAGTGACCTTCCTCAGCATAGGCTCGCAATGTATATCTAACCATTGCCGTATGTACTGCCGCGGTTAAGCCCTTCCCCGATACATCGCCTATTACGATGCCGATTTTGTTTTCGTTTAGCTCGAATACATCGTAGAAGTCTCCACCGATCAACGCCTCATCACTTGCCGGCTGATAAACTTGCGCGATTTCAAAGCGATCGGTTTTCAACGAAGGCGATGCAAGAATCGATTTCTGCAGAACATTTGCAATTCGACTTTCACGCTCGTAAGAAAGCGCGTTGCCGATGGCTACAGCAGCATGTGAAGCGAAACCTTCCAGCAATTTGGCGTCGCCTCTATCGAAAGCCGATTCTTTATACGAGAACACTGCAACCAGCCCTAAAGGCCTACCTTCCAGAATCATTGGAGCGCATGCCATAGACCGTAAACAAGTCTCTTTGGTGAAGTCGCAGTCGATCATCCCAGTTTCGGACAGCTTGTCGATTATTATGGATTCGCCCTTTTCGATGGCTTGCCTCCCAATCTTTAGGGTGGCTTTAATCGGCTGTTCTTCCTTGTGACATCTTCCCTTTTGTACAGCAATTTCGGCCTTTGTGCCAGTTCTATCCAGTGATACAACGACTGAGCAGTTCACATGGCGCATTTCGACAATAAGATTTGCTATTAAATCCAAAGCCTCATCAAGCTTAAGGCTTGATGAAAGTGCGCTGCCAATATTGGCGAACGATCGCTCCATTTCTTCGCGATGGGCGTATGCATCTTCATACAGCGATTTCAGTTCGTCTCTAGCCTGAGCAAGTTGTTCGTAAGGTTTCCTGATTGCCGAAGCGAACAGGGCATTCAGGATCATATAGTAAGCTACGGTCTTGTAAACATGCCCCATAGCATTTACCCACCCGAAAGGGGTTAAATATAGCATGAACGCAATCTCCGCAAATATCGCTACCACCATTGCGGATCGCAGATCTACCACAACGCTGTTTTCCCATCCTCGCTCTGGTGAGGCTAAGGCAAACGTGCCTATGTATAGCCCTATGGCAAGCAATTCGATTGCAGACTTTAGCGCAGTGGGCGGGCTTCCGATTCGACTGTATAGCGAGGTTCCGACCGTGTCGCCGTATAATGTAAACAATGTGGTTGAGGCTACAATTAGCACAATCGATGTGCTAAGAAGCGCTACGGCATGCAACCGCCTGGCTCTGGCTTGCGGATTTATAAATGATGCCGATAGCAAACCGATACCAACTACAATTCTAGCCAACAACCAATAGGCGGCGGCTTTTCCTGGAGTGTTTACGCCCAGTAAATCGGGCATTCCTTTGTAGCTAACGGCGTGGATTAAGTCTACAGCCCCCGTTGTGAAGAACGTGATACCTATGACAAGATCACGCAAATTTCCCGAATTTCTATAGCCATACCAGCCTGTAGCAAAAACTGCGAAGCTAACAACAATGCTGGAAAGTTCCAGAATAAGGTGAAACGTTATAAATTTAGCAACAGGTATCGTGCTAACGTAGAGGTCAAGGAGCAGTACACCAGCTATTACTACTCCGCAGGCCAAGGCAATCCATAAATAGCGTGGGTTCGCGAGTAATGGCGTTCGTGCTCCTTTTTTTTTGTGATTCCCGGATTTTTATGCGCGTCATTTTTGAATGTTTCAGGTGCCGTGTCGATCACAGGCTCATAGTATCACGACACGGGTTGCGTTTCAAGAAAGCGTTCAATATATATTATATAATATGGTATAATATTGAATCACGAATAACTAAGTTTCGGCAGACGTATACTCGCGCTATCACCCTAGCTCGACTTCGCGATTCTGGTTTTTGCGGCCCACCGAAGGTGTTAAGCCCTAAGCTCAGCCTAACAGACCCCTGAGTTAGAGTTTTCTAATTTTGATGTTTTTAAACCACACTTTGCTGCCGTGATTCTGAAGCCCTATATGGCCCTCTCGCGGCATATCTTTGTATGCGGTATTGAACTTATTGAGTGTGCCGTCGAGGTTCTTATGGGGTTCAGTGTATAAATCCAGATTCATGTATATAATCCGCTTGCCGTTCATGGTAATTGAGATAAAAGGCCCTTTGCACCTCAGAACAGCCGTATTCCACTGTAGAGCGGGCTTCATGGCGTTTTCTGTAGGTGCGAGAACGTCGTATATTGCGCCGCAGCTATGTTTGCCGGGCGGATTATGAGACGCACTATCAAGCACTTGCATCTCGATGCCTGTTTGGACCGGGTCGCTAAGTTTGTCCCAACGGAAGAATATGCCGCTGTTAGCGCCTTTATCGACCATGAAATCGATTTTGAGTTCGAAGTCGCCGTAACGTTCCTTAGTGTATAGATATCCTGGACCTTGGACATTGTAGTGGATTGCTCCGTTATCAACGACCCATCCTTTGCTGTCGGGCACTGTGCATGCCCATCCTGTAAGAGTTTGCCCGTCGAAGAGGAGTTTCCAGCCTTGCTGTTTCTCTTCTGGAGTGAGTGTGTTGTCGGGAACCGAATAGATGCTATTTAACTTCGCCGCACAACAAGCTCCTCCAGCGAATGCTTGCTGTGAGCTGCTTGGCATAATAAATGCAGCAATTGCCGTAGCCAACAATAACAGTCTGATCATTTTAATATCATCCTTTCTTTTATACAGAGTTCATACGCCAAAATGATTGTTGATAAAACGCGATTTGTTGCCCGCGCAGCGATCCTGCAGATTCGATTTGTCGGAACAAGTGGTAGTATAATGAACATGCTTGGGTCAGTACAAGCTTTTTTTGGACAGTTATGATAGAGAGAAACCACAAAGTTTTGCCGTTATTATGTTACTTATCTCAGGATCAATCGAATGGCAAAGTCGCGGCAAAAATGTGATTTATCACAACAGCCTAGTTCTTAGTGCATAATTTCGACAAGTGAAATCGAATTTCCTGTAACGTATGCCGAATTGCAATCATCAGAATTGGGAGTGGCATGATGGCTTATCCTGTAAACCGAATGAGGAGACTGCGCAAAACGGACACTTTGCGGCGTTTGGTGCGCGAGAATAACGTTCTACTTGACGATTTGATCTATCCGCTTTTTGTGACTCACGGCTTGGATGTAAAACTTCAAGTGCCTTCTATGCCTGGGGTTTATCACTTTTCAATCGACGCATTATGTCGAGAAGCCGAAGAAGTTAAAAGCCTCGGTATACCCGCAGTCTTATTGTTTGGCATTCCTGCAGTCAAGGACGAGTTCGGTTCTGAGGCATACGCGCCGGATGGAATCATACAGCGAGCAGTCAAGGCGCTCAAGTCCGCAGTGCCAGAGCTTGTGGTTATAACCGACGTATGTCTGTGCGAATACACGTCTCATGGTCACTGCGGTGTTTTAAGAAACAACGAAGTTGCCAACGACGAAACGCTTGAGCTTATTGCACGAACAGCTCTATCGCACGCGGAAGCTGGTGCGGATATAGTAGCACCATCCGATATGATGGATGGTCGAGTTGCCGCAATTAGAGAGGCACTGGACGAGAGCGGATTTAGTGGAGTTCCCATAATGTCCTACTCGGCCAAGTTCGCCTCCGCGTTCTATGGTCCGTTCAGAGATGCAGCCGGATGTGCGCCGAAATTCGGCGATCGTTCGTCCTACCAAATGGACCCGCCCAATCGTCGCGAGGCCCTTAAAGAGATCATGCTTGATCTTGAAGAAGGTGCGGATATCATTATGGTTAAGCCTGCACTTTCTTATCTCGACATTATAAGCGATGCTAAAGCTTCAGTAGATGTGCCAGTTGCTGCTTACAATGTCTCGGGCGAATACTGTATGGTTAAGGCTGCTGCTGAGAAAGGCTATATCGACGAGCGGCGCGTGACGGTTGAAATACTTACTTCAATAAAACGCGCAGGAGCGGACATGATAATCACATATCACGCCAAGGACTTCGCATGTTGGGCAAAAGAGGACAAGCTTTAGTTAGCCCTTTAACTCTGAGCCAAAACCTGAACAAGTGAAACTTTGCCTATATGTGCTTTAACCGCCTTTTGAGTCTTTCGTAGGCATCGCGCGCTTTGGTGTAGTTGGGGTCGATTTGTAGAGCGCGTTCGTATTCGTATTCGGCCTCGGTTGGAATCCCCGCGGCTTCATAGGCTTGGGCTATATTATAGTGGATACTTGCTATACCAGGCATAATCTGTTCGGCAGTTTTGAAAGCTCCGATCGCGGCATTATAACGTCCCTTGGCGGCGTATGCTGCGCCTAGGTAGGTAAAGGCTTTGTGGTCCTCGTGGTTGAGCTCTGTGGCAGTTTCCAGTTCCTCGATGGCCTTGTCGTAGTTGCCCGCCTTATAGGCCTCCACCCCCAGCCTGAAATGCTCGTCTGCTTCGGCCATTTTCGCATCTCCTCCTGCTCAAGCTTAGTATAACCGCGGCTGTTTTGTCTGTCAAGGAAGTTGATTTAGACAGTCAAAGCTACTATAATGCCCCTGGCAACTAGTCATTCCAAGTTGTGGGTTGCGGGTTAAGTTATGAGCCAAGATATGTGCTGATCGAAGCCTATGACCTGTAACTCATGGCCCGTCGTACCAGGAGGTGAAAAAGAGATATGAAGATAGGAGTTTTTACAGCTCTTTTCGGGCAGATGTCGTTCGAAGAAGCTCTCGATTACGCGGCCAAGTCGGGAGTAGAAATGGTGGAGCTCGGCACGGGTAATTATCCAGGCAAGCCTCATTGCGATCCCGATAAACTACTCGGTAATAAGACAGCACAGAAGGAATTTCTGAAGGCAATCGAATCGAGAGGGTTGGCAATAAGTGCACTCTCTTGCCATGGAAACGCGCTGCATCCGAACAAGAAGTTTGCTCAGGAGCATCACGAAACCCATAGGAAGACTGTACAGCTTGCGAGGGAATTAGGGGTCGAGGTCGTAATCAATTTCTCTGGCTGTCCCGGAGACGGTCCAAACGCCACTAAGCCGAACTGGGTTACCTGCGCATGGCCACCGGACTATTTGGAAATACTGGAGTGGCAATGGAAAGAAGTAGTAATTCCTTATTGGAAAGAAGAAGCGAAGTTCGCCAAAGAAAACAATGTTAAGATAGCGTTTGAGATGCATCCGGGCTTTGTGGTTTACAATGTAGATACGATGCTAAAATTGCGCGATGCTTGCGGCGAAGTCTTGGGATGTAATTTCGATCCGAGCCACTTGTTCTGGAACGGCGTCGATGTGTGCGCTGCTATAAGGAAGTTGGGCGATGCAATATTCCATGTTCACGCTAAAGACTGTAAAATTGATCCTTACAACACCGCCATAAACGGCTGCAATGATGCCAAACCTTACAGCGATGAGATCAACAGAAGCTGGATCTTCCGCACGGTCGGCTACGGACACGACTATCAGACGTGGAAAGATATAGTGAGCAACCTTAAGTTGGTAGGCTATGACTATGTGCTTTCGATCGAGCACGAGGACAGCTTGATGTCGGTGAACGAGGGATTTCAGAAGGCAGTGTCTTTCTTGAAAGAGGTTGTGATAGCAGAGAAAGCCGGAGAGATGTGGTGGGCTTAGCAAATAGACCGAATAAATAATATATAGAGCGACTCAACTGCGGGCGGGCTGGGGAGACATCTTTATACATTTTTATATATTCATCAAAAATTGTGCAAATTGACGAATCTCTTCTCCGCTGCCCGCCTGATCCTGAGGCTTTATATTCTATCAATTTCAACAAATGCTCAGCTTGAATGACTGGCATTTCTATGATATACTTATGACACGAGGAGTTGTCAATGGACAAATGGGTGTTCCTCAATGGCGAGTTTGTGCCCTGCGAGCAGGCACATGTTCACATATATGACCATGGCTTCCTGTATGGCGATGGCGCTTTTGAAGGAATTCGGGCTTATAATGGGCGTGCATTTAAGCTTGCAGAGCATGTAGATCGACTTTATAACTCGCTGAAGGCACTGTGGATAGACCTGCCTTATGGTCGCGAACAGTTTGCCGCGAACATTGAAAAGTTGTTGGAAATGAACGAGGTCAAAGACGGTTACATCCGGGTAACCGTCACCCGAGGTGTGGCACTTGGTCTGGATCCCAAGAACATAACTGGCCAGCCAACTGTAGTCATCTCGACTGATAAGCTGTCGCTTTATCCCAAGTCGATGTATGAAAACGGCTTAGAGGTTGTTACGGTGGCGACACGCGTTGCCAACCCCCATGTGCTCGAACCAAGAATCAAGTCGCTTGGAAAATACCTGTGCAACATCCAGGCGAAGATTGAAGCGAACCAGGTTGGAGCCGGTGAGGGATTGATGCTGACCGAGGACGGCTACGTGGCTGAGTGTACTGGGGATAACGTCTTCTACGCCAAGAATGGAGTAGTTTACACTCCGCCGGCGTATTTGGGTATCCTCGAGGGTATTACGCGCCAGACTGCTATGGATTTGCTTACACAAATGGGCATTCCGGTCGAAGAGAAGGTTTTTACTAGGTTCGACCTATACACCAGCGACGAATCATTTCTTACTGGAACTGCCGCCGAGGTAGTCCCAATGGTTAAGCTCGACGCTCGCGTAATTGGTGATGGAAAGCCCGGACCGATCACTAAGAAACTCGAGCAGGCATTTCGCGATTATGTGGAGAACTACAACGCCCGAGACTCGAAAGGCGGTAGTAATCGATGATCGGTTAACGCAAGTGTCGTGTTTTGAACTTGTGTTGCCGATGTTTGCCAGATGATAATTTTCGCACATGATCGAGAACCGTCTATGTGAGATATGCTCAAGCCGGTCGGCGACCTTGGTAATGGCTCGCCGTCGGCGAGGATATAGCAATCGAACGTTTGTGTGCCTTGAGTGTGCAGGCGAGCTTGCCTGCCTTTGTGGTGTGCACGGGCTTGAAATTGAAAAAGTGATCGGTTGTTTGGAAGAAAAAATCCTCGGAAATGTCGGGTCTTCTGCTGGTTGCAGACTCTGTGGCACAACTCTTGCGGAAATCATTGCAGATACAAAGCCGGGGTGCTCTATGTGCTATATAAGATTCGCTGAGGAGATAGAGCCTGCCGTAAGAGCTGCACAGGGACGGATATCGCACGTGGGCAAGAGGCCTCTGGAATGACGGACAACGAGATTATTCCAGAGTGGATTGAAGGGATTGGTCCGGATGCCGACGTAGTTATTTCAACTCGTGCGAGGTTGGCAAGGAACCTTGCGGCGTTCCCGTTTCCAGAGCGTGCCTCACGGGAAGACTTAAACATGGTAGTGCGCGAAGTGCGCGCGGCATGTGCGAGTCTGTCAGTGAGATTTCCAAAACTTAAGAGCGTCAGCGTTGACAAATTGGAACCTGAAGAGCGCAGCTATCTATTGGACGCTCACATAGCAAGCGCGGATCACCTGAGAGCAGGGGAAGACAGAGTAGTGATCCTTGACCCGAGTGCGGTTCTTTCGGTTCTGGTAAACGAAGAGGACCATATCCGTCTACAGGCTGTGATGAGCGGGTTGGTTCCGGAAGAGGCTTGGGCACTTGTCGACTGGGCGGACGATGTGCTTGCGGAGAAACTGGACTATGGTTTCTCGAAGCGCTACGGATATTTGACGGCGGACGTTTCAAACGTGGGGACTGGCCTGAGAGTGTCGGTTATGATGCATCTGGCTGGACTCGGTATGAAGGGGACCTTGAAGAGGCAACTCCGCGCGGCTTACGATCTGGGAGTCTCCGTTAGGGGGCTATTTGGAGAAGGAAGCCAATTTGTGGGGGACCTGTTCCAGGTCTCCAACGAGGTCACACTCGGGTTCTCGGAGATCGAACTGGTTCGAAAAGTGCGGTCTGTTGCTCAATATCTTTTGTGTGAAGAGCGCTCAGCACGGAAGGAACTAGTAAGTGAACAACGAAAGCGGTTGATAGATGCGGCATCGGAAGCCTTGCGAGTATTGCAAAGCACAATGTCGCTAAAGGCTGAGGAAGCTTTGAAATTACTATCGTCGTTAAGGCTTGCTGCGTCGGAAGGGTTGACGGCAGATTGCCCAATGATTCTTCTGAACAAGCTGCTGGTTGGAATGAGAGCTGGCGACGATAACGGACGCGCGAACATAGAGCGTGCGACGTTTATTAGGCATAACCTAGCGAAGGCGCATGTGATACCATACTGAACAAGGGGTATCGAAGGCGCGTCTAACAACTGGGGCCAAGCCTTTAGTGGGCATAAAATATTAATTAATTTAATCCTCTGGCCAGCCTATAAGCAAAGGGGGGAAACAGAAGCTATGTGGCAAAGATTTACAGAGCGAGCACGAAGAGTTGTGTTCTTCGCCCAGGAAGAGGCCGGAAGACTCGGTGAAAACTATGTCTCTACCGAGCACCTGCTTCTGGGACTGGTGCGCGAGAACGATAGCGTCGCGGCGAGGATTCTTGACCGCATGGGCGTCAGCTTGGGTCGAATCCGGTCTGAGATTGAGCGTCAGGTTACGAGAGGCGATGGGCGACTCGGGCAGGATATGCAACTCACGCCACGAGCCAAGCGTGTTATAGACCTGGCCTACGACGAGGCTAGAAACCTTAATAACAATTATATTGGCACTGAGCATTTGCTATTGGGCCTAATACGTGAAGGTGAGGGTCTTGCAGGCCGTGTGCTGCAGAAGCTCGGAGTTGACTTAGAGCGCACTCGCAGAGAAGTGATGAGCCTGCAGGATGGCGAGCAAACGGGCGCGATCACGTCACAGCGCACGCGTTCCAGAACGCCTACCCTCGATGAGTTCGGTAGGGACTACACTGAGCTTGCTCGACAGGACAAGCTTGACCCTTGTATTGGAAGGGACAATGAAATCGAGCGTGTGGTGCAGATACTATCGCGCAGGACCAAGAACAACCCCTGTCTTATAGGCGAACCCGGTGTAGGCAAGACTGCGATTGCAGAGGGACTGGCCCAGAGGATAGTGAGCGGTGATACGCCCGAGACCCTAAAGGACAAGCGCATAGTTGCGCTCGACCTCGCAGGACTTGTTGCGGGGACCAAGTACCGTGGCGAGTTCGAGGAGAGAATGAAGCGCGTGATGGATGAGGTTCGCAAGGCCGCAGGCGAGGTGATACTCTTCATTGATGAGCTTCACACGCTTGTTGGAGCTGGTGCGGCAGAAGGTGCTATTGACGCTTCGAACATCCTGAAGCCTGCGCTTGCCAGAGGTGAACTGCAATGTATCGGTGCAACTACGATGGACGAATATCGCAAGTATATAGAGCGGGATGCGGCCTTGGAGCGTAGGTTCCAGCCGGTACAGGTGCGTGAACCGTCCATTGAGGAAACAATACAGATCCTGAAAGGACTGCGAGAGCGCTATGAGAAGCACCACAACGTGACTATTGACGATTCGGCGCTGGTAGCTTCTGCGAGGTTGTCGGATCGCTACATCACGGACAGGGCGCTTCCGGATAAAGCGATCGACCTGATCGATGAGGCGGCCTCGAGAGTGAGGCTCAGGCTTGCGATGCCGCCGGCCGAACTGAGGGCGGCTAAGCAGGAGTTGGCAAAAGTACAGGCGGAGCTGGTATCAGTGCCGTCGGGGTCGAATTACGATCGGGCTCCAGAGTTGAGAGCCCGCGAACGCGAGCTTATCGAAAGAGTAGCCGAGCTGGAGCAACGGTGGCACGAGGAACGCAATACGATGTCTACCGTTGTTAACGAGGATGAAATTGCGCATATAGTCTACTCGTGGACTGGCATTCCGGTATCCAGGTTGGTCGAAGGAGAGTCTGCAAAGCTTCTGAAGATGGAAGACGTTTTGCACGGGCGAATTATCGGCCAGCATGACGCGGTAGTGGCTGTATCGAAGGCCATAAGGCGCGCGAGATCCGGTATGAAAGACCCGAAGAGGCCGATGGGTAGCTTCATCTTCCTAGGGCCAACGGGTGTTGGAAAAACTGAGCTTGCTCGTGCTCTGGCGCAGTTCTTGTTCGAGACTGAGGATGCTCTAATACGGATCGATATGTCCGAATACATGGAGCGATTTGCAGTTTCGAGGCTGGTAGGTGCGCCTCCTGGTTACGTCGGTTACGACGAGGGCGGTCAGCTTACTGAGGCTGTCAGACGTAGACCTTACTCGGTTATCTTGCTGGACGAGATTGAGAAGGCGCATCAAGAAGTCTTCAACATCCTACTGCAGGTGATGGAGGACGGACGGCTTACGGATAGCCAGGGTCGAGTCGTGGACTTCAAGAACACGATCATTATTATGACCTCGAACATTGGTGCTCAGTCGATAGTTGGCGGTCCGGGTATTGGATTCCGCGAGGTTAAGGAAGAAGTCGACACGGAGCGCAGCTACGAGAGCATGAAGAATAGGATCATGGATGAGATGAAGCGGGTCTTCAGACCCGAGTTCTTGAATCGCGTGGATGACGTGATAGTCTTCCACCAGCTTACCAAGGACGAAATCTTGCAGATCGTGGATCTGATGGTCGACAGAGTGCGACAGCAGGTAGCTGCCCAGGGCATGGACCTCGAGGTAACTCAAGATGTGCGTGAAATGCTGGCGAACGAAGGCTTCGATCCACAGTTCGGCGCAAGGCCGCTCAGAAGAGCGATACAGAGGCTGATCGAAGATCCGCTTGCTGAGGAGATTCTACTCGGCAGATTCAGTGCGGGCGATACGATCCGCGCGGAGGTCGAGGATGGCAAGATATTCTTCACGAAAGCTAGTGCGGATCTCAAACAACTGCCGCTGGAGACTCAGTCGACTTAATCGCGAGACTATCGGCAACATATCAAACGCCCCGTATTCTGAAATACGGGGCGTTTTTGTTCGTGCGACTGGTAACTGGTATAGATTTTCAAGCTTCTTTCTTTTACTTTTTAGGCCATCTATGAACAGCGATTATCCGTTGAGTCGGTCGCGTCGAATGCTTACCGGACACATTATGTGCAAATGATAATATTTTAATATATAGTTCAACTTTTATTTATAACAAATCCCTTTGGTAATGGGGCTAAACATGGTATCATGCATTATGGCTGTCTGCATTAATGGCGGGTAAGCTGGATATCCTGTTGGCAATCTGCCAAGTTGCAGGAGGATTGTGTGGAGATGAGAAAAGTTTGTTTGCTTGTATTGCTTTCTTTGTACGCTATTTTTGCTTTATTGGCTCCTGCTTCGGGCAGAGTTATACGGGTAAAGTGGAATTCCTCTTCTAACGGTCCTGGTGGTAGCTGGGATGATGCCTATCACACGGTTCAGAGCGCAATAAATGCAGCTTCTGCTGGTGATGAAATATGGGTTGCTGCTGGTACATATGTCGAACAAATAACGCTGAAAAAGGATGTGGCTCTGTACGGCGGGTTCGGTGGTGTAGAGACTGAGAGGGATCAGCGAAACTGGGTTGCGAATGTGGCTGTTCTGGATGGCAATCGGGTAGGGTCTGTGGTGACGGCAAGCAACCTTGGCACTACCACTGCCCGAATAGACGGGTTTACAATAAGAAATGGAAAAGCTAACTATGGTGGTGGTATATACTGCTCAAGTTCTTCTATTACAATTTCTAACAACACGATAACCAGTAACGCTGCTGATAACGTCGGCGGTGGTGTATTCTGTGATTATTCTTCTCCAAAAATCTTCAACAACAACATCACTGGAAACAGTGCGTCATACAACGGTGGTGGGATATTCTGCAAGAATTCTTCTCCTACTATTTCAAACAACACGATAGTTGCTAATATCGCAGTAAATGGTGGCGGGATATTTTTTTGGAATTCCTATCCGATAATCTCAAACAACATAGTTGCGTTCAACTCCTCAGGTATATATCTTTATGGAGTTCCGCCTACCCTCCGAAGCAACTGCGTATACAATCCCGATGGATATAACTACTCGGGTTTGTCTCCCGGTATTGGCGATATCCAAGTTGATCCGCTTTTTGTCGATCGCTTGGGTGGTGACTACCACCTAAGTTCGGGCTCTCCGTGCATAGACGCAGGCTATGATGACGTTGTTCAGCCGGATTGGCTTGACATTGACGGTCAGCCTCGAAAAAACGGAGTGGTGGACATAGGAAGCGATGAATACTATCCGCTGGGTATACAGGCAACAATCTCAGAGGCTCGGTTATTGCCCGATGGTCAGGTGGTTGAGATAAGCGACGTGACGGTTACTGGCGTGTTTGGCGGTTTCTTCTACGTAGAATCTGCGGACAGGATTGCCGGCATACAGGTGCGAAAGACGGATCACGGTATGTCTGTCGGAGCTAAGGTCAACTTTGCAGGTGTTCTTGTAACCGATGCATCTTCCGGCGAGCGGTTTATTAGTGCGTCGTCTATCCAGCAGGTTGGTACCGGTAGTATCGAGCCTTTGGCTTTGACAAACCGTGCGCTTGGCGGTGGTGATTGGATGTGGGATCCTTCGAGTGGTGCTGGTCAGCGTGGTGTGAGCGGCGGTATTGGTTTGAACAACATCGGCTTGCTTGTACGAACCACCGGTCGCGTGATCTCTTCTGATTCGGGATGGTTTGTTTTGGATGACGGCAGCGGCGTGGTTGTGAAGTGTGTAGTGGTACCTGGTGTTGGTTTGCCGGATGTGGGCTCTTATGTTGTGGTGACGGGGATTAGTTCCTGTGAAAGGGTTGGAGATGAGATACACCGTCTGCTTCGCGTCAGGGATGTGGAATTTTCGCAGCATATACCACCTCCACTATCGTCACCTTATTAACAAAATTTTTGATTAACTCGATTAGAAACGCAAACGTTGAGTTTAGGCTTTTGAAAAGCAAAGTAATATCCAATTCGCAACCATTTTGCCTTGCTTTTGGCCTGATGGTTAATCATGTGAAGCCATGTGTTCCTCACGACTATTTGCTACGGGTCTTTCTTGGAGGATGGGTAGCTATATATACGCAGGACGATTCGGGCAGTCCTGTGGATATTAATAACTCATGGCTGGCCTAACTATAATGAACGATGGATGTGCCAAGATATAACTTGAGCCTGGTAGCTAAAAGATACTGGTGTTTAGTGGCGTGGGTGAATAAACAGATAACTAACGGCTGAACACCGAATTTGTTGGCCCAGTTCATATGGCTTCTTGTTTGTGTAGACTCCGGCTTGACTATGTCTAGTCTCCGAACGAGTCCCTGCACAATTTTTTATCAGATTGCTTGAGTCTATCAACGAAGTCGTGGCATACGTCATGTCTGTTTCGTCTGTTTCGTGTTTTTGTACTCTTACGCTTATTCGAAAGTCCGGTTTGTATGGGTCAGTTTTGTAGAGAACTAGCCCAACGCCGAAAATCATACACATTAATTCCACACAGTTCTTCTTTTCCAGAGACATGTCTTCCGGCGGCGCTAGATAGACTTCGTTACTTAACAGCCTGTAGGATACCCATTTTCAGCGTTTATAATTTTACTAGCTTGCTTGGGCGGCAATTCGCACGGTTACTAAATACGAAGCGATCTTGGTAAGTCAAATCCAGAAGACCAAGTTGGTGCTTTCCGAGCTTGAATTTCTAAAATGATAGGTGGTGTCGGGCTTTGAACCATTGGCCTAGACAAAAATAAGAAGAATTTTGTTGACCAATAAAACTACGGACTGATATAATATGATTTTGCTTGTTAATACTTTTAGGAGGGTCAGATGAGGGAAATACAGCACAGGACCAAGCGCACACCTGAAGTGCTGGATATTCCAAACTTGGTCGAGGTTCAGCTCGACTCCTACAGGTGGTTTCTGCAGGAAGGGCTGAAAGAGCTGTTTGAAAGTTTTTCGCCCATTTACGATTTTACAGGAAATCTCTCCTTGGAGCTACTCGACTACACACTGGGCGACCCAAAGTACTCGGTAGAGGAATGCCGCTACCGAGATATGACCACCTACGAGGCGCCTATTAAGGCGAGAGTCCGGCTGACTGCTGCTGGAAACGAAGTTATCGAGTCCGAAGTCTATCTTGGCGATCTGCCGTTGATGACTGAAAAAGGTACATTTGTCATCAACGGTGCAGAGCGCGTCGTTGTCAGTCAGCTTGCTCGTTCTCCCGGAGTCTATTTCAAAGATACTCTGGACTACTCCGGCCGAATGATTTACTTCGCGACTATTATACCAAGTCCCGGTGCTTGGATCGATATAGAAACCGACGCGAACGACGTTATGACCGTTCATGTCGCGCAAACAAAGAAGTTCCCGCTAACAACATTCTTGCGAGCGTTGAACCAGTTTGCAGCCGCGTGCCCGAATTCAGAGGTTTTGCCCGTTAGCGAAGCAGTGGGTCGTATCCTGGCTGCAGACGTAGCTAACAAAGAAACCGGGGAGATCTATTTCGAAAAAGGTGCCGTAGTCGACGAAAAGATGGCCAGAAAACTCCACAACCTGCACATCAACAATGTGGAAGTGCTGATGGATGGCCACAAGTGCGGCACTACGACTGAAATTCTCGATCTGTTCAGCACCAGGGAAATCCGAGATTCGAACGATCCTGAGCAGATCGTCGGAATGCGTCCGACTGTTGATATCAAGGACCCCAAGACCGAAAAGCTGATCGTCAGAGCAGGCGAAAAAATAAGCGATGATGCTGCGAAGAAGATTGCAAAACTGAAGCTTGGCAGTCTTGAGGTGTATATACCAAATCGCTATATTGATGCGACTCTCGATCAGGATCCTACGCGCGACTCTGAAGAAGCTCTAATAGACATTTACCACCGAATAAGGCCTGGTGATCCGGCGACCCATGAAAGTGCGGCGAGCTTGATGAACTCATACTTCTTCGACACTCGCCGTTACGACCTCGGTAGGGTGGGTCGATACAAACTGAACAAAAAGCTTGGCCTTAACTTGCCTGAGCACGTTAGATGTGTAACTCGTGAAGATATAATTAAGATCATCTCATATATCATAGGTCTCAGCGAGTCCGGAGCCCTTGTAGCGCATCTTAACTCGGCATCTCTCCAGAAGAGGCTGCCTGAGCTCGAAGAAGCGGTTGCGATTGAGGAGAAGAACGCATCGGATGAAGATAAGGCTCCTGGGGGGCGAATTGCTAAACTTCGCGAAAACCTTGATATACTCAAAAATGTACGTCTAGGCGACATATTTACACAAACCCGCATTAAAGAAATGCGGAAGCTCTTGGAACTGATTCCGAACGGGAACAGGCTTATTTCTGAGACCCCTGCAGACCTCTACGCCGAGACGGCCATAAGGCTTGTTGCATGTTCTACGGATGATATTGACCATTTGGAAAACAAGCGTGTTAGATCCGTTGGTGAACTTCTTCAGGACCAGCTAAGAATGGGCTTCTTGAGGATGGAGAAGGTTGCCAAGGAAAGAATGACAAGCCTTGATCCGGAAAATGTGATCCCGCAGGTTATCCTGTCTGTGAAGCCGATCTCTGCCGCGATCAAGAGTTTCTTTGGTTCAAGTCAGCTCTCGCAGTTTATGGATCAGACTAACCCACTTGCAGAGCTTACTCACAAGCGTAGACTATCGGCCTTGGGGCCGGGTGGACTTTCGCGGCAGAGTGCAAAGCTGGAAGTTCGCGACGTTCACCACTCGCACTACGGTAGGATTTGCCCCATTGAGACTCCGGAAGGCCCGAATATCGGCTTGATCGGTTCAATGGCAATCCATGCTAAGATTGACGAATATGGATTCCTGCGCAGTCCTTATCGGGTCGTCAAGAACGGCAAAGTAACTGACGAAATTGTTTATCTGTCTGCAGATGAAGAAAGTCAGGAGTATATAGCACCTGCCAATACGCCTTATGATCCCGTAACTCGCGAGATTACGGTGCCAACGGTGATTGTGCGTCATGAGAACACATATCCGCAGGTGCCTTCCAACAAAGTTACCTATCTAGATGTGTCGCCGATGCAGATTATGTCGGTGGCGACGGCCTTGATTCCGTTCTTGGAGAACGACGACGCTAACCGCGCGCTTATGGGTTCTAATATGCAACGCCAGGCCGTGCCTCTTTTGAGAGGAGACCCGCCACTAGTAAAGACAGGCATTGAGAAGAGAGCGGCTCGCGATTCAGGCGCAGTAGTTGTGGCCAAGCGCAATGGCATCGTCAGAAAAGCCACTGCTGAACAAATACTTATCGAGGCTGAAGACGGTACAATCGACGAGTATCGCCTCTTAAATCTACTAAGGTCAAACCAGGGCACTTGCATCACACAAAAACCGCTAGTGTCGATAGGGAAACGAGTAAAAGCCGGCGATGTAATAGCAGATGGACCTTGTACTGCAGGCGGAGAGTTGGCTCTTGGCCAGAATGTATTGGTTGCATTTATGCCATGGCACGGCTACAACTATGAAGATGCTGTGCTTATAAGTCAACGTTTGGTTAAGGATGATGTATATACATCGATTCACGTCGAGAAATACGAGACCGAGGCGCGCGATACGAAGCTTGGACCGGAGGAAATAACTCGCGACATTCCTAACGTCGGCGAAGACGTGCTTAAGGATCTGGATTCAAACGGGATAGTTCGAATAGGCGCTGAGGTCAGACCAGAGGATATCTTGGTAGGTAAGGTCGCACCTAAGAGTCAAGGGGAGCTCACTGCCGAAGAGAGGCTTATTATCGCTATCTTTGGCAAAAAGGCCGAAGAGACTCGAGACGTGTCGCTACGTGTTCCGCACGGCGAAGGAGGAACAGTGGTCGACGTCAAAGTTTTCAGCCGCTTCAAGTATAAGTGTAGTCGGTGCGGAGCAATTTTCGACTTTTCGAAGAAACCTGAGAGGTTGCTATGCGAGCGCTGCGACGGCGAGTTGATACGCGAGCCAGGTGACGAACTTCCTGCCGGAGTTAATCAATTGGTGAGAGTTTATCTCGCTCAGAAGCGCAAGGTTATGGAAGGCGACAAGATGGCTGGTCGCCATGGGAATAAGGGTGTAATATCCAAGATACTGCCCGAAGAGGATATGCCTTTCCTGCCTGATGGCACGCCCGTGGACGTTGTTCTAAACCCGCTTGGTGTGCCTTCTCGTATGAACATCGGTCAGATACTTGAGACCCATCAAGGGATGGCAGCCAAACACCTGAATTGCGCGTTTCTTAACCCGATTTTCGAGGGCGCTACAGAAGAGGAAATTCTAGCAGACCTCGAAGTTTTGGCGTGGAAACTGAGAATCGGTGTCTTGCGTGAATATGTAAAAGAACTTGGAATAGACGTCGAAATTCCCACTGAAAAGAAAGTCGATTCGGTCGTCCGGCACATTTTGGCTAGGATAGGCGATGCCGTAGGAGAGCAACTACGACAGGAAATACAGCCAATCCGAGATCTCTACAACGAAGCAATTATGCGAGTTCGCGAGTATGTAGAGTCGCTGGATGCTGCTGCGCTCGAGGCTTTGAGCATTAAGCTTTGCGGTCCTCCTGCGGTAGAGGATCCTATGGCTGTGCGCTTAGCACTTTCCGAGGCGCTCAGAATAGAAAATGAGGCTCGAATAGCGGCATCGGAAGGACTATATCAGATAACTGATAAGGTTGACGCGGATGAGTCAGTAGATGCTGATCCAGATGTAGAGATTCCTTACACGGGAGTTGCGCCACCGAGTGATTATAACTACGACGCGCTTATCAAGGCCATTGAGGATAATGTTCGCAAGCGTGCGGGCTTTGACGAAAACACCGGTAAGGCTACACTCTACGATGGTCGAACAGGACAGAAGTTCAGCCAGGATGTAACTGTTGGCTATCTGTATTTGATGAAACTGGCTCACCTTGTAGAGGATAAGATTCATGCCCGTTCTACCGGACCTTACTCACTGGTTACCCAACAACCTTTGGGTGGAAAAGCACAGTTCGGAGGGCAGAGATTCGGGGAAATGGAAGTCTGGGCCTTGGAGGCCTACGGAGCTGCATATACGCTCCAAGAGATGCTTACGATTAAATCAGACGATGTCCAAGGTCGCGTAAAGACCTATGAATCTATTGTGAAAGGTGAGAATATTCTCGAGCCAGGAGTTCCGGAATCTTTCAAGATTTTGGTGAACGAACTCCAAAGCTTGTGCCTTAAGGTAACGGTAGAAGACGAAAGAGATAAAGTGATTGACCTTAAGGATACCGAAGACGAGTTAGCTGAGGGGAGCGAAGGTGCTATTGCAGCGAAGCGTCGCAAGAGAGTTCTAGAACTCAGGGAGGATTTGAATGGCTGATTCTAGTACGTTTGACAAAATAAGAATAGGGATTGCATCTCCCGATGACATCCGCTCTTGGTCTTGCGGCGAGGTAAAAAAGCCCGAAACGATCAACTACAGAACGTTCAAGCCTGAACGCGATGGACTGTTCTGTGAGAGGATATTCGGTCCCGTAAAGGACTGGGAATGTCACTGCGGTAGATACAAGAAGGTCAAATTTAAGGGCGTGGTTTGTGACCGCTGTGGAGTTGAAGTTACTCGCTCCAAGGTCAGGCGAGAGAGAATGGGACATATTGAACTGGCAGCGCCGGTGTCCCACATATGGTATTTGAAGGGAGTTCCCTCACCGATAAGCCTGCTGTTGGACATGTCGCCGCGCCCTCTTGAGCGCGTCATATACTATGCATCCTACATCGTAACTTCTGTTGACAGACAGAAGATAAACGAGAATCTGGATGCGATTCGGTCTGCAGTTAGCGCTGTTATAGAGGAGATTCTTGCTGAGCGCGATCAGAACATTGCAAACCTGCGCAAAGAGGCCGCAAAAGAAGAAAAAGAAAATCCGGATTGGGATGAGAAGAAGCTGGCCGAACATCAGAAGAAACTTAGCGAGCGCATAAAGCAAGAAGAACGTGACGCGGCGGAACATATTGACGAGCTTAACTCTACGCTCAAGCTGTTGGAGACTGTCCAAAAGAAGGAACTAATTACAGAAGACCAATACCGAGCACTAGAACGTCTGCTGGACATAGTTTCCGAGCGATTGGATATAGATCTTCACGGCGTTTTTAGCGCTGGTTTGGGTGCTGCTGCCATTAAACAATTATTGGCGGAGATCGATCTTGAGAAGCTCCGCAGGGATCTGCGCAAAGAGATCCAGCAGACTACAGGGCCGAAGAGAGCACGGGCTATAAAACGGCTGGAAATAGTGGAAGCGTTTATCAATTCCCGCAGTCGTCCTGAATGGATGATTCTGGACTGCATTCCTGTCATATCGCCCGAACTGCGGCCTATGGTACAGCTCGACGGTGGTAGATTTGCTACTTCGGATCTTAACGATCTCTACAGGCGAATCATTAACCGCAACAACCGCTTGAAGAAGATAATAGAGATTCGTGCGCCGGAATCGATTATCAACCACGAGAAACGCCTTTTGCAGGAAGCTGTGGACGCGTTGATCGATAACGGGCGGCGCACGAGGCCTGTCGTTGGCTCCAATAACCGGCCGCTGAAGTCGTTATCTGACATGCTGAAGGGCAAAGAGGGGCGGTTCCGCAAGAATCTGCTCGGCAAACGTGTGGACTACTCCGGGCGGTCGGTTATCGTTGTTGGACCATCATTGAAGCTGCACCAGTGCGGTTTGCCCAAAGAAATGGCATTGGAGCTATTCAAGCCGTTCGTCATGAAGACGCTTGTCGAGAAGAGGTATACGTCCAACATCAAGACTGCTAAGCGAATGATTGACCGCATGAGACCTGAGGTCTGGGATGCTCTGGAAGAGGTTATCAAGGAGCATCCAGTTCTCTTGAATAGAGCTCCAACCCTACACAGGCTTGGTATTCAGGCATTCGAGCCTGTTCTTGTTGATGGGAAGGCGATTCAGGTTCATCCGCTTGTGTGTCATGCATTCAATGCCGATTTCGACGGTGACCAGATGGCTGTGCACGTGCCGCTTTCGGCTAGTGCTCAGGCAGAAGCTAGAGTTCTGATGCTGTCGACTCACAACCTGTTCTCGCCAGCCGACGGACGACCTATTGTAGCTCCCATTCAGGACATCGTGTTGGGATCGTACTATATGACGATGAAACGCGAAACGCCTGAGGACTTTGAGCCAAGGGTCTTTGCCAATCAGGAGGACGCGTTACTGGCTTACCATAACGGACAGTTAGACATTCACGAACCAATAAAAGTGAGGCTTCCGAAGGAACCTGGTAGCAGCGAACTTGAGATGCGCGAGATAACTGTTGGCAGGTTGCTGTTCAACAGCATTTTGCCGGAAAACATGCGCTATGTCGACAAAGAGATCGACAAGAAGACTATGGCAAAGCTGGTCTCGGAGTGCCATAAGAAAAATGGTCACGAGCGCACTATACAGCTTCTGGACGATTTGAAGGAAATCGGTTTCCGCTACTCGACTTTCTCTGGAATAACGATTTCCATGACCGATATGGACATTCCGTCCAAACGAGACGAAATAGTTGAGCGGACACAGCAGGCAGTTGCACGAAAGAATCGAGAGTATGCAAGAGGATTAATCACGCCTGCGGAGCGCAAGCAGCAGGTTCTGGAGTTGTGGACCAGAGCTTCGGAAGAAGTTGCAGAAGCGCTGTTGGGCGGATTGGATCCGTTTAACCCGATATCGATTATTACTACCTCAGGTGCAAGAGGAAGTACTAGACAGGTAACGCAGCTCGCCGGTATGCGAGGTCTTATGAGTGATCCGTTCGGAAATCTCATCGAAGATCTACCCATAAAGTCAAACTTCCACGAAGGGCTGAGTGTGCTTGAGTATTTTATCTCGACACACGGAGCGAGAAAGGGTCTGGCTGATACTGCTCTGAGAACGGCGGACGCTGGTTACCTTACCAGAAGGCTCGTTGACGTTGCGCAGGATGTAATTGTTCGCGGCCATGACTGCGGCACGGTCAACGGGATCTATGTGAGCGCCATAGAGGAAGCTGGAGATGTTATAGAAACGCTCGCAGATCGAATTGCAGGTCGTACTGCGCTGGAGGATATTTATCTTCCGGGTGAAGATCAGCCTTTAGTGCAAGCGGGGAAAATCATCACAGACGAGCAAGCCAAGCAGATCGAGGCCGCAGGTATAACCAAAGTAGGTATACGTTCGCCACTTATGTGTGAGTTGCGGCAAGGAATCTGTAGCCTGTGCTATGGAATGGACCTTGCCATCGGCCGAGAAGTCGAGGCAGGTACGGCAGTTGGTATAATCGCTGCGCAGTCTATAGGAGAGCCGGGAACGCAGCTCACTATGAGAACGTTCCATACCGGTGGCGTTGCAGGCAAATATCTTACAGGTGTTGCCGAGGTCAAGAAAAAGAAGCAGGAGTCTCTGAGAGACCTCCACGAGGATATTCGTCGCGGTATTGTCTCGATTGAAGAAGGCGTAGAGGGGATGGAGCGCGAGCGGACGAGAGCCGTTCAGGCCGTTCTGAAAGTTCTCGAAGATCAGGTCAGGGGTCTTCTGCGAGTCGTCGAGCTCTTCGAGGCCAGGAAACCTAAGGGACAAGCGATAATTACAGAAGTCGCGGGCAAGGTTGTGGACATCGAAACTAAGGGCCTAAAGCGCGTAGTCATCCACACAGAAATGGAGATCAGCGACAACGTTTCACTGGCTGGCGAGGTTGTGGCAAACGATGTCGTCAACCCAGAGACTGGCGAGGTGATTGTCCCAGCGGGAACTGAGCTTAACGAAAAGCTCGTTAGAAAGATCAGAGATGCAGGCGTTGAGAAAGTTACGCTTCGCAAGACACACTTGGTGCCATATCGAGGAAACCTAGAGGTTGAAGTCGGCCAGGAGGTCCAAGCGGGCGATCGTCTTACTGAAGGGCCGCTTGATCCCCACAAAGTTCTGGAGCTACAGGGCGTGCGTGGTGTGACGGAGTATCTAGTCCGAGAAATACAGAGCGTTTACAAGAGCCAGGGTGTCGATATTAACGACAAGCATGTCGAAATTATCGTTCGCCAGATGCTCAAGAAGCGTAGGATCGTGGAACCGGGCGACACACGGTTCCTGCCAGGTCAGATAGTTGATAAGTTCGAATTTGAAGACGAGAACGCAAGAGTTCGCATGCGCGGGAAAACTGAAGCCACTGCGGAGTGGGTGCTTTTGGGTATCACTGAGGCTTCGCTTGCTACCGATAGTTTCTTGTCGGCGGCGTCATTCCAGAAGACAACGAGAGTACTTACGGAAGCTGCGGTAAAAGGCAAGAGAGACAATCTAGTAGGTCTCAAAGAGAACGTAATTATCGGCCGGTTAATTCCTGCTGGAACCGGATTGCCACGTTACAGACAACTTGAAATCGTTTCCGAGGAAGGCGAGCTTGTGTCGGCAGCACGACAGATTCTTGAGGGACCGATAGAAGAATCTGAAGAGGAAGATCTTATCAACGAAGACGAGATTGAGTCGCTCGCAGCCGAAGTGCGCTCGACCAAGTCGGTCGAGGAGACCGAAGCCGACTTCGATGAACCTTCAGATGGCAGTGATGAGTTGTACGACGAAGATAACGTTGAGGTTGAAAATGAAACCGAAACGGATATCGAAGTCGATAACGAGGCCGCCACGGATTCTTTAGAAAATGAGGAAGAAGCGGCGGGCGAAAGTTCGATAGATGCGGATTCAGAGTCGGCAATATAGCTGGAATTCGACATTAGCGTAGTTTGAGATCGTGTTAGATCTTGCTGTCTTGAAATCACGGCGGAGATATATCTCCGCCGTGATTTTGTCCGCATGGTCTATTTATTATATTATAGAGTCCACTTATTGCTGAGTAGCTGAAGGAATAGGTGTTATCGTTGGCATTACGAGAGTTACGGAGTTGTTCTCTATCATTCTGTTTATCATTTGCCTATCCATCAGCACTGGTACCATAACAGTAGTCGGGTCGGTGACCATGTTGCACATAGCAGTTTTGTCAATCATCACAATAGAAGTTGTCGGTCCTCTACCCGACATAGCGGCCGTTGTTGTCGCTCCAATCATCATTGGTGCCATCATCATACTTTGGCATGTGCCCATCAGGCGATTGATAGCTGTTTGATCCCAAGTGATCGTGTTGCCAGCTAGAAGATTGTCTACCATAGATTGATCAATAGAAGTTGGTGCCATCATCGCTACCATCACTGCGTTGCTGGCTGAGATCATTCTGTCTAACGAGGACTTGTTTACCGGTACCATTGTGCCTGGCCCGGCCCCAACCATCGCGGCGGTAGAAATCTGGCTACTTACCATCATAGGGACTACCACAGGCATCACACCCATGACCACATCAGGATCGGACGTGAACTTCACCATTGTGTCCCTATCCAAGTTCATTGGCACCAGCACCAAAACACTGCGGTCACTGGAAGTAACCGTAGTCATACTGCGTGGCATGACAACTGGCACCATCAATGGTGTCATCATGGCCTGACTCGGTAGTTGTGGAGGTGTGGTCGTTATTGCCGACGGTTTTGCTTCAGGCATTTGTGGCGGTGCTGTTGTGTGCGGCTGAGCACCATTAGCAATAACCGCAGCCGAACAAGCGAGAATTAGCATCAGAGCCAATACAGTGCGCACTTTTGACCTCCTGTTGTTTGGAAAATTTTGGCCCTATGTTGACATTTGTGACCGATGAGGATTATACCCGTCTGCCGCTGGCTATACACCGATAGGCATCGTCTACAGCGAGAACTTTGATTGATTACTATCCGGTTTTTTTGTATGCACGATAATTCCGTACCCATGTTGATTTATTCTTGAATTCCAATGTTGCGATGGCGAAACGACGTGCTTAGAAAGGTGTCGAGAAGCGTGAGCGGAATTCTACCTAGGTAGCGGTGATAAGCATTGAGATGAGCTGCGCTATCTCTGATAATCTTTCCGACACTTTGTGGATGCGGAGGACCGGTTTATATGAATACATCTTAAAAGCTTGGCTTTGGTGTATATGATTCCCTACAAGCGTTCGGATTTGCTTCGGGCTCACACCCCAGCGGAAGCACGTTAGAATCATTTTGAAATATGTCCATGTTAAAGAAAGTTCTGAAGTCTGAGATCGGCGAAGAAGTGACTGTAGGGGATGTAATTGTGCGAGAAATCGCCCGCGAGGTTCCTGCATCCGACGGCAGACAGATTAAAGTGTTTGCCTACTATGAATATCCTGTAGCTAAAAAGAATAAAAATCTGCCAGCGATAGTCTGGGTGCATTGCGGTGGAAAACATTGCTGGCCGAAATGCAATAACTAAATAACTAGTTGGGCGTTCCTAGGTTATGCAGCTCTGGCAATGGACCTCTCCAGCGTCGCTCCGTTGCCGAGATATTCATACCTATATATGTGCGTAAACTCGGTCTGTAGAGCAATATCTTTTCTTCAAAGCCGTGAGGAAGTTGATCCCGCAAGAATCGGAGTGGCTGAATATTCGTGGGGCGGGGTGATAATGCTATAGCCGCATTCGCGCAAGCACGTTTACAGTATCAAGTCGTGAGGGTAACGCATTTTCTAGTAGTGACAACTGCCGATTTTGTCGAAAGGTGTTGATGCATGCAGGTACTTGGCGATCGCGAAATCGAAGAGTCGGTAAGAAATTTGTTGACACAGGACTCGAGAGTTGACGTGCGGGAGATCAATGTGCACGTCGAGAACGGCATCGTTTACGTTTCGGGCGCAGTAGACAGCGCGGCAGAACGGCGAGCAATCGAGGAAGACTTAGAATCGATTTTAAACGTAGGGCGATTCATAGATACGCTAACTCTTCGTAACTATGTTGAGCGGACCAACGAGGAACTTGCCGCATCTGTGATGAATGCTCTTATACGGGATCGTATGGTAGATGCAAGCGAGATCGCAGTTAACGCTTCAGACTGCCGCATCACTCTGAACGGTCGAGTAGGTTCGTATGCTCAGAGACGTGTGGCCGAGGAAGATGCGTGGTGGACTCCCGGAGTCGTTGATGTGGTGAATCGGCTTCAAGTGGATGGATTCGTAGAACCGCCGCTAGAACCTGATTATTGAGAATAATATTGCAGCATAGCCTTTTCTGGTACGGCTAACATACAGTAGTATGACGTTTTCTGAGACATTTGCCGAATTTGGAAAGGTTGTTTTGGCGCTTGTTATTGTGCTTGATCCTGTAGCACTACTGCCGATCCTAGTTGGAATTAGGTTACAAACGGCACAGCAGGAAGACCGTTGGATTCCTGCAAAGCTTGTCGGCGGAGGAACCGTGTTGCTGTTGTTCTTCACGGCAACCGGCACGTGGGTATTAAAGCTTTTCGATGTTACCCTTGACGACTTGCGTATAGGCGGCGGACTTCTTCTTCTGCTAATCTCTCTTCGAATGGTGATAGAAGGCCGTTTGGGACTAGACCAAGAAAAGAGCTACAGGGCAGCTTTAGTGCCGCTTATTTCCCCTCTTCTGGTTGGACCGGGCGCGATTACTGCGTCGGTGGTTTTTGCAAGAGTGTATGGAGTATGGTTCACTTCGCTGGCGGTGGTGGCGGCTATGATTCTGTGCCTGTTGGTTTTGCTCAGCCGAAGTTTTATCTACCGGCTGATCGGTGAATCCGGTACCGACCTGGTCACCCGAATAATGGGGATACTCGTGGCAACGATCGCTGTGGGCTATATGCGGACCGGAATCGTTGGCGTTCTAAAGACCTCAAGCGGCATGTAATTCAAAGCAGCCCACTGAACTTCGTCAAGCGAATTGCTCGAAATTGTGCCACATAGCACAAAGTGATCTCCTGCAATTTGCCTTTGCCTTGACACGCAGTCGGTGCGGTCATATAATTAAGCCGATAGAGGTTGTTATTATCTAAGAAAACTTGTCTCGTAACTATAGGTGAGGTTCTGCCGACACGATAAGATAAGCGCTGGTCCGGACAAGTAATCGGACCGCGCTTTTATACTGATTTAGTGTTGCAGACTAGGCGGCTTCTCTTTATGATGGATAACAGTCCGTTAATCCAAATAGGCATAGAGATCGGCAAAACGGTTCTAATAGCGGCGATCATCCTTGGCTTTATGTTGGGCGCTGTACTTTATATGGTTCTAAAGCTAAGGTGGGTGATTGCACGCATTCAGTCGAGACTTGGACCCAATCGTACTGGCCCTTGGGGTGTTTTGCAGACTGTTGCAGACGCAATAAAGCTCTTCCAGAAGGAGGATATCATCCCTTGCGGTGCAGACAGATGGCTTTTCACAATTGCCCCGGCAATTGTCTTCATACCGGCCTATTTGGTGTATGTTGTAATACCGTTTGGCGAGGGATTGACTGCGCGAAGCCTGGATATAGGTGTGATCTACATCAGTGCGGTATCCTCTATCGGAGTTATAGGAATAGTGATAGCGGGTTGGGCATCCAATAACAAATGGTCGCTTCTGGGTGCGTTCAGAGCAGCAGCACAGCTGATTGCTTATGAAGTTCCAATTATTCTTGCGCTTGCAGTACCTGTGCTTATGGTGGGGACGCTTGATCTAAACAAAATCGTTGAGTCGCAAGCAGGTGGATTCTGGAATTGGAATCTTTTCAGAGGCTGGATAATGGCGCCGATTGCAATGCTTATTCTTCTGATAGCCGGCCTTGCAGAAGTTAACGTGACTCCGTTCGACATTATGGAGGCAGAAAGCGAGCTGGTGGCGGGCTTCAATACCGAATATTCTGGGATGAAGTTCGCTCTGTTCTTCCTTGCGGAGTTTGCAGCGTCCTTCACTTTGGCGGCAATTATCGTGACCCTATTCTTGGGCGGCTATCAACCTCCGCTTCCGTTCTTGGGCGGGCAATTGGAGGGGATGGCATTTTCTTTGGTTTCACTTGGATGGTTCCTTTTGAAGTGTTGGCTTTTAGTGGTTGGAATAATGTGGATCCGCTCGACTTTTCCTCGTGTTCGAATGGACCAGCTTATGAACTTGAGCTGGAAAGCGTTAATACCAGTTGGGCTAATCAACATTCTGGCTACTGGCGCGTATGTTGCTTTCTATCTGGCGAGGTAGACTGTAAGGCTTAGCTGTGAAGAGAAATCTACTGAAAGACATAGTAAATGCGTTTATAAGCTTGCCCAAAGGGCTTGCAGTTACGGCTAAGAACTGGTTGTGGACGAGGCCGTCAGTTACGGAGCAATATCCAGAGGAAAGACCGAAACTGCCCGAACGTTACCGCGGTGTGCCGAGCCTGCCGGTGGACCCCAAAACGGGACTTTCACGTTGCATTGCGTGTGGTGCTTGCGCGCGAATATGCCCGGAACACATAATTACTGTGACGGCCGACAAGGGTGAGACGCCCAAGGACCGCAAGCCTGCGCAGTTTGAAATAGATATATCGCGATGCATGTGGTGTGGGCTCTGTATCGAAGTTTGTCCTACTCGAGCCTTGATCCCTGCAAGAGACTTTGAGCTCGCATGTTACAGCAGGGAAGAGATGGTTTACCACTTAGATGATCTTATGAGGCTTGGCGGCGAGTTTTCAGAAGAACCTGAGGCGGAGGATAATTCGACAACTCAGGAAGAAACCCAGTCATAATAATGTTTTGATATGCAAATACTTGGTTTCACAATAACCGGATATCAGATAGCCTTTGTCGCCTTAGCTGGGCTGACCGTTGTTGCAGCAATAATGACGGTCTTGGTGCCGAACATATTGCGTGCGGCTTTGTTTTTGGGTCTGGCTCTTTTTGGCACGGCAGGGCTATATGTGCTTCTAAATGCCCCGTTTTTGGCAGCAGTGCAGGTGATGATATATGTCGGTGCCATAACCACGATGATTATCCTTGCCATATTCCTCTCGCATCGAGTAATGAAGATTGGGTTTCTGCAAGCAATTTATAATCCTGTGCTTGCTGCAGGAGCGGCGGGAGTTATGTTCTTGTTCTTGTTTATAACGGTGGCGAATTCCCGGTGGCTTAAGGCGATAGTAGCAGAAGGTCCCACAAAAGCGAATGCTGGTGTTGAGGCTGTCGCTCAGGCACTTTTGCAGCCGTATGTGTTCCCGTTCGAGCTTGCGTCAGTGGTGCTGCTGGCGGTGCTTGTGGGAGCTATTGTGATCGCGAAGGAGGATACGGAAGATGCATAGTGCCTATGGGATCCCGATAAGTTGGTATCTGACGTTAAGCGCGGTACTTTTTTGTGTCGGTCTTTTTGGCATGATGACTCGTCGCAGCGCAATAGGCATGTTGCTATCTATAGAGCTTATGCTTAATGCTGCTAACATTAATCTGGTGGCGTTCGGATCGTATTTGAAGATGGCGACTATCGCAGGTCAAGTTTTTGCGATATTCGTCATTACTCTTGCTGCTGCTGAAGCTGCTGTGGGACTCGCTGTAGTTATAAATATCTACCGACTGGAGCATCATATAGACGCTGACAAGATCAGCGTGATGAAGGGATAGCACGAATTTAGATTCGGGAGTTGTGAGAAACGTTGAGAGTTAAAAGGACGTTGGTCGGGTTGTTGTTTTGTACGGCTGTTGCAATAGTTTTGTGTGGAGGCGCGCAGGCAAACGAAGCGCGACAATTCACGACTCAGTCGTGGCATGGCTTGTCGGGTCTTTTTGTAATTCCGACCGCTCGACTCGTTGGTAAGAATCGGCTTGTTGTAGGATATAACGAATCGAAACATACGGAGTTCTTTAGCGGAACGCGCTTTTCGGACCGACAAGTGCGCGGGTTGTTTACTTACGGCGTTAACAACTGGTTGGAAGTTACTGCTGCATACGTGGGCAACCAGTACGATACTGGAGGCGGGTTTACACCAGTATTGGATAACGAAGGCAAGTTTACCGGAAGTCTGAAGGTGCGCTTATCGAAAGAAACTAAGCGCAGTCCAGAAGTGGCATTCGCAATACGTGATATTACTGATGCTGACAGCGATGTTTATCCGCTGCGAGGCTTGCATAACGGCAGAAAGTTCTTTTTGTTGGCGAGCAAGCGGCTTGCCTATCTTGAGGATACCGGCCGATTCATTGATGCTCATGCTGGAATTACACACAGTGAAAGGAAAAGTATTTCGGGGCTGTTTGGATTTGAAGTCGCGGTGTCCCCGAGTATGAGCATTATCGCTGAAGGTATGTTTGACTCGCCTTTTGTAAACTTTCGAGATGCCTATGTAGCATCGCGACGGGGCAGGGACAACGTTGCCGGTAGATTCATATTCGATATGGGACTCAGATTTTATCCAGAAGTCGCTCCTGGATTGGTGGTAGATTTAGGTGTAGTTGGTGACGGGGCATTTGAGTTTTCGTTTGGGACAAGCTATACGACTGGTCTACGATAGGTCTGGCTTGAAAGCATGCAAGATTTTAGAGAGATAGTATACAATTCAAAACTCCCTGGAGGGACAGCGTGATAGAGTGCGCCTGGCTTATACCGGTTTTACCGGCCGCTGCGTTTTTGCTGATCATTGCCTTTGGGCGCAAGCTGCCGGGCGAAGGGGCTTATGTCGCAATAGCGGCGATAATTGCTTCGCTTGGGATGTCGATTGGTCTTGCCTTCCAGTGGTTCGGTGGCGCGGCTCAGGCATACCACCATATCTACAGCGTGACAGTACCGTGGATGCCGGTCGGCAGCTCTTTTATCGACATGGGCTTTTCGGTGGATGCCGTGTCGGTTGTGATGCTGCTGGTGGTTACCATTGTCGCATCAATGGTTCAAATCTACTCGGTTGGCTATATGCATGGCGACAAGCGCTACCCGAGGTATTTCGCATATCACTCGCTATTTGCAGCGGCAATGCTGGCGCTGGTAGTAGCCAACAACGTCTTGCTAATGTTTATGAGCTGGGAACTGGTGGGTCTTACATCCTATCTGTTGATCGGCTTCTGGTTTGAGAAGCCGTCAGCGATGCGCGCGGCGAAGAAGGCGTTTTTGGTGACTCGGGTTGGCGATGTAGGATTCCTCGCGGGATTAATACTACTTTACCTGCACACTGGATCGCTCAACCTGTTTGGCAAGACGGGGATATTCGAGAACCTTGACAGAATGGAAGCTGTAGGTGCGTTGGGTTTGCCGATTGTTGCTATGGCAGGTTTGCTCCTGTTTGCGGGAGCGGTGGGTAAGTCTGCTCAGTTTCCGCTACACGTGTGGCTTCCGGACGCGATGGAGGGTCCAACTCCTGTTTCAGCACTCATACATGCGGCGACGATGGTTGCAGCGGGAGTATACTTGGTAGCTCGAATGTATCCGGTTTATCTTGCTGATACCACAGGAACGGCTTTGCACGTGGTCGCTTATGTGGGAGCGTTCACAGCGCTTTTCGCAGCTACCATCGGTATAGCGCAGAACGACATTAAGCGTGTTCTAGCATATTCGACGATTAGCCAGCTTGGATATATGATTATGTCTCTTGGGGTATTCGGCTATACGGCGGCGCTGTTCCACTTGATGACACATGCATTCTTTAAGGCACAGCTTTTTCTTGGTTCAGGAAGCGTTATACATGGCACTGGCACTCAAGACATCCGCGAGATGGGCGGCCTTAGAAAGAAAATGCCTTGGACCTACTGGACGTTCCTGATCTCTACGCTTTCGCTGTGTGGCATACCGTTCGTTACTGCAGGTGGGTGGAGTAAGGAGGAGATTCTAACTGTTGCGTTCCATACCAACAGGATAATATTTTGGATTGGCGTGATTGGAGCATTCACTACGAGCTTCTACATGTTTAGGCTGGTCTACAAGACATTCCATGGCGAGCCGCGAAGACATGATATCCACGCGCATGAAAGCCCAAGAGTAATGGTTGTGCCTTTGGTGATTCTGGCGATACTGGCGATCTTCTCTGGGTATGTTGGCACTCCATGGGCAAATGTATTCGAGCACAACGTGGCCCCAGTTCTTGGAGAACACTACGAAGAAGTGCTCGCGGAGAAGCAGCGAACGGCTTTTGTAAAAATTGCTGGGTGGGAGCTGGGGACAATGCCTAAGGCCGAAGCGCACAAGATTATCGACCAAGCGCGATTGTCGTTCAATCCGGTCGTATTTGTTATTGCTACGACCGCAGCACTGGGAGGAATTGCACTTGCTTCAATGATATGGCTTAAGCCGATCATCAAGATAGAAAAACTCGAACCCGCTTTTGGCTGGCTTGCTAAGCTCGTTGAGAATAAATACTACATCGACGAAATCTACCAGGCTACCATAATTCGTGCGTTGATGCTTGCTGCGGTGGTGCAATATTGGTTTGACAAGTGGGTGATTGACTACGCCATAGTAAATGGTGTCGGCTATCTTACGCAGCTTGCATCGATTGGGTGGGGATGGTTCGATAGAACGGTCATAGATGGATTGGTCAATTTTGTGGGATGGATTACTAAGACATTGGGTAACGGGTTGCGTTATGTGCAGACTGGCGTCACGCAACAATACGTGTTCATGATGGTTGCGGCGCTTATTATCATAAGCATCGTAGTTCTTATTGGTCATTATTCGGAGGAAGCATGGATCCCAATAGCTGGATTCTACCGGTAATTACATTTGTGCCGCTGGTTGGAGCGGCTATAGTGCTTTTTATTCCAAAGGAACGTTCGGAGATAATCAAGGCGTTCTCGATATTCGTTAGCTTCATTCCGCTCGTTCTTTCAGTATGGCTGTGGGTTAACTATGACAAAAACGGCCCTCAGTTTCCGAACGGCGCACAGTTTATGGTTAATGTCCCGTGGATCAAGGCACTTGGAGTGAGCTTCCTGATGGGAGTTGACGGGATAAGTGTGCCGATCATCTTCTTGACAACGCTTTTGACAACTCTGAGCCTGATTTACTCGACAATCATTGAGCTACGGCCCAAGGAATACTTCTGGATGTTCCTACTGCTAGAGACGGGAATGCTGGGAGTGTTCACTGCGCTGGACTTTGTGCTTTTCTTCGTGTTTTGGGAAGTGTCGCTGGTGCCGATGTATTTCCTTATCGGCATTTGGGGCGGACCGCGTAGGGAATACGCCGCAATCAAATTCTTTTTGTACACGATGGTTGGAAGCATGGGCATGCTGTTGGCGATCTTGGCGATGTATTTCTCGCCGGAGGTCGCGAAACTTGCTGGCGGACATACGTTCAACATGCTTCAGATCGCGCAGGCACAGCCTTACGCTCGTCAAATAGTCATAGGTTCGTTGGTGTTCTGGGGGCTGTTTATCGGCTTTGCAATCAAAGTTCCTATGTGGCCGTTCCATACGTGGCTTCCAGATGCTCACGTTGAAGCTCCAACTGCTGGCTCCGTCATACTTGCGGGAGTATTGCTTAAAATGGGTACCTACGGCTTCATGAGGGTGCTGATGCCAATGATGCCTAGGCAATTCGAGCAATATTGGTGGTTAATAGCAATTGTTTCTTTAGTGGCTATCATATACGGCGCGTTCGTGGCTATGGCACAGCAGGACCTGAAGAAGCTGATTGCTTATTCGTCTGTAAACCACATGGGCTATGTGACTTTGGGATGCGCGGTTGCCGGAAGCGGAGCGCTTGCATCTGAGGGGGCGAAGACTATTGCCCTGAATGGAGCACAGATGCAGGTTTTCAGCCATGGACTTCTAACCGGAGCGCTTTTCCTCCTTGTGGGGGTTGTCTACGAAAGAGCGCATACGCGAGATTTGACAGCTTTTGGGGGCTTAGGTGCAAAAGTACCGATATTTGCGGGAATGCTCGCTTTTTGCAGCTTTGGATCGCTTGGGCTCCCCGGAATGACGGGGTTCATCGCAGAACTTTCGGTGATAGCCGGTACGTTCTCCGCGAAACCACTCTTAGCGGGATTGGCGCTTATTGGTGTAGTGGTTACGGCCGCTTATATGCTGTGGATGTTGCAAAGAGTTCTTCTCGGTCCGCTGAACCCGCGTTATGAAAAAATGCCTGATGCCGACGGTCGCGAGATAATTAGCCTGGCTCCGTTAATGGCTTTAACGTTGTTCTTTGGAGTATTTCCGGCTCCTCTATTGGCAATATTCAACGCTGCGTCGCAGACAGTTGTGGGACTGTTACACTGAGAGCGTTTCGGCGACGAATGTTTCGGAAGATCGAAAGGGCATTGCTGAGATAGATCGAATTGGTGACCTAGATGTATATAGGCAAACTTGTCCTGATAGCACCATCTATATACTTAATAGCAGCGGCGATAATCGTTCTGCTTGTCGGCGTTATAGCTTCCAAGAGGCCGGATAGGGGCTTAGACCACTATCTGCCCGTGCATTATCTGGCGCCGGCTTTGATGTTCGTTGGCGTGATTCTTTCGGGAGGAGTGGTTTGGCATTCGATGCTTCTTGCCGGAAAATCGGTCGCTGCGAATATTGGTCATGAGATTGTTCGAGTTCCTGTCATTGGCCTTTTTATTACTAATAACGGTTATGCTCAACTTACAATCGATCCTTTCGCGGCAATACTGAGCTTTGTAGCTTTTGCAGGCACGCTGCTTGTAATGCTTATGTCGTTGGAGCATTTCGGAGAGCGACAGATCCACAAAGCTGAATACTACGCATTGTTGATGTTTGCAACAGCTGCAGCAGCACTGACATCGGCAGCTTCCGATCTGATTGCGCTATATTTGTCTATTGAATTTCTAAGTCTGACCAGCTACGTGCTTGCTGCGTATACGAAAGTCGACCGACGATCTGGCGAAGCTGGTCTGAAATACTTTCTCTTTGGTGCAGCGTGTTCGGCGATAATGCTCTACGGTATGTCGATACTATTTGGGGTTACCTCTGGAAGCACGGCCTTTGCAGCTATAGCTAAGAATTTAACTTACCAGGCGGCAATGACAGGCGCTGCATGGGTTGGTGTGGTGTTCGTATTGGTTGGGCTTTGCTTCAAGCTTGCGCTAACTCCTTTCCACTTTTGGGCGCCGGATGCCTACGAAGGTGCACCGACACCCGTTACTGCTTTTCTTTCCGTGGTTAGTAAAGCAGCGGGGCTGGCAGTAATGGTGCGGTTTTTGCTGATCGCAGTCCTGCCGGATAAGCCATACTTCCTTAGCTGGTATTGGATTCTGGTGGTTCTTACTGCAGCTACTATGTTATACGGCAATCTGGTTGCCATTGCCCAGCGGAACATTAAGCGAATGCTTGCTTATTCAGGTATTGCCCAGATGGGCTACCTGATGATAGGTGTGCTTACGGCAATGCACGCGTTTGCGGAGTTTGATCATTTACGGTTTGGAATTCCTACCTCAGCCGTACGCGCGGACATCGTAGAAGGAGTTAGCATTCCTTGGGATATGCAAGGAGTATTAATTTATATCTTTGCTTATCTTTTTATGAACCTCGGGGCCTTTGCAGTAGTAGTTGCGGTTGGGAAACAGCTTGGATCTGATCTGATCGAGAGCTATGCGGGTATGATGCGACGCTCACCGCTTTACGCGTCTGCGCTTACAGTGTTTTTGGTATCATTGGCAGGAGTGCCGCCGACTGCCGGATTTGTTGGAAAACTGTTCATTTTTGGAGGTGCAATAAAGACTGGAGTCGCCGGCAGACCGGAACTCGTGACACTTGCAGTGCTTGGAGTTGTTAACAGTGTCATATCGGCCTACTACTATCTAAACGTTGTTCGGCTAATGTTCTTCCATCCAAGTAATTCCAAGCTCGAGGTCCGTGCCGGATGGGGTTTAAATTTAGCGGTTGTTTTAAGCCTTGTCGCTACGTTGGGGCTTATCTTGTTGGCTGGGCCGCTGTCGCTGCTAACAGGAAAAGCGACTTATGCCGCTTTATTAAGCCCGCCGCGTTGACAGCCGATTTTGTCGAGCTATACAATCCTGAATGCAAACAATTTGTCTACGGGAAACACAGCAATGAGTGTGATGAACCCAAACCAAGCTCACCAATTGTGGTTACAAACAGTCGAAAAGGTCAAGGATCGCGTGATAGCTCCCACGCTATATCGTGCGTTGGAGCTGGGTGTTGGACTTACTATCGAAGGTGATTACTTTGTGGTAGGTTTTTCGAGTGCAGATTATCCAATGTCAGGACACCTCCGCAGTAGCCAGCATTTACCGGTCATTGAAAAGTGTCTGGCAGAAGTAGTTGGTCGAAGAGTTCGTCTAAGGGTTGTTGAAGGCACTACGCTTCAGGACTACGAGAACTTCAAAAAAATCAAGGCTACGGCAGATGCTGTGCGTTCGACTCTTAGCGACCGAAAGGAGCGCGAGCGGCAGATAGAGGAGACATGGGATGAAGTAGCCGAGAAGATTACCCGTGGCTATATGCGTTTGCCTCTCAGACAACTTGCGCAGACCAAGGGTATTTTTATCGGAGAAGCACTCAAGCTCATCAACCAAGCCGTTAACCAACTCGAGTACAGTAACGACTCTGATGAAATGCACAAACGAGCTCTGTCGAGAGTTTTCGAGAAGCTTGCGAACGTGGTAGAGGTACCAAGTGCAATGCTTGCGTATGAATTTTTCAAACTTAGGGAGGAAGGTAAGCTTGAATAAGGCCAAAAACAGACTCGGATTTTCACTTTTAGAACTGCTAGTAGTTATCTCAATAATTGCCGTGTTCGCATCAATACTTGCGCCGGTATATGTAAACGCAAAGAAGTCTGCTGCAAGAAGCAAGTGCCAGTCAAACCTGCGACAGATAGCTAATGCTTTCGAGTTGTACACGTCAGACCACGCAGGGTGCTATCCAAATTTAAACAACCAATATCTATGGGCTGGATTCTATTGGAGAGAGCCAATACGCAAATATGTTGCCCGCAGCAAGAGCGACGACAAAAACAGTGTGCTATCCTGTCCGTCTGATCCTACGCCTCCGGGTATATACGCTGCTACATCCTATGCTTATTCGGCATCCTTCTATATGACACCGGAGCAAGTCAACGCTATAGAGAATAATGATTACATTCGCGCGAAGTTTGCAGCCACAAATCCAAAACTGCCGTGTACGACTATGAAAACTTCGGCGGTTAAGTTTGCTAAGAAAAAAGTTCTGGTTGCCGAATATTGGACACTTCACAGCGACAATCCCAAAGTAGGGTGGTACGACGATCTTGAAACAACTGGCAACGATCCTTGGAGTGGAGCGCGAAACTATCTTTTTGCCGATGGGCATGTTGTGTATTTGGAGACCAAGCGCATTCATCCAGCAGATAGTCCCGTGGTATCAAGGCCGAGATTGCTTCCTGACATCAATTTGACGCGTGATGGTGTGGCAGGAAAGGACGTTGACTAAGGGTCGGAGCATCTGATTTACATGCGCGACGTAGATGTACAAACGGTAATCGACGGGGTACGTTATTCCTGTATTGAAGCCTGCAATGTTCTTCCGGATGATGTTTTGGATGCGCTGGAACGAGCTCGCAAAATCGAAGAATCGCCCATTGGCCGTAATGTGCTTGACCAGCTCATTGAGAATGCACGAATAGCGCGAGAAGAGGCTGTTCCAATATGCCAAGATACTGGCCTGACAATTGTCTTTGTGGAACTGGGTCAGGAGGTCCATATTACTGGCGGAAGCTTGACTGAAGCGATCAACGAGGGAGTCCGGCGCGGCTACGAAGAGGGCTATCTTCGAAAGTCTGTAGTCCGACACCCGTTGGAACGTGTTAATACAGGAGACAATACGCCGGCCGTTATTCATATCGATGTCGTCTCGGGTGATAAATTAAAAATCACTGTTGCACCGAAGGGTGGCGGGAGCGAGAACATGAGCATTGCAAAGGTGCTAAAGCCTTCGGACGGAGTTGAGGGCGTGAAACGGCTAGTTGTCGAGACTGTTCGGGAAGCAGGGTCAAACCCATGCCCTCCGATAATAGTCGGAGTGGGGATGGGAGGTACTTTGGAAAAGGCCGCACTTCTTTCCAAAAAGGCTATCCTTAGGCGCGTTGGAGAGCCTAGTCGGAATCCAATCGATGCAAAACTTGAGGCCGAGTTACTTTCGCTTGTGAATGCTATCGGAATTGGGCCAGCCGGATTGGTAGGTAGCGTGACTGCGCTTGCAGTAAATGTCGAAAGTTATCCGTGCCATATTGCCGGTCTCCCGGTAGCTGTTACGCTTCAGTGTCATGCTGCTAGGCACAAGACGATTGTGATCTGACACTTCGAGGTTTTGACTTTGATTCGACTTACAACACCTTTATCAGATCAAGATATTATAGGTCTCCAAGCCGGAGATAGTGTGCTTTTGTCTGGTGTTGTCTATACTGCTCGCGATGCTGCCCATGCTCGGATGTTTGAGGCGCTTCGGTGCGGCAAGTCGCTACCTTTTGATATCCAAGGTCAGGTAATATACTATGTTGGACCTACTCCCGCAAGGCCAGGTCAAGTAATAGGCTCTGCCGGCCCCACCACATCAGGCAGAATGGATGCCTACACTCCTGCCTTGCTTGCCGCTGGGCTCAAAGGGATGATTGGTAAAGGCGAGCGCAACCGAGAAGTAATCGACGCCATAGTGCGTCATCAAGCGGTATACTTTGCTGCTACCGGAGGCGCTGCCGCACTACTTGCTAAGCATATTATATCTTGCGAAGTTATTGCTTATGAAGACCTTGGGTGCGAGGCTATACACCGTTTAGAAGTCTGTGATTTTCCTCTAATTGTGATTAACGACTGTCAGGGTCGCGACTACTATCGCGAGATACGCCTTCAAAACCGCCAATAGGGCGAGTTGGTTCGTGATATAGTTTCCTGGGGTAATTAGTAGCCTGACACAAAGATATAAAAGGATATACAGGTAGTCGGCCGGGCCGGCGAACATTGTCAGCTTTGATTGAAAGCTAGAGCGGTCATATGATAATCCCGGCACCTCTTGCAGGTAGATCCAATCGAAAATAACGACAACAAATCGTAGCTTTCGCGCATTTCGGGCGCTTGTGTTCGTCTCAGTATTTTGCTTTATAGCGAGTTGCTCAACCTCGCCATTCAAGAATAGGTCTATGTTCTAAAGCGTTGCGGAACTATCTTGCGGATTGGTAATGCAAAGTCTTTCTGCGGCTTCGCGCAGGTCAGACGCGACGTCATCGGGTTTGCAGACAAGCGTCTTCAAATCTTCTTTCGTGAGTTTACCGGTCAGCAGCAGCACGGTTCTGCAACCCGCACTTTGTCCAGCTTGCAAGTCGCGTTCGGTATCTCCAATCATTACGGATTGCTTGAGATCGATACCAAGGTCGTTCGCCGCACGAAACAGCATGCCTGGCTTTGGTTTTCTGCACACACAGTTATCAGATGCCAAATGCTTGCAGTAGTAAAATGCCGCAATGCGTCCACCGACAGCCTCTACATGCCTTTTGATCTCATCTTCGATCATCTGAAGATTGTTTTCAGACAAGACACCTTTCGCTATACCCTGCTGGTTGGAGACCACTACCACAGCATAGCCTGCTTCGTTTAGAAGTCTGATTGCCTCAGGTACGTGAGGATAAATTTTCAGTTCTTGAACGTTCTTTACGTAATCGTCCCGATCTTCGTTTATAACCCCATCACGGTCGAGAAATGCGGCTCTCAACTATTGCCCTCTATTTTTTCTATTAATTGAAACATGTCAGCGTCAAGAATCGGAGAATCAGTTCTTATTCCCACATTCTTGCATCATGCATGAGAAAATTAAATGGCCGATGATTAGGTGAACATCTTCTACCCGCTGCATGTTGTCGCTGGCGACTACTATCGATTTTTGTGCCAAGCTGGCAAGCTTGCCTCCGGAGAATCCAGATAGTCCGATTGTTATCGCACCCATTTCATTAGCCTTTTGGACAGCCTTGAGAACATTAGGCGAATTCCCGCTTCCACTTATTGCTATCACTACGTCTCCAGGCTCGAGTAGGCTGTCTAATTGTTCAGCGAATATATCCTCGTATGACGCATCGTTTGCCCAGGCAGTGATGAGCGGAACACTTTCGGTAAGTGAGGTTACCTTAAAGCGTTTGCCGGAGCATTCTTTTATCCCTTTTTGTAGATCTTCAGCTATGTGAGTGGCATTGGCTGCGCTTCCTCCGTTGCCTAGTAGAAACACATGCCTGCCTTCGGCGTGGGCCTTTTTGAGCGTTTCGATTATGTCGCGAAGCTTGTCCTCCGGAAGCTCGCTAATTGCTTTGCTTACTAGGCTAAGATATTCTGTAATGTTTGACATAATTGGTACACCCTATCTTCTTACGTTGAATATAACCTTGGAACCGTCTCTTGAGAGGCTTATAGGCAACTCACGCAAGTGTCCGAGTTTTTTGCGAACCGCCGCACGGTTTTCCGGCGGAACGCATACCAAGAAGAATCCACCTCCACCTGCTCCTGTGACCTTTCCGCCTATTGCGCCTGCTGACATCGCAAGCTCAAAAAGTTCGTCTATCCGGGGATTTGTAATTCCACTGGCAAGTTGTCTTTTGCGGAGCCAACCCTCGCGTAGTGTCTGACCCAACGACGCTATTGCTCCAACTTTTAGGAGACGTGCAAGCTCATCAGCTTGATCGCGCATTTCTATGAGTAGGTGCATCTTGTTTTCAATGTTACTCTTCTGTTCGGAAAGCACATCTGAGGCATTACGCGTAACACCAGTCCAGAAGAGAAGAAGGCTTTCGCATAGGCGCTGTCGAGCACCTTCGTCTAGGTCAATCGAATTGACTTCTACCTCTTCATTCGGATAGAACCTGAAATGCCGCAGACCGCCATAGGCAGCTATGTATTGGTCTTGTTTTCCTATAGGCTTACCGAGGATGTTAATCTCGATCTCACAAGCTTGCCGTGCCAGTGTTTCCGCTGTTACCGACTCGCCTTTATAAGCATAGAGTGCGTTCAGAAGTCCTACGGTTACCGTACTTGAGGATCCAAGTCCCGATCCCTCAGAGGGAATGTCCGCCATGGTTGAGATTTCGACGCCTTTTTCGATTCCCACCATCCGCATTGCTTCCCGAACTAATTCATGTTGAATCTGGTCAACACTTTCTACCATTTCGGTTCGTGTATAGCCGATGCGGATAAGGTCATCGAATCGTTCTTTGACAATGACGTAAATATACTTGTCGATGGCAGTAGAGACGACGGCTCCGTATTCCTTCTGGTAGAATCCCCGGAAATCAGTGCCTCCACCGGCAAAACTAATTCGCAGGGGAGTTTGGGTTATGATCACGTCGGCGACCTCCTGTCCTTCATAATAATTCTACCACAGGCTGAGCTATTCAGTGAAGCCATTCTACGGTGATGGCGAAACCAAGTTTATGGGAGGCATGGTTACCAGTGATAGGTGGTCGAATTAAGTGACAATTTAGAGGCAAGGCTTCGAACGCAGTCAATATTCTTGAAAAGTCTTTGTCCATCCTCGTGTCGCTCAGCAATTTGCGGAGATGATGAACAGAGAGGTTGTTATCACAGGTTGCTAGGCACAGGATGCTTTGCTTTAGAACAATCAGCTTGGGCACAAACTCTTCGACTATCCTTGCGCGTGCGTGCGACAGATGAGCGAGCGGATTGCTTATTGGGTAATGCGAGGTGGCGAAAGCCTAGGTAAGCCTACGCACTTCGAAGTTAGAGAAGGGAGGTTTTTAAATTAGGTTTACCTAGCACCGCGAAAATCTTTTTCTTTACTTGACCTGCCTTGCTTCTTCTACCTATACTAGCGTTGAATCCAACCCCAAAGTCTAAGGAGACATCATAAAGTGGTCAAGCAAATGTCTGAAAAGAAAGAAATACGTTGGGGCATAATCGGCTACGGTGGGGCTTTCAATATGGGAAAGTCCCATGCTGCTTGGATCAACGCCAGCCCCGGAATGCGAGTCATTGCAGTATGCGACATTGATCCTAAAAGAGTAGAAGCTGCCGCAGCGGATTACCCCGGCATCGGGACGTACACCGATTATAAGGAGATGCTCAAGAACAAGGACATCGACTGTGTGGTCAACATCCTTCCTCACAATCTGCATTATTCTGTAACGATGGATGCCTTGGCTGCAGGCAAAGGCGTGGTGCTCGAGAAACCTATGTGCATCACTACAGAAGAAGCAACTGATATGATCGAGCTTGCCAAAAAGAAGAATGTGCTCCTGACTGTTTTCCACAATCGGCGGCATGATGGCGACTATATGGCTGTTAAAGAGGTGATCGACAAGGGTATCATTGGCGAGGTTTTCCGTGTGGAGGCATTTATGGGTGGCTACGGACATCCAGGCAAGTGGTGGCGTTCACAAAAGGAGATATCAGGTGGCGCGTTATATGATTGGGGCGCGCATCACGTGGACTGGGTGCTCAACTTCCTAGAGGGGCGCAAGATCAAGAACGTTACGGGATTCTTTCAGAAGCGAGTCTGGATGGATGTTACCAACGAAGACGAGACTCAGGCGATTGTCCGGTTAGACAACGATGTGGTGGCGGATATCACTATCTCATCGATAGCCAGAGCTGGCAAGCCACGTTGGAGGATTCTCGGAACCAAAGGGGCGATTGTCGACCAGTGGAGCGGAAGTTTCAAGGTGTACACGGATATCAAAGGCTACCCGGCTGAAATGGAAATAAAATATAAGCCTTCGACCTGGGAAGAATGGTATCCGAACCTGGCTGCACATCTGCTTAAGGGCAAACCTTTGGAAGTCAAACCTGAAGAGGCAAGGCGCGTTATCATGATTATCGACTATGCCGAACGTTCCGCCAAAGCTGGCAAATCGATCGACACGCCGTTCGAGTAAGGCAATAGCGGATTGACGGCAAGGAGAGCTGAGAGCCGACGCGGATCCCTCAGCTCTCCTCGGATCGTAAACTTTCAATAAATTCCTTCATCACTCTGCGAGCTCGCTCCAATTTTAGCCTTTTGCTGTCTTTTCCCTTGTGTTCAGTCTCAAGTGGCGGCAGGATTCCGAAATTGGAGTTCATCGGTTGAAAATCTTCGTGCGGGCAGTTTGCAACGTAGTTCAATAACGCGCCGATCATTGTCTCATTCGGCACTACTATTGGTTCTCGGCCCAAAACTCTTCGCGCTGCATTAATGCCTGCTATTATGCCGGATGCAGCAGATTCAACATACCCTTCTACGCCTATTAGTTGACCGGCGAAGAAAAGAGCTTTCACATTCGAGTCTTCGTTTGAATGGATAGCAGAAGCTGCAGAGTCTTCGCTTTCTGTTTCATTCGCTTTTACTTCTAGTGTTTGAGCAAGCACTTTTGGTGAGTCGATGTATGTGTTGCGATGGACGGCTCCATAGCGAACGAATTTTGCGCGTTCGAGACCGGGTATCATCCTGAAAACGCGCTCTTGTTCTGAGGGTCGGAGTTGAGTCTGAAATCCTACCAAACCATAGACGCTACCTTCGGCGTTCTCTTGGCGGAGCTGAACTACGGCCCATGGACGCTTTCCAGTGCGGGGATCGATGAGGCCGACCGGTTTCATGGTTCCGTGGGCAAGCGTATCGCGGCCCCGACGTGCCATCACCTCAATAGGCAAACAGCCCTCGAAGTAGCGCGGGTCCTTTTCTTCTTCTAGGTGAAGGTGTGCGATTTTCGCCGAAAGGAGCGCATCGATGAACGCTTCATATTCCTCGCGGGTCATTGGACAGTTGATATAGGCTGCTTCACCGCCCTTATCGTAGCGTGACTGTCGAAACACTTTTGAGTAGTTAATGCTATCCGCTTCGACAGAGGGAGCGATTGCGTCAAAAAAGTGGAGTTTGCGTGTGCCCGTGAGCCGACGAATGCTTTCCGTAAGCGCAGATGATGTTAGCGGCCCGGTTGCTATAATACATGGTCGCTCACTAGGAATTTCGGTTACTTCACGGCGGATTGTTTCGATATTAGGATGTCCTTCAACGGCAGCCGTTATTGCCTTGCCAAAGGCCTCTCTGTCTACACACAGAGCCTCACCACCCGGAACGGCAGTTTGCTTAGCGCATTCTAGCACAATTGAGCCGAGTTCGCGCATTTCTTCCTTCAACAAACCGTGAGCCGTGTGAGGAGAATCTGATTTCAGAGAGCTGGAGCAGACCAGTTCTCCAAGGTATCCGGTACGGTGGGCTGGAGTCATTACCGTTGGACGCATTTCGAAAAGCCGTACATTTAGGCCTCTGCGTGCTATTTGCATTGCCGCCTCACATCCTGCCAAGCCACCTCCTATTATTATCACAAAATCCGATCTCAAAGCTGTTATCGTTTTTGAATCTAGATGAATACAACCGTAAGCATAAGAATTGATAAAGCGAGAGTTTCGTGTGTTTTAGTCGCTTCGTTTTAAATTATTAATCTGACAATATTAATGCTTTATGGATATAAAGCACAAAAAACGCGCTCTTGTTCAACATTGATATATGGACCAAATTTTCACTGTTACATCGTCAAAATGATTTTATTGGCAAGTTATTGTTAAACAATTGTTGTTAAATAGCAAGAGCAACAATAAATCAGGAGTTATACCAGTCGATTTTGATTTTATCCCTGATTCTTCTCACGGCTTCGGCCACGCGTTCGCCGTCTTTGTCGCCCAAAACAGTAAGCGACATTCGAACATACCCTTCTCCATACTGCCCGTAACCGTTGCCCGGAATTACTAGCACGTGGGCTTCTTGGAGCAGCATCTTGGCGAAATCAGCAGATGTATAGCCTTTTGGCACCTTGGCCCAAACGTAGAGAGAAGCTTTCGGCTTGGTTATACGCCAGCCAATAGCATTAAGACCGTCCACTAAAATGTCTCTTCGCTTTTTGTATAGCTCGAGGGTAGGCTGGTTCGAAATGCTGTCCAGCGCATATGCGGCTGCTATGTCTATAGCTGGGAATTGGCGAGAATCCAAATTCGACTTTAATTTGTTCAATGCTGCGATCAGGTCTTTGTTGCCTACTGCAAACCCTATCCTCCAGCCGGTCATATTGAAAGTCTTAGACAGAGAATGCATTTCAATTGCCACGTCTTTCGCCCCATCCGCTTGCATAAAGCTGGGAGCCACGTAGCCATCGTATGTGACTTCTGAGTAGGCAAGGTCGCTGCATACTGCAATATCATACTCCTTCGCGAATCGCACCACGTCGTTGTAGAATTCGAGACTTGCGGTTGCTCCGGTAGGGTTATTTGGGTAATTAAGAAACATAAGCTTGGCCTTTTTCGCCAAGTCTGTCGGAATTGCCGAAAGATCTGGCAAAAATCCGTTTTCTTCGAGAAGCGGCATAGGAACAGCTTCTCCACCTGCCATCAGCGTGTTCACTTTGTAAACAGTGTAACCCGGATCAGGCACAAGGCTGACGTCTCCGGCATCTATCATTGCCCAACACAAGTGTGCAAGACCGTCTTTTGACCCGAGCAAAAGCAAAGCCTCGGTGTTAGGATCGATATCCACGCCGAATCGTCGTTTATACCACTTGGCCGCCGATTCCAAGAACATTGGCCAACCGGCCTCTGTCTCATCGTAACGATGTGTTACAGGATCGCGAGCCGCTTCACATAGTTTGTTCACTATCGGTTCAGGGGTGGGTTGGTCTGGGTCCCCAATTGAAAGGTCGATTAGGTCAACCCCATCTGCAATTGCTTGTCTTTTTAGCCTCGCCATTTCTCCGAATAAATACGGCGGTATCTTGTCAAGTCTATTAGCTCGCTGCAATTTTATCCTCCATACTATAAATCCATCTATAAAAAGCAGAAAGCAGGAGCCACAACAACTTTTTTGCTTCCTGCTTTCCGCTTCCTATTGCTTCAGTTTTTTTCGTTCATCCAGCACTTTAATACTGTGGTGCTGATCTTGCCCTCAAAAACCTCCTCAGCAGGGCCAGTCATAAACACTTTGTTATCTCCGAGCCACTCAATGAAAAGGTCGCCACCCTTGAGATGTACCGTAATTTTTCTAGCAGTCTTGTCGTTCAAAACACATGCCACGGCAGTCGCACACGCACCGGTTCCACACGCTAGTGTTTCACCAGCGCCTCGCTCCCACACCCGCATTTTCACTTCTTTGTCGCTAATTACCTCAACGAACTCGACATTGGTACGCTGTGGAAAGCTAGAATGGTTTTCGATCTGAGGGCCGATCTTCTCGACAGGATAGCTTTCTAAATTGTCCACAAACGTCACGCAGTGCGGATTACCCATTGAAACGCACGTTACTTCGATTCTCTTTCCGCCTACCTTAATAGGTTCAGCTATCACTTTCGAATTGCCCACACCTTTCATGGGGATTTCGGAGCGCAGCAGCTTAGGTTCGCCCATATCTACTCTCACGGTCTGCACCTTACCGCCGGTCACGTTGAGCTTTAAGGTCTTGATTCCGCCCAGCGTCTCGACGGTCATCAATACATCTTCGTGCATTTTTCGGTCGTAGAGATACTTGGCGAAGCACCTGATCCCGTTTCCACACATTTCTGCTTCGCTGCCATCGGGGTTAAACATTCGCATCCGCCAATTGGCCACTCGTGACGGCATTACCAGTATCAGCCCATCCGCTCCGACGCCAAAGTGACGGTCGCATACTGCTCTAGCAATCGCAGCTTCACTTCCCTCTATTGGAATAGGTCCCTCAGTAACGACAAAATCGTTACCGATACCATGCATCTTTACGAACTTCACTCTTTGCTACCCTGATTTTCTAATGATGAGTTCGAATTTTCTTCTTTAGCATTTGAATACATTATCGGTTTGGTTGGCACTACCGATGCCATAGCGTGTTTATACACCAACTGAGCTGGCTTGCCTGGGGTTTCAAGTACAACAGTGAAAGAATCGAAACCACGTACAAAGCCTTTGAGTTGAACGCCGCTCACGAGGTATATTGTTACTTGAACATTTTCCTTACGAACCTGGTTTAAAAAGTTGTCCTGAAGGTTCATTTGAGCTTTATTCATTAGTTAAGCTCTCCTTTATTATAGTCGCAGCCTCTTTTGCGGTTCGGCCAGTTACATCTATCCATACTATTCTAGAATCAGCTTTAAACCATGTATATTGTCGTTTCGCGAACCGCCTGGTGTTCTTTTTTAAAATGGCAATTGCTTCATCCCTGCTGCATTCTCCTCGCAGGTAACCGGCTATCTCCTTGTAGCCTAGTCCCTGCATCGACGTAAGACTCGGATCAATCCCGCTCTCCAACAAGCGAGATACCTCATCCTCGAGTCCAGCCTCAATCATTGCGTCTACACGCTGTTCTATCCTTGCGTAAAGCTCTTTTCGGTCAATTGTTAGACCAAACCACTTTGCATTCGGATAACGCGGTTTTCTCTTCGCATCTGCTTCAAAAAGAACGGACGGCGGAGTGCCTGTGGCTTCGTAAATTTCAAGCGCGCGTATAACGCGCTTTAGGTTATTCGGATGAATCCGTTCAGCAGCCACAGGGTCCACTTCCGCTAGCCTTCGATGGACATGTTCGTTTCCGTAAATGCGTGCTTCCTCTGCGAGCTTATTCCGAAGCTGTGGATTCGCCGCAGGCATACTAATGTCAAGTCCATCTACTGCTGCTCTCACATAAAGTCCGCTTCCACCTACCACTATCGCAGGCGGGTTGCGCTTAAGGACATCGTCAATCGCATCCTGTGCAAGTTTCTGGAACTGTCCGACACTAAATGGTTCCGATGGGTCAACAATGTCAATCAGGTGGAATTGTGCTCGTGCTTGTTCTTCTTTTGTAGGCTTTGCGGTTCCGATGTCCATTCCCTTATACACTGCCATCGAATCCGCAGAGATAACCTCGCCGCCAATTAATGACACAAGCTCAATCGCCGTCGCAGTTTTACCAACCGCTGTCGGTCCTACTACCACTATTACCCCATCGGGTATTGTGCCTTTAGTTTCTTGTGTTTCAGTAAACACCAGTCGTGACAGTATAACACAACTAGCCTTGTTGGACAAGTGCTGTTGACGCCTTACATTCTTTTCTATAACATATTCAAGGGGCTTAATTGTATTGGAAATTATCAATTGGATTATTGCAGCTATTTCTGTACCGATTGTTATTTTCCTTGTGAAACTTGCACGTCGTCGGGCTCGTCAACTTAACGCTCGGATTGAGGAGTATCACGCGGAGCAGGAAGCTGCGAAGAGCAAACCTAGCCACGTTAATCCATATGCCGACCTAGCAGCTCTACTTAACGCTGATCCTTCAGCAGAGCAAAAAGATTAGTTGTGAAGAGTCTCGATTTGGACGCTGCAAAAATCGCACTCTAATGGCGCAATGCCTTTGCGTTAAATCGCCCGAAATACATCGGTCTGGCCAAATTGGTTGGGCGCAACATTTTCCAAAAGTCTGCTACACTCGTTGCATGCAAGCTAAAGCCTTGAAGCACACCGTTAGCTGTAACTGTGATTTCCGATTTACAAAACTGCCGTTCGTCGCACAGCAGGATGATATATCGGCAGGAAGGATCAAAATCAACGGCACGGCGCCTGGCAGGCGCCGTGCCAGAATATACTATTAAGGTTTCGGACCAATAACAGGATGCTAAGGCCCGGTTCTAAAGTGAGTTACAACCTTCTTCCAACCATGGAATGGTATGTTGCTCTCAACCTTGATTCTGTACCACGTATTCGGCAGAAGCGCCGTGTTGATGTTGTAAGTTACAGTTTTGCCTGAAATCGAAACCTGCGTGATTGGAACTCCTGTCCAGGTATAGGTCCCAGTAGATCTGTAAAGTTGGGCATAAATAGGATATATGCCCACTCCAGGCCATGTAACGCTGAATTGTGTGAGCGTCTTTGGAACATTTATAGCACCGTTTGCCGGATTAGTAGTGACATTAACAAGCCAGTCCGGATCAACCTCCGCAAATCTTTTACCGTAAATAAGGTGCTCAGGCAAGCCTTCGGGGAACAATCCGCCAAATGTGGTATCCTGATAAGATCCATCGACCGGTCTCAGATCAAGAACGCTCCACATCATATAGGGTTCACCGTCGCCATCAGCCACAAAACGATAGCGCGGTAAGAAGTAGGTCAAATCGGGTGGCGGATTATCAGACCACGCGCCGAGATATACATTCATCGGGTATACAATGTCATCCAACGGTATATTCAACAACGTAGGCTGGTTCAAGCTCCTTTTGATATTTTCAACAAATTGGCGCATCGCCATAAGTGTTCCTATGTAGCGTGAACCATCGAGATCGCGTGTAGGTATCAGCTCGGCGTCGTCGTATGGTTCCCGAAGCGTCGCATCTATACCGGCTAGCAATTTTTCACAAGCGGTAATACAATCGCCTCTTTGTGCATACATCAATGTCGGATCCATTAGTGTCATAAATGGTGGCGGCGGCAGCAATTCGCTCCGAGTCAGATAACCGTCGTGGTTCGTATCCAAATCGTATAGTTCTACGTCAATCAACGGCCATGTGCCAGGGTCAATATTATAGGAAGCTGGAACGGCAAGCAGCGCCTTCGCCAGCATAATCACACCGTGGAAGAGGTAAATGTCTCCAATGTCGATGACCCTGCGATCATTCGGATCTGTAGGTGCGATTTCAAATGTAAAAGACGGATCTCGTCCCACGATCTCCAAACGAGCAGCTACACTCGCAAGCATTGGAATGACAACGTTGCGAATGTCGTTCTGCATATCCAGTATTAGCAAGCGATCGCGTTCGGACAAAGGCTTTGGACTTGTAGGTGTCACCGCAATGTAGTTCTGAATATAAGTAGATAATAGGTTGTTTTCGGACTGCAAGGCTCGGTTCAAATCCAGCAGCCATAGGTTGTTGCTCACACTTTGCAGTGAAGATACTATTGCCGGAGCATCAGTATTGAACACACTTTGGTACTTTTCAATCAGGCTTTGAGCAGTCTGTGCTGCTGTAGTTATTGCTACACCAAAGTTAGCGTCGGGGCTGTTTGGTCGAAGCGTTAACGCTTGCTGGAATAAGTTCCTTGCTTGCTGCATAAGGTTAGCCGCCAGATCCGGTTGGAACGGATCCATCGTTACGATCTGATTTAACCTTTGTTTTGCGGAAGCAATTAGGTTGGCGAATTCGGACGTTGTAATAGCGGTCGTTCCTTTGCTTACCCATCCCGCTACTTGAGAGAAGTCGTCTTCAGCCCTTGTATAAATCTGGCAACTCTTACCGGCCATAGTTGATTTGAACTTCACTCGCCAGTTTACAGTGATGGCGTTGCCGCTTATTGTAACCGTAGACCCGCTGCAATCCAAGACAGCATTCTCCGTCTCGATTGTCGTTGCTGTTCCACGAACCACACCTGCTGCTGGAACGAGTGCTCCAGCGGCATTTTTCATAAAGAACTTGTTAGTGTTCTGACTATAGACTACATGGCATGCGCCCGTGTTCGAAATTGCGTTGTTCACAAGCATGCTGCATGTCCACAAGTTAGTCGCCCCATTGGGGTCTAAATAAGTGCACCTGAATGTCTTCCATTCTCCTGTCGGCGATTCGCCAGTCGAAGGGCTCACCGATCCCAAACTAGGGGGAGCGTTAACGAAAGCTGTTCCTTTGGAGAGCCAGGGGCTGGTAACCTCGTAATCGTCGCGGGCTTGAAGGTACAGGTTGCATGTCTTGCCCGTCATCGGAGCTTTAAACTTGACTCGCCAACTAACCGTTATAGTGTTGCCGCTCGTTGTAACTGTTGACCCTCCGCAGTCCAATACAGCGCTATCTGTTTCGATTGTCGTTGCCGTTCCGCGAACCACGCCTCCTTCCGGAACGAGCGCTCCCGCGGCATTCTTCATGAAGAACTTATTGGTATTCTGGCTATAAACTACATGGCATGCGCCAGAGTTGGAAATGCCATTGTTGATGAGCAAGCTTAATAACCATAGGTTTGACGCGCCATCTGCGTCTGAGTAGGTGCATTTGAACGTTTGCCAAGCGCCTACCGGATAAAGTCCGCTGCTCGGAGTAACATTGCCTACGGTAGGTGGATTGTCTATGTAGATTCCGCTTAGTCTAGGTACCCATCCGGTTGACAGGCCGGTATCGTCATCTGCCCTGGCATACACCGAACAAGTTTTCTTTGCCATTGTGGATTTCAGTTTGAATCTCCAGGCGATGGTGATTGACGTGCTAGTGAAGGTAACTGTGGTCGCTCTACAATCAAGATAAGCGTTTGGGCTTTCGATGATAGTTGCGCTTCCGCGAACTACGCCGGTTGACGGTATTAGCGCTCCGGACTCATTTTTCATGTAGAACTTGTTGGTGTTTTGACTATATACAAAATGAGCCGCTCCTATGTTGGATACGGCGTTGTTTACCAGCAAGCTGCACATGGATAGGTTTGCAGCACCGTCTGCATCACTATAAGTGCATGTTATAGTTCGCCACTCGTCTATAGGTAATGCAGATAAAGTGGGCGTCACGGTCCCCAGCGTTGGAGCAGCGGAGAAAACACATCCGCTTGATAATCCTAATAACGTGAGCGCTGAGACAAACAGACAGAATCCTTTCCTCAACATCCTCTTTGCCTCCATTCTATACAGCGTGATGTCTGCACGCCTGTAGGTTGGCAAGATTGTATCACCTTAAAATACATGAGTCAAGTAAAAATACATGAGTCAAGTACATGAGTCAAGGAATTAACATGTCTTTGCGAAAACCATTACGCTGCTCTACCTTTTGATCAAATATAGTAGCCTAACGATTAAAACGTCAGCTTTGTTCTGTATTTCAACAGCCTTGACATGATCAATAGGGGTGTCTAGAATTCCTAATGTAATGGCTTACCCTCGCCTTCTGGAACTTGTCCTCGTTTTTTTGTTACTCACGCTTGCAGCTCGTAGTATAGGCGCGGCAAGAGCAGATAAGCTCATCGTCGTAGTAGCAGATAGAATCTCGCTATCGGATTTGGACAACAAATCGTTACCAACAATTTCTAAGATGCTTTGCCGCGGCGCAGTTGGTCTTATCAGCCCGAATTGTGTCGGTTCCAAAAGCCGGATATCAGTGCTTTTGACGGCTGGAGCGGGTTCGAGCTGTCGCGGTGGCGATTATGTGCGCGAAGTATACGATTACAACGAATTCGTAAAAAACGACCAGATTGCTGAAAACGCCTATCGGGTGCGAATCGGATTGCAAGCTAAAACTAACTCAGCACTTTTTCTAGGAATTGCTCAGGCTAAGCTCGAAGCGATAGGCTACGGTCCGGTTACAATCGGGATGCTTGGAGAGAGTCTTAGACGTGTCGGAAAGAAGACTGGTGTCGTTGGGAATTCAGATACATTACCAAACTTCATCGACCGTTCTGTCGCTGTGATTGCGTCAGATAACAATGGAATAATCGATATCGGCTACCTCTCAATCGACACGCACCACAACGACATTAATGGTCCGAATCGATTCTTCGCGGACGTCGATCTTTTGGCAGATGCAACGATTGCCTGTCTTGCCCGTGCAGACTTTGTCGTCGTGGATTTCGGCGACACAAGTCGTCTAGAAGAGTATAAGCTTGATCTATCTGAGAGGGCGTATTATAAACACAAGGCATACGTGTTGAAGTCTTTGGATTCTTTTTTAGGCCGAATATTAGTTGAGACTCGAGCACAAGAGACTGTGGTAGTACTGGTATCGTTTAGTCCGTCTGTAAATGGCTATTGGGATCGACTAACTCCGATAGTAATTTATCCTTCCACACAGCCCGGCCTCTTGACTTCAGCCACTACTCGTACTGACGGTGTGATTGCTGCAAGCGACTTTGCGCCAACTATACTTCGGCTATTGAATGTCCGCCCGTTGGTTCCAATTGCCGGGCGCGAGGCAAGAACAGTAACAAAAGATCGGAAACTCTCAAGACTTAACGATATCGACGCGCGAGTGGCAACAAACCGTAAAATTCTTGTGCCCACAATGTGGTCAATGGCAGGTATCGCGGGGTTTGCACTAACCGGATCAGCGGTAACAGTCGCATTTTCTCTTCGACCCAAGCGCGGAGTTCTTCTCATGTTGCGTGTCGGATTGCTTATATGTGCATCTGCATGTCTTGCTATGCTGCTAGCAGTATTTGCACCTGCTGGACCGGTAAGCTACATTGTATCTTGGGCGGGAGGAACTGTCGTACTGGTAGGATTGTCGTCAGCTGTAGAGTCCGTAAGGCGTAAAATAGAGGATAAGGCTGGAGTTCAAGCTTTTTCAGTGGTTACGCTTTACTGGCTTACGGTTGCTGCGATAATCATCGACGGAGCGACAGGTGGAAAACTGTGCGTTTTTGCTCTACCTAGTTCCTCTTATATCTCAGGACTAAGATATTATGGTGTTGGGAACGAGTATGCTGCCGCGCTAATATTCATGAGCGGACTGGCTGTACTCTATAGCGCAAAGACGCGAGGCAGACTGGTTCCGCTAATCGGCTTCTTGATCGTGATTGTAATGGGAATGGGCACAATGGGGGCGAATTACGGAGGCATGTTTGCCGGCACCGTCACATTTGTTTTGCTTTGGATTGTGGTTCGGCGAGGCGCCTTTAATGTAAAGCATGTAATAAGTGCGTTTAGTATAGGTGTGGCACTTGTGAGTCTGTTTGCTCTGATTGATCTGAAAATTGCAGGCGAGTCGGTTTCGCACGCCGGAAGAATTGCCCAAACTGCCTATACGTTGGGCGGTACAGGTGTGACTGAGATTGCCCTCAGGAAGATGCTGTATAACATTCGCCTCACATTCGGGGCGGACGCATTTAAGCTATATGTTGCATTCACCCCGCTTTTAGTGCTATGGTTCTGGAAAATACAGCCTAAGGTAAGAGATATGTTAAAAGAAGACCAGATAATGTTGCCGGGATTGAAGGCTCTCTGGGTCGGTGCAGCAGCTGCTTTTTTGGCAAACGATTCGGGAGTTGTAATGGTATGTGTTATGATGGCTATGACTACGGTTATTTTGCTCTATTCTCTTCTGGACAGGTTACAGTTACAATCGTCCGCAGTAAAGTCGTAAAAACAGGAAACTTTATACGAATATAGATAATGTTCTTCTGCATTCTAGATGGCAGAATGAGTAAGTTGTTGAATAAAATTGTATGCTGATTGAAGCCCGAGGTCAAGATGTCGAGAATTGCAGCACTAGACGTTGGCGATGCAACTATTGGGGTCGCGGTGAGCGATGAGCTGGGCGTTACCGCAAATCCTGTGTGCACTATAAGACGCAGCCGCAGCTTGAAAACGGACTTACAAGCAGTTGAAGACATATTGACAAAACTCAACGCGGATAAAATCATTGTGGGAATACCGCTAACGGCTGAAGGCGAGGAGGGAATTCAGGCAGCGAAGGTGAAAGATTTTTCCAATCGTCTTGCTAAGCGACTAAAAATACCTATTGATTATTGGGATGAAAGTTTCAGCACCGCGGAAGCTGAAGATATTCTCATAAAAATGGATACTTCTAGAGCAAAGCGAAGGAAGATTATAGATAAGATAGCTGCCGCAGTAATTCTTGACAGCTATCTTAGGGAAGCGGAAATCCAAAAATCAAGGCAGGAATAAAATGAGAATTAGGCTCCTGAAGTCCAGCCTGAATTAAGAGATTAGCGAAATTGAAGCACATCCTAGCTGAGACAAAAGCATATGTTGTAACACTTCTGGTAGTGCTGGTCGCATTGGTCTGGATGCTTGTAATAGGCTCGATGCCCGTATCAGATGACAAGACACCTGTGCGAGTAGTGATTGCCAAAGGAGCATCAGCCGCAGAGATAGCTTCCATCTTAGGCGAGAAGAACCTGATTCGAAGTCCTTTTGTATTCAGGCTTACTTGCCGTGTTGGGGGATCGAGCGTTAGGCTGAAACCGGGAGTGTATGAGTTTAGCAAGAGCATGAGCCTGCCGACAATCATAGCAAAGCTGGTGCAAGGCGAAACGCTAGAGCAGTGGGTAACGGTGCCTGAGGGCTATACAATTCGGCAAATAGCAGATTTGCTTGAGGCAAAGCAGCTTGCCGATGCGGATGCATTCGTGCGACTTGCCATTACGCGAGGCTACGAGTTTTCTAAGTATGCGTTTGTCTACGGAAATAATCTGGAAGGCTACCTGTTTCCTGACACGTATCTTATTGCTAGAGGCACGGATATGCATGGTATCATCGAGAAAATGCTCGATGCATTCGAAGTGAAAGTGGCGTTACCTTTGGGAACTGAGATAGAATCGGTTGCGAGTAAACGCTTTGGTCTCGGTAGCAAAGCGTTTACTGAAGGAATGAACAAGATTCTCATTCTGGCGTCACTTGTTGAGCGCGAAGCAAAGACGCCAAAAGATAGGCCGCTTGTTGCGGCGGTATTATGGAATAGGCTTGCCAAGAATATGCGGCTTGAAGTTGATGCAACAGTCAGCTATATTCCAGGCGAGAGCAAGCATAACAAAAATAAGTTATATTATAGCGATCTGGAAATCGACTCGCCGTATAACACGTATAAATATGCAGGACTGCCGCCTGCGCCGATCTGCAATCCTGGTTTGGCTTCGATCAAGGCTGTTCTGTATCCTGCGGATGTTGACTACTTATACTACGTCGCCAGACCCGATGGCAGCCATGTGTTTAGCCGGACGTTTGAGGAGCACGTGAGGGCAAAGAGAGCAATAAAAGCATTAACTAAGACAAAATGAGATGATGATAAAATTGCCGAGTAGTTTTGCTTGTCTTCCTAAACAGATGTTCGGAGGTCCAGTTGTCCCGCTTTATGGATCTGTTGCGTCCTAATCGATTTGCTGCTAGTCTGACTGATGTCGACGTTGAAGACTTGAGAAATAAGGGCTTCGAGTCGGTGATATTGGATCTGGACAATACTGTCCTGCCGTGGAAGGACTCAGTGGTACCAAAACCGGTAGTAGAATGGGTAGAGTGGGCAAAGTCGAAAGGGCTGAAGCTTTG
>Ga0197142_1000146_pt1 | contig 62542 bp, 60 predicted proteins | sample GBS60_MetaG_FD_148614 | JGI IMG/M metagenome (GOLD analysis project Ga0197142, IMG submission 148614) | Sediment microbial communities from Great Boiling Springs, Gerlach, Nevada, United States - GBS 60_MetaG | ecosystem: Environmental > Aquatic > Thermal springs > Hot (42-90C) > Sediment... | reverse complement strand
GCCCCGCAGGCCTATGTCCTTGGCATCGCCTACGCGCTGGCATCCGCCTTTCTTAAGCCTATGGCGCACCCGGTCAATATCCTGGTCATGAGCCCCGGCTGGTATCGCTTCAGCGATTATATCGGGCATGGGCCACACGTCACGATCATTTTGGTCTTGATTAGCACTTTGATTTTATTGCTGCTGTTTCCGTATTGAGATTTTCATTTCAGCGACTGCTGGTTTACGGTAGCATGGTTGGTCATCGTTGCGCGGGTGGCTGGACCAACACAGGAGGTTCATCTGCTTTGACCCTGCTGACATGGTTTGGCATCCTGCTTTGCCTCTCACATTCGGCGATGTTCTCTAGTATGAACCTGGGCTCTTCTCGCTCAGCAAACTGGAGCTCGAGGTGGAGGCGCGCAAGGGCAACCCGCACAGCGGGTATTTGGAATGCGCCAGAACGCCAACCTGACCCTGGTAACCATCCTCTGGGGCAACGTGAGGTCAACGTACTTCTGTCCCTGCTGCCGGGCTCGCTGCTCACCGGCGCCCCGGCGTTCCTGTTCTCCGGCGTTGTGATCGCCGTGTTCGCCGAGATCATCCATCAGGCATATCTCACTCGCCACGCCCTGCAGATGGCCAGCCTGTTGGCCCGAGTGCTGCGCTTCTACAGCATCCTCCTGTATCCCATCGCCTGGCCGACCGCTAGAGCGCTGGACGCCTAGCTGGGGGGAGAGGAAATCCGTTGTTTCCTCGCATTGAGCCGACCGCAGAGGATGGTTTTCTGCGCGCCGTCAACCGGTCTGGCAAAAGTTAGTAGGTGGTAATCGTTGATCCCCAAGTTTCGGCTCACCCTCATAATCCTTACTGCGGAGGTCATCTTGCTCATCGCCGAAGCTGTCCGCATAGACGTCGTCGCCATTGTCTTTTTGCTGGCTCTCGGAGACACCGGTATACTGACACCGCAGGATGTCCTCTTCGGTTTTGCGAGCCATATTCTGATTACCATGATGTCGATGATGATTTTGGGGAAGGGCATTGGAAAAACGGTCTTATGAATCGATTGTGGCGGCGGCCTTGACAAGAGTGGACCGATGCAGGACAAACATGTCCATACAAGCAATGACGTGATTGGGTTTTATCTGGGGTCCTGGTTTGAGCCGAAATGCGCCAAGGGGTGACCGCGAGCTTGAGGAACTAAGTTTCTAAAGGCACAGGCTTTGGAGGAATTATTGAGGCCAAGCCTATTGGCTTGCCAGCTTTGACGAGTAGTTGAAGTCAGGCATAAAAGGTGACCTGCCAAGCCCCAGACCCGGTGAGGGTGGCTTCTACTTAAGCCTGGACCTGAGCCTTTCTTCGGCTTGGCTTATTGGGGAGGCCAGTGCCTCATCCAAAAGGCTTCTGAACAAGCCCAGGCCTCTTTCCTGTTCGGATTTCCACTCAGAGGCGAATGTTCCAGACTCGATCCTCTCGAACTGCTTCTCTATGAATGCGCGTATATAGCCTTTGTCCACCTCTTTGAATCTGGACAATTGCCCGTACTGGCTGGTATGGGAATGAAGGGGCATCTGTTTGAAAAGGCCCATATCTGCCATCTTCTCCAGCATCACAGCCGGCTCTTTGGAAACATAAAGCTCCATGAGCACGGCTTCTTCCGGGATCCCCTTTTCCACCTGGAAACGGAAGACCTCGGTGAAAACCGAGAGAATCAAAGGCCAGGTGACTTGCTCAGCCATGAGGTCCATTATGGTTTCGTCCTTGAAGCTCACCTCTATGGCCCCGCGCTTGGTAGAACCGATGGCCTTGGCAATGGCGAGGGCAATTTCCTTTGCTCTGCCCGTTGCATTTTGCTCAACTGCTATGAAAGAGGGGAATCCCACTCCCTTCAGGAAGCATTCCCTGACCCCTTCTCCTATCATGCGGGGGGCCACCATGATCACATCCACTGTGGGGGGAGGAGCGATGAAACCAAAGGTTATGTTGTACCCTGAGGCGAAATTCAAGGCGGCTCCCTCTCGGAGATGGGGTTCGATGCTCTCCCGATAGACAGAAGGGGCTATCTCATCCGGGATCAGAAGAAAAATGATGTCTCCCTTTCGGGATGCGTTCTCCACTGTGGCTATCTCGAACCCTTCTGAGGCTGCCCGATTCAGGTATTCATCCTGCCTGCCCCCTATGAGTATGTTCTCAATACCCGAGTCCCTCATGTTTAAGGCCTGGGCCCTTCCTTGATTCCCATATCCTATTATGGCGATGGTCTTGTCCTTGAGGATCTCCATGTTTGCATCGGAATCATAGTAGATGGCTGTCATCTCAGAGACCTCCTTTCCAAAATGGTCCACCTTGAACTGGTGGCACAAGCGAGGCCCATCAAACCCGCTGTCATGCTTTAAAAGGGATCATACCATGTGCTCCTGAAAAGAGAAGATCAAATGTTGCTGCAAATGATCTCTGTCTGGGGCGTAAGTCTCGGCCGTTGCCGCAAAGATCAGAAGACCCTAGAGACTGCTACTCACCAAAATGGACTTGATGGGTCATGGTCATATTTTGGGTTCTTCCATTTCCAGAGTCTCTATCTTTCAGTGGATGAACTCCAACCCGCCTCTATGCCTGACAACTCAATGCAACCCGAGGCCGCTCCCTCATAATGAGAGCTGGGGCTTGCCTTAGCCTCTGGCAGAGAAGCTTTGAGAGGTTCTCGCCAACCATGGGGGGAGATCTGGATTTCTGGAAATTGGGCGGAAAATAGCGCCTCGAGACAGCCAGGTCCGTGATCTCAAGCCGTTATGAGAAGGATAAATGCAAAGGCCTTTTACCCTTGAGCCGAAGCGGGCGGGCCTTTTTCGCCGAATGAGTGGAAAGGTTTTGGGTGCAAAAGAGACCTTCTGCCATTGGATGAGTCCTTTCAGGACTTTGGCTGCGTAGACGGCCCTTGACATGGGGTGGCTCTCGCAGGATGCTAGCTCCTTGAAAATGCGAGTTGTAAAATCTCTTTCAGAAAAAGCTCTTTTCACAAGGAAGAGGCTATGAGAATAGCACTGGCCCAAATGGAGACAATAGTGGGAGATCTTGAGGGAAACGAGAAAAGGATCCTCGATTGGATTCAGAGGGCCAAAAGTAGTGGGGCTCACCTTGTGTGCTTTCCCGAACTAGCAGTGACGGGTTACCCTCCTGAGGATCTCCTCCTCATGCCCCATTTCATAGAGGGAAACCTGAGGGTCCTCCAGGCCTTAGCTCGATCCACCCAAGGCATTTACGCTATCGTGGGATTTGTGGACAAGGAGGACGATATATTCAACGCTGCAGCCCTTTTGGGAAATGGAAAGTGGCTCGGAACGTACCGTAAGCACTACCTTCCCACGTACGGGGTCTTCGATGAGGACAGGTACTTCCAGGCCGGAGAGAGGGCACTTGTCCTGAAATTGGGAGAAGTGAGACTGGGGGTGACCATATGCGAGGATCTATGGTACCCGGCTGGTCCGGCCCGTACAGAGGCCCTTCATGGCGGGGCGCAGGTGATCCTCAATATCTCTTCCAGCCCTTATCACGTGGGGAAAGGGGCTGCCAGGGAGAGGATGCTTGCCACCAGGGCATCGGACAATTCGGTGTTCATCGCGTACGTGAACAGAATTGGGGGTCAGGACGAGCTCGTCTTCGATGGTCAGAGCCTCATTTTGAGCCCCCAGGGAGAAGTGGTGGCGAGAGGGGTCTGCTTCGAGGAGGAGATGATCCTGTGGGACCTGGAGGTGACACCGGTTCTCAGATCTAGATTGGCGGATCCCAGAAGGAGGAAGGAGAAAATTCTGGAGACCCCCGAGGAGATCAGGTCCAAGCTGGAAGTTGTGGAATTGCCGGAGCTTGCCGTCTCCAATGCGGAGAGGGTCAGTCCTGTGGTCCACAAGCCCCTTTCTCAAGAGGAGGAGGTGCTCAAGGCCCTTGTCACGGGGACAAGGTGTTATGTGCTGAACAACGGTTTTCAGAAGGTGGTGGTGGGGCTGAGTGGGGGGATCGACTCGGCTCTCACCGCAACAATAGCCGTCTTGGCCTTGGGGAAGGAGTCCGTAGTGGGGGTGACGATGCCATCCAGGTTCACATCCCCCCAAAGCTTGAACGATGCGAGGAAACTGGCAGATAACCTGGGCATACGTCTCATGGAGATTCCCATTGAGCCCATCCAAGAGGCCTACCTCGCCTCCCTCGAGCCCTATTTCGCTGGGCTCGACCCAGATGTGACGGAGGAAAATCTCCAGGCCAGGATAAGGGGTAATCTCCTTATGGCCCTGTCCAACAAGTTCGGATGGCTCGTTCTCACAACGGGCAACAAGAGTGAGACCTCAACTGGCTATTGCACCCTTTACGGAGATATGGTGGGGGGGTTCGGGGTGATAAAGGATGTGCCCAAGACCATGGTCTACAAGCTCGCTCGTCACATAAACGACGCGTCACAGAGGGAGATAATTCCGGAGAGCATCCTGACAAGACCACCCACGGCTGAGCTCAAGGAAGGGCAGCTGGACACTGACACCCTTCCTCCTTATGATGTTTTGGACCCCATCCTCCACGCCTATGTAGAGGAGCAGATGAGTCCCAAGGAGATGGTGGAAAGGGGATTTGACCTCGAGACCGTGATGAAGGTGATAAATATGGTGGACAGAAGCGAGTACAAAAGGAGGCAGTCTCCGCCCGGGATAAAGATAACCCAGAGGGCATTCGGCAAGGACAGAAGGCTTCCCATAACTAACAAATACAGGGTGGAGTGAGGGGAAAAAGCCGAAGCCTTGACTCGGAAATGAGAAAGCAGGATCCACGATGGTGGGGTTGAAAGACTGACAGTGAAGGGTACCATGGAGAGCTCCACTGGGTCCCAGATCCAAAAGACAGATTCCCCAGTGCCTCCTGCCACGGAAAGGGAGAAGAGGCAGGCCCTGGAACTCGAATGTCTGAGCCTCATAAGTGAGGCCCTCTCTTCATCTTCCGATGTGAGAGGGGCTCTCAAGGAGATATTCGAGATCCTCGCTGAAAAAATGGGGATGACAAGGGGCACTCTCACCCTCCTCAATCCCAGGACCGGGGAGCTAGCTATAGAGATAGCCCATGGTCTTTCCTTCGAGGAGCAGCGAAGGGGCCGCTACAAACTGGGTGAGGGTATTACGGGAAGGGTTGTAGAGTCTGGAAGGCCTATGATAGTCCCGCGCATAGGGGAGGAACCTCTTTTTCTCGACAGAACTCGCTCCAGAAGCAAGATCCCAAAGGAAAAAGTATCCTTCCTGTGCGTGCCCATAAAGGTCGGACAAAATGTCTTGGGTGCCCTCAGCGTGGACAGGCTCTTCACAGAGGAGGTGTCTTTGCACGAGGATCTCCGGCTGCTCACCATAATTGCCGCCATGGTTGGGCAGGCCGTGAAGCTCCAACAGATCCTGGAGGAAGAGAAGGAAAGGCTCATAGATGAGAACATAAAGCTCCACAGGGAACTGCAGGAGAGGTACAGGCTGAGCAACATAGTGGGCAACAGTCGAAAGATGCAGGAGGTCTTCCAGGCAATAGCTCAGGTTGCCCCGAGCGATGCCACGGTCCTCATAAGGGGCGAAAGTGGAACAGGGAAGGAATTGGTTGCCCACGCCATCCACTACAACAGCCCCAGGGCTTCGGGCCCCTTCATAAAGGTGACCTGTGCCGCCCTACCTGAGAGCTTGATAGAGAGCGAACTTTTCGGTTACGAGAAGGGAGCCTTCACTGGAGCGCTTTCCACCAAGAAGGGGAGGTTCGAGGCAGCCCATGGCGGGACGTTGTTCCTGGACGAGATCGGTGATCTGAGCCCAAATGTGCAGGTGAAACTACTTAGGGTCTTGCAAGAAAGGGAGTTCGAGAGGCTCGGATCCTCCAAGACTATCCAGGTGGATGTGAGGATAATAGCCGCCACTCATCAGGACCTCGAGGACCTCATAAAGCAAGGGCGTTTTCGTGAGGATCTTTACTATCGCCTCAATGTATTCCCCATCTACATGCCCCCTCTGAGGGAGAGAAAGACGGACATATTGCTTCTGGCCGAACATTTCCTGGAGAAATACTCCAGGCAATATCAAAAGAAGATCAAGAGGATATCGACCCCGGCCATAGACATGCTTATGGCCTACCATTGGCCGGGAAATGTCAGGGAGCTCGAGAACTGGATAGAGAGAGCGGTCATTGTGTGCAATGAGGAGGTAATCTACAGCTACCACTTTCCACCGACCCTCCAGACAGCGGAAGCCACGGGCACTCACCTGAGAACGCCCCTCAAGGCGGCCGTTGCCCAGTTCGAAAGGGAGCTCATCATAGACGCATTGAAATCGACCAGGGGGAATAGGGCCAAAGCCGCAAGGCTACTCCAGACAACGGAGCGAATCATCAACTACAGGATCCGCTCCCTCAACATCGATCCCAAGCGTTACAAGTCCCGATAAGAAAAAGAACCCCACGGGGTCAAATAGTTCCAGACCGGGGCTCCATCCCTCTCCAGATGCCCTTGGAGGACCCTGTAATGCCGATTCCTCCTAGAGGAGGCCTCCAGGGCTGGAGAGGGAAGGACTGTCTTGCTCAGGGTCTTGTCCCGAGGGGATACTGGAGGATCCATGCGAAATTCCCAGGAATTGGAGGTTGCTTTACCCTACAGATTTTGTCAGAATGAGTGGGAAAGCCCTTTTCGCCATACAGGGCTTGCCCTTTGAGAGACCCTTGCTGGAGGGATCCATGAAGGAGAGAGATCTCGGTTCACAATCGAGAACCCTGTGCAGTCCCCAGGAATGCGAGGTCCCTATGGAGGAAGAGGACATCCTCGAGGCCATGAAGGACATACCCGGTTACTTGGACATAACTCCAGGTGACTTCAAGGAGCTCTACAAGCTCGCTTGCCGTCATGCTGTGAGGAGGTTTCTCCAGAGGGTGAAGGCCAAGGACATAATGACCAAGGAGGTCCTCACCGTTCCACCTGAGATGCCTGTTTGGGAAGTTGCCCAGTCGATGGCTGCGAGGGGAGTCTCGGGTGTCCCAGTTGTGGAGATGTCGGGAAGGGTCGTTGGGGTCATATCCGAAAAGGATTTTCTCAGACTGATGGGTGCCAAGGAGTATCCCAATTTCATGGCTGTGATAGCGAGGTGCCTCAAGGAAAAGGGGTGCGTAGTGGCTCCCATTCGGCACAAGACAGCGGGCGAGATCATGTCGCGACCTCCCGTTGTGGTCTCCGAGGATGCACCTATAGTGGAGGTGGTGATGATCTTGAGGGAGAAGATGATAAACAGGGTCCCAGTTGTGGATTCAGAGGGAAAGGTTGTGGGGATAGTGTCCAGAGGGGACATTCTCAAGGCCCCCTTTTTGAGAGGCCAGGTATGAGGGTCTGGGAAAAGGTCAAGGGATCGGGCAAGAGTCCTCCACGAGTGGGCACCCGAGAGGTGATCTGGTCCTGGATAGGGGGTTTCTTGGGAATAGGGCTCCTGGGGTGGCTTTGGGAAGGGCAGTTGGTTCGTGGAGAGGGATTTATGCTCATTGGCTCCTTTGGGGCCTCAGCGGTGCTTGTCTATGGGGCCCCGAGAAGCCCCCTTGCCCAGCCGAGAAATGTAATAGGAGGTCATGTGATATCGGCCCTGGTTGGGGTCACAAGCTGTAAGCTATTTCAGGGGCAAGTCTGGCTTGCGTCGGCTGTAGCTGTATCCACATCCATCGCCATTATGCACCTGAGCCGCACTCTCCATCCCCCAGGGGGTGCCACAGCCCTCATAGCGGTCATAGGGGGAGAGAAGATTCACAGTCTAGGCTTTCTCTATGTGTTGACGCCTGTGGGAGTTGGGGCCACAGTCATGGTCCTCGTGGCCGTCATAGTGAACAACATCCCCAAAGACAGAAGGTACCCGGAATTCTGGCTCTAGCAGCTCCCTTGACCTGGACCGAAGGAGAGTTTCCCTGCCCCTTCCCGGAACTATGGTATATACTAGACCTTGATGGCTTGCCCCCTCATGGCACTGCCTTCCCAATTCTGGATTTGGGCAATAGCCCCGGAGGTTCACAAAATGGCCGATCTCATGGAAAAAGCTATCGCAGTGAATGGGCATTTCCGGGCTGTTGCTGCCATCACCACTAGGGTTGTCGAGGCTCTCAGAAAAAGACACGATCTCTCTCCAGGGGCCAGCGTTGCCCTGGGAAGGGCCATCACAGGAGCTTTTCTCTTGGCGAGCGAGCTCAAGGGGGACGAAAGGGTGATGGTCCAGATAATCGGGGAAGGGGCCCTTGGGGAGATAGTTGCCGAGGCCTCCCCTTCGGGAGAGGGCCGTGGCTATGTGAAGAATCCCAGAGCTGAGGTCCCCATCTCTGACGGGAAGATCCAGCTTAGCCAAGCCCTTTACCCACCGGGGACCGTCACCGTGATAAAGGACCTGGGCCTGAGGGAGCCTTACAGAGGGGTGGCTCCCCTTGTCTCTGGGGAGATAGGAAAAGACCTGGCCAATTATCTCTGGATCTCGGAGCAGATCCCCTCAGCTGTGGCTCTTGGGGTTTACATCGAAGCGGACCTCTCAGTGGGCGCAGCCGGGGGGTACCTGGTTCAGACAATGCCTGGCGCGACAGATGAGGAAATCGAACTCGTGGAGAAGAACATACTCCAGTTGCCCGCGCCAACCGAGCTCATTAGAAGTGGGAACACACCGAGGCAGATGGTGGAAGAGGTCCTGAGAGGTCACGAGCTCAAGTGGCTTGGAAGCCAAAGGCTTCGTTTCAAGTGCAGATGCTCCAAGGGCAGGATAGCCGAAGCGCTAGTGGCCCTGGGAGAAAAGGAGCTCGAGGATCTCATCTTCAAGGAAGGGGAAGTGGAGATCACCTGCGAGTTCTGTAGAAAAGAATACCATTTTTCCCGGGAGGAACTTCAAAACCTCCTCTGGAGGGCAGTGAAGAGAGGGAAAACCCCTGACAATCAAGACGAAAGGAGGAACTAGGGATGACCACCCCCAGACATTGCCCGGGCTTCGAGGCTTTCAAGAACTTGAAAGCATTTGTGTGCCGCTGTCCCAACTGTGGAGCCGAAAAGGAAATCTTCTCTGATGAGTTCGACAAGCCTCATTTTTGTAACAGCTGTAAAAGCCAGATCGATTTCACCAAGTGTCAGATAGAGGTGAGTGGCCAAACAACTGCCCCGAGATGAACCCGAAGGGATTCGGGATTCCAGATTTTTGGTGCCCCGAGATTGATCGCCTCCGGCCCAACTGAGGGGAAAGGAGAAATTTTTTCTTTACAGGTTCCGCCGACCCGAGGGAGGCGAGCCGCGCCACAACCAAGTTCCTCTGTTCGAGAGTCCGGATGAGCTAGCCCCCATCTATTATGGGGAGAACCTCCAACTCCTCCCCCGGGGCTGGCACGTGGGAAAGATTGAGTCTTCTCCCCCCTGAGAGGACCATCATGATCTCTTCTCCATCTATTCCCAGATCCGCCAATATCTCCCCAACACTTTTGTATCCGTTTGCGGGGAGCTCTATACAGCTCCTCCCCTCTCTCTCATACCTCCACAGGTGCCCTCTCAGCCGAATGCGAAAGCAGGAATTCATGGCTCTAAAGTCCAGCTCAAACCAAGCTCCATGAGCTTTTCCCTGGTGGGTATACCCTCCCTGTCCCATCCTCTGAGCTCATAGTATTGGGAGAGCATCTTGCCCAGATTGGGGAGAACCCCCTTCGCCCTCCCATCGGGCCTTGGATGAGTGAGGAACCTGGGGGGTAGGAAATCATCCTTTCGGCTCACCCCCAATCTGCAATTGTACATCCGTTTGAGATTGAAGAGCCTTTCGCCCACTTGGAGAAGTTCCCTTTGGTCCACATCCCATCCCGTCGCAAGCCCCAGCCACCCGGCAATCTGACTCGGGCCTACTCTGGCTATCATGAGAAACTTGCACAGACCGAGTGGATTGAAGACCGCCATGAAATTCTGGAGGTCGAAGGCTATCTTGGCCTTGCCCTCATCCGCGTGGGGATCGGGAGGCTCATAGTAACCCATGTCGGGAAGGGGTATGCCTCTGCCCAGAATATAGCTCAAAGATTCAAGATGGCAGGCTCCTCTGTTGGCAGTGGCGTAATTGACTGCCATGCACGTGAAGGCCCTGGGGTCGTGATAGGCCATCTCCAGGCCCTTGACATCGGTTCTGAATTCATGAGACAAGGGACCCAAAATCCTCGCAGCCTCTTTAGTGCCTCTACCCAAAATCTCGCCAATACCTTCAGCATTGGCGATCTTGTCCAGGAGGGTCAGGATCGCTTTTGGGTCACCGAAACGGGGTTCAACCCCTCCTAAGTCTTTCGGACCGAGCACCCCCCTTTGGTAACATTCCATTGCAAAGGCAATTGCGGAGCTTGCCGATATTGTATCCAGGCCGTATCTGTTGCACCTTTCGTTGGCCACGGCTATGAGCTCATAATTGGAGTTTACGAGATTCGCCCCGAAACCGGCTATGGTCTCGTACTCGGGCTGGTGGGAGAGGACGTCTCCAAAAGGCCCTCCCTTTATGCGAATAGATTTGCCACACCGTATGGGGCAGGCGAAGCATGCATAGTGACCGGAGAAGTACTTGGGCAGGTTCGTCCTTCCGGATATGGCCTTTGCACCTTCAGACCAGGAGCCCCCTGTCCAGTTGGCAATGGGCAGGTCACCGTGGGCTTCAACGGCTTCCACTCCTCCTGGAGTTCCAAAGGTCATAAGGGACTTCGCGCTTTTCTGGATGGATGGGATGGAGCTCTTCACAGAGGCCAGGAGGGCTTCCGGGTGGCGGATTGGGACCTTCTTCCTTCCCCTCACCACTATGGCCTTGAGGTTCTTGGATCCCATGGAGGCCCCGAATCCACACCGACCGGCTGCTCTGGCATGGCGGCCCTCGAAGATCACCGAGGCCATGGGGATCAGTCTCTCCCCGCATGGACCTATGGCACAGACAATGGCCCTCTTGTCCGTCTCCCTCTTCAGGGCCTCATGGGTCTCGAATGTGTCGAGACCCCACAGGTGAGAGGCATCCCTCATCTCCACCCTCCCATCTGTGATCAGAAGATATACTGGATTTTCGGCCTTGCCCCTTATGAGCAGGCCATCGACACCAGTGGACTTGAGAGCTGCCCCAAAGAAGCCACCGGCTGTGGACTCTCCCCAAATTCCCGTCAAGGGAGATCTACCGCATATAATAGTCCGGCAAGCCGCGGGAACCTTCGTCCCCGTGAGAAGGCCTCCTGTGATGATGAGGGGGGAGTCGGGCTCCAAGGGACCCAAGCCCCCATCGAGCATCTCAAGAAGAATCTTGGCTCCCACTCCGCTTCCGCCGAAATATCTCCTCATATCCTCCGGAGGGACCTCCAAGGGTCTAACCACTCTTCTTCCGAGATCCACGTCCCACATCAATCCCCAAAAGCCGAAATTCATCCCACCAGCTCCTTCTTTCCTCTCACCTCATATGTGGCACTCATTGGCCCTGAGTGCCTTTTCTATGATCTCTTGAGCTTCCACCTTGATCCTCTCGAGATGCTCTCGGCTCACGAAGCTCTCTGCATATAGCTTGTACACGTCCTCGGTCCCAGATGGTCTCGCTGCGAACCATCCCGCCTGAGTGACCACCTTTATGCCTCCTATTTCCGCCCCATCAGCAGGGGCCTTATCGAGCACTGTCACAATTTCAGCTCCCGCAAGCTCCCTGGCCTTGACCGTGTCTGCCCGGAGACCCGATAGGGCTCTTTTTTCAGATGGCGAAATGGGCCTGTCCATCCTCTCATAGAAAAACTGACCGAACTTAGACTCCATTTCCTCGTACAAGGCCTCCAATGTCCTTCCTTCCCTGCTCACGATTTCCACAGCGAGAAGGCCCATGATTATCCCGTCTTTATCTGTGGTCCAAGTCCGCCCATCTTTTCGCAAAAAGGAGGCTCCTGCGCTCTCCTCTCCACCGAAGGCGTAATCTCCGAGGAGAAGTCCCCTCACGAACCACTTGAACCCCACCCCCACCTCCACTACCTTCCTCCCTAGGGAATTGGCGATCTTGTCCAGCATGGATGTGGTCACGACGGTTTTTCCCAAAGCCGACTCCCTCTTCCACCCGTTGCGGCTCCTGAACAAATACCATGCTGCCAAGGAAAGGTATCTGTTGGGATTCCAAAGCCCTTTAACAGGAGTTACTATGCCGTGTCTGTCCCCGTCGGGGTCATTGGCCATTGCTATGTGGAATTTCTCCTTCAGGGCCACAAGGCCAGCCATGGCCTCGGGGGAAGAGCAGTCCATTCTCACCCTGCCATCCTTGTCAGGGGGCATGAAGGAAAAGGAAGGATCGATCTCTTCATTGACAATCTCCAGATCCACTCCATGCACTTCCGCTATCTTTATCCACACTGGTAGGGTTGATCCCCCCAAGGGGTCCACACCGATCCTCAAGCCCGCTCCCTTGATAGCCTCCATATCCACCACTTCCCGTAGATCCATCACGTACGGGCCTATGAGATCTGCCTCCAGAACTGTGGCTGATTTGACGGCCTGGGGGAAATGGAGCCTCTTAACTCCCCTTCCCCTGGCTTCGAGGATTGCATTTGCCCTCTGTTCAATCTCCCTGGTCACCTCGCTTTCGGCAGGACCGCCGTGGGGAGGATTGTACTTGAATCCGCCATCCTCGGGTGGGTTGTGAGAGGGGGTGACAACCACGCCATCTGCCAAATGGTTCGTGCGACCCCTGTTGTACCTGAGGATCGCGTGGGATACGACGGGAGTTGGAGCTATCCACGGCCTTTCCTGTAATATCACCTGAATCCCATTTGCAGCGAAGACTTCTAGAGCGCTTTTGAAGGCCGGCTCGGAGAGGGCATGGGTGTCTCTTGCGAGAAAGAGGGGCCCATCTGTGGACCTTGCCTTCCGAAAGTCGCAGATCGCCTGGGCTATGGCCAGAATGTGGGCTTCGTTGAAGGTGAGCCTCAAGGAAGATCCCCTATGGCCCGATGTGCCGAAACTCACCCTCTGGTATGGGGAGAGGGAATCAGGCATGCCCTCGTAGTAGGCCCGAATCAGAGAGTCGAGATCTACTGAAGGGAAAGCTTCTTTACGAGTTTCCTTGGATCCTTCCATCTCCCATTTTCCTCCTCGATAAGATGCGAGAATTTACTCTACCAGAACGTTGCATCCTCTGTCACCTTCTCCAGGGACTACCCCCGTCTCGGGACCTTCAGCTTCCCGTTCCGAGAGAACGCCGCCAATCCGCAGAATACCCAGTTCAAGAACTGATATATGGGACCTCCTGACATCTGCAACTCATCCTCCACTCCAACGGACAAATGGGATTTCCCCTCGTGGACAGGGCCCCCTCCACGTCCCTATTGACACGATGCCGCCAGCCGTATTTAGTATTGAGGAAAGGCTCGCCATGCTAGTCGATCATTACAGAAGGGTCATAGACTATCTCCGAATTTCCGTCACGGACAGATGCAACTTGAGGTGCATCTATTGTATGCCTGATGAGGGGATAGAGTTCCTGCCCCATTCCGAGATCCTCAGTTACGAGGAGATCATCAGGGTTACCTCCATCGGAGCGAGGCTCGGTATCCGCAAGGTGAGGATCACAGGCGGAGAGCCCCTAGTGCGAAGAGATCTCGAGAGGTTGATCTCGGGTCTTTCGAGAATCGACGGTCTAGAGGACATAAGCATGACCACAAATGGTATCCTCCTAGCGGAGAAGGCCCATGAGCTGAGAAGATGCGGCCTCAAAAGGGTGAATATAAGCCTCGATTCACTGGATCCCGAGAAGTATAGCTCCATCACGAGGGGAGGAGAGCTGAAGAGGGTGTGGGCTGGAGTCGAGGCTGCTTTGGGGGTCGGTCTCCGGCCCGTGAAGATAAATGTGGTTGCAACGGACTCCCAAGAGCCGGAAGATGTCGTTGCATTCGGGGATTTGGCTTTTCATTGGCCCTTGGAGGTCAGGTTCATAGAGAGGATGCCCCTTGGAGCCTCAAGTAGAGGAGGCAGCGGGGGCTTTCTTTCGGCCGAGACGGTCCTTGAGATATTGAGCTCCCGCTTGGAGCTAGTGGAGGAGACCTCGAAGGGAGGCAACGGGCCAGCCACCTCTTACAGGATCAAAGGAGGGAAGGGATCCATAGGCATAATAGCTCCGATGACACGCCATTTCTGTCAAGATTGCAACCGTCTGAGGCTCACCCCCGATGGCAAGCTCAAACCATGCCTTTTTTCCCAGGATGAGATAGACTTGAGGGGGATTCTCAGGGGGGGCGCAACGGATGAACAGGTTGCCCAGACCCTTCTCCATGCCATAAGACAGAAACCCAAGAGGGGGGCCTCCGGCATTCTAGAGGATAAAAGAGAAAAGAAGTGCGTCCGTCCTATGAATAGAATAGGAGGATGAGGATTCGGAAGTGCGAATCTTCGCCGATCTCCACATCCACTCCCCATACTCCAGGGCCACATCCAAAGACCTCCGTCTGGAGAAGATCTATGTATGGGCTCAAAAAAAAGGGCTTGGCCTTGTGGGGACGGGAGACTTCACCCATCCTGAATGGACGAAGGAGATCCTCGAGAAATTGGAACCCGCGGAAGAGGGGCTTTGGCGTCTCAAGACCCAGTGGTCGCAGGCTGTGGAGCCCCAAGTCCCTCCTTCATGCAAGGCGGAGGTGAGATTCGTCCTCCAGACGGAGATTAGTACCATTTACAAGAAAGGGGGCCGAGTGAGGAAGATCCACCACCTGGTTTTGCTCCCTGACCAGTTCTCCATGGACAAGCTCGTCTGGAGGCTCCAGAAGATAGGGAATCTCGGAGCTGATGGGAGGCCGATCCTGGGGCTCGACTCCAGGGATCTCCTGGAGATGGTCCTTGAGGCGAGCGAGAGGGCCGTTCTTATACCAGCCCATGTTTGGACACCCTGGTTCTCTCTTTTCGGTTCCAATTCGGGTTTCGATTCCATAGAGGAGTGTTACGGGGATCTGGCATGTCACATAAAGGCCTTGGAGACAGGGCTCTCATCAGACCCAGCTATGAACCGGAGATGGTCCCAACTGGACTCCTTGAATTTGGTTTCCAACTCAGATGCGCATTCCCCTTCGAGGCTCGGGAGAGAGGCCACTGTGCTGGATATACCCCTGTCATACGAGGGGCTGAAGAAGGCGGTCGAGACATCCCATGGTCTTCTCGGGACAGTGGAATTCTTTCCAGAAGAAGGGAAATACCATCTAGATGGGCACAGAGGGTGCGGCATCCGGATGACCCCCAAGGAGACTCTGGAGAACAAGGGCCTCTGCCCGAAATGCGAGAGACCATTGACCGTTGGGGTGCTCCACAGAGTGGAGGAGCTGTGCGACCGTCCCCATGGTGAGCTCGGCCAGGTGTTCAGTCCTTGCTGGAGGCTAATACCTCTGGAAGAGATCCTCTCGGAGCTATACGGGTACGGGAAGGCATCCAAGAAGGTGGAATCCCTTTATGAAGATGTCATTGGCCGATTCGGGCCGGAAATTCAGTTCCTCATGGAGTTTCCCCTCGACAGATTGGAAGAAGCCGGGATGGGCCCCCTTGCCAAGGCGATAGAGAGGATGAGAAATGGCCAGGTGATTGTGGATCCTGGCTTCGATGGTCAGTACGGGAGGATAAGACTTTTCGATGAAAAGGAACTTGCGATAATCAGAGGCCAGATGTCCCTGATCAACCTCTCTGAGACGACCTCCCAAGGGGAACGGATCTGCGTCCACATGGAAGCTCTTCCAAAGGTCTCCGAGTTTCGACGGGCGCATGGGCCCCCAGATGGGGAGGATATGGCCCCATTGCTCGATCCCAGACAAAGGGAGGCCGTGGAAAGTGAAGCGAGGGCCCTCCTGATAATTGCTGGGCCGGGGACGGGAAAGACCAGGGTCCTGACCCACAGGATCGCTCACCTCATCAGTAGAGGCTCATTGGACCCCAAGAAGGTCCTGGCTGTGACATTCACCCAGAGGGCAGCTGTGGAAATGCGCGAGAGGCTGGAGAGGCTCCTCGGTCCCCAAGGGAATGGGGGCAAGATAAGGGTCCAGACGCTCCATGCTTGGGGCTTCGAGTTCATAAGGAGATTTTGGCGCCCCATGGGGCTGAGATGTGAACCCTCAGTTGCCGATGAGGGGGCTAAGAGCTGGGCCCTTGAGGTAGCCCTGAAAAAGATGGGTGGAGGGCTCAGGGGGCTCGAGAAGAGGAGAGCCCTTGAGGGCATATCCCGCTGGAAACAGGCGGGAGCCAAGGTCGGAATGGATGAGGTCTTGGAATTTTACAACGCAGAACTGAGAGAGGCTGGCCTTGTGGATTACGAGGACCTCCTCTTACTTCCCCTTCAGTTGTTGAGGGAGAGGGAAGACATTCGGGGGGAGATGGCAGAGGAGATTGGCCATCTTTTTGTGGACGAGCTTCAGGACCTGAATCCCCTCCAGGTGGCCCTATTAGAGCTTCTTCTGGGCCCAAAGACATGCGTTACGGCGGTTGGGGATCCCGATCAGTCCATATATGGGTTCCGGGGAGCAAGCCCGGAGAACTTCTTGGGGCTCACGAGGAAGATCCCGGACCTAGTCCCTTTTGTCCTGGAGACCAATTACCGATCCAAGGCGGAGATAGTGAGGGGAGCCTTCGGCCTCATAACCCACAACGAACCCTTGTTCCAGCGCTCCTTGGTCCCCAGAAGGCCCCATGGAGGGGCAATATACCTCCATCTAGCATGGAGCGAGAGGGAAGAGGGCCTCTTCGTGGCCAAAGAGATAGAGAGACTCCTCAGGGGCACAAGCCACCTGGCAATGCAGTCCATTGCTGAGAGGCCCGGGGAATCGCCCATTGTTGGCTTCGGAGACATAGCAGTTTTGTGCAGGGTGCACCACCTCTTGCCTGGATTTCAAGAGATACTGGAGGCTCACGGAATCCCATGCATGAGATGGGCTTCCGAGGAGGAGGGGAGTTCATCCCTGGATCTATTGCTTTGGGCTTTGAGGAAGGTTGCGGGGATGGTGGTTCCGCCGAGGGCTGGATGGAAACAATTGGAGGATGAACTCGAAGAAATGATCCGAGGGGGATCTCCTCCTGCTCCCAGAGATATTCTGCCCTCTGTGATAGATAACTTGGAGAAATTTAGCCCTTCAGCCTTAGGGGCCGCCAAGTCAGATGGGTCCATCAGGAGACTATTGGAGGCTTCCCAGAGGTGGTCTGGAGATTTGAGGAGCTTTCTAGATTACTGGTCCATGATATCCCTCGAGGATCAGCCCGTGGGAAGGGCTGACAAGGTCTCCCTCATAACTGTCCACGGAGCCAAGGGACTCGAGTTCTCGGTAGTGTTCGTTGTGGGATGCGAGGAGGGAATATTCCCCCTTTTTTCAGAGGCCGGAGCTGTGGATCTCCGTGAGGAAAGAAGGCTGTTTTTCGTGGCCATGACGAGAGCCAAGGAGCTTCTTTACCTCACGGCATCGAGAAGAAGAGCCCCCATGGGAGGGATTAAGAGCTTGGGACCTTCGAGATTCCTGAGTGAGATCCCCGAGGAGCTCATCACACCCATCGAACCTCAAAGGGGACCGACACGGCCAAAACAACTGAACCTTTTTTGAGCACAGCATGCTCTCGCTTCGAGTCACTGTGTGGCCATCTGGCCTCGATGAATGGCTCGAACCTGGGAGGGGGTCTCTTGCCTCATTTGGGGACCTAAAAGGGATCAGGGCTAGAGGGCCGAGGATCCCCTCTTTCAAGAGCGGGTTGCGACCCTCTCTATGTATTCCCCTGTGCGAGTATCCACTTTTATCACGTCCCCTTCCTGGACGAATAGGGGGACCTGGACGATGGCTCCGGTTTCCAGTTTTGCTGGCTTGGTCCCTCCCGTTGCTGTATCCCCCTTCACCCCCGGATCGGTCTCTGCGACCTTCAAGTCCACAAAGTTGGGAAGTTCGATGGCTATAGGCTCGCCCTTGAAAAAGAGGACCTTTACCTGGATCTGCTCCTGGAGATAGAGGCGGCTTTCTCCTAGCTGAGTATCTGACATGTAAAATTGTTCATAAGTGTCCGTGTCCATGAAACAGTATTGGCCTGCCTCGTTGTAGAGATATTGCATTTCCCTTTCCTGGAGGTCGGGCCTTCCAACCTTCTCGCCCGAGCGGAAGGTCTCCTCTCTCACAAGCCCTGTAAGTAGGCTCTTGAGCCTGGTTCTCACAAAAGCGCCTCCCTTGCCGGGCTTCACATGTTGAAAATCGACTATTATGAAGGGCTCACCTTGAAACTCTATCTTGAGCCCCTTCCTGAATTCCGCCGTGGAATACATCTAAGCCATCTCCTCCTTCTTTTTCCGTTTTTTCCAAGGGCAATTTCAGGGTTGTCTTGTGTGGTCTCGACCTTCCCCTTTTGCCTCCTTTATCCTTTGGGCCCAGACACTGAGCACTTGAAAGAGCTTTCCGCAGGAAGGCCTCTCCTCTGTCTCGCAGAATCGCTCCTCGTACTCCCTCATGAGCGCCACGTTACCTGGATCCCTATGGATCAATGTCTCGTACATCCTCTTGGCTTTCTCCAAGTGGCCTTGACGAAAGTAGAGATCGGCCAGTGTCCTCGAGACAACTCTCTCCTCCAGGATCTCGTCAGTTGCCCTCCTCTCTACTATGGCCTTCACCTCCTCCATCCACCTGGTTACTGTCCGGCGAACCTCGTTTTCCCTTTGGGGTTCGAACTTGTGCGTCAGCCGTAATAGATCCTCAACTGCGCGGGGCATGTCCAGAATAACGAGAAGTATCCCCTTCAATGTCTCGTAGGACTCTCGTGTCTCCTTGTCCCTGGCCTCCAGGATGGCCTCTCTGAGTTGTTCCCAGAGGGTTTCTCCTGGTCTTCTGGCCTCATCTGCATTTGCCTGCTTCCCGGCTGGATCCATCCTTCAATTGTCACCTAAGGCTCTCACCTTCTCAGTGATGTCCCTGTACCCACTGTCTATCTGCTGGATCTTCCGGTAGAGGGAAAGGGCCTCCTTGCGGAAACCCTGACTCTCGAGGGTCTGCGCCAGGTCGTATCCCGCCTCCAACATGGCCTTTCTGGGGACCCCCTTGCAAGACACTGCCTTCTTCAACCATTTTATGGCCTCCATGGCCTCGCCCTTTCTCTTGAAACACTCTGCTATTTCCCTGTAACAGGTGAATGCCACGGTGGGGTGCGAGGAGGCCAACTTGAACTCCTCTATGGCTTCATCAAGAAGCCCCAGTTCCCTGTAAGCTATTCCCATGTCCAGATGGGACTTGGGATCAGAAGGCTCTGCCTGGACCTTTCCCTCCGAGAGAGCCCTCTGGGTCCTCTCCACCTCCTCCAACTTGGCCACCTCTCCAGATCCTTCTGGTCTGCCCAGCTTTGCCCTCTCGACCTTTATCCTTTCGAGACCCTCGGTTGCCTCCAAACACTCGGGATCGAGCCGAAGCACATCCCTGTAAACTTCCTCCGCTTCCTCGAAGAGGCCATGCTCCTCGTACACCCTCGCCTCCTCGAGCCTCTCGGCGATCTCCTCTGGGGAAGCCCCACGGGCGGCCTCTCGAGTTCCTCCACTGGAGTCCTCCTCCAACTCTATGAGATCCTCTTCTTCCAAGACCTCCATTTCATCTTCAGGTTGGGGCTTGGATGGAGGGGAGGGCTCTTCCAAGGCATCCTGGGTATCGAGGAGCATATGGAGCTTCTGCTTTATGCTCTGGGCTTCCCAGTGTTTCCCCTGTTCTTCCTTCTCTGTCTGTAGTTTTCCGCCCAATTCCCGCAGGCGCTGCTCTATGGTCTTGACCAAGGGAGACTCGGGCCCCTCTCTCACCTCCACATAGAGCCTTATAAGTTCCTCCAAGGCTCGCTCTCCGTAACCTTCTGATGAGAGGAGCTCGACGTACTTTAGTCTCACCTCCTTGTCCCCTGGGACTAACTCTGGGATTCGCCTCAAGATAGCCAAGAGCTCGGCCTCTTTCCTCCTGGACCTATAATGTTTTATGACCTTTCTGTAATGGGCTAGGGCATCCCCCAGAAACCCATTGGACAGATAGAGCTCCGCCAGTTTCACCATCACTTGAGGTGATTCCTCGAGCTTCAGCACCCTCCTATATACGGCAATTGCCCTTAGGTGGAAGCCGGCCTCCGCGTGGCACTCCCCCGCTTTCACTAAGGCTTCTATGGCCTCAGCCTTCCTCCCCCTCTCCAAGAGGAGTTCAGCAAGCCTCTGATGAAGCCTCGCATCTTCCGGCCTCTCGGAGATACGCTTGCGCAACTCTTCCAGTTCCTGGTCATCCTTTTTCTTGGGCGACCAGGGTAACCATCTCTTCTTCTTTTCCAAGGCCAGGGATCTCCCCTTCGACAGACGGAAAGGAGTATCTCGAGAGGGAGCCGGAGCTCCCATTCACTTTCTACAGTGCCCCGCAGTCCAAAACGTAGGCCGTCTTCTCCACTGTCACAGCCCCTCTCACTATGGGAAACTGCGCTTCCTCAACTGGCCTCACCATCGTCTCCTTCCTGGCTATGACCCTATCCACCAAAACTCCCACCTCTCCCCGCGGGGAATCCACTAGGAGTATCCTCTTCTCCTCCCTGGGAAGGGTGAAGAGGGCCTTTCCGACCCCCATCTTTTGCCAAAGGGAGACGAGGGGTACCTTCTTATCCCTGAGGGTCACTTCCGAGAGCTTCACCACCTCGGGGACCGCCCTGTACGGGACCCTAAAAACCCCCCTCACGGAGTCCATGGGTATGCCGAAGACCCTGTTGGAGACCGAGACAAAGAGGATCTCCTCCAACCTGGCCTGGGGTTCGGGAGGCATCTCCGGCTCTTTGGGCTTAGGGACCAGCTCCAGCGACAAAAGGGCCTCGACTTGCTCCCCAAGGGCCGAGGTCGCCTCTGCCAGCGACTGGGCCAGCCCCTTCAGGTTCGAGCTCAATGTCTCGAAAGCTGCCTTCAGTCCCAGAGGATCTTCCCCGGAGAGATTGGAAGCCAGGAGATTGAATCTCTTGACACATTCGGAAATGGAATGTTTTATCCCTTCCACCTGTTCCTCCAAGGTCTGGACCCTCTCCCCCTCCCGTCTCCCTTCCACGGCCTCTCGAGGAGCCTCCTCAACGGGCGGAACCTCTTCCTCCTTCAGAGGAGCTTCGGGGCCTCGGGTCCAGGGCTCCTGTTCCATATCCCCTCCCAAGGCTGACTCCAAGGTTATCGTTGGGGCCTCCTCCTCCACCCCGACCAGGGACCTCTCCATCCTGGGTCTCAGCTCTTCCAGAAGACCACTGAAATCCTTGAAGGGATCCTCCACTACTTGGAACAAGGCGTCCTTGAGGTCCATGAGGAGCTGAGCGTCCCTTTGATCCACAGAGCCCACATCCTCTGCCACCTTCCTGGCCATCTGGGCAATCCATCCGAGGAGGGTGCCCGTCGCTCCCTCGGGAAACCTCTCTTGAAGGGCTTCGGCTTCCGAGGCGATCTTCCCCAGAGTGGTCTCCTCTATCTCCCACTCCAGGGTGAGAAAGAGTTCCTTCAGATATTTCCATGGGTCGTCCTCAGCGGCAACGGCCCCTTCTTCCATCTCCACGAAGAGGCTGTCAACCTTTGCCTCTATCTCCTTCTCCAGCTCGCTCAGCTCTTTGTCCAGAAGATCGTCTCGGGCCATGCATTCCTCCTTTCAGAAGCCAGAGCTGATTTTCTTTCCCGAAAGAACCCTCCTGCTCACATCCTTTGCCACCAGTTTACTTATCTCCCTGAGGGTCTCGAAAACTCCGAATCCCTCTATGGCACTCGCCGGGAAAGACGGCACTTTCAACTCTGAGTTGAGATCCCTCTCCATCACCTCGAGGGGAAGTATGGGCACGCTCCCTCCCTGCAAGTCCCTTTTATTGTATTGCATCACGAGGGGGATATCCCGTATGTCGATTCCCTCGTCCCTCAGGTTCTCGATGAGGTTTTCCAGACTCTCTATATTCTTCTCCCTCCTCACCTTGAGGGAGTCCGCCACGAAGACCACCCCGTCTACTCCTTTGAGGACCAGTTTCCTCGTTGCATTGTAGTGGACCTGACCAGGGACAGTGTAGAGCTGGATCCTTATGCTGAACCCCCCAACCTTTCCCAGGTCCAGGGGCAAGAAGTCGAAGAAAAGGGTCTTGTCCCCCTTGGTGTCTATGCTTATCATTTTGCCCCTCACCTGGGCCTTTATCCTGGAGTAGATGTATTTCAGATTAGTAGTCTTCCCGCATCTTCCAGGGCCGTAATAGACGATCTTGCACTGGATCTCCCTTCCCGCAAAATTTATGAAAGACATTCTTCCCCTTCCTGCCCCGTCAACGCCTGGAGATCTCCTCCAGGATTCCGCCAAGCTCCTGAATCGCCTTCTCCACGTGAAGCCTCACCAACCCCAGGGAAGCCCTATTGTTGAAAAGGGTGACCAAGAGAAAGTCGTCCCCTATGGAGGAAAAATGAATGTTCTCCTCCCTGCCCTTGTGAAAAAGGAGAGAAAAGTCCTTCTCGCCAAGGAGTCTAGCTATGGCGGCCGTTGCACCGAAATTGGCCGCTGTGAGCGCCGCAAGGGCAACGGAATCGTCTAGGGGCTTATCCCCCCAATGGGAGATGAGTTGGCCTGAACGGTCGATCAAGAGGATACAGTGGGCCCCTGACCTCTCCAGGACCCTTCTAAGGCATCCCTGAATCCTCTCCAAATCCCCTTGGAGGAGCACAAGGTCCATAGATCCTACCTACCAGAAACCGCTCTCCTCTGTCCTCGGCCAACTAAACACGAACCATACCAGAGGGCTTCACAAACATCAAGACATATCCTCCACAAACCCTTTTTTTCTCCGATGCCGAGAGGGAAGGGGACCTTTCCCTTCTTCCCTTCAGGTCAAGCCGAGAATGTTCGCTATTCTCCTGCACTTCTCCCTCGACTCCAGGTGGACCACCCCCATGTTGGCGTCCGCTGATGCGATGACCCCCAACACGGCCTTAGATTCTATTAGATAGAGATAAAGGGTGCCGACTGCTCCCTTTAGGTACATCTCCTCCAACTCTCCCCTTCCAGTTGCGCGAGAGGCCTTTCGGCCCACTCTGAATATCTGACCCGTTAGGGCGGAGAATTGCTCCTGGGTGAGCCTGCTCTTGCTGAGATGGGCCCCTAGAGGTAATCCATCTGTTGTTACCACCGCTGCCCCTTGAATCTCTTCGCTTTCCTTTTGCCAATCCGCGAGCAATTTCTGGATCAACTTGGCCTTTTCTTTGGTCGAACGGGGCCTTTCCCTGAATGGGTCTCCTATGGCCTCCTTGGGGATAATCTCTGCCACACTTATTGGCTCCAATGAGGTCTCCTGGGAGGATGTGCTCTCCAAGGAGTCTCCCGACCCCTGGGCAACTTTTGGTTGGCCAGTCTCGTAATCTATTTCCGGGGCCCCGAAATCATCTTCCTCGTAATCCTCCTCCTCATCCTCTGTCTCTCTGAGATTCACCGCATCTGGGCCGCCACCTTCTCCTCCAGCACCCTCATCTTTCTGTCTCATTCCCTCTATGAGGAGCTCTTGCCATGGTCTGTTTATGGTCCTGGTTGAGGCCTCGGCCCCACTCAATGTGCTGAAGTCTCCGCCCTCCCATTTGAGGATCTCAAATAGAGCTGCCTCCCCTGTCTTGGAACCGCATTGGGCATGAACTATCTCCCCATCCTCGAAATAGATGATCCCCTCCATATCCTCCTTGGAGACAGACAGAGCTGTTTTCATCCTTGCCAAACAGTTGAGCTGAATTATGTCCGTGAGCTGGAGGTCAGCAACTCTTCCCACGAACCCCTTCTTGCTCACCCTTATGGCATCGAGGATGAGGCTTCTGAGTTCCTCTATCTTGAAGGGCTTTTCCAGATAGTAAAGGCAGCCCCTGTTTATGGCCTCTTTCTGGATCTCCGGGCTCCCATAGGCGGTCATGACTATGACCTTGGTGTCAGGATGCCTCTGACGCACTTCCTCTATCATGTCGAGACCCGACATGCCAGGCATCCTTATGTCCGTAATGACCAGATCTATGGGAACCTCGTCCATTATCTGTAGGGCTTTGGAGCAATCATTGGCCACCAAGACCTCGTATCGCTTCCTGTCCTTGGCCAAGGTCTTGGACATTATCCAGGTGAGGATCTCCTCGTCATCCACTATGAGGACTTTCTTGGGCCCTTCGTGCATCCTCCTCCTCCTTTTCTTGTGGCCCTCTAATTATAATCCATTCTATGCCAGATGCTCACCTTTATTTTCCTCTCCTTTTGGGGACGGAGGGCCTCCCTCATCCATTTTCACGGGAAGGTGCACGTGGAAGGTAGTCCCCTTGCCTACCTCGCTTTGAAAACTCATCCTTCCTCCGTGGGCCTGGACTATCCTGTGCGATATGGAAAGGCCCAAACCAAGTCCCTTGGCCTTAGTAGTGAAGAAGGGATCGAATATCCTGCCCCTGTGCTCCGGGTTGATCCCCTTTCCCGTGTCGGCAATACTGAGGATCACCTCCGGAGGTCGAACCTCGCTGTTGGAGGATATCCCTATCCTCAAGATACCCCCATGGGCCATGGCCTGCATCGCGTTTATCACCAGATTGAAGAGGACCTGCTTTATCTGGCCAGTGTCCAACATGAGTTGCGGAAGTTCCGCAGGGAAATGCATCTGCACCTCTACCCCTCTTTCCCTGAGCTCTCCTTCCAAGAGGAAGATGACTTCCCTGATGAGCTCCTCCAAGCGGCAAGGTACCAAAGCCGGTTTCTGAGGCTTGGCGAAAGAGAAAAAGGACTTGAGGAGTTCGTTTAGCCTGTCTATCTCCGAGATTATCCTGGACACGTATTCCCTTGCCAGGGGATTCGAGCCGACCTCCTCCTCGAGGGCTTGGGCAGTGATCCTCATGCCCGCAAGGGGGTTTCTGATCTCGTGGGCTATACCCATGGAGAGCTCGCCCAGAGAAGAGAGTTTATCATTTCTCATGGAGTGCTGGGTGAGCTCGTGGCTTCTCGTCAGATCTTCCAGACATACTACCTTGGTGGTCTCCTTGCCATCTCCATCGAGAACCGACCACAATTTCACCCTGAGGGGGATCTCGCTTCCGTCCTTCCTCATGACCATGGCGTCCCTTTCCCAGGGTCTCTTGATCACTTTCTGGACCACAAGACGGGGGCTTTTCTTGGAGGCCAGGGCAGTGTTTACGGGCTTGCCCAAGACTTCCTGAATGGTGTACTGGAGCATCATCTCCGCGCGCTTGTTCATGATGACTATTCGGCCCTGGTCATCCAGGAGGATGATCCCCTCTGGGATGTTATTCAATATGCTCCAAAGAAGGGCTTTTTGAAGCTCCAGTTCTTGGCCCAGCTTCTCCTTTTGCCTTTGGAGCTCGTCGATCTCCTCTGTGAGTTGGACCAGAATCTTCTCCAACTCCCTCGGGTCTCTTGTGGGCACACCTAGTGAGGGGTAATCGGTCGAGTCACGAGCCATTGGACTTCCCTTTTCAGGCCAAAAAAGCACCCGCTTGGGGCGAGTGCTCCTTTGGGGTCTAGATCCTAAAAGGTCTCCCTGGGGTTCAATCCTGCTGCACTATGAATGGGGTGACGAATATCAGCAACTCCGTCTGATCGTGTCTTCTCGTCTTCCTCTCGAAGAACCAGTTCAAACCAGGCAAATCCTTGAGCCACGGCACACCGTCTTCGGCTGTGGCCCTCGTCTCCTCGAGCACCCCGCCTATTACCACAGTCTCCCCGTCTCTCACCAACACCTCGGTTGTCCCCTGTCTTTTCACGATCTCGGGGTTTCCCGTTATTGGATTGGCGTTGCTTCTGTCGGGGAAGTCGTCAGTCACGTCGAGCTTAAGCCTTACCCTTCCATCCGGTGATATTTGAGGCGTAACCGTCGTCTTAAGGGAGGCCTCCTTGTAAACCACGCTCACGTTTCCTTCGGGATTGACCTGGGTAAATGGGATCTCCCGGCCTTGTTTAATGGTCGCCTCCACATTGTCCAGGGTCATTACCTTGGGTCTCGAAATTATCTTGGTGAGCCCTTCCCTTTCAGCAGCGGAGAGCCTCAAGTCCAAGTTTATGAGATCTCCAACCAGTCTACCTATCTGAAGGCCTATTCCAGGTGGGGTGGGGAGAAGGGTTGCTGGAAGATTCACCATCCAACCCGAAAGGGGGAAGAAGTCCCGCCCTGTGCCCTCGGTGAAGCTGCCCGACTCCCAGGAGGAAGGTCTTTCGAGAGGCTCTCTGCCTAAGCCTGTTGCTGACGAAACCCCCCATGCCCATTCCCCGTGTTTGTCGTACTCCGCGTACTGGGCTCCCCACTGGACTCCCAGTTCCCTCGCGAAGTTCTTTGTGGCCTTCACTATCCTAGCCTCTATGAGGACCTGGGGGGTGGGCTTGTCTACCCTCTCCTTGTATTGCTTTATCCTCTCTATCTTCTCTGGATAATCAGTAACTGTGACTGTATTGGTCCTCTCGTCAACCACTGCTGTCCCAACCCTCTCCAACTTGGGCTCTTTAGTTAAGATGTCTTTTATCTGGGCCTGGAAATCCTTGGCCTTGGTGTAGTTGAGGGTTATGAATTCTGTGACAAAGGGCCTGAGTTTTCTCTCCCTCTCCTGAGCCTCTATCTCTGCCTCCTGAAGCCTCTTTGCAGCCTCTATTTTGGCTTGGAGCCTCTCCTGTTTCACCCTCTTGCGCTCCTTTTCCTCGTCCAGGAGGTCTTTCAAGGGCGCAACTCTCACCACATTTCCCTGCTGAATCATGCCCAGTCTGTGGGTCGAAAGGATGAGATCCAGCGCTTGATCCCACGGCACCTCTTTTAGGCGCATTGTGACCTTTCCTTTGACCTTCTCGCTGACGATTATGTTCAGGTTGCTCACCTCCGCAAGGAGCCTGAACACATTGTCCAGATCGATATCCTGTAAATCCAGATCAAGCTTTTGCCCTTTGTAAGTCTTCCCTGGCTCCATTCCTGTGCTTATCTTGAACTCCCCTTCTTCCTCCTCCTCAACTGGAACCGTCAGGGCCTTGGGGAGGGGCTTCTTGGCCACCTGGGCCATGGAGAAGGCAGCGGGCTGGATCCTCGCCTCCTTGGGCGCGAAGGTGCCCTGTTTCTTCTTCTGGATGTCGACTCTCGGGTCCACCCAGACTATCTCCCTCTGGCGAGGGTTCGATTTTTCAAGCCCGTGTCCATCCTCTTCAGCTTTCCCGATTATCTTGAAGGAATTTTCCGCCTTATCCACGGAAGGCCTTTCCATTTCCCTCCCTTCCGAGGCCTTGGGATCCAAGATCCTAGGGGGAAGATCGACGGACGGGGTCACTTCCTCCCAGGATCTCGGAATTCCTGCGTACCTGGCTTCCGAGGGTGGGTCATCCCATCGGGCTTTGTCTTCCTCCTGGGGTTGCTCTTTTTCCCCTTGCGATCCCCTTTCCTCTGGAGATTCAAGAAGAGGTTCTTGGGCATTGGCTCGGAATCCCAGAGAGACCGTCAGTTTTCTTGGTTCCCTTCTCACGTCATAGGGGACAGGAAGCGCTTTGGGGTTTAGGTCCAGGACCACCCTCACCTTGTTATTGTGGCGAGCGACCCTCACCCTCTCTATCTCCCTTGTGGGGCTCAGATTTGCTGGGTTGAACTTGTAGGTTTCCACCCCGAAGAGATCGATCACAATGCGAGCTGGCTCTCTCAGACTAGAAGCTTTATACCTGGAGAAGTCCCCGTCTCCCACGATGGAGACCTTGGATCCCAAAGCGTCTTCCGTCGTGGTCATCGTCAAGAGGGTCCTGGCTTGGGAGCTCCCACCGGCCTCTTTCCAAAATCCCAGGCTCAGGAGGACTGCGGCTATGAAAAGCCACCTGGCCTGCTTAGGCATTCCCAATCCTTTCCTTCGAGAGATCATCGTCCCCCTCCATGTGACGTCTTGAAGCCCAGTGTCACCCTGCGGGTTCTCTTCGCACCCAGCAAATCCACGTAAGGCTCCTCCACCACAAGCCCTTCCGAAGGGCTTATCTCCACTACCTTTCCGCACTTCTTGCCCATGAAGCTGCCGGTTCTCACTATGTATCCCTTGCCACTTTTGTCCTGGACCATGGCCACCTTTTCCTGGCCTTGAGTGACTACGGCCACCAATGAGAACTGAGCCAATTCCATCTCCGTGAGGGGCCCAGGGACCAACTCCTCGCATTCACTTGTGGCCATTTGCACCTTCACTTCCTCATGAAAAGGCCTGAAGGGATCGGGTCTGTCTCCTGGATCGTATTCATAGACCAGTTCCTTCGTTGGTTCCTCCTTCTTGGCCGCCTCCTCTGATGCCAAAGGCTGAGCTTGCCCCGAGGGCTCCTTCTTCTGCTCTTCGGGTGGGGGTTGGGGTTTCTGGATCTTCTTCTGGATGACAGCGGTGGTCGGCTTCTGAGGAGCTTCTTCCCCGCATCCTGCCAAGAGCAGGAATCCTAGGCCCCCAAGCACCATCTTTCTCACGAGTCTTTGCCGTTTCAAGCTCCTCCTCCTAGTCCACTGATACCTTTCCCCCCTTGGAAGCCGGAGCGGGCGCGGGGGCACGTTTCTTCTTTGGCGGCTCCTTCTTCGGCGGTGGTTCGCTCTCGTATTTGTAAGTGGTGGCGGTGAAGCTCACCACTATGGTTCCTCCTCCCACCGGTTTGTACTGGCCCATTTTCACGTTTGAGACATGGACTATGCGGTCCATGCTAGCCACCTTGGATAGGAACTGCATCACGCTATGGAAACCTCCCTGGACCTGGACCTCCACAGGGATCTCCGAGTAATAGTCCTTTCTCACAGGCCTTCCCTGCTTGAAGAGCATGAACTCCAGGCCGCTCAGACGTCCCAGTTCGTTTATCTTGCTCAGAAGCTCCGGGATTTCCTTCTCTTCCGGAAGCTTTGCACTTAGCACTTTGAGCTCTTGTTCCAGGGCTTTTATCTCCGCCTCGAGACTCCTTTTGGCTTCTTTGGCCTTCTGCTGGTCCTGGATCTGCTTTTGCAATTTGTCGATCTGAGATCTCAGAGAGGCCATCTCCTCGGTCGCTGGATCATAGAAGACCAAGTACCAGACCCCTGTCACCACCACCATGAATCCCACTAGAGCCAGGGCCTTTTGCCAAAGGGGCAATTTTATGAGGGTCTGCTTGTCTATGGGCATCGGGCTTTCTCCTCTTTTCCTTCGCCTAGGCTCTCATTGGGGCCTTCTCAATCCTGGTTCATTTGGCCTTGGGTTGCTGTTTTTCCTGTGGCTTCCCCTCCCTAGGTTTGGGAGCAGTAGGTGGCTTCTCCTGGGCCACTTGGACCACCATCTGGAATTCCTGATATGGCGCTGCCTCCTTCTGGAGGACTTTGGCCTTGGTGAACTCCAGGTCCACAGAGGGAAAGGTTTTCTTGTAGCTCTGGAGATTCCTCATAAACTGGGCTACTACCTCGTTATCTGTTGCAACTCCGCTTATCGCGAGGGTGAAATCCTCCCACGGGGAGGCCTTGGTTTTCTGCTCCAGGGTGACGAAATACATCTCCCTCGGCTTGTCCCTGGTCAGCTCATCCAAGGCCTTGACGAGCCCGTGCCGATTCCTGTTGAGGTCGGCTATGGCGTTCTTCCTCTTCTCCATCGCCTCCTTTTTCTTCTTCACTGCCTCCAAGTCCCCAACCTCTTTCTTTAGGGCCGCCAGCCTCTGCTCTGCTTGAGTCTTTCTCTCTCGGAGAGTGGAAAGTTCCGTCTGCTGTGCGTAAGTTAGAAAGCCGAGCACTCCCAGAAAGGCGATCAGCACCCCACCTCCTGTGGCGGCCTGCCTCCTGAGATTCTCCCTCCTTACCTTTTCCCTTACGGGTAACAGGTTTATCTTGATCATCTATCCCCAACCCTCCTCATGGCCAGACCCACGCCCACAACTGCCATGGGCCCTACTGAGTTCACGTATGACTCGTCGTACTCCTTCGGTGAGTAGGATATCTTCTCGAAGGGATTGATGAGCTGGACCTCTATGCTCAATCTATCTCGAACTTGGTCCACGAGGCCCGGGGTCATAGCTCCTCCTCCACAGAGTCCAATCCGCTGAATCTGTTCTTCCGGGTAAGTGGCGTAAAACAGATCCAGGGACCTCTGGATCTCGGAGGCGACGACCTCGCAGTGGTTATTGATTATCTTGTCCAGGTTCCTGTAGCCTGTCCAAAGCTGTGGTCCAGCCAGCTTGAGATTCTCCGCTTCTTCGAAGCTCAACCCATACTGTTTCTGAATCTCCTGGGTGAGCTGTTTGCCGCCTACGGGCACATCCTTGGTATAAAGGGATACGGGGCCTTTGACCACATTGACATTGGTGGTGCTGGCTCCGAGATTGACCAGTGCAATGACCTCCTCCTCCCCTATCCCGAAGAGGTTCTCATACATGGTCTCCAGTGCGAAGGAGTCCACATCTATCACCTGGAGTTCCAATCCGGCTCCCAATATCAGGTTCTCGTAGTCCGCTATGGTCTCCTTCTTGGCTGCCACAAGTAAGACATCCATTTGGTCAGGGTTGTCTCTGTTCTGTCCCAGGATCTGAAAGTCGATGTTCACATCCTCTATTTCGAACGGGATATATTGGGCGGCCTCCCATTGAATTGATTCCAGAAGCTCCTCTTCCGACATCATGGCGACGGCTATTTTCTTGATTATCACTGAGAAACCGGAGATGGATATGGCCACTTTCTTGTTCTTGAGCTTTGTCTGGGAGATGAGGCCTTTGACCACATCTATTATGGCTCCAGAGTCCATGACCGCGCCATCCACGATCACATCCTGAGGCAGGTTAGCCATGGCGAAATTCTTGAGTTTGTATATGCCCTTGGACTCGGAGAGCTCCACAAGCTTGACCGAATGACTTCCAATATCTAGGCCGACGAGAGCTTGTTTTCTTGAGCTGAAGAGGGTCATGAATTTTCTCCTCGGATTATCATAGGGCCCAAGGTGTTCTTCGGTCGCTCTCTCCCGTATTGGGTTGGGACTTCCATCCGCCTCACTCTCCAAATACCTCTATTCGGTCAGAGAGTTTCAGCCCCAATGCCAGTATGATTTTCCTCTTGGTGTCCATCCTGCAAGGTTTTCCTTTCTCTATCCTGTCGATGGTGAGAGGAGACACCCCAGCCCTCCTTGCCAGCTCGGCCTTGCTGAGCATTTGGGACTCCCTTATTTCCTTCAAGGTGTTTCTCTTTCTCTCTGCCACTTGCATCCACCCCTCCCTCTCATGGTTTGCGAGGATATGAAAAAATACATCTCCAGCGCTGTCAAGAGAAATAATGCTAATTTATGCACAGTTATGTAAAATTGTGCCCACAACGTTGCCCTTATTTCCAACATGTTGTGCCTTTCGGGCCTATACGCCCAAGAAGCTGCGCTACGGCCCCACCAATTTTTGTACCCTGCATTCGGCCGGGAGGTCTCTCTTGCAAAAAAGCTCAAGTAGCGCGGAAGGGAATCCTTTTCCACCAAGAGTTCACGAGCCTGGACAACCCATTCCATTCAAAGGGCATGAAGAACCTGCGTCACTGGAAGACGTACACTCTCTCCCTCTCACCTATCATCCCGAGTCTCTCCCGGGCGAGCCACTCCAAAAACGAGGGTTCTTGTCTGATTAGCTTTATCTCCCTCCTCAGCCTCTCGTTGCTCATCCTGAGGATGTTATTTTCCAACTCCAGGGCCTGTCTCTCCTTTCTCAGTCTGTCTGCGACCTGAAACCCGTTCTCCCCTGAGAAAAAAGAGACCACGAAGAAGCTCACTATGGCAACCCAAACGGCGAGAAACCGCCATCCCAGCTTGAATCTAGCCGAAAAGACTAGGACTCTCCCCCCTGTCGAGCCCCTGGCCCCCGGCACTGAAGCCTCCTTCCTCACCCCTCTCTCCCTTGTTTTCGTCTTTGTCCATTACCACGATCCCATCTCCAGGTCAATTCCCCTGGGCGGCTCGGGCGCAGCGGCGGACTGAGGCATTGCTTATCAACGTGGTGGAGTGTAAAATCTTTCTTCAATGTGAGTCTCCGGCTATGCCGGAAAAAAACGCCCCATGGGGGAATGGGGCAGAAGGAGGTGGTTTGGTGTCCAATGTCACTATGAAGCAACTGCTTGAGGCGGGGGTTCACTTTGGTCATCAGACAAGAAGATGGAACCCCAAGATGAAACCTTACATCTTCGCCGATAAAAACGGTATCTACATTATAGACCTCCAAAAAACCGTTCGTTTGTTCAAGAAGGCTTATCAGTTTATAAGGGACACTGTCGCTGAGGGAAAGAACGTCCTTTTTGTCGGTACCAAGAGGCAGGCCCAGGAGGCGATCCAGGAAGAAGCCACAAGGTGCGGTATGCCCTACGTGAACCATAGGTGGTTGGGCGGAATGCTGACCAATTTTCAAACCATAAGGAAGGGAATAGAACGCCTCAAAGAGCTCGAGTCCATGGCCGAGGATGGCCGACTCGAGGGGTATACCAAAAAAGAGATCATGCGCCTCAAGAAAGAGAGGGCAAAGCTCCTCAAGAACCTAGGGGGCATAAAAGAGATGAAGGAGCTGCCCGGAGCCCTTTTCGTCGTGGACTCAAGGCGAGAATACATTGCCGTGAAGGAGGCCAGAAAGCTCGGTATACCGGTTGTGGCAATAGTGGACACAAACTGCGATCCCGACGAGGTAGATTACGTCATCCCAGGGAACGACGATGCCATAAGGGCCATAAGGCTCTTTGCCTCATTGATCGCCGATGCCTGTCTCGAGGGTCTAGCACTGAGAGAGCAGAGAATTGTTGAGGCCGAGGCGCCTCCAGAAGCCCAAGGACCTCCAGCTGAACTAGCAGGAGAGGAGGAAATTCCCCTGTCCGAAACGGAGGAGATGGAGGAGGATAAATACCTGGATTATGAGGACGCTTAAAAGGCTCAAAAATTCGATCACGGAGGAAGGACTCAGTGAGCGTGGACGCGAAAAAGGTGATGGAGCTTAGGGAGAAGACAGGCGCCGGTATTATGGATTGCAAGAAGGCTCTCTCAGAGGCCGGAGGCGACATGGAAAGGGCAGTTGAGCTCCTCAGGCGAAGGGGAGCGGCCGCTGCAGCGAAGAAGGCTGGAAGAACTGTCAAGGAAGGAATCATAGGTCACTATGTGCATTTTGGCGGAAAGATAGGGGTACTTGTAGAGGTCAACTGCGAGACGGATTTTGTCGCCAACACCCAGGACTTCAAGGATTTGGCCAAGGACCTAGCAATGCAGGTGGCATCCGCCCAACCGGCCTATGTGGACGTGGCCGATGTGCCCCAAGAGGTCCTCGAGAAGGAGAAGGAGATTTACAGGGCACAGGCTCTGGCAGAAGGAAAGCCCGAGAAAGTTGTGGAAAGGATAGTTGAGGGCAAACTCAAGAAGTTCTATTCCCAGGCTTGCCTCCTAGAACAGCCCTTCGTCAAGGACGACAGCATCACTGTGAGACAGAGAGTTCAAGAGGCTGTGGCCAAGCTGGGAGAGAACATCGTCGTCCGAAGATTCGTCAGGTTTCAGGTAGGTGAACCCATTGGGGAGTGAAGAGGATAAAAGTGTCCAAGGCTCTGTACAGAAGGATTCTCCTCAAACTGAGCGGTGAGGCCCTGATGGGCGACAGGGGATTCGGGATTCACCCAGAGATCATGCAGGAGATAGCTCACGAGATAGCTCAAGTGGTGGGCATGGGCGTCCAAGTCGCTGTGGTCATAGGAGGGGGAAACATATTCAGGGGGCTTTCCGCGGCTGAGCAGGGAATGGACAGGGCCACAGCGGATTTCATGGGAATGCTCGCTACAGTGATAAATGGTCTGGCGCTCCAGGAGGCCTTGGAGAGAATGGGTGTGGCCACAAGGGTTCTGTCCGCTATAGAGATGAGGCAGGTGGCAGAGCCCTATATCAGGAGGAGGGCCACCAGACACCTGGAGAAAGGCCGGGTCGTCATATTTGTCGCAGGAACCGGGAACCCTTTCTTCACGACCGATACCGCTGCCTCTCTGAGGGCCAGGGAAATAGGGGCAGAGGTGATATTGAAGGCTACCAAGGTCGATGGTGTGTACGAGGAGGACCCCCTCAAATACCCCAATGCCAAGAAAATAGAGGAGATAGGTTACATGGGGGTATTGGAAAGGGACCTCAAAGTCCTCGATGCAACAGCTGTCTCCCTCATAAAAGATGCCAATATCCCCATAGTGATATTCAACCTCAGGACAAAGGGAAACATAAAGAGGGCAGTTTTAGGCGAAAAGGTAGGCACGCTCATTCGGGGGTGAAGTCATGGTGGAGGAAGTCCTCGAATCGTTGAAATCGGACATGGAGAAGGTGGTCAGCCAGCTCAAGAAGGAATATGAACGAGTTCGAACCGGAAGGGCCACTCCTGCACTCCTCGATGGCATAAAGGTGGACTACTATGGAACTCCGATGCCCATAAACCAAGTCGCCAATATCTCTGTTCCAGAGCCAAGACTCATAACCATTCAACCATGGGACAAAGGAATAATGCCAGAAATAGAGAAGGCGATCCAGAGATCCGAGTTGGGTCTGACCCCCATGAACGACGGAAAGGTCATAAGAATAGCCATCCCCCCCCTCACCGAGGAGAGAAGAAAGGAGCTGGTGAGGGTTGTGAAGAAGATGGCAGAGGAGAAGAAAGTGGAGTTGAGAAACCACAGGAGGGAGGCCAACGAGACCCTCAAGGACCTCAAGAAGGAGAAGGTAATAACAGAAGACGATCTTTTCCGCTACCAGGAAGAGGTGCAGAAGATAACGGACTCCTTCGTGGAGAAGATAGATGCCCTTTTGGAGAGTAAGGAAAAGGAGATAATGGAGATTTGAAATCGGCTCCGAGACCTGAAGTACACCGAGACCTTCCGTCAACTCAGGTAAGAAACGGTCGCAAGGTGGTCTTATTAGTTATCTTCAGATCTGTGGGACGAGAGATCCCCCTTTAAGGCCAGATCCTATTTCAAGGCCCCGAGGACTTGAGGATATTCCCGAGAGAATCCCGTTAATTCTATCCCGATGGGAAAGGGCTAGCTGCGCTTTCCCCAAGGTTGTAAAGGAAAACAGGGAAGCCCGAGATGGTGGGATCTCGGGAGGACGTCCCAAGCCGGCCCAACTCCTGGGATGGACCTGCGGGTTTGAAGTTTGCACCAAGTCTCTGTTCCATTTGGGATCCGAGATCCCATGGAAGAGAGTCTCGTCTTGAATGGACATGCGAGGCAGTGTTAGACTCCCCATTATGGGGTCGAGGAAAACCATTATGGACACAGGATTTGACAAGCTTCCCAAGCACTTGGCCATCATAATGGATGGCAATGGTCGCTGGGCCCAGAGGAGGTCCCTGCCAAGGGTCGAGGGCCACAGAAAGGGGGCGGAGGCCGTAAGGAGAGTTGTGAGGGCTTGCAGAAAGTGGGGTATAAAGGTCCTGACCCTCTACGCTTTCTCCCTGGAGAATTGGCAGAGGCCCAAAGAGGAAGTGGATGCCCTGATGGATCTGCTGGTCGAATTTCTCGAATCGGAAAAACAGGAGATGCTGGAAAACGGCATAAGCCTGAGGGTGATAGGTCGGCCTGAGGATCTACCACCCCATATCCAGAGGATGCTGGCTGAGACCATAGAGGCAACTTCCCAAAACGGAAAGATGATCCTCAACCTGGCCCTCAGTTACAGTGGTCGCTCCGAGATACTAAGGGCGTTCGAGAGGTACCTGAAGGACGCGAGGCACAAAGGGGTCGAGCCTGGTGGGCTCACAGAGGAGGTTTTCTCCTCGTATCTGGATACCAATGGCCTTCCAGAACCGGACCTTCTCATCCGGACCAGCGGAGAGCAGAGAATAAGCAACTTTCTCCTTTGGCAGATGGCTTACACCGAGATATACTTCACGGAGACTCTCTGGCCAGATTTCACAGAAGAAGAACTGGCTGAAGCCCTAAGGGATTACGCGAGAAGAGAAAGGCGATTTGGAAGGATCCCACAGCAGGCTGCAAGCTGCGGTGAGGTGTGAGGGGCGGGGAGTTGTGCATCTAGAAGGGCAGTTGAGGAGATGGATCACGGCCGTTGCGTTGCTCTCACTAATCGTTGGAGCCCTATTGGCAGGAGGCAATTGGGGTGTTCTGGCACTTTCCATTTTGGCTGTTTCCTTGTGCCAATGGGAGATTGCCGGATTGCTAGGGGTTCGCTCCGACAGATGGAGGACCAGCCTCTGTTGCGTATTGGCATTGGGCATGCCTCCAGCGGCCCTGTGGGGAGGTAGCGAGGGCCTTCTCGGGGCCATGGTGGGAAGCGTTCTGGTCTTCATGGGCCTGGAGACCCTGGCCAGGAGAGATCCAGCGGGAGTGGGGGGTGAGGTGGGAAGGCGCGTTTTCTCCCTCTTTTACGGTGGGACCTTGCCCTGCTTTTTCGTGCTCATGTGGACCTTACCCTCTGGGGTGCACTGGCTTGCTTGGACAATAGCCGTCACAGCCGTTGGAGACACGGCCGCATATTATGCTGGGAGCATTTGGGGAAAGAGGAAGCTCCTTCCAAAGGTGAGTCCAGGGAAGACCATAGAAGGGGCCCTTGCGGGACTCGGGGGCAATGTTATGGCAGGGGCTATCTACGGCACCTTCTTCGAGCCAGTCTCGGGAGCCCCCGGGCTCATTATGGCCCTGAGCATAGGGGTCGCAGGTCAACTGGGGGATTTGGCCGAGTCGATGCTGAAGAGAGGGGCTGGGGTGAAGGACTCCGGAGACTTGCTTCCCGGTCATGGAGGAGTCCTGGACAGATTGGACAGTCTTCTCTTCGCAGCTCCTGTGAGTTTCTTCTGGGCAACTATGAGGCTTTGAAAAGGTGATCCAATGCGCCAGAGAAAAAGGAAGGGCATCGCCTTGCTCGGTTGCACTGGCTCGGTAGGCCAGAACACCCTGAAGGTCGTGGAAAAATACCCCGAAAGGTTCCGCATAGTGGCCATGGCAGGAGGCTGGAACGTGGAAAAGATGGCGGAGCAGGTCCTCCAGTTCCGTCCTCTACTCGTGTCCATGGCCGATAGGGATTCCATGGAGGCACTGAGACAGAGGGTCAAGGGAAAGATCCACCTGGAGTTTTCTCAGGGAACAGAGGGGCTCTTCGCTGTCGCGACTCATCCAGAGGCGGACATGGTGGTCTCTGCCTTGGTGGGGGCAGTGGGCCTCATGCCAACCTTGGCTGCGATTCGGGCGCAGAAAGACATAGCTCTCGCCAACAAGGAAGCTCTCGTCATGGCCGGAAGGCTGGTTACGAAGGAGGCCAGGTCCAAAGGGGTCAGAATACTCCCTGTGGATAGCGAACACAGTGCCATTTTTCAAGCGCTCCAAGGCCACAGGAAGGAGGACGTGAAGAGGATCATACTCACCGCATCCGGTGGCGCTTTCCTCAATCTGCCCGTAGAGAGGCTCGAGGATGTGACCCCTGAAGAGGCATTGACTCATCCCAACTGGAGGATGGGCCAGAAAGTGACCGTAGACTCTGCATCCCTAATGAACAAGGCCTTGGAAGTAATAGAAGCCAAATGGCTATTCGACATAGCCCCATCTAGAATCCACGTTCAAATACACCCCCAAAGCATAGTGCATTCCATGGTGGAGTATGTGGATGGCTCTGTAATCGCCCAGTTGGGGGTTCCGGACATGCAGCTTCCCATCGCCTATGCCCTCTCCTATCCCGAGAGGTTGAAGCTGGGAATACCCGCACTGGACTTGACCAAGGCTGGCCCCTTGACCTTTATGGAGCCCGATCCCAAGAGGTTTCCGGCACTGGAGCTAGCCTACCAGGTTCTGGAGGCGGGGGGGACAATGCCTGCAGTCCTCAATGGAGCGAATGAGGAAGCAGTCTATGCCTTTCTCAGGGGCGAGATAAGGTTCACGAAAATAGTCGAGCTCGTCAGAAGGGTCCTGGACAGCTTCCCCAGGAGGGAAGGAGACGCCCTCGAAGAGGTACTCGAGGCGGATAAAATGGCGAGGAAGGCCGTGAGAGAGCTCATAGAATCGGGAAGGGTGCATTGATGGAGAGCGTTTTGGAAAATTCCCTCAGAGTGTTTTATGCGGTCCTGGCATTCGGTATTCTCATTTTTTTCCACGAGCTGGGCCATTTTCTGGTGGCCAAGTTGATGAACGTCAAGGTCCTCACATTTGCCTTGGGATTCGGGGCCAAGATATTCAAGGTAAGGAAGGGTGAGACCGAATATGCGCTCTGTGCCATTCCTCTTGGCGGATACGTGAAGATGTTGGGAGAGGAGCTGGATGAAGAGGTCCCTCCCCAGGAGATTCACAGGTCATTTTCTGCAAAAAGCATCCCCACGAGATTCTCCATAGTCATAGCGGGGCCCGCCTTCAACTTGGCTTTGGCCGCTTTCATAGTCGCTTCCCTCCATTTGGGGGAGGTTCCATACCTCCCTCCCAAGGTCCAGGAAGTGGTTGAGGGGAGCCCAGCCTCCCTAGCGGGTGTCCTCCCAGGAGATGAGATAATAGCCGTAAATGGGAAAGCCATAAAAAGGTTCCAGGAACTTAGGGAGCGGATCTTGGAGAGCGAGGGGGCTCCATTGCAACTCTCCCTGATGAGGGATGGGGCGATATTGGACTTGACGGTCTTGCCAAGAATGAAAGTGGAGTTGAGCCCTTATGGGGATGAGATGCGCATTTGGCAGATAGGCATAGTGCCCGCCTCCGAGGTTCGCTTCGAGACCTTTAGCCCTGTGGGAGCCCTATGGGCGGGAATTCGGTGGACTTGGGAGAAGTGCTGGTTCACGTTGAAGACCCTGTGGAAACTCTTGACGGGGAAAGAGTCCATCAAGAACATAGGAAGCCCTCTTCTCATAGGCGCCGAGGCTGCCAAGCAAGCTGAATTCGGATTGTCGAGCTACTTGAGCTTCATCGCGTTTGTGAGCGTTATACTGGCTGTAATGAATCTGCTTCCCATACCCATTTTGGATGGGAGCCATCTCCTCTATTTCCTGGTGGAAGCGGTAATCAGAAGACCCTTGAGCAAGAGGTTCCTGGGTATCGCTCAATACGTGGGAGTTGGGATCCTCGTATGCATAATGGCATGGGCTGTATATAGGGACTTGGACAGGTTTTACTGGAAGGCGAAGAGGTCCCAGTCCCAGGCAGTGGAGATGGAGCAAAGGAGAGACTCGAGTCCATGAGGGTGTTGGGGATAGAGACATCCACGGAAGCGAGGAGCGTTGCTTTAGTCGAAGATGGGAGGTTAAAGGGGGAGTTCTTCTTCCTCGGGGAAGGCAGACACTCGGAGCATCTCATGGAGGAGCTGGATCTTCTGCTCCGTTCCCTTGGTTTGCCCCCGAGTAAGATCGACGGAGTGGCGGTCACAATTGGGCCAGGGTCTTTTACGGGTTTGAGGGTTGGGCTTTCTATTGCCAAGGGGCTGGCCTTCGCAGCGGGGATCCCCATCCTGGGGATAGGTACTCTGGATGCCCTGACTGCATGCGCCCATTTCTGGACGGGTATGATTTGTCCCATTGTGGATGCGAGAAATCAAAGGGTGTATGGTGCCCTCTACAGGGTTATCTCGGGCCAAAAAGAACCGTTGGAGAAAGAGGGGCTGAGGGATTTGAAATCGTGGATACGCAACTTCTGGGGCCCTGTTCTCTTCATTGGTGACGCTTCGGTTAAGTATAGGGAAGTGATAGAGGATTCACTGGGAGACATTGCGAGATTCGCGCCAGTGGAGCTCTCCCATCCCAGGGCATCGGTTGTGGCCAGATTGGGCTGGGAGAGATTGAAGAAGGGGGAGTCGGACGATCTAGAAAGGCTTGTGCCCCTGTATCTTCAAGAATCCCAGGCGGAAAAGGAACTCAGAAAAAGGCTGGCATGAGGTGAGGAAGGAAGGAGATGGTTGTGAAACATTGGGGCGCAGGGGAGTGGTCTAAGGCGTGAAAGAGGGAGACCATTGACAATTGGGTCTTTCGGGGCTTATATTTGAAAAACTCGGCTCCCAGAGGACCATTCATGGAAGAGAGAGATTTGAAGCTTATAAACGAGCTCCTTCCGCACAACGAGGAACTCAGGAGACTCATGGAGGAGCACGAGTCCTTCAAGAGGCAGCTTCGGGCCTTCCAGGAGAAAAAGTACCTGACCCCTGAGGAGGAGATGGAGAAGAAGAGAATCCAGAAACTCAAGCTTGCGGGTAAGGACCGCATAGAGACAATCCTTTCAGCGTACAGGAAGAAGCTCACGGAAAAGGAACTCTGAGATCGTCACGGATTGTAGCTCTTTGAGCTATCAAAGTGGAGGGGATTTTCCCTGATCGCCAAACAAGAAAAGTGGAGACCAATCTATCGGCAGATTTGATGAGCTTTCAGCAGGAGGCTATCAAGAGATCATTGGGAGGTGGATGGAGATCTCATGGCTGTGAGGATAAGATTGGCCAGAATGGGTGCCAAGAAAAAGCCTTTTTACAGAGTAGTCGTAGCTGATTCTGAAGCCCCGAGGGATGGGCGTTTCATAGAGCAAATAGGCTACTACGATCCCAAGCAAGACCCCGCGCTCATTCATCTGAAAATGGACAGGGTCGATTTTTGGCTCAGCCGGGGAGCACAGCCTAGCGAGATAGTGGCTCAACTAATAAAGAAGGCCCGCTCCTCGGTACCCGCCTCTGGGAAATGAGAGTGAGTATAGGGTTGTGAGTTCCAAGAAGGCGCGGAGGCTCCCATGGATGTCAACCTCAAAGAGCTGGTTCGCTATATGGCGGAGGCTTTGGTGGACTACCCGGAAAGAGTTCAGGTGAACGAGGTGGAAGGAAGCAGTACCTCGGTCATAGAACTCAGGGTGGCCAAAGAGGATTTGGGAAAGGTAATAGGGAAGCAGGGCCGCACCGCTCGGGCCATGAGGACAATCCTGAGCGCTGCGTCGACCAAGATAAGAAAGAGGGCAGTCCTGGAAATAATAGAGTGAGCCTCATCCAATGAGGAGGGCCCAATGGCTCGCTGTGGGCATAGTGAGAAGACCCCACGGCGTGAAGGGTAAGCTTCTGGTCACCCCCCTCGCCCAAGACCCAGGGCTTTTCGCGAGCTTGAAGGAGATCCTGTTGGGGAGGGATCCTTCCCAAGGAAGGCCCTACCCAGTGATGAGGGTCCAGTTCTTGAAGGGAGCTGTTTTGATCCAACTTGGAGGCCTCGGTCTTGAGGGAGCAATCGAGGCCAAGGGTTGCTTCCTCTGGGCGAGGAGAGAGGATCTACCTCCTCTCGAGGAAGGGGAATACTATTGGCAAGATCTCGTGGGAATGGAGGTCAGGGACCCATCTGGCAAGAGATTGGGGGAGGTGAGGGCACTCCTCGAGACAGGGGAATCCCAAGTGCTCGTCTGCCGTGGAGCGACGGGAGAGGTCCTGATCCCCTTTGTTGAGGGCATAGTTGTTCATGTGGACGAAAATGAAGGGAGAATAGTGGTCGACCTTCCCGAAGGGCTTTGAGAGCCATGGAGTTCCACGTCCTGACCCTCTTCCCGGGGATGTTCGGTTCTCCGTTCCGTTGGGGGGTCCTGGGGAGGGCCCTGGCCAAAGGACTGATCCGCTTGGCTGTTCACGACCTCAGGGATTATGGCTGCGGCCCTCACAGAATCACCGACGATTATCCTTACGGAGGCGGGCCGGGAATGGTGATGAAGCCCGAGCCCATATTCGAGGCCGTGGATCACCTTCGCCACATGGGGGTATCGGGACCGGTGATTCTCATGAGCCCCCAGGGGGAAGTCCTCACTCAGGCCCTGGTCAGGGAGCTCAGCGGGCTCGAGTCCATGATCATCATCTGCGGGAGGTATGAGGGTGTGGACCAGAGGGTCAGAGAGGTCTTGGTGGACAGGGAGATCTCCATTGGAGATTACATACTCACTGGTGGGGAGCTTCCGGCAATGGTCCTCATGGATGCTGTGGGGAGGCTCCTGAAGGGAGTCGTCGGAAAGGAAGAATCCGTTCTCGAAGAATCGTTCGAGATGAGGATCCTGGATTGTCCTCACTATACCAGACCGGCCGTTTTCAGGGGAATGGCGGTCCCGGAGGTCCTCCTTTCGGGAGACCATGAGGCTATAAAGAGATGGAGGAGAAAAGAGGCCCTGAGACAAACTCTTCTTAGGAGGCCTGATCTTCTGTCCAAGGCACCCCTCGCCGAGGAAGAGAGAAAGATACTCGTGGAGCTAGGCTGGACTGAGGGGGAAAAGAAGGACTAAATCTCATGCCTGGCGAGCCCCTGAGACTCTATATCGCCCTTGTCCACTATCCCGTATACAACAAGAGAAGAGAGATTGTGGCGACAGCCATCACTAACCTGGATATTCATGACATTGCCAGGCTCACAAGGACCTACGGAGGAGAGTCCTTTTTCGTGGTCAATCCCTTGGAACGGCAGACATGGCTTCTGGAGAGGATAGTGAGGCATTGGCAAGCAGGACATGGAGCCATGACCCATCCCAACAGAAGGGAGGCCCTCTCCTTGGTGGTCCCTGTTGGCACCATTGAAGAGGCGATGGAAAGGGCCAGAGATCTCTGCGGGGCGAGGCCTGTCCTCATAGGCACCACTGCGAGGAACTGGCCAGGGGCCGTCAGTTACGAGGAGATGAGGCGAAATTTTTCCCTCGGTGGCTCATACATGATCCTTTTGGGAACAGGCTGGGGCTTAACGGATGAGACTTTGGGTGCGTGCGACTTCGTCTTGGAACCCATATGGGGCAGGACCGATTACAACCACCTGTCTGTGAGATCAGCCGCTGGAATAATATTGGACAGGTTGTTGGGAAGGAGTAGCTGAACGATCTATGGGCTTTCAACCCATTGGACGTGCATGGTAGACTAGAGAAAATCTTTGGCGGGAGAGGCGAGCCATGTCGGTCTTGGAGAAGATAGAGAAGGAACAGATGCGATTTGACATGCCGGATTTCCGGCCGGGTGACACAGTTAGGGTTCACGTGAAGATCAGGGAGGCCGGAAAGGAAAGGGTCCAGGTCTTCGAGGGAGTTGTGATAAGGAGAAGAGGAGGAGGGGCCAGAGAGACCTTCACGGTGAGAAAGGTCTCCTATGGTGTGGGGGTGGAGAGGACCTTTCCCCTTCACTCGCCCATGATCGAGTTCATAGAGTTGGTCCAGAGGGGGAAAGTGAGAAGGGCAAGGCTCTACTATTTGAGGAAACTACAGGGGAAGGCAGCTAGGATAGAGGAGAAGAGGATTTGAATGCCCGCTCATCCAGGGGCAAAGCCCTTCAGCCCTATCTCCTCCAAGAACTGGAGGGCGACCTTCTTCCCTGGGCTCTGGACGAGAGAATTCGAAACTGGGGTTATGACCCCTTGGCTGGGGTGGACGAGGCAGGAAGGGGGCCCTTGGCTGGACCTCTTGTTGCAGCCGCAGTGGTACTGCGAAGGGGCCAGAGGATACACGGACTCAGGGATTCCAAGCTAATGAGCCCTCAGGAGAGAGAGCGCGTCTTTGAGGAAATATGGAGTAGGGCCGCGGCAGTGGGTCTGGCAGTTGTGGAGCCAGAGGAGCTGGATTCCCTGGGCATGACCCGAGCTACCAGAGAGGCCATGGAAAGGGCAGTGGGGGCCCTGGAAGTGGCCCCCATGGCCGTGGTCATAGATGGACCGATGGGGATAGGAAAGGCCATAGTTCAATTCCCCATGGTAAAGGGAGACAGGAGAAGCCACTGTGTGGCAGCTGCCTCTGTCGTAGCGAAGGTCACAAGGGACAGGCTCATGACCCAGTACCACGAGATCTACCCCCATTACGGTTTCCAAAGACACAAAGGATACGCGACCAAGGAGCACCTGGAGGCTATTGTCAGGTACGGTCCTTGTCCCATTCACAGGAAAAGTTTCAGGCTTCCGGGCTGGAGGGGTGGAGAGGAAGGCGGCCTCGGATGGATATCGGAAACGTAGATGCTCAAGATCTGGGTCCAAGGGGAGAGGAGGCAGCCCTCAGGGCCCTCAAGAAGGCCGGGTACAGGATCCTGGAAAAGAACTACCGCTGTCCTCTCGGAGAGGTGGATCTCATTGCCAGAGATGGGAATTGGCTGGTCTTCGTGGAGGTGAAAAGCGGTCTCATTCATGGCTTTCCTCCAAGGCAGAGGGTAGACAGGAGAAAGAAGTTGAAGCTCTCGCAGCTTGCCCATTTCTTCATGAGGGAAAAGGGCTTGGAGGGCGTAAGTGCCAGGTTCGACGTGGTGGAGGTGAATTTTCAGGATCCCTCTCAGGAGCCCAAAGTGGCGATCATACCCAATGCTTTCGAGCTGGAGGAGTGAAGGCAACTCCATTCTTCACCTTAAGGTGAACCCTGATCTATGACCCTCGCGAGAGCGACTTTTCGATAAAACTCAACAGGGCCAACCTCCCCTATGACAGCATACCTGTAGCCCATCTCGGCCATGGATTTGAGGGACAAGAGGAGCAGGGCCGATCCTATTCCTTTCCCTCTCCAGGCTTCATGGACACCCATAGGGCCAAATACTCCTTTATGGGCCACATCGAAACAGGCGAATCCGACAAATTCCATCGGGGCTGTGGCTACAAAGCAAGAGGGAGGCACCCTGCAGAGGGCAACTCGACACTCGGACGCCCATCCTCCGGAAAAGTTCTCGGCAACCCATTTGACGAGGGCCCCCATCTCCCTCGGTCTAGCCCTCCTGGTCTCTATTCCCATGGAGGCAACCTTGGCGAGAGTTCCTGAAGGATCTGGCACCCTCAAGAGGTCAACTAACATGTCCAAAGGCATCGTTTCTCCCCTCTAGCCGGGCTCATTCAGGATGAATGGGACTGTGCTGGCCATCTGATGACATGTTAGGAGAAACCGATCCCCATTGGAAACACTCTGGTAGCCGGTCTCGAAATGGGCCCTGGCTCCATCCTCCATATCAGGGACCTCGCGCGGGGCCTTGGCCCTTGAAGTCATAAGCCTTGGGGGATAATCCCGGTTGGTCTCACGTCCTCTCACTCTCTCTTCCTCAGGACAATGGCCTCCCACCACAGCGCCCTCTTTCTATCCAAGACTTGAAACTCGTCCTTCAATCCCTCTACGATCTTGTCAGTCCACTTGTGCCAGAATCCCCCAAGGAGAAGTAAGCCTCCTGGGGCCACTCTTCTGGAGAGCAAGTCTCTCTCTTTCAGGAAGAATTTATGGGACTCAAGGGCCATGACCAGGGGATAGACCCTTCCTTCTTCTTTTAGCTCAGCGCATTTGGCCTTCACACGATTCGAAAGGTGGTTTCTCTTGGCATTTTTCCGGATCAGCTTCACTGCCTGTGGATTGGGGTCCAATGCAACAACCTTCTCCACACCCAAAATCGCTGCAGAGAGGGCCATTATGCCAGAGCCAGCTTTGGCATCCAGGGCGGAGTCCACTCTCCCGGTGCCTGCGACCTCTTCCAAGGTAATCAGGGCGATCTGAGTCCATGGTTCGAGGCCACAGTTGAAATCCTTTCCAGGGTCCAGTTCGAGAACCCTCGCTTCCTCTTCGCTCGAGCGTCCCATTCCCAAGGGAGCGACCCTGAGGGTGGGTGAGACCGCAAACTCCCTGAAGAATCTTCTCTCCACCTTGATCTTCTTCTCCTCCTTTGGCCCGAGCTCCCATCCCATGTCTATGGGGCCCAATTTTCCCATCAGCCTTCTCGCTTGGTCCCTGATCCTGGATACGAGTTTGTGGGGAATCCGCTCTGTCTCGAGAAACACCTTGAGCTTCCACCTCCCCTCCCCCGCGTTCTCCACGACAAACCCTTTTCCCGTCTCCCGCGCCAGAGATGTCCCCAGAAGGCAAGCAGCCTGAGTTGATGCCTCTACCCACAGGCACAGGATAGAACTACTATCCGAAGAGCTCCTTCCTTTTCTCATAGCTCCCTAGGGTAACCCTCACCAAGAAGCCCTGTAAATCCCCAAACGGGCAGTCCCTCCGTCAATCCCACAAGGAAAAAAATGGCCCCAGAGGGCATGGACCCTTCTCAATATTTGGCGCAAAATGGAGTATACTTCCCCCTGTCGGATTGTGAGAACAGTTGAGGAGCAGGAGATGATCTATCTGGATTACAATGCCACGACCCCTATTGACCATCGGGTCTGGGAGGCCATGATCCCGTATTTTCGCGAGCAATTCGGGAATCCCAATAGCCCTCACGTACTGGGCAGTGAAGCAAGGAAGGCAGTGGAGGAGGCGAGGGAAAAAGTGGCCTCCCTCATCGATGCGGCCCCCTCAGAGATAATATTCACGAGTGGGGGAAGCGAATCCAATAACATGGCCATATTCGGAGTTGCCAGAAGCAGAAAGGCTAGGGGAAGACACATAATAGCCTCCGCTGTGGAACACCCCTCTGTGTTGGAGCCTTGCAGAAGATTGGAGAGGGAAGGGTTTGAGGTCACATACCTCCCCGTTGACGCACATTGCCTAGTCGACCCGGGCGACATGGAGCGGGCCATCAGGGATGATACAATCCTTGTGACAGTGATGCTAGCAAATAACGAGGTGGGCACAATACAACCAATAGCCGAGATGGCCAAAGTGGCCCGAGAAAGAGGGGTGATCTTTCACACGGACGCTGCCCAGGCAGTCGGAAAGATACCCGTCTCCGTGAAGGAATTGGCAGTGGATTTGTTGACCATAGCTGGTCACAAATTTTATGCACCCAAAGGGGTGGGGGCTCTATTTTTGAGAGAGGAATTGGAGATAGAACCCATGATCTTGGGTGGATCCCAGGAAAGGGGCCTCAGAGCTGGCACGGAAAATGTCCCTTTAATAGTGGGGCTTGGGGAGGCATGCGCCATAGTCCAGGAATGCCTTGAGGCGGAGATGGAGAGGGTGAGGGCCCTGAAGGAGAAATTCCTCCAGGGCCTTCTCTCTGTGTGCCCGAAGCTAGTTCTCAATGGTCACCCCCACAATTCCCTTCCCAACACAATAAACGTATCTTTCCCGGGCATAGAAGGTTCTTGTCTCCTCGAGGAGGTTCAAGAGGTCTGCGCCTCCCTGGGCTCGGCATGCCATGGAGGATCAAGGGAGCCTTCCAGAGTGCTCATGGCCATGGGCTTGGAGCCCGGGAGGGCAATGGGGGCCGTGAGATTCAGCTTGGGTAGATTCACGGGAGAGGAAGAGGTCGAGAGGGCAGTGGCAGCGCTGGGAGAGTCGCTGAGGAAAAGGAAAAAGGGACCCCTTGCCTGGGTCGAGAGGCTTTTGGGGAAGCGACGAAAGCCCTCAAAGGTCCCATCTCCCATCGGGTGAATTTCCGTCTTGACAATCATCTGGAGGAATCTCTATGCTCTCACCATCAAGGGTGGGTCGGGCTCAAGGGGCGACTTTCACCATTGAACACTCGCAAAAAGGAGGAGGGGCGCCATGAGAAAGCTCGTCAGGGTAGATATGTCCAGAGGAACGGTCAAGTACGAGGAGCTTCCCGCCGATTACGAGCGACTCGGTGGAAGGGCTCTCACCTCCACCATTGTGGCCAGGGAGGTGGACCCCCTGTGTCATCCCCTAGGAGCTGCCAATAAGCTCGTTGTGGCCCCTGGGCTTTTGGCTGGCACGACTTGCCCCAACTCGGGTCGCCTCTCTGTGGGAGGCAAGAGTCCCTTGACAGGGGGAATAAAGGAGAGCAATGTCGGGGGGAATGCAGCCGTCAAACTGGGCCGGCTCGGTTTGGCAGGTATAGTGGTAGAGAACCTTCCCCCCAGTGGAAAGTGGTATTATCTCCTCGTGACAAAGGATGGCTCCCAGCTTTTGCCCGCAGACGACCTTGTGGGACTGACCAATTATCAGCTCTGCGAAAAGTTGCAGGCAAAATACGGAGAGAGAGTGGGGATAATTTCCATAGGCCCAGCAGGGGAGATGAGACTCTCTGCTGCCTCTGTGGCGGTGACCAGTACCCAGGGGAAACCCTCTCGCCATGCAGGAAGGGGCGGGATGGGGGCCGTGATGGGCTCCAAAGGACTAAAAGCAATAGTCATAGATGACACGGAGGCTCCCGGGGTCTCTTACAAGGACCAGGAGGCGTTCAAGACAGCTGCCTCGGCCTTCAGGGATGCCCTGAGACAGCATCCTGTCACCAAGCCAGGAGGAGGGCTCGCGGTCTATGGAACCAATGTGCTAGTCAATGTCATAAACGAGGCGGGAGCTTTTCCCACGAGAAATTTCACCGAGGGACGATTTGAGGGTGCCCACAAGATAAGTGGCGAGACGATGCACGATATCATAAAGGCAAGAGGAGGCAGCACGACCCATTCTGCATGTTCTACTTGCATCATTCAGTGCTCAAACGTTTACAACGACAAGGATGGAAATTACCTCACATCAGGATTCGAATACGAGACCATATGGGCCAATGGGGCCAACTGTGGCATAGACGATCTCGATGCCATAGCACAAATAGACAGGTTGTGCGACGAGTATGGGCTAGACACCATCGAGACGGGCTGTGCTGTGGCTGTAGCCATGTACGCGGGGGTCAAGAAGTTCGGGGATGCCCAGGGTGCCATAGAACTCATCAAAGAGGTGGGCAAGGGGACGCCCCTTGGCAGGATCATCGGTAGTGGGGCTGCAGTTGTGGGGCAAGCGTATGGTGTCTCCCACGTCCCTGTTGTGAAGAGGCAGGGACTTCCGGCCTATGACCCGAGGGCAATCAAGGGGATAGGAGTCACTTACGCCACAAGTCCCATGGGAGCTGATCACACCTCTGGCTACGCCGTCGCGACAAACATAATGAAGGTGGGAGGATTCGTGGATCCCTTGAAGCCGGAGGGTCAGGTGGATCTCTCCCGCAATCTCCAGATTGCGACCGCTGCCATTGACTCCCTCGGGCTCTGCGTGTTTGTGGCTTTTGCCATCATGGACATACCCTCTGGGATGGAAGCACTTCCCAAGATGATCAGTGCCCAGTATGGGTGGAAATTCGAGCTAGAGGATCTCCTGAATTACGGAAAGGAGGTTCTGAAAGCGGAGAGGGCATTCAACCTGGCAGCTGGGTTCACCACGGCTGATGACAGATTGCCCGAGTTCTTCAGGAAGGAAGCCCTTCCACCCCACAACGTGGTCTTTGACGTCCCTGACAAGGAGCTGGATCAGCTCTTCAACTTCTGATGGAGGTAGCCGAGGAGGTTTTTTGCCAAGGGGGCGAAAGCCCCCTTCTATTTTGAACCATGAGCCGCTCTGCAAGAAGAGTTATCGCGTGAGCGAGTGCCTGTACGGGCGTAGCTAACGCGGATCACGAGAGCTTGGAGGAGGGTAGAGGTATGGATCTTGGGATTCGAGGTAAAGTGGCCTTGGTTGCTGGTGCGAGCAAGGGGCTCGGGAAGCAGGTGGCCATGGCTTTGGCCCGAGAGGGGGCAAAGGTAGCCCTATGTGCAAGAGATGGTTCGGCCCTCGAGAGGGCTGCTCGGGAGATCTCGGAAAGATTCGAAGCCGAAGTCTGGTCTTTCCCAACGGATCTATCGCGGCCCGATGAGGCCAGGAGATTTGCGAGGGGGGCCCTTCAGAGATTTGGAACTGCCCATATCCTGGTGAACAATGCTGGCGGGCCTCCTTCCTCCTCATTCATGGAACTCGAGGAGGAGCAGTGGTTGGACGCCTTCTATCTCAATTTCATGAGCGCAGTGATCCTCACCAAGGAGGTCATCCCCCACATGCTCGAGCAAGGGTGGGGCAGGATAGTAAACTTGACCTCTGTAGCTGTGAAGCAACCCATAGAGGGACTGATCCTCTCCAACGCTGTGAGGGCCGCGGTCCACGGCTGGGCCAAGAGCCTTTCCAACGAGCTGGCCTCAAGAGGCATCTTGGTCAACTGCGTCTGCACTGGTTTCATGAGGACAGAGAGGGTCGAGAGTCTGGCCAAGGACATGGCGGAGGCAAAAGGGGTGGACAAAGAGGAGATCATCGGGAATTGGGAGGCCCAAATTCCCATGCGAAGACTAGGGAGACCAGAGGAGCTTGCTGATTTGGTGGTGTTTCTGGCTTCAGAGAGAGCGAGTTACATTACCGGTACTTCCATCGCAATAGACGGGGGTTATTGCAAGGGGTTGCTATGAAAGGGGAAATGAAACGGATCACTGTGCTCCTAGGAGGGCACCTGAGGGAAGACGTGAAAAGGAGATCCATCGAGATGGAGCTTCCCCTTCCTGATCCTCCCACAGTGGAGGAACTCTTTCGAAGGCTAGCCATCGAGGCCTCGAGGGTGAAGCTGATCCTCATAAACGGAAAGGGAGCGACTAGCTCCTCTTCCTTCGAGTCCGGTGATAGAATAGCATTGTTTCCGCCAGAGCTCTCCTTCAACACTTTCGTCTCCCTGTCGTTCAGGGAGGAAAGGGTGAGGGCAAGAGGCGAAAAGGGAGCGAGGGAGAGAGGAAATGCCCAAGATTGAACTTCGCCTTTTCGGCCACCTGAGGGATTACTTGCCAGAGCGGGGAAATCCTGGGGTATGGATCAGTGTTCCCGATGGGTTCACTCTCGAAGATTTGATCAAGCACCTGAAGATCCCACAAAGTGACCCCAAGATCGTGCTGGTAAACGGTCTCCACGCCGAAAGGGACAAGGAGCTAGCCGAGGGAGACAGGGTCAGTATCTTCCCACCCATAGCGGGGGGCTGAAGCGAAAAGATCTCCATCTCATCCACCGTCCCCATCCAACGGGATTCATCTCCAAAGCCATCGGTTTTCGTGGTTAAAGACGCGAAGACCCCTTTGCGGCCAACCAGGCCCCTGCTCCAAGGTCGAGTAGATTCCAAACCGAGAATCGGATCGTGTATTTGGACCGTTTCGTGTGAATACGTCTTTGAGATGGCCCACATGAGCCACTTGTCATGAAAGAAAGGCAGCCCAAAAGAGGATGAGTTTCTCCTCAGACTTTTTCCTAAGGGTTCACCTCCAGAAGGGTCAGCCTCTCCCCAAAAGAACGTGCAAAAGGATCTTCAGGAAATGGAAGTTTTTGGGTGAGGGCCACTTGATCTCCCTGGACTCGCAGAGGGTATTGGAGTTCACGAAATGGATTTCCTTCTCGAGTTCCTTGAGGGCCCTGGCTTTTTCCCCCTCTTGCAGCTCGCTTATCTTGTCCATCTCAACGAGAAGTTTCCTTGCCAGATTGATCCTATCTCTCACCTTTCTAGCGCTTTCCCTGTCCACGAGTCCGAATTCTGCCTTCAACTCTGTGAGTCTCAGGGCTGCCTCGTACGTGGCATCTACTATCTCATCCCTCGACATCCATAAGGTCTCGTACCCCAGGGAGTGCTTCCAGCTCGGCTTCAAGAGGGCTGTTCGATATTCCTCGAGGGTCCTGAAAAAGAGCCGATAGCCGAATCTTTCCGGGTTCTCGTATATTGGGCTTGCTGGGTCTATGAAGGGCGCCAAAGGAGATATGAAAGGGACGAGCCTGGGCCCAAATTTCTTGAGAAGCCTCCCGCAATAATCCACTGTCTCGAGAACCGAATCATAAGTTTGTCCAGGAAGGCCTATCATGAAAAACAGATCGAACTTTCTGCACCCAGCTTGAAGGGCATGGGCTATGGTTCGCTCCATTTCCTCATTGGAGTAAAACTTCCCACTCCTTCTTCTCACCTCAGGATCATGGCTTTCAGGGGACATCTCCAAGTTGAATCGAGGCAACGCCCTGGCCACTTCCTTGAAATAGCCCTTGGGTGCAGTGGAGAAAAGTTCCAGGACAACCTCGTTTTGGACCCTCAGGGACGAGAACCCCTTCAGAACTTTCCAAGCGTATTCCTCCCCTGCCTGTCTCAGATCTCCGACCACAAAGATGGGGGCGGAGGTGAAGGATGATATCCTCCTCACATCCTCCACTATCCTCTCAGGGGGTCTGAAGGCTGGACCATTCCTGCAGCCGAAAATGCCGATGGATTCCCTTCCTCCGCCGCAGAAGGAGCAACTGTGGACGCACCCTCTGCAGGTCATCACAGCTGTTATGGGATAAGACCACCAATCGTGTATGGGAAGCATGCTCTTTACATCCAGATATTTGAGAGCTGTCCTTATCATGTGGCCGTAATTGTCCACGTAATGGTCCAAGACTTGGGGAACGTGGCTTAGGGGGTTCACGAATATCCTTCCCTCTTTATCCTTCCAAGAGAGGTTGGGAACGTGATGGAGGTCATCCCTTTGCCCCCTTTTCAGTGCCTCCATGAGGATGCGGAGGGGCTCCTCAGTGGAGTCGCCCCGCACCACGTAGTCAACGGGGAATCCCTCTAGAAGATCCCTGTGGAAATAGGAGGCTGAGAATCCGCCCATTATCACGGGAATGTCCGGATGGATCCTCTTGCAAATGGACGCCACTTCCAGACTCCCCTGTACATGAGGCATCCAGTGGAGGTCTATGCCAAAGGCCACGGGCCTCATCCTGGAGATTGTCTTCTGGGGGTCGTAGACTTTGCTCTTGAGCATGCGAAGGGCAAGATTCACGATCCTGACCCGGAAGCCGTGCCTCCAAAGGTACTCGGCAATGGTGGTAAATCCTATGGGGTACATCTCGAATATGGCCGTAGATGGCACAACATCGCTTATGGGCCCAAACATTATGGGCACCTTTCTGAAATCGTAGACACTCGGTGGGTGAAGAAGTACGAGATCAGGGGATGCAGTCTTGAACATCTTGGCGCTATCCTTTCCTCTACCATCTAAATTCGTTCCTAGAAAGATAAAACAAGTAACACCCCATTGTAAAAGGTGCTCGCGGTGGTATGACCACCGAGGCTGAGATGAATAACCCCCTGGCTCATGAGACTTTGCCCCCAGGAGTTGGCCAGGGATAAGAAAAGCCCGCGAAAGCCCTGGTGGCCAAAATCGGGGTATAGCCCCGGATACCCGGAAAGACAAAGGAGCAAGGTCTCTCAAGGCGCAAGGGGCTCTCTTCCAGGAGGAAATGGTTGCGAATGACTGGGGCTTTTCTGTTGTAGCCCGGATCCTCTTCAAAATCCTGTGAGTTTGGGGCCTTAAGACTCGGGGACACTTGAGGCTACCCCCGACTCGGAGGATTTCAATATCTGAAACCGAAAATCTTAGTGTTTAGCCCACTTGAGTTTTCTCTGATGTCTGATGAGATTGGCCCCCCTCTATCCACTGGGGTTGGATGTAAGAGGTGGGAAAATGGTATTTCTCAGCTTCTTCTCTGTGAGGAAACCTCCTCCAGGCTGGCTCGTTAGTTTTTGAAGTGGTAAGGGCACGGAATATGTTTTAGGTCCTCCTGGCTGAAGGTTTCTCTGCGCAATTTTGTCTGACGAAGAGGCCTTTTGGCTATGGGGTGGGGGGGGGAGAGGGGTCTGGGTCTGGCTTAAGGAGGAAACAAGGGCCAGAGAGGGGGCGCCGAGGATGAGTGGCGAGAAAAAAATTTTTCCATGGCTGGAACTTTTTGCGCTCGGTGATGTCTCAATAGCTAGAGAAACTCCCTCAACCTCCTCCACTTTGGCCTCCGTACCCAGCGGGGGCCTTTTGAGTTTTTGGATTAAGGGTCGGGAACTTTTTCCCGGGCTTGTTGTCTATAAGTAGTGGGGAATCATCCTCCCCACACCTCCTTTACTTTGGCCCCCGTGCCCATCCGGGGGCCTTCTCGTTTTACCTCTCATATTAGGTCGAATTTCATCTAGCGATTACCCTCCAACTCGCTTCTTGCGGAACCTTTTTTCAAGGCCTCCAGCTCGAGTTGCAGCTCCTCCCACCTCTGAGTCCAGGCCTGCACCTGGGCTCTCAGGTGGGCCATCTCCCGTTTGAGTTCCCTCACTTTCTCCCCGCTTCTGTAAAGTTCTGGATTTGACATCTCCTTTTGGATCTCCTCAATTCTCAATGTGGCTTTCTCCACCTGCTCTTCCAAGCTCTCTATCTCTTTCTCCAAGGGGACCCTCAGTCTGAAGAGCCGGTTTCTCCACTCAGCCTCGAGCCTTTTCCTTTCCTTGTCCTTCCTGACCGTCCCCTGGGACTTCTCACCGCGAATCGCCAGACCCTTCTCTCCCTTCTCGCTCCCTGCCTCGAATTCTCCGTAAGGGCCCAAGAAAAGCTCGACTCCCTCGGTCCGCACCTCCAGTACACGGGTTGCCACCCTCGCCATCATTTCCCTGTCATGGGTGACCAAGACCAAGGTTCCTCCAAAGCCAGTCAATGCTTCCTCGAGAGCCTCCCTCGAGGATATGTCAAGGTGATTGGTTGGTTCATCCAAAAGCAAAAGATTCGCTCCACCGAGGAGGACCTTGCATAGGAGGAGTCTAGCCTGTTCCCCTCCGCTCAGGACTCCCACCCTCTTGAAGACGTCATCCCCTCTGAAATGAAAAAGGGCCAAGAAATTCCTGAGTTCACCCTGCTGGGGATGGACAACTGAATCCGTCAACTCCTCGAGCACCGTCTTCTCTGGGTTGAGTTGCTGGAGCTGGTCCTGGGCAAAAAAACCTATCCTCACCCCTTGCCCCACTCTCCTCAATCCTCTCTGCGGGCTCAACTCTCCGGCCATGATCTTCAAAAGTGTGCTCTTGCCGGATCCATTTGGCCCCACAACAGCAAGTCGCTCCCCTTTTTCGAGGACCAGGCTCACCCCCTGGAACACGGGCCTTTCACAGTAGCTAAACCATATTTCGTGCAGTTCCAAAGGAATCCTGGGTAGAGGCGCGATCTCTGGAAGCCTGAACCTCATCTCATGGGGCTCTCTCGGAGGCTCTATGATTTCCAGTTTTTCCAATGCCTTGAGTCGGCTTTGAACCTGCCGGGCCCTGTCTTTTCTGGCCCTATTGCGCTCTATAAATCGCTCCAATTGCTTGAGCCTTTCCTGTTGGAGCTTGTAGGCTGCCCACCTTTGCTCAGTGCGTCTTCTCTTTTCCTCCCTATAAGCGTCGAAATTTCCCTTGTAGGAGAGAAGCTGGCCCCCATCTATCTCGAGGATTCTTTCCACCACCTTATTGAGGAATCTCCTATCATGGGACACCACCACCACTGCTGCCTCTAGCTCTTGGAGGAAGCCCTCAAGCCACCTCAAGGCCTCTAAATCCAGATGATTAGTTGGTTCATCGAGCAAGAGAAGATCCGCATCGCTGAGAAGGAGCCGAGCGAGGGCCACCCTCATAATCCATCCACCACTCAGGGACTCGACGGGTCTCGAAAAATCCTCTTCCTTGAATCCGAGTCCCACCAAGATCTTCTCCGCCCTGGACTTGAGCCCATAGCCCCCGAGATGTTGGTACCGCTCCATAAGCTGGCCAAGCCTGAAGGCCAGTCTCTCCCTGATTTCCCCACTGGCCTGTGAGATCTCGTCATTGAGTTTCTCCATCTCTTCTTGGAGCCACCTCACCTCCTGAGCCACATCCAAGACCTCTTCCATCACCGTCTTGCCACGGAAGGTGAGCACATTCTGTGGCAGATATCCGATCCTCACATGCTTTGCCCTGTGAATCTCGCCCCCATCCGGCTCCACTTCCCCCAGGATGAGCTTGAGGAGGGTGCTCTTGCCAGCTCCGTTGGGGCCCACTAACCCGATCTTCTCTCCCGGGTTTATGTGGAAATTGGCCTCTAGAAGGAGGTCCTTTTGACCGTAGAGTTTTGTGAGTCGGTTGGCACAAACTAGCATGTGTGTTATGTTAACGGGCTGTCCCTATTGGGTGCAAGGACATTTGGAAGCTGAAAGGAACAGGGCATGGAAAGATCCTCCCACAATTTCTTCAAAGAGTACAAAGGGCCCATGGCCTTCGGTCTATCGAGAGAGGTAGACGAGGCATCATTCAAAGTATTCCTCCAGAAGTTCTCCACAGACCAAATCCTCGAAGTCCTCTGCCCGAGACTAGCCCAAGAGGAACTAGATGGGATCGTTGACATGCTCACCCAGGTGATGAGGAGGCATTTGACAGACCGAGAATATCACACCCTGTTTCTGGATCAGGGTTGAAAATGGGAGGATGGACAGAAAGACGAAAGTCCTTGAGAAGAAGGCTCAAACATCTGAGGCGTTCCCTCTATCCTTTTGGGGTAAAGTTGGCCGTCTTTTTGGCATTGGGTATACCCCAGGGTGCTCAAAGAAAATGGGCCTCTGTGATGGGAGATTTGGCCTATTTTTTTCTCCCCAAGCAGAGAAAACTCGCCCTCACTCACCTCAGGATGGCTATGGGTGACCTCCTCGATGAAGAATCCCGAAGACGCATAGCCAGGGAGTGTTTCCGCAATCTTCTCATGACTGCGCTCGAGTGCTTCCGACTCAGGAAGATGGGTCCGGATTCGATTCTCCGGACAGTGGAGATAAGGGGCTGGGAGCACGTGGAAGAGGCTTTTAGAAGGGGAAAGGGAGGGATATTTGTCACGGCTCATCTGGGCAACTGGGAGCTTTCTGCCATCTATGTCGCCTGGAGGGGATTCCCCATGAACGTTGTGGCAAGGAGGATATATCTGGGAGAGCTCGACCGGGAACTGGTGAGCTTCAGGGCCAGAATGGGGGTTAGGACCATCTACAGGGACCAGTCCATGAGGGTCATGCTCAGGTGTCTCCAGAGAAACGAGTTCCTGGGAATCCTTCCTGACCAGGATGTGAGGAGGGTGGGGGGGATATTTGTGGATTTTTTCGGGCGGCAAGCTTACACTCCTGTGGGTCCAGCACTTCTTGCCATGGCAAGCGGGGCCCCCCTTTTGCTCGCCAGGAACATTAGAAAAGATAAAGGCTACCTCATTACCGTGGACCCACCCCTCTTTGCGAGGCGCGAGGCAGATAGGGAGGAGGAGGTGAGGAGGCTTGTCGCTCTCTATACCAGAAGGCTAGAAGAGTTCATAAGGGAAAGCCCGGAACAGTGGGTCTGGATGCACAGGCGATGGAGGACAACTCCCAACGATCTTGCCAGGTAAAGGACATCATCCTCAGGCTGAACCCCTGACCAAAAATAGGCCTCTCGTAACCCCGACTACCCCCAAAGCCTGTGGCTTTGGGGGCTAAGTCCCCAATGTAAAGTAGCCTTCCTCATTTTGCCACTAAAACCTGTTCAAGGTCAGAGACCCAAGAACTGTCTTTTTCCAGGAGCCGACACTCCTGAGGGGACGCGGCGCGATCTTGTAGATTCTTTGACTCCTTTGGGAGTCGAGGGCAACGCAAAAAGGGGCGGGCAGGAGACATCTCTCCCTGGTGAGAGTTGGCGGTACTTTCAGCTCCCATGGCTTTGGAGTCGGGACGGAACCCAGTTTTTCACCGAAGAGCCTCCTCTGGCTCCGGCGCGAAACCCCTCCTGAGTGTGTTCTCAGTTACTGTCTTTGGCTCGAGAAACTGGAAGAGATAGTCTGGGCCTCCCGCTTTGGATCCAACTCCGGACATCTTGAATCCTCCGAAAGGCTGTCTTCCGACAACAGCCCCCGTTATCTTCCTGTTTATGTAAAGATTCCCGACCCTCATCTCCATCTTCACCTTATGGATATTGGCCGGGCTTCTCGAGTAGAGCCCTCCTGTCAGGGCATAGGGTGTGGAATTCGCTATCTCGAGAGCGTGATCTATGTCCTCAGCCTTCATCACCGAGAGGACTGGTCCGAATATCTCCTCCTGGCCGAGCCTGCTTTTTGGGTTCACGGAGCCAAATATGGTAGGGGCTACATAATACCCCTCCTTGGGGCATTCGCCCTTGAAGAGCAATTGCGCCTCCTCCATACCCAACTTGATATACTCCTCCACCTTGTCTTTGGCTGAGGCATCTATCAGGGCGCCCATATCCACAGAGGGGTCCGATGGGTCACCCACTTTGATCCCCCTCGTTGCCTCGATGAGTCTCTCCACGAACCTGTCATATTGGTCTTCTAGGACTATTACCCTCGAGCAGGCGGAGCACTTCTGTCCCTGAAAACCGAAGGCGGACTCCACCACTCCAACAACAGCGCTATCCAAATCCGCATCCCCATCAACTATGATGGCATTCTTTCCCCCCATCTCCGCTATCACCCTCTTCAGGTGTTCCTGGCCAGGCTTCACAGAGGCAGCCCTCAGCAGGATCTCGAGTCCCACCTCTTTGGAACCGGTGAAAGCTATTAGGGCAATTCTCGGGTCTTCAACCAACCAGCTTGCGGCCTCGTTCCCCGAGCAAGGCAGGAAGTGAAACGACCCGTCGGGAAAGCCAGCCTCTCTGATGGCCTCTGTCAACACTGCCCCTGTTATGGGAGAGAGGCTGGAGGGTTTGTATATGACGGTATTTCCCGTGACGAGGGCTGCCACGATCATCCCGCATGATATGGCCAGGGGAAAGTTCCAAGGAGCTATGACCAGGACTGGTCCCCTCGGCTGGTAAAAATAATGGTTGGTCTCTCCTGGGATGGGGTCCAATTCCCTGACACTCCCGAGCCTCATCATCTCCCTCGCATAGTACTCGCAAAAGTCAATTGCCTCGCAAACATCCGCATCGGCCTCTCTCCAGGTCTTCGAGACCTCGTGAACTTCCAGGGCTGCAAGCTCCATGCGTCTGGAACGCAAGAGCTCTGCCAGTCTCAAAACCAGCCTGACCCTCTCTGGAACTGGTGTATCTCTCCACATGGGAAAGGTCCTGGCCGCTGACTCTAGAGCCCGTTCCGCCTCATGGATCGTTGCCAAAAAGGTGTATCCAACTTTCTCATGGGGCCTTGCGGGATTGAGGGAGGCGATCTTTCGGTTGGTTTTCACTTTTTTGCCATCGACAAAAATGGGGTGAATCCTCCCAAGGTTCTTGGCCGCCGAGGTCACACTCCTGGCGAAGGATTCTCTCTGGGTTGCAATCGCGAAATTGACTGGAGGCTCCCTCCTGTAACGGTCCGATGCCACAGCCTCGGCCTGGGTCTCATCCACTGCCTGGGGAGGAGCCATGAGCTCCTCTACCGAGAGACCCTCGGCGAAGCTCTTCCTCAGGAAGGACTCGTTGGATGTGTTCTCCAAAAGCCTCCTCACCAGGTAGGCCATTCCTGGAACCAGATCCCCTATGGGACAGTACTCCGTCACGCGGTAACCCATCTGCACGAGGGCCCTTTTTATTGGCTCTGCCATGCCGTAGAGCATCTGTATATCCACGGCCTCCTTCCTCAGCCCCATTTTCTCCGCGCATACAAGGCCGTGGGCAATGGACCTGATGTTATGGGTGGCTATGGCAGTCCTTATCAAGGGGTAGTGCTCGAGGCAGATTCTCGTCGCCTGTTCGAATGCAGCGTCTGTCTGGCCCTTTTGGGTGAAAACCGGAAGAGGCCAATTGTTTGTCATGGCAACGACTTTCTCGTAATCCCAGTACGCTCCCTTGACCAGCCTCAACGTTATGGGCCTCTCCAGCTCCGAGGCCCAACGTATCAATCTATCCAAATGGTCCTTGTAACCCTTGAGATAGGTCTGAACAACTATCCCTGCTCCGGGGGAAAGGCGGAACTCGTCCTCCTCCAGTAGATTCATGAAGGTGGAGGTTGTGAGTTCCCAAAGGGAGAAACTTTCCATGTCTATGTTGACGAAACCCCCTAGCTCCGACGCCCTCCTGAAGATGGGACGAAGCCTTTCCTTGAGCTTGGAGATGGATCCATCGAAATTAACAGGGTCCATTTTGGAGTAGAGGGACGATAGCTTCAGGGAAATGCTCAATCTTGGAAATTCCCTTTCCTTTTCCGGATGGGTTGGTGGCCACTGGTTCATCTCGGCTGTCAGTATCTCGAGCACCTCCATGTATCTCCTCACGTACTCCTCGGCCTCCTTCTCGCTCACTGCAGCCTCGCCCAGAAGGTCCACGGTGAAGAAAAACCCCTGTGACCACAAGAGCCTCAGTTTTGGAATGGCATCTCTGGGGGTCTCTCCCACTATAAATTCCCGGGCCAGATCCTCCACATTTTTCCTTATCTGCTGCGCAACAATGGGTGCAGTGAGTGGATTGGAGGCCATGGAGGAGATTGCCCACTGGAGCACTTGGGGGACCTCAACCCCACTGGCCGAGAGATATTCCCTGAGGTGCTGTGTTACCTGCCTCGAGGATTTGAGAGAGGGGAGAACGTCTATTAGACGAAACATCTGTGTCTTGAAAGCCTGATTTTCCATGCACCAGTCGATCACTTTGCCACTCCAATAATCTTTGCGGAAGACAGAGGGCTTCTCCTCCCCAACTGCCTCGAAGATCTTCCTTCCCAACTCCTGAACTTCCCGCTCCCAAGGACATTCATACTTCGCCATGGAAAACCCCTCGTTGCGAGTTTCATTGGACCTATACCAAACAGCATGCACCATGCCTCCCCTCCAAGGCAAGATGTAGATGTAAAGGAGAGGGCTTTCACCAAAAACATGAGGTGGTGCGGCCCCGGGGAAAAAGTGGTCAGTCCAACTGTGATGGAATCTCCTAGAGGGGCTCTCTCCCGACATCTGGTTGTTCAGATAGATTGGACCCATTCACACCATGGACATAACAGGGGAAGAAAGCTAAAATCACTCTCGCTATGGCCGAGATGGAGAATCCGTACGAGCAAGGTCATCTCTTTGTCGCTGCCCTGAGGCTTCTCTCCTACAGGAACAGGAGGCCTCCATCGGTCAGAGAAATCTGCGATCTTTTGGGCATAGCGCCCGAGCTCGGGCACTATCTCTGCAATCGATTGGCGAGGATGGGGATCGTGGAGGTCGTGGAGACGGCCTTTGAGGAGAGGGTTTATCTAAGGGATCATCTCAGATTGGAGGAGCTGCCAAGGGAGGAAAAGGCCTCTTCCTTGGAGAGGGAGCTCCAGCAACTAAAGGAACAGATGGAGTTCAAACACCAGGAGCTCGAGAGGATGGTGGAGTCTCAGGAGAGCAAGAAGAAGGATCTCTTCTCGGATCTAGAGCGACAGTTAAGAGAAGGCCTCAAGAAAAAGAAGAATCCCCTGGACGACCTTTGACCAGAAGATTCTCCAGCCAACCTTCGAAGAGCGGATCATCTTGAGCCCACTATCCTCAGGACGCCTCCAAAGAGATGGAGTTCTCATCACTTGCCCAGGGCTTCCGTGAGGACTATCCCTCCCACCTGCGATGGGAAAGGAATCCTTCCAGGGTCGAGGGAATGGGGGTGAAGGTTTAGGATCTTCGTGGTAAGTTGAGATGGGAACTTTTCTGAGGGAGGGGTAGAGGATCCATGGAGAAGATCTTCAATGCCATCTTTGTGGGGTGGAACCGAGCAGCCGAGTGCCTCTGGGATACATGGAGCAAGGCCTCCAGGTCGCCGAGAGTTGTGGGAATTTTGGGCTCGGTGGACGAGGGGCTCCTTTTCAGAAGTGAACATTCTCCCCGTGTGTTTTCCTCTTGGAAGCAAGTGAAGGAATCGGGAAGTATTGACCTGGTCCTGGATTTCGAGGGGAGAGCTACGGTTCCCCTAGAGGAGCTATCTCCAGGGACGATCTTGATCCCCAAAGAGATAACGGATTTGATGGGTGAACTCTGCACCGTGGCTCAGGAAGGGGTCAAATACAAGGGAGTTGTGGAGACAGCCAGGGACGCAGTGGTCACCATAGATGAGTCTCACAGAATAGTCTTTTTCAACAAAGCGGCTGAGGAGATGTTCGGATACTCCAAGGAAGAGGTGATGGGCCGGGATCTGAGCATCATCATTCCGAGGCCCCACAAGGATAAACACAAGGAGTACGTGCGCAGGTATGTGGAGACGAGAAGGGGCAAATTCATAGATCACACGGTGGATCTGACAGCAGAGCGGAGATGGGGAGAGGAATTCCCCATTAGCATCTCCTTCTCGGTGGCAGAGCTTGGAGGCCACCTCCTCATGACTGCCATGATGAGGGATATGAGCGAGGTGAAGGCCATGGAGAGGAAGCTCCTCCAAAACGAGAGGCTCGCCTCCATTGGCAGGGCCCTTTCCTTTGTCACCCACGAGGTGAAAAACCCCCTTGTGGTCATAGGGGGTTTCGCTAGGTCCCTATTGAGGGACTCGGGACTTTCCCAAGGCCAAAAAGAAAAACTGGAGATAATAGCCTGCGAAGTCAAGAGGCTAGAAGGCCTCCTCGAGGAGATTCAAGACTTCTCAAAACCCTTGAGGCTCAAAAGGGAGAGATTGCACCTGGGGCCATTTCTGGAAGGTGAGATCTCCATCCTGAGGGACTCGGAGATCTGCCGGGAAGTGAAGGTGGAGTTGTCCGTGGAAGGGGATCCTGTGGTTCGAGCCGACAAGGAGAGATTGAGACAGGTCTTGGTGAATCTCATCAAAAACTCTCTCGAGGCGATGGAGAAAGGAGGCAATATATTGGTGAAGGCCGCTGAGGGAAACCAGGGGCATGTGGAAATAACTGTGGAGGATGATGGGAAGGGCATCCCCGAGGACAGGGTGGAGGACCTCTTCCAGCCCTTCTTCACCACTAAACCAGGAGGCACGGGCCTCGGCCTTCCCCTCTGCCGGAAGATAGTGGAAGATCATGGTGGTGATATGACCATGAGGTCGAGACCTGGGGGTGGAACCATTGTGACAATCAGACTCCCCCTGGGAGAGGGGGGAGAGGAAGATCCTCCAAGAGAGGCCCCAAGCAGGTGAGAAACGGGAAGCTCTTCTACGGATGGTGGATAGTTGGAGTGGGGACCCTGACGTATGCTCTGGGATACGGGGCCAGATACGGTTTCGCAGTTATATTTCCCGCCATGGTGGAGGAGATGGGTTGGCCGAGGGATGTCACAGCAACTGTGCTTTCCTCCCACATGATAGTTTACGGAGCTGTGGCTCCGGCAGTGGGAGGGGTAGTG